>Ga0102851_10000870_pt1 | contig 16310 bp, 15 predicted proteins | sample Mud3Dept3metaG_FD_79558 | JGI IMG/M metagenome (GOLD analysis project Ga0102851, IMG submission 79558) | Freshwater wetland microbial communities from Ohio, USA, analyzing the effect of biotic and abiotic controls - Mud 3 Core 4 Depth 3... | ecosystem: Environmental > Aquatic > Freshwater >... | reverse complement strand
TTAATATTAATATCTTCCAGGCTCAATAACCTTTTTGAGATTTAATATTTTAATTTTATCTCACTAAGATTTGAAAAAAAAGGCTGATTCTATTTATATTGGCAGCCCTTTAAATTTTACTAGTAAACTCAATTATTATGAAACTAAAATACTTACTCCTGTTTTTTCTTATATTGTCCTGTAAATCAAATCATAATGCTCTTTATGAATTCGATCCACGAACACTTAAAGAAAACAAAATCACCTTATCGGAAATAGCAGATTACATTACTTACATTCCACTAGATAATAGTAATCCGTTTAGCCTAATTTACGGTCCCAAGTACTTCATTAACAATACAATTTATTTATCTGCTTTAAATTCTGGAGTAATAGCATTTGACAGAAAAGGGCAATATCTTAGAAGAATCGGGAGCATCGGAAGAGGACCAGGAGAATATATTTATTATTACCAATTCACTGTAGATGATAAAAGTGAGACAGTTTACGTTTTAGACAGTAACATAATTAAAGTCTATTCTAAAACCGGAAATTTTCTAAGAAGTATTTCGTTGAAGGAATTTGGGGATATGGTTGTTGCGGTTGAATTTTATAATTCTAGATTATTTGTAACATTTGCTCTACAATCCGTAGATAATAAATATGACTGGATTATTTTGGACACATTAGGTAATTTGGTTAAGAAGAAAGAAAGAACGATTCCCCCATTCAAGAGTAATTGGCCGATCTCGGGTGGAATATACAAATTTAACAATGGAATCTATAATTGGAATACTTTTAATGATAATGTTTTTTCAATTTTAACTGATTTGAATTATGGAACATCATTTTTATTTAGTCCGGGAGAACATCGGATTCCAAGATCAGAAATTAAGGATATTTTGCAATTTAAGTTATATTTTAATCCCAATTCTGTGTTTGAAACAAGTCGTTTTCTTGTGATTAAATATTTTTATCAAAATTTAATCATTGCTCTTATTGACAAAAAGAGTAATGTATCGTATTTAACTTTATTGGAATCTGGGCCAACTCTTCTCGGAGATAATCTTATTGGAGGAATTTATAATGATTTTGATGGAGGATTATTGTTTCAACCAGAAAACTATTTTGTTGAAAATGATCGAGAATATATGGTGGGATTGATAAATGCTTATCAGATAAAAGCCCTGTTAAAGGATAATAAATTTATTAATTTGAATCCTAAATACCCTGAGCGGAAAAAAGAGTTTGAAAAACTGGCAAATGCCTTGACAGAAACTGACAACCAAGTTTTAATGTTGGTGAGATTGAAAAAATAAATTATGTTAGGATTTCCTTTATGACCAGTTTGATTCGATGGATTGCGGCCCATCCTGTCTTCGAATGGTTGCAAAATATTACGGGAAATCTTATGCATTACAATCTCTCCGTTCCAAATCGTACATTACAAAATCGGGTGTTTCAATGCTGGGCATCAGCGATGCCGCCGAAAGTATAGGATTTCGCACCCGGGGATACCGACTCACCTGGGAACAGCTTCGCGATCAAGTCTCACTATTAAAACATGAAGCTTGGTTTTGCTTCTTTGCGATTATGCTGTTTTTAGTATTTATTCTTAGATTTGTAATATGAAAGTTGAAGATCATTTTATCGCCAGGAGAATTCGTGAATCAATTAGATCAGTTGATCCAGATGCCAGAGTGATCCTTTTTGGTTCAAGGGCCAGAGGAGATGCCAAGCAAGATTCTGACTGGGATGTGCTTATATTGATAGATAAGCAGGTAACGGTTGATATATCAAGAATATTCAGATATAAGTTATTTGATCTTGAGCTTGAAACAGGTGAGGTTTTTTCCACTTTCGTATATAATAAAAAGATATGGGACTCTAAACACAGAGTAACTCCATTTTACAAAAGTATAAAAGAGGAAGGTGTCACTTTATGACAAGATCTTCTAAACAGGAATATTTAGAATACAGAATCAGGACAGCAAAAGAAACACTTGATGCAGCTCGTTCCCTTGCCAGGGACGGGCATTGGAACTCAGTGATAAACCGGTTATATTATACATGCTTCTACGCTTTAGACGCTGCCTCTGTTTCAGCCGGTTGAAAATCTTCTTCAAAGGATTGAAGAACTGATAAATAAGAATTAGTCTTTAGTGCCTGGTGCAGATTCAAATCAATTAGTTTTATTAGTGGTTGAAGGAATTTCCCGCAGATTAGTGCAGATTGAAAACTGCAGATTTTCGAAGAAAATAAATTTCCACTAACTCCGAGCCCCCTGCTTTCTGCCTAACTTGTTTTAAACTTTTGCAAAATCTATATGCAAAAATTCTAAAAAATTTTATTGGGGGGTGGTAAAAAATGTAGTATATTTAAAATCTGTAATAAATGTATTTGTCTGATAAAGTGTATATTAAGTTCACGTGAGGTGTTGTTGTCCGATAAATAAAGCTTATCTGTTGTTCAAATGCAAGATATCTTTTCGTAGGCTGGAAATCTGGTTTGATTATGTAACTGGGTAAAATTTTTTTTGTTTATTTCAGGAGAGTATGATCCGAAAATAGGAGCTCTATATCTGAAGCCTAAGACACGGCAAGAAATGGCGGATGAGTATGGGATCAGCGTTAATACTTTTATCAGCAAACTTCATCGGGCAGGGATAGACCTGCCGAAAGGTCTGATCTTTCCGGCTACGCAAAAGCTGATTTATTATGAACTCGGTCTGCCTCCAAATCTTAAAACTGCTTAACGTTCGATTATGTAATTGCATATTACTTTTGACGATTTATAATGATTTTTGATGATTTTTGATTGTTTTTGATTGTTTCCGTCATGGCTTAATTCAATCTTATTACCGAAATTTATTGTCTGAAGCTGTCCTGTTTGTTTAACCAGTGAAAGTTAAAGAGGGAATTGAACAGTTATAGAGTTTTCTTAATCCGGAGTTCTTTTTTTACGAAGTGATGGTTAGATAATGATTTATAAACCATAAAAGAAAAAGAGCAGGAAATGTTGCCTCTTAGCTAAGTTCCCTGCTCCGGATTCTTTCTTAAAAAAGAAAGGAGGTGAAAGATCAATTTAATTAGTTTATAAATATACTTAAAAATCTAAATCAACTTCTTGTCAGGTTTTTAATTTTATAAAATTAAGAAAATGAAAAAGAAAATCGTAATTTGTCTTGGAACTTCAGCTTTAACTGTAATGTTGTTATTAAATATTAAACAAGCACTTGCAGATTATCCTAAACCAGATTGTCACGATTGGTGTTTCCATCGTGATTATGATAAATGTGTCCTTCATACACCAAATTATGATCTAATCTGCCACCATATGTATTGGCCTTAATAAATTTGTATAGAGTAGATTGGATCTAATAGGTCCAGTCTGCTCTATCTAAAAATCATCCGCGAAATAATGACAATGAGACTTAATTATCTGCTAGGGATATCGTTTGTTGGTTTAATATTCGCTTGTTCAAACTCAAAACCTGATAATGCTGATTTTACAGAAGAATCCTTCCCAAAAACATTCTTCATCTCAGAAGGAAGAATATACAAGAATGACAGTTTATTTCTCGGACATCCTACATTACTAAGATTCCACCCTGATTCATTCTTAATTATTGAGGAATACGGAACTCCTAAACTGATCAAAATAATTGATTTGAAGAGTGATGATATACATGAAATAATTCAGCAAGGTAAAGGTCCGGGAGAGATGATTGTTTCCTGGGGGCCTGAAATCCTTGGGGATAGTCTTTATGCATTTTGCGGCGAGCTTCGAAAAGTAATAATATTTGCTCCGGATAATAAAAGAAAATTTGTACTAATTGACGAATTTAAACTTGAAGAAAAGGCATCTTACAGATTTTATCCTTTAACCCCCGAAATGCATATTTGTCTTAGCAATATTGGTGATGAGAGAAGGCTGACATTTCTTGATGAAAAAGGTAAGATTATTAAAAAAATGGGCGATTATCCTTCTTTCCTCAATTCAGATGAGATTAAGCCGGATAATGAAATTTTCTTATCCTCAATCTCATCAACGCCAGATGGAAATAAGATTGTACTTGCATGCATCAGGACTGACGTTTTGGAAATATATGATACTTATAACGGTTTGATAAAGAGATTACAGGGGCCACTTGGCATTAAACTTTCGGTAAGCAGGAATGCTTTCGGAAATGGATATATGAATCGTGTCGAACCTGGATATTTTACATATGGCAATGTCATTGCCAATGAACATGAGTTTTGGGTTGATTATAACGGATATAAGAGTGAAAAGGGCAAGCAGCCTTCATTTTTGGAACAATATTCAAAACAGATTTATTGTTTTAACTGGAATGGGAAACCCTTAAGAAAAATTGAGTTTGATTTTCCAATTATGACATTTGATGTCGATTGGGTCGGTAAAATGTTATATACAATTATATGGAAGGGAGAGAATCCTGAGATAATTGTTTATTCTTTAAATGAAATCTTATAATGACGCGTTTAAAATTATTATACTTCTTCAAATAGCATTATTTGGTGACCTTAACAATACGCATTCTCCCGATAAGCCCGAGTTCACATTATCCATTCAGCAAGAAATAAGGAATAAAATACCTCGTCCCGAGGGAAACGATCCTTTGAAAATAATGCATCTTGATAAACCATTCATTAAAGAGCTTGGTGAATCAGGCGAAAATTGCTGGGAAGCTATTCTCAAATAAGATGTGGCAGGTTTAGGCAAAGCAGTTAAAAATACCTTCCTTTCGTGGAAGAAGATCCTGCCGCTCACAGTACCCGATTGGATTATGAATGAGATGGAAACAAAATATTTTCCAAATTACGCCGGAGCAATTACATCGGGCAGCGGAGGAGGATATGTTATTGTTGTTTCGGAAAAGGCTGTGGGGAACGCCTTTAAGATAAAGATCAGAAATTAAGAAACTCAGTAGACCTAGTTTTTTCACCACACTTAACACTTGAATAATAATTAATCAGAGAAATCAATAATTAACATTTGCCCCATACATTCAAGTACTTAACAATTATTTACTTCGTTTTGCTTTTCTTACAAATCTTAAACCTGCAAAACTCAATCCGGCACTCGATACTCTGACCCTTAAAGCTAAAACCCGTCAGGAAGTTGCCAATGAATATGGGATATCTTTAAAAACTTTTAGCTTGCGTCTTAAGAAAGCAAAAATCAAAATTCCCCCCGGACTGCTTTTCCCAAAAACACTGAAGATCATTTATTCCAAATTAGGTATGCCTTCAGGACTAAAAAATACCTAAAATTCCCTGTTTCTACCGATTATTCCCTGTTTTTTATTGCTCTTCTTTCACTTTGATTTTGGAAATTTATTGTCTGAAGCTGTCCTGTTTGTTTACAAGTGAAAGCCAAAAACAGATGAGCCGGACTGATAATCAAAATCTGTTTAAAAAGATTGATAATCGTTTACAGCGAATTGCAAATGTTCTCCTTTTAAATGCCAGCTTTATTGACTTTAGGGATTTTATTCCGGGATGACCGAATAGATTAATAGGATTATTATGGTATAAAATTGATCATTATGAAAGAAAAGGGCAGGGGTTTTGCCCTGTGCTCTGCTTTGCCCACCGAAGCCTTAGCGAAGGTGGGAGCTCTGCGCCCTGAGCTACCAGCCCCTGCCCCGACCTTTCCACAACAGAAAGGAGGTATACTGGCAAAGATAAAGTTTTAATCGGATTGGTAGCCAGGCCTTTACCTGAAATTCGAAATTGAAACGAAGAAAAACTAATTATTAAAATTTTAATTTTACAAAGATGAGAAAACTTAATAAATTACAGATCAATTCTGAAAAATTTATGAATCCTGAAGAATTGGTAACCATAAGAGGAGGTTATGGTAGTGAATGTTGTGAATGTCATATTGTTGGAGATGGAGTTCGTTATATCCAGTCAACGCCAAGTTCGTGTAATTCTGATTGCCATACACAATGGGGGGGGGGTGGGGTGTGTGGCAGTGTATTATTTAATCAAATAGTTATTAATTTAATATGATACCAACAGTAAAGGACTTTTCAATTTAAATTAACCAAGTGCAAAAGGAGGCTAAGGTTAAACAGATTTAGCCTCCTTTTAAAGTATGAAACTTAATATTTTCTGACAATGCAATTAATACTAGAAACAATACAAAGTTTATTATCAATTATTTAATACCATATTTATGCAGACTTTAATAAGAATCACAGTTCTATTTGTAATGCTATTTATGGATAGTTTGATTTTGTCCGTACCGGCAGAATGTCAGTCTTTAAAAATTGATTTAAGGAAATTACGTGAAAAAGAGGCTATCAGGTTATCTGATTTGGGTGCAACAGATATTCAGTACATCCCTCTGGAAACAACAAAACAAAACGTATTGCCTGAAATAAAAGAAATAGTTTTCGGTAAAACATTTTTCCTTACCCATAGTTATGCAAATATTAACATGTTCAGATACAATGGTCAATTTGTTACGAAAATTAGTAAGGAAGGCAGAGGGCCAGATGAAATTACAGTAGCCCATGATATAGACATAAATCCAAAAGATGAATCAATTTATCTTGTTGATGGTTGGTTGCAAAAATTTTTAGTTTATAATAGGGATGGTAAGCTTATGAGAAGTTTTAAGTCTCCGCTTAAGGTTGCCATTAACTTTAGAATTACAAATGATGGAATATTATGTTACAATGATAATAATATGGCCAGAACAAATAACAGTTTTATCCTGATCGATACTTTAGGGAAGGTAATAATGAATTATCCAAATACTTATAAATGGCAGGATAAAACGAATCGCACCGTCGGCTATTTACATGAAAATCTCTTTTACAGATTTAACCAACAGCTTTTTAAAAAGGAAATGTACAGCGATACTGTATTCGTTTATCGGAACAAAGCCTTTGAACCACATTTTATAATTGATGTGGGAAAGCTACGTATTACACCTGAAGCCAGAACAAACTCCCCAGTAGCCTATATAATTCATAATTTTCTTACACCTCAGAAATTATTTGAATGGGGAGATTATATTTATTATGAGTTTTATTTTCAACCTGATGATCAAAATGAAGGTTTCTCATCTATCGCTTCAAAAGTGAATAATTTCAGAATACTTTTCGATCCTGAAAAAGGTTTAATTAATGACCTTGACGGAGGCCCCAATATAATGCCTCAAACAGTAAAAGATAACAACACTATGGTTGCATGGATTGATGCATTACGATTTAAAAATCATGTTTCCTCCGAAGCTTTTAAAAATTCAAAACCTCTATACCCTGAAAAGAAAAAAGAGCTTGAAAAACTGGCGAATAGCCTTAAAGAGACCGATAATCCGGTTTTGATTCTGGTAAAATTGAAATATTAATAGGTTATACAATTCATGCAAGTCTTTAAAACATAACGCATAAATAAATGAAATCCAGAACACTATCATTGATCGCAACTATTCTTCTTGCTGCATCATGCAACACAGGGAATAGTGACAGAGGTGCCGGTTCAGCCGGACTACCATATATGATTGATCTTGAAAGCAGCATCGGAAATGCTCAATCGATTCTGCTAAGCACTGTAACACGCGAGATCGAATATGTTCCGCTTGAAACTGATACTGCCTGCATGCTGAGAAGGATATCAAATCTGGAGCTTTGTGACTCATTTATCGTTGTCAGCGACGGCACAAAATTGATACTGTTTGACCGGGAAGGGAATTTTTTGAAACCTGTCGGATCTGTCGGCAGGGGGCCTGAAGAATATACTTATATCAGGAGTTTTTTTGTTGATAAAAACAGCAGGGAAATTTACCTGCTCTCGATGGGAAAGGTCATGGTCTTTAGCTTCGATGGAAAGTTTAGAAGATCTTTTAAGGCAGATTTCCGGCCTTCGCAGGTTATCAGCAAAGATAAGAACACTCTCATATTCCATCTTTTCAATTTATCGGGTCCGTCGCCTGATACAGCCTGGAGCTGGTACATAACCGACAGGCAGGGTGCTATAATAAGCAGGATTCTGAATCATCATAAAAGAATGAACCAGCCCGGGCTTTTAGTTCCCGACTCTCCTTTGTACCTGAATGACGGTGCTGCTCATTTTCTGGAGTTTGGCAACGATACCCTTTATTATTTCAATGAACAAGTCAGAGAACCTTATGCAATATTCAATACCGGAAAACTAAAGATGGAGACCGATTTGCATCTTACTCCGGAAACCATCAGGGAGGTGTCGGACAGAATACAGGGGAACTTCTGGATAAAGGATATACACGAGAATGATGATTTTCTATTTGTTAACCTGGCATGGGGACTTTCCGACTCTGTAAGTTATTGCATCTATGACAAGAAAAATGCCAGACTTACAGTTCTGAAGGACAAAGGCTTTGTGGATGACATTAATGGAGGACCGGCTTTCTGGCCTCTCAGTATTAGTGACGATAATACCCTGGTTAATTATGAGGATGCTTTTACATTTTTAAAGAAGATAAAAACAGATAATTCAGGTGCAGCCGGAGAAAATGCAGGAAAAATCAGTAAAAAGCTTACGGAGATTGGCCGAAGTATCGATGAAAGCTCCAATCCGGTTCTGGTAATCGTCAGGTTGAAAAGGTAAACCGCATTTAGAAAGCAGACGATGGGAAATTTTTATACCCGATATCTTGTGCTCTTTTCTGCTTTTTCTTTATGCCTGTTTGCAGGCTGTTCAAATAAGAAGCCCGGCAATACAGAGAACAATGTTTATATTAAGCCTTACCCTCACCTGATCAATATGGAAGAGGGATTGAAAAACAACGTTCAATTAAATCTGAGCGAAATTGCCGACAGCATAAAGTATGTTGTGCTTTCAAAGGATAGAAAAGTATTGATAGGAAGCCTAAGCAGACTGCAAATGACGGATAATCACATTTATATTAATTCAGAAGGACTGGTAATGAGATTTGATCTTTCGGGAAGGTTTCTGAATTCGTATGGTGGTTTCGGCAGAGGGCCAGAGGAGTATCTTGCTGGAAGCGTTTTCTCAACTACACCAGAGGATGATAAGATTCTGATACTACGTAGCATGATGTATGATTATCTTATCTATGAGCCGGATGGCGCATACTCAGGCAGAAAGGAATTATCTTACCCGAGGACCATGTTTGATTTTGTTGTGTTGTCCGATTCATCATACCTGATGACATTCCTTTTCATTGGCAGATTCATGAATTCAGATGTCTTTAATGCAATGCCGGCTGTTGCCGGGCTCTATGATTTTGACGGAACTAAGGTTAAGCTTATCTATCATCCTCTCAGAAATAAGAATATCTCCAAAGCTGACCTGAATAGAGTGATCATCTCAAATCCTGGTTGTTCATTCTTTGATGGGAGAGTGGTTTTATCTCCTGAAGGTGATACAATTTTTGAAATCGATAAAAGCACTGTTATCCCCGGTTTTATAATCAGCTGGGGACAAATCCCTCATCCGCAAACCACTGACGAGAAGTTCTACATTCAGGAAACAAGGACAAGCAAAATTGTTAACTACATGCCTCTCTTTGAAATATTCCAGAAGGCGTATTTCCGAGGAAGAAACATGAATGATTATTTCATTTTTGAGTATGATAAAATTTCAGGAACCTGCAGGTCAATGTTAGCAGATGAGGACAATATCGGATTGATAAATGATCTTGACGGCGGCGAAAATTATTTTCCGGTGAAGACGAACAGGAGGGGTGATATATGGATTTCGTACGAGGATGCAATAAAATTTAAAGAAAGGCATTCTGAAGATTTCCTTTCAAAGTCAGTGGCTCTTTATCCTGACCGAAAAGAAAAGCTGCGGTTATTTGTTAAAGATCTGAAACCGGATGACAATCCGGTTCTTAAGATCGTTTATTTAAAGAAACAAAAGGCTGAAAAGTAATCAGATAATTTTTATCATATGTAAGAATCTGGCGAAATGGGAATCAAATTACTAACTCTTTGCCTCTTGACCGCGGTATCCTGCTCTACAAACGAAAAAGAACCCGGATCGATCACTATTAATGCTGTCAAAGCCCTCGAAAACAGGGAAGATCTAAAACTGAGTCAGATCGTTGACAGGATAGAATATATCCCCCTGGAATTAACTCCGGGAGCAGTTGTTACAAGCGATCCGATAATAGTGACCACTGAAGATCACATTGTCGTTCGTAACCGCGGGCATGAACCCCCACTTCTGCTCTTGTTTGACAGGAAAACAGGAAAATACCTGAATGAGATCGGAACAATGGGCAAAGGCCCTGCGGAATACTACTCAATCCCTTTGAACTTCTATAATCCTGATGAGGAGATCGTTTATGCGATGGGGAATAATGATAATGTTATGATCTTCAATCTTAAAGGAGATTATCTGGAGAATTTTAAAATACCGGATTGTTTTGAGATTGAAGGGATCTCCGGATTTTCATCAGGTTCATTCGATACTTATCTCGATTCTGCTACTTATGTGGCCTATGTTGAGAATATTTCAGGCATGGAAAAGAAAAAGATGGTGCTTTATTCAAAAGATACATTACTGAAGATTTATCCAAACTATCTTTCATGGAAAAGAACTCCATCGAGAAATATTAATGTTCTCCCGCTTGAAACAACTTTTTTCCATTTCGGCAATAAATTGTTTTTCAAAGAAGCATTTAATGATACTTTGTTTGAGGTAAGAAAAGATAATCTGGTTCCTAGATTCGTCTTCTCCTTCGGCAAATACTCAATTCCTTACGAATTGCAGGATGAATTTTTGTCTTCCGGGAAATGGATGAATTCAATGTTTGTTGACCACTTTACGGAAAATCAGGATTACCTGTTTTTTTCTCTGAATGCCGATCAGAAGACATTCATTGCAATATGTGATAAAAGGACGGGAAACACAAAAATCTGTAATGGTATCGATTCAGATCCCTCTGCTTTGATAGACGATATAAATGGGTTTTTGCCAATTATCCAATTTCATTTTTCTGACAACAACGAGTTTGTAACCTCATATGAAGCTTTACAAATCAAAAAGTGGCTGGACTCTGATCCGGGAAGAGCAAAATTACTGACTGAAAAATTGCCATGGCTAAGAAACATTACAGAGGAAAGCAATCCTGTTATCATGATTGGCAAATGTAAAGATTGATTTTACTTTGGAAAAGACTGAACTTTAATGTTACTACTATAATTTATACAATGACACTATCTTTTCTGTTTCACCTGATTTAAGTGACGAAAGAGCATAATTATTTGCATGGGATGATCATCATTGGCCTGCAGGAAGGGTAGAGACTGATGATCCGGTTTTGGTGCTGGTAAGATTTAAAAATTAAGATTTGTGAAAAGAGCAAGTTTTAGCGAAGTCGTGCAGGTCGTACACCCTCCCGAGAGGAGAGCCGAAATAACTCTTCCTCAGACCTCATACCTCATACCATTTTTAAATCGCCTATCGCAATTCGCCTTTAATACATACCTTTAAGCCGTTACGCCTCTAAGCCGCTATGCCGTTCTAAAATGTAACAAATTATAACAAAAATATATTTGTTTTCACTATACCCCTAAATTCAACAAACTATGAAACAATCAATGCTTTCGTTAATCAAATCTCTGAGCTGCTTCTGCATCCTGACTATTTTCGCTCTCACATATCCGGGATGTAAGGACAATTTAATTGCTTACAAAGCCAATATCAATGGTAATGAAGTTGTTATCTGTCCTGTCAATAAAGTAACCGATACAATCCAACTGCGATTAAGCAGCCTGATAGAATCCTGTGAGGTTGTAAAACTTCAGAATATAACTGATGCCCTTTTTGATAGGGCATGGCATACAGAGGTCTCGGAAAATTACATCTGTATTAAAAGTTACGGCCAGCTGCCTATAAAATTATTTGATAAAAAAGGCCAATTCTTAAGAAATATAGGTTCAGTCGGAAGGGGTCCCGGGGAATACTCCGCGCTTAACGGACTTCAGTTTAACCAGAAAGGCGATATGATCTTTTTATTCCCGTTTGGTACAGCTCGAAAGATTCTGGTCTATGATGTATCAGGCAATCAAATTAAAGATATTCCTCTTGTATTTACTCAACGCAAATTTAAGGCATTCTTTTCTCCCGATTCAATAATTACTGTCTTATCAATGCCGTTTGAGAATGATTCTGCTATTTGTTATCAGCAAACTTTTAACGGGAAACTAATTCAAAAGATCTCTCCTCCCTCATACCTGATAAACCAGAGTTTTGATGGTGAGATATTCACAAACTACCTGACACCTGAATATGATTTATATAATACCGCTTCTGATACTTTATATCATTATAACATAGAAAAAAACACTCTGGAACCCAAATTTGCCAGGGATTTTGGCGATAAAAAATACATTAGTGTCAGCCGTGAAATACCTGGTTACTATTATTTCTCATTTTATAATCAGGAAACAGGTTCAAAGAAAATCCTTGTCGACAAAAAAACTTTAGATGCAAATTACTTTAATCTGAAAAATGACTTTTTTGGAAATATTGATGCTTCACCTATCTTCAGCAATGGATATTTTATTAATAATGTAGCTGCTATAACTCTGAAAAAACAAATTGAGAAAGCCCTTAATATGAATGATTTGTCAGAAGAAGAGAGAAAGAAGCTTGCTGAGTTTAATGATAACCTAAAACAGGACGATAACAATATAATTTTCTACGGCAGATTAAAAAGGGACTAAGCTCAACATAGATAAATTATTTAATCCTCCGGCTGGCAAGCTGTCTTTATTACCTGACCCCCTGTAGTAATTTAATATATACGAACATGAAAATAATCAGGTTATTATTACTGTCCGAATTACGAATATGCCATCTGTGTAGGAGGATGAACCAATTCCGGGAAGGGAACACTTGTTCCCTTCCTTAAAGTTATTTTCTTTTATAAAGTTCATTTATTAGGAAGCATAAGCAATAAAATATGAAAGCAATTATTGTAATTCTGATAATCTCCTTAGAAATAGCCAGTTGCCAGACTTCAAATATTAAGGAGCAACGTAAATTAAGGACTTTTGATCTGAGAGAACAGCCTGAAATTACTGAGGTAATGCTTTCCGATCTGGGATTCGTTGACATTGAATATATCCCATTGGAGACCAATGATCAAAGTGTAGTGAGTCATTTTGGTTTGAAGTCAGTTGGTTTTAAGTTTATATCATGTAATGCTTTTTATATTATTCAACAATATAATACTATCTTAAAGTTCAGGAGTGATGGATCTTATGTTTCAAGGATTGGAACAATAGGAAGAGGACCGGAAGAATTTCAGATGGCCCACGATATAGATATATACAAGGAAAATCAAAGACTATACCTGGTCTCAAGTTGGCAAGAGAAATTTAATGTCTATTCTGAAAGCGGAGAATTTGTAAGATCTTTTAAGATACCATTTCATGCACCTATTCAATTCCGATTTGATAAAGATAAAATATTGTGCTATTTTGACAATCTTCAAGGAAATATTGAAAACAGTTTTGTAGTGATGGATACTTTAGGGAAAATCATCAAGAATTTTCCTAATAAATATCCTTTTACTCTAAATAAAAAAGGTGCTACCGGTGTTGGGCGAGAAAATCTGTTTTATCAATTTAATAACAGACTTTTCAAGAAAGAAATATATTCTGATACAGTATATGTATTTGAGAACCTGGTTTTTAAACCTCACGTTGTCATTGATGTAGGAGACCGGTTATTAACACCGGAAGCACGTGATGAATATGACTTATTTTATCTTTCGGAAAATTATATTAGTCCAATATGCCTGTTTGAATTTGGCAATTATATTTATTATGAATTTGCCTATAATATTAAACTTGGAACAAACAGATTAAGATATGGCCTTATTGGATCAAAAACAACTGATTTTCAGGCTTTCATCAATGCAGAACAAGGGTTAATAAATGATCTGGATGGGGGGCCAAACATTTGGCCTAAAACAATAAAAGATGATAATACTATAATCAGCTGGGTCGATGCCTTCCAACTTAAAGCTCATGTTGCCTCCGATGCTTTTAAAAATTCAACTCCCAAATACCCTGAAAAGAAAAAATTGCTTGAAAAACTGGCGAATAGTCTGAAAGAAACCGACAATCCTGTTTTAATGATTATTAGATTGAAAAAGTAAAACATGGCCAATTTCCCCTTTTTCAAATAGCTCGATTCAATGGATTTCGGCCCTTCACGCCTTCGCATGATTGCTAAATATTATGAGAAATCTTATTCTTTGCAATCACTGTGTTCCAAATCCTTCATTACAAAGTCCGGGGTCTCGATGCTCAGTATCAGCGATGCCACCGAGAGCATAGGTTTCCGCGCTCGCGGCTACCGCCTCTTGGGAACAGCTCCCGAAAGAGATCCTGATCGCCTTCCGGTTGTAATACGAAATATATTGATTCACCGTCATAAGGTCCAGCAAGTATTGCAAGTCAACGGGAATTAATCAATTCCTTGTTTTGAAAATTACGGTACTATATTATATACTTCAGTCATTGCGATCCGCCAACAAACGGATAAACAATCTTCCTCACCTTCTGCCAGGACTTACTTTGTTATTCCTGTTCAGCATTCTGTGCTCTGTGCCCTGTGCCCTGAGCTCTGCGTCCTTTGCCCCCTGCCCCACACCCTCCGTTATTAATGAACATGGATTTAAGAATATTAAAAATCCTGGTAACAAATTCATATCAATTCCAATTAAACTAAAAATTTAACTGCTGTCAGTTAAAAGGATAAGTATTAATCAGAGGTGAGTTTCTGGTCAGTTATTTGATTCATAGAGTTCATATAACAAATTGGCTGATCGTGATGAAGAATTAGTGTTAACAAATACCAGCGAATATGAATCCTATAATTCCTGGAGCTAAAACACGTAAGGAGGTTGCTGGTGAGTATGGCATTTCCATCAGAACCCTTTACCGCTGGTTTAAGAAAGCAAATCTGCATATTCCGCCGGGATTAATTGATCCTAATCATTTGCATATCATTTACGAGATATTTGGGGATCCAAAAGACAACAAAGTTACCTGAGTGTCCGATTCTGTCTGGTTTTGTCCGGTTTTGTCCGGTTTTGTCCGATTTTGTCCGATTTTTTTTTGCGATTATGTCAATCTGATTGGCGAAATTTATTGTCTGAAGCTGTCCTGTTTGTTTAACCAGTGAAAGTCAAAAACAAATGAGCCGGACTGACAATAATAATCTGCTCCTGGAAAAAATTGAAAATCGTTTGCAGCGCATTGCAAATGTGCTCCTTCTAAATGCCAGTTTTATAGATAATCCCGGACTCCTGAATGGTAAAATGGGTATTGCGATATTCTTTTATCATTATTCTCGATATACAAAGAACAAAATTTACGAAGATTATGCCGGTGAGCTGGTCGATGAAATTTACGAGGAAATAAACACAGCCACCCCTGTAAATTTTGAAAACGGACTCACCGGGATTGGCTGGGGAATTGAATACCTTGTAAAGAATGGTTTCGTTCAGGCGGACACTGATGAAGCGCTTGAAGAAGTGGATAACATTGTTTACAGGAACAGCCTTTACCGGCCATTTCTTCTTGAATCCGGGAAGGACCTGTTTGGCTACGGCCTTTATTTCCTGACCAGGTTAAGGGAAAAAGGGTATGACGATAATAATATTAAAACCCTGTTTAAAAAACAGCATCTTATATACCTGACGGATGATTGTGAAAGGATCCTGATAAATAAAAGGTTTCTTGATTTTAAAATCGAATTCCCTGGTATTGATACAATTAATTCATTTGCATGGTTTCTTCTTGAAATGCACCGCCGGGGTATTTTTCCCTATAAAATCGAAAAGCTTTTCAATGCATTGCCTGAGTATCTCGAATTCCACTCAGAAGGACTGAACGATCCTTCAGCGACTATCCAAATGAAAAAACTGGTGGAATTCATTATACCCTGCATAAGTGAAACAAATGTTAAAGACAGATACAACACTATTCTGACAGGAAATGTAAGTCAGGAAGGTGAGTTGAAAAACACGGACAGTGAGACTATAAGGAACTTCACAAAAACCACATGCCAGAACCTTATTTATGACCCGTATATACCAGGCATTGACAGTAATATCTCTGACCCAATTAAAATACTTCAGATTATTGACAATGAAGACAACTGGAATAAACTATTGGAAGGTCTCACCAAAGACAACCTTGGTCTGACAGGTCTTGCAGGTATTGGAATAGGATTGCTCCAGACAAGAGGCACAGAGCTCAGAGCACAGTGCACAGAGCAAGAAGAAAAATGCACAGAGCTCAGAGCACAGAGCACAGAGCAGGA
>Ga0102851_10000869_pt1 | contig 16321 bp, 12 predicted proteins | sample Mud3Dept3metaG_FD_79558 | JGI IMG/M metagenome (GOLD analysis project Ga0102851, IMG submission 79558) | Freshwater wetland microbial communities from Ohio, USA, analyzing the effect of biotic and abiotic controls - Mud 3 Core 4 Depth 3... | ecosystem: Environmental > Aquatic > Freshwater >... | reverse complement strand
TTCTAAATGCCTGATTCTAAACAGAGGCCACTTCAAAATTCAGTCTGATAATACAAAATATACAAACCAAAAATCTGATGAGATCACATTTAACAAGGCGAAAATTCTTGCAGACGGCAGCTATAACTGCCAGTGCGGCTATGCTTCCTTCTGTTACGGGAGTTACAGTTTTACCGGATTGTGTTGTATCTGGCGTAAAGTCAGAAGAACTACCGAAACGCAGGTTAGGCAGGACCAACAGAATGGTTTCATGCATAGGTTTTGGCGGGGGTTCCCGGTATTGCAACTGGGTGGCAGATGAAAATACTCTGCAAAAGCATATAGATCATGCAATTAAGCTCGGGATTACCTATTTTGACTCTGCACGATCCTACGGCAATGGGTTGACCGAGGAACGTTATGGAAAATATCTTACCCCGAAATACAGGGATCAGATATTTCTCAACTCAAAAACATCGCAGAGAACATATGATGGTGTGATGAAAGATATTGAAATATCATTGAAAACACTAAATACTGATTACCTGGATCTATATTGTATGCACGGAATCGACCAGGTGAAAGATGTGGAAACGCTTTTAAGTCCCATGGGAGGATACAAAGCCTTTATAAAACTAAAGAATGAGGGTGTGGTAAAGAACGTTGGCTTTTCGTTTCATAAGTGGAACAATGCATCTCAGAGATCATTTAATGAATTTGACGTTGATGCGATCCTGTGCGTCATCAATGCTTCAAAGTATAACGGTAATGAGGATGGGCTTTTACCTCTTGCAGCTAAACGGGATGTCGGTATCATTGCGATTAAGATTATGGGGCAAAATGCCCTCATTGGAAATGTGTCGGGTGAAGACCTTTTAAGGTACACACTAAGTCTGCCTATTTCAGTTGCAAATGTCGGGATGGACGGTTTTTCACCTCTTGAATCCTGTGTGGAAGTCGGGAAAGAACCTTTACTTTCAGAAAATGAAGCCAAAAAGATAGAGTTGAAACTGAATTTTGATCCAAAAGTTACCAGACTGCCCTATTTTACAGGATAAAGTGCAAAGGCCGGCCTAATTAACCACATCTGGCCAGTCTGATTCTAATTAACATACATAACTAAATGCCAAGTTTTTAGAGCTTGTGCAATAAAATTAACAACTTAAACTTCCTCGAAATGGAAAGAAGGGATTTTATTAAAAAAAGTACTGCTGCCAGTATTACCGGATCAGCTATAATCAACGGACTTTACATGAACAATTTGTTTGAGAGTTCCACAAAAGTAGCTTTAAATATTGCCATTCCGAGTCCTTACCTGAATAAACTCGTTGTTAAACCAGTCATAACCAGCATGTACCACACGGGTGTATGGGAAGGACCATGCAGGTTTAATGTAGCATCAATGGCAGAAGAAAAAAAGAATGCCCTTAAATCTTTTGAGAATTTCAGCAATGCAGTTAAAAACAGTAAATATGATAAATCAATTGTAGATTTCCTGGAACCTGCTCAGATTTTGTTCGTAGAGGATTTTAAAATTCAGGAAGAAGAATTTAAAAAGATCGAAGAAGATGCGAAAAAAGCCGATGTTCTGTATATAAATCCAGGCGGCTCTTCTATAGCTACTTACGATATTGCCAGGAGATACAGAAAACCTGTGGTGTTATCATCAAAACTTAGTTGCAGAACAGTAGATATTTCTGCTTATTGCCGCAGTAATGGACTTGAATGCTACATCCCCAACTCTTTTGAAGAGACCGAACAGCTTTTTACTCTCTTAAAAGCAAGAAAGATATTTTCCCAAACCAGAATTCTGTTTCCAACCAACTGGGGATGGCCTTCTGTTGCATCTGTAGCCGGAATTAATGAACCCGAAAAATTAAAGGACAAATATGGTATTGAAATAATTAAAATTTCTTTTGAAGACCTTGCAAAAGAAATGGACAGGATAAAGAACGATAAGGCACTGATTAATGATGCTGCTGAAATGGCAAATACCATTTTTACAAATGCTGATCACTCTTTCATCGATAAGAAATATGTCGTTAACAGTATGGAGTTCTATCAGGCTATAATTAATTTAATGAAAGAACATAACTGCAATGCTTTTACTATTGAGTGTTTTGAGTTTTGCTGCAGCCGTTTACCTCAAAAATGGAATATTACACCCTGCCTTGTTCATACCATGCTTAAAGACCTGGGTATTCCTTCTGCTTGTGAAGGCGATCTGGGAGGACTGCTTGCCATGCAGATGCTCATGTCGTTGTCAAATAAATCACCTCATTTTGGAAATATGTTTTATGAGGTAAAAGCGAAAGGGGTATTGACGATTAATCATAGTGTCCCCGGAATAAAAATGAATGGATATGATAAACCGGGATTACCTTACCAGTTAGGTCATTTTGTTGAATCTGGCTGGGGATCAAAAGCAATAGTTGATTTCATGCAAAACGATGAAAAAGACATTACGGTTGTCAGGATGAACCCAACCGCGACAGGTCTTTTAATACTAAAAGGGAAACTCATCGGTTCCAATGGTTGGGGTGAAGATCTGTTGGGATGCAATGTTTCAGCTTTTATAGTTGGCAAGGAGAGCGGTACTGCAGAAGAATTCGTAAGAAAGCAAGCTGATTATGGGAACCACCTGTGCTGGGTTTATGGTGATTATTCCGACCAGTTAAAGGAATTAGGTTCTCTTATCGGAGTTGAAGTAGTTGTTGCAAGCTGATTAAAAATTAAATTACTATACTGAAGGAAATTCATTCAATATAAGAATTTCAGATCCGCTTTATTCCTGTCAACAATGTGCAAACCGTTGTAGGATAGATAATTTTGTATGTGATTCAGGGAATTGGTAACTTTATGGAAGATAATTGCCTTTATTTAATTAAGAATAATATCGAAATTTAATTGAGGATAAAATCTCTTTCTATACCTTGCTTTTTTATCGATTCCTTACCCGATATTTCAAATACTGATTGCAGGGAACTGCTTCGGTGTATTGAAATACACGCTGATGCATCAGACATTTTTGTATGGTTAAAGCAGTTGCGTATTGCACCTTATAGTTATGATTTTATTGACAACAGATTTAGAAAATCACCTGATTATATCATTGAAAACCTGCCCCCCCTGAAAGTTAATACACACTACCTTTTAGCGTTTCATATATTCGAATTTGAGGAGAATTCTTTTATAGTGTGCCGTTTCTGTGAACCAATTAATCCACCGGTTAACTTATACATGAAGGACCTTTATTTTGAATACAGGATTGTAAAACAAGGAGCTAAAACTAAATTATGGTGTAAGATAAAAGGTTATTTTAATACTGATATATCTTCAAAAGGATTCTTTTTTATTTTTTCTGTTGTTAATAAAATAATGATGGTAAGGCAACTTAAGAACATTAAGAAGTTATCAGAGCTGTTACCTTTTGGAAAAGTTGAAACCAGAATGTATGACTTAAAAAGTTACTATGCTAAATCAGGAATACACTGGTGGTTATTTTGCCGTCGTCATAATTGCAAAGGATTAATAACATAAAAAATTTAATGTCTGGTTGAGCAATTCACTATTTGGTATCAACTCCGGCTTCGCGATCATCTTCCTTACCTTTTGCTTTTTCAAAAGCTTCCATACCCTCTGATATGGAAAAGTAAGTCAGGCCTGCAGCCCCGATAGTATCTGCATAAGCAAAGCCTGTGAGTTCATAAGTAAGACTTGATGCGAGAAGAACCAATGACATATAAATACAAATCCTGGTACAGTTGGCGTCAGTAATTATTGGTTCAGATTGTAACTTCCTGCCAATACCCTTTTTTGCATTCATTAACCATACCATAACTGCAATAGAAATCAGGGATATTATCACTCCCCAAAGTGTGGTTTCAGGCTTATTCTGGTTAACAATATTCAATACAATACCTGCTACCAAACCTGCTGATAAGAGAAAGAATGCTGTACCTGTTATTTTTAATGCTTTTATTTCAAACTTGCTTTTAGGACTGTCCGGACATTGTTTGATCCGCCTTATCATCATTGCAATACCAATACCCGACATTACTTCTATGAAACTGTCTGCCCCAAAACCAAACAAACTAAGTGTCTCATCTTCATACCCTAAGGCCATTGAAACAACACCTTCAATAATATTATAAAATATAGTGAAAAGACTTAACCAGTAAGCCTGTTTGTAGAGTTTCTTTTCCGAATCAATCATTTTTGACAGTTGAATTAATTGTCCGGCCACAAAGATAGAGTTAATGTTGATGCAACTGATCTGAGTATGAACAACGTTTTTTTTGCTGATCGGGAAAAACAACAGTGACAGTAAAAATGGTTCAGACCTCACAACTTTTAAGTCTATCTTGTGTTTATGTTATGAATTAACAAATCAAAAATATTTTCTACATTTACGACTTTAGTAAAAAAATGTTTATAATAACCTGATAATCTGAATTAAAATGAACATGAAAGTAATGAGAAATATTACAGCGTTTCTGATCATTTCCGTTGTTACCGGTACAAACCTCAATGCACAGGAACGCAATGATGTGATAAAGGTTTATAATGAAGGGGCGAAAGTGGCGCAAACTGATACTCAGGCTGCTATCAAGGCATTTGAGAATGTAGTTACATTGTCCGGACAAGTTGGTGAGACCGCCAATGATCTTAAAGAAAAAGCCATAAAGGTATTGCCGGGATTATATGTTAAAGTTGCCAGTAACGCCCTGACCGAAAAAAAACCGGCGCCGGAAATAATTAAGGCTGCAAAGGCAGCCGCTGCTGCTGCAGAAAAATATGGAAGCGCATCTAATAAAGAAAATGCTGCTAAAATATTGGCACAGGGCTATTATACAATGGGTACCGATTTTTTTACCAGGAAGGATTATGAAAATGCCATCCTGGCATTTGACAGCCTTTTATTGATCAATCCCGGGTACATTGCTGCAATTTACAACAAGGCTTTAATATTCAGAAGTCAGAATAATGCCGGAGCTTTTGAGGAAACGATAGATTCATTTCTTGGAAAGCTGGAAAGAGGAAAAGATGATGAAAAGATAAAACAGGCATCTGCTTTGGCTATTGAATATTTTCGTGCCGCCGGATCACAGGCAAACCAGGCAAATAATCTTGATGAAGCGCTTGCTCTGCTGAATAAAGCTGCAAAGTACGGAGACGATAAGGACCTTTTCTACTTCTATGCCGATGTATATAACAAACAGAAGAATTTCGACAGTGGAGCAGAATATGCGCAAAAAGGCCTGGACCTTGAAACGGGTAATGCCGAAGCCAAAGCGAAATTTTACTATCAGCTTGCCGTTGCGCAGGCGGGTAAAGGACAGAACGCCAATGCGTGCGCTTCTTTTAAGAATGCCATCTACGGACCCTTCGCCGAGGCATCAAAAGCACAAAGAAAAAACCTTAAATGTGAATGAGATTATTGAGTTCAGAATGCCCATCTGATTCATATTGTTGAAGTTCTGTCCTGGCAGATAAGGGACGAAATGGATCAGCTCCGGTTTCCCCCACCCATTCCGGGAAATAAATTGTCATTTTCAAATCAATCAGTATTTTTGACTTTGTTAATAAGTATTCATTCAATTTATTGTCACCAAAAAGAACATTATGAAACTGTCTGCCGCCTTATTTTTAACCCTTACAATATTCCTTAATACAGGACCTGTATACTCTCAGGAAAGAGGAATTCCACGGACCAGGAATGCTCAACAGGAACTTGCCTGTGATATTTTCAGGGAACTGGTTGAAATCAACACAACAGTGAATATGGGAAGTACAGTAGCTGCCGAGGCAATAGCCAAACGACTCAAAAACGCGGGATTCCCGGAAAGCGACATTAATGTTGTCGGGCCTCAGTCTCAGCATATGAACCTGGTTGTAAGGTACCGCGGGAAAGGAACTCAACTACCCGTTTTATTTATCGGGCACCTTGATGTTGTTGAAGCCCTGCGGCAGGACTGGTCTTCCGATCCATTCAGGTTCACGGAAATAGACGGTTATTTTTATGGGCGTGGAACTACTGACATGAAGAACGAAGATGCCGACCTGGTTTCAAACCTGATTCGGTTAAGGCAGGAAAAATTCCTGCCCGAACGTGATATTATTGTTGCACTTACTGAAAATGAAGAAGGTGGAGACGCCAACGGCATTCAATGGCTGCTGGCTAATCGCAGGGATCTTATCAATGCCGAGTATTGCATAAATCCTGATGGCGGTGGTGGTATTATTAAGAATGGCCGCGAGATTATTATGACAATTCAGACCAGTGAAAAAGTTTACGCGGATTTTACGCTTGAAACGCACAATAAGGGTGGTCATAGCTCTTTGCCTGTAAAGGACAATGCTATCTATAAGATGGCAGAAGCCCTTATACGGCTTTCCCGGTATGACTTTCCACTTGATCTTAATGAGACATCCCGAATGTTCTTCGAGCGCAGCGCACAGATTGAAACAGGACTGGTAAAATCAGATATGTTAGCCGTATCGGCATTGCCGGTTGATACGGCTGCTGCCAATCGACTGGCAAAAAGTTATCCTCAATATAATTCACAGATGAGAACAACATGTGTCGCGACAATGATCAATGGAGGTCACGCAAATAATGCTCTCCCCCAGACTGTAACTTCAAATATAAATTGCCGTTTACTCCCGGATGATAACATAGAACATGTAACAACTGTACTTAAGAATATTATAAATGATCCTCAGATTGAACTGATAAACACCTATGCCGCTAATCCGGGTCCCATGTCACCTCTCAGGAAAGATGTGCTGGATGCAGTTGACAATTTAACAGCTTCAATGTGGCAGGGAGTAGTAGTCACTCCTGTCATGGCTACAGGTGCTACCGACGGGAAGTTTCTTCGTTCTGCCGGAATACCTGTCTACGGCGTTTCAGGAATGTTCGGAGATGTTGATGATGTCCGGGCTCATGGCAGAGACGAGCGTATGGGTGTAAGGGAATTCTTTAATGGTGTTGAGTTCATGTACCGGCTGATGAAAAGACTTTCTTCAGATTCAGTGAAAGGTGGTCAGAGCCGTTGACTTTTCCGGTCATAGAACACTTAGCATACATAATTAAACAAGAAAGATTTTTATAGTTTTTGTGGCTTGTCGTGTTTAATGAATGTTTTATTATCAAGTTCCCTGAAGGCTTCATTTAGTTCTTCTTCGGTATTCATAACAATGGGTCCGCCCCAGGCAACCGGCTCTTTAAGTGGTTTAGCGGCTATCAGGAAAAATCTTGCTCCTTCAGTTCCGGCTTTAACCAGCACTTCATCAAAGTCTGAGCTGTTTGCTGATGAACCAGACATCAGGATTGCACAGGCTTTTTCTTCAAATTTCGTCAGGGCATCATCCGCAGCTAAAGTTCCTTCAATCAGATAGAGAAACAAGTTCTGATCATTGGAGGTTTCCTGATAGCGCCAAATACTGTCGGGTTCTAAAGCGACATCCAGATACTGGACTTTTACATATTCACCTTTTACTGCCCCGTGATTGTTCTGATAGTTGCCTGATAAGACTCTGACGGTTGCATTTTTTTCCTGAACCACTGAAACATCCTGCTGTTTAATATCCCGATAGGCTGGTTGTGTCATTTTATCCTTTTTTGGAAGATTGACCCAAAGCTGACAGCCTAACATTCTTTCGGAAGCCATAGGCAGCTCCTGGTGAATAATGCCTGATCCCGCGGTCATCCATTGACATTGAAGATCCCGAATGACTCCCTTGTTGCCTAAGCTGTCGCCATGTTCTATTTCTCCCTTTAACAGATAGGTGACTGTTTCAATTCCACGGTGAGGATGCCATGGGAATCCTTTAGTGTAATCCTGAGGATTGGAAGAATCAAAACCATCAAGCATTAAGAATGGATCAAAATCCTTAACTGTCCTTAATCCCAGGACCCTGCGCAAACGAACACCAGCTCCGTCAATAGTAAGTTGTCCTCTCACAATCTGTGTACATTGTCTTCCCCGCATAGTTACTCCTTTTTAAGTACTCTCAAAGTTGAAGAAACAAAGATACAACCGGCAGAATAATAATCAGTATAATTTTCTGGTAAAAGTGTTATGATAATAAGAAATCAGCAAATGCTTCTCTTCATGAAATTCAGCAGGTTAAAAGGTGATCCCAATCCGGAATGATAACAATTTATGAGAAACCACATCCCACGGCTGATCTCCGTTATCCCTGGTAATGTCAAAGAAGTTATTGTCAAATCCAATACCAACAACAATGTTATTATTTCCTCCGAGAGGATATTCCATACCCGCCATTATATGGTATGAAAGGTTGAATGTTCTCAGTTCCGCCAAAGCATTACTTCCTTTTATATTGTGTGACGGTATGTCTGCCCTGCCTCCGATTACGATTTTTGGGTCGAATCCAAGATCTGCGAAAAATGTACCGTAACCGATCTGGTTTGTCTGGAGTTTTATTCCCAGAGGTATGGAGAGATAGCTTATTTTATATATAATTGCTTCTCCGGGCTCGATGGTAATAATTTCACGTCTGTAATTATTCAACTCGAAATAGGTGGTCTCTCTACTGATAAGTCTTCCGCCGGCATTAATAATATTAATCCCTGAAGAAAAGGAATAGTTGGGACCAAAATACTTGTTATATGAAATGCCGAAATTAAACCCGGGAATCGCCCCGTCACTGCGGGTATCATAACTATCAGCTGAAAACCAGCTGATGACAGGATCAAAATGAATGCCGAAGCTTATGAAAGGCTGAGCGCCGTCCGCACGCAACCATGGATTATAACCCTGCCGGTAACTTTGCGTACGCGAATACGGACCATTGCCTGACTGGTTTGGTGCCATACGCAGCCAGGGACGATAACCTGGCTGGGCATTTGTATTCTGGCACATTAATATCAAAGAAACAGCGATTATTGCTATACTCTTTCTGATTGCATGTTTATGATTGTATTTCATTGCTTAAAAGAAAAAATCAATTACCAATTAAAACCTGGCAGTGCTATTAATATTATTCTGAAGTAAAAATTACAAATATTAAGCCAAGTTTTAGTTTCGCTGATAATGAAAGATAAACTTCACTATATCAAGGCCAAATGATAAATGGGATTTTTCTGTTAAGGATTTTCTTCATTTCACATGCAAAAACTGGCCTGACTTTTATGACCAGGAAGATATTTTGTCATAAAGGGGAACAAATACGTTGATTGAAAAAGCATCTTTATAGAATCTTTATACACAAGAGATTAATTCTAACAAAATCCTTATAGGTTCCGTTGCATTTTTGTATCGTAATGAAATCATTAGATATGAATGCAACTATTTTATTGGCTATTTCAAAACCCATAGAGATGAATAGTAATGCGGGGTATGTCATCGGAGCAATAATCGGACTGTTTATACTGGGATACCTTCTATATACACTTATTAAACCGGAAAAGCTCTAAAACATGAATAAAAATGGAGAACTTTTTATTGATATTAGAGCTTTTCGGTGGCATAATCCTCATTATTGGACTTGGATGTCTGATTAGTCATATTCTCAAATTAGATAAATATTTTAAATAGCTAATCTATGACAGTACTGGACATACTCCAGGTGGTTTTACTGTTTGCCATATTAATTGGGCTTACTCCCATTTTAGGAAATTATATGGTTAAGGTATTTTCGGGAAATAAGCACTTCATGTTACCTGTTTTAGGTTGGCTCGAAAAATTTATATATAGGTTAATAAGAGTAAACCCCAATGAAGAAACGAACTGGAAATCTTACACATTCAGTTTGCTTCTGTTTAATTTAGTTGGATTTGTTTTTTTATTTCTGATTCAACTTTTACAGTCAGATCTGCCTTTAAATCCTTCAAACCTTTCAAATGTCTCATGGCACTTAGCTTTCAATACATCCGTAAGCTTTATAACTAATACCAACTGGCAGGGATATGCAGGGGAAACAACACTCAGTTACCTGGTGCAAATGATCGGGCTTACCGTCCAGAATTTTGTCAGCGCTGCAACCGGGATAGCTGTGTTACTGGCACTGATAAGGGGTATTTCAAGGAAAAGTACCGAAAACCTTGGTAATTTCTGGATAGATATGACACGCATTATTTTATATGTCCTTTTACCCCTTTCCATTCTGTTTGCTTTTATTCTGGTCGGGCAGGGTGTTATCCAGAATTTTAAGAACTATGAAACAGTTCAAACCTTACAAGGTGCACAACAGGTCATCCCAATGGGTCCGGCAGCCTCACAAATTGCCATAAAGCAACTCGGGTCAAACGGAGGAGGATTTTTCAATGCTAACAGTTCACACCCTTTCGAGAACCCTACTCCATTGAGTAATTTTCTTGAAATGCTGGCTATATTGCTTATCCCCGCAGCATTAACTTTTACCTATGGCAAAATGGTCGGCTCGGTGAGACACGGTTGGACAGTTTTTTGGGTCATGTTTATTTTATTAGCTGCAGGATTAAGTATTTCCTTATACAGTGAATATTCAACCAATTCGATTTTCGGACATCTGCCTTTGATGGAAGGCAAAGAAACTCGATTTGGCATTACAAACAGCATTCTTTGGTCCACATCAACAACAGCAGTATCAAATGGTTCAGTAAATGCAATGAATGACAGCCTTTCTCCGGTTTCAGGTATGATAGCAATGATAAATATTATGCTGGGCGAAATTATTTTTGGAGGTGTGGGTGCAGGATTATACGGCATGGTAATATTTATAATTCTGACAGTATTTATTGCCGGGCTTATGGTTGGTCGCACTCCTGAATATTTAGGGAAAAAAATTGAAGCGTTTGAAGTTCAAATGGCTATCATAGCAGTTCTTACTCCAAATCTGGTAATACTTATTTTCGCAGCCCTGGCTTCGCTAAGTAATTCCGGACTATCCAGCCTGAACAATTCAGGACCACATGGCCTTTCCGAAATTCTCTATGCTTATAGTTCGGCAGCCGGAAACAATGGCAGTGCCTTTGCCGGGCTTAATGCAAATACATTGTTTTATAATCTTACTCTTGGTTTCGGAATGTTATTTGGCCGGTTTGGTGTGATTATTCCCGTATTAGCTATAGCCGGGAATCTATCCGGAAAAAAAATTACACCTTTTTCTGGTGGCACCTTTCGTACAGACAATTGGTTCTTTATTGGATTGCTCATATCGGTGATCCTTATTGTTGGCGGATTAACACATTTTCCAGCATTATCACTTGGGCCTGTTATTGAACATTTACTAATGAATAAAGGTATCATCTTTTAATCCCGAAAAAATGAGCACAAAACAAAATATAAGTTTGTTTAATAGTAATCTGATATTGCAGGCTTTAAAAGACAGTGTTATCAAATTAAATCCTTTATTGCTTATTAAAAACCCGGTCATTTTTATTGTTTCATTAGGTTCAGTTTTTACAACCTTAATTGTTTTTGGAGGAATTATTCAGGGAAATTTTTCATCTTTCAATCTTCAAATAGCTATCTGGCTTTGGTTTACGGTGTTGTTTGCGAATTTTTCCGAAGCCATTGCTGAAGGAAGGGGAAAAGCACAAGCCGAAAGTCTAAGGAAAAGCAGGGTACAAATAAAAGCACGCAAACTTAGTGGCACGAAAGAAATTTCGGTACCCGCCATAGAACTTAAAAAAGGCGACATTGTCATATGCGAAGCCGGAGATATGATCCCTTCGGATGGCGAAGTTATTGAAGGCATTGCAAGTGTTGACGAATCAGCTATCACAGGCGAATCGGCCCCGGTTATTCGTGAAAGTGGAGGTGACCGTTCAGCTGTAACCGGAGGAACAAAGGTAATTAGCGATCGGATATTAATCCACATTATATCCGAGTCCGGCAATACGTTTATTGACCGGATTATTGACCTGGTTGAAGGAGCCAGGCGCCAAAAGACACCCAATGAAATAGCCCTTTCTATACTTCTGTCAGGTTTGTCTATTATATTTCTTATGACAGTTATTACACTGCCGGCATTTTTTGGATATAATCTTTCAGCGTCAGGTTTGCCTGTGTCACAGAACTTAACCATTCCCGTATTAATTGCTTTGTTGGTTTGTCTTATACCTACAACCATAGGTGGTTTGATGAGTGCAATAGGAATTAGTGGTATGGACAGGCTTATTCAACGCAATGTTATCGCTACCAGTGGTCATGCAGTTGAAGCTGCCGGAGATGTTGATGTGCTTTTACTCGATAAAACCGGTACAATTACCTTAGGGAACCGTATGGCATCCGATTTTATCCCTGCAGAGGGAATAACTGTCGAAGAGCTAGCTGATGCGGCTCAACTTTCATCATTATCTGACGAAACTCCTGAAGGGCGTTCTATCGTAGTCCTTGCTAAAGAAAAATTAAAAATCCGTGGCCGCGATGTTCATCGGTTAAAAGCAACATTTATCCCGTTTACGGCAAAATCGAGAATGAGCGGAGTTGATTTGAAAAGCGATGATGGTACTATTAACAAAATACGTAAAGGTTCATCAGAAGCCATTCGTACGTTTGTGCAAAACAATGATGGTTATTATACTCAAAAAACTCAGGATATAGTTACTGATTTGTCCCAGCAGGGAGCAACACCATTAGTGGTGGCGAAGGATAACCGGGTTCTTGGAGTTATTCACTTAAAAGACATCATAAAAGGCGGCATTAAACAGCGTTTTGCAGAACTTCGCAAAATGGGAATCAGAACCATCATGATTACTGGAGATAATCCATTAACCGCTGCTGCAATTGCAGCCGAAGCCGGAGTGGATGACTTTATGGCTGCGGCAACTCCTGAAGATAAGCTGCTTCGTATACGTAAAGAACAGTCAAACGGGCATCTGGTAGGAATGATAGGTGATGGTACCAATGATGCCCCGGCTCTTGCACAAGCCGATATTGGTATTGCCATGAACACTGGCACTCAGGCTGCCCGTGAAGCGGGAAATATGATTGACCTCGACAGTAATCCAACTAAATTAATTGAAGTTGTGAAAGTAGGTAAACAATTGCTGATGACCCGTGGTTCGCTTACTACATTCAGCATAGCAAATGATGTGGCAAAATATTTCGCAATTATACCGGCCATTGCTGTTTCGTTGTATTCCGGGAAATCAGGTGTCGGTCCTCTTTCTGCTTTAAATATTATGAACCTTGGTTCGCCACAGAGCGCTATCCTTAGTGCAGTAATTTTTAATGCTTTGATAATTATTTTATTGGTACCTCTTGCTTTAAAGGGTGTTCGCTATAAACCCGTATCCGCAAACACAGCGTTATCCCGTAACCTGCTAATCTTCGGCTTAGGTGGCTTAATAATCCCTTTCGTGGGAATAAAACTAATTGATATTTTAATAAATCTGTAAGCCGGAAAATCAATGAAAAGACTCATAATATCTTTAAAAATCTTCCTGTTTTTTACCCTTTTAACGGGAGTTATTTATCCTCTTTTGGTTACCGGAATTGCACAGTTTGTTTTTCCTGTAAAAGCAAACGGAAGTTTAGTAGTTATTGACAATAAAACGATAGGAAGTGAACTTATTGGCCAGCAATTCGATAGTCTGGCTTACTTTTCTTCCCGCCCTTCATTCATTACATACAACCCTCTGCCGTCAGGCGGTTCGAATTATGGATTAACTAATCTTAAACTTAAGAATCTCTTTATTGAACGTAAAAACCAATTCATTGCTTTCAATCAATTAGACAGTCTCACAGTAATTCCATCCGAGATGCTTTTTGCATCAGCTTCCGGCCTTGATCCGCATATCTCGCCTGAAGCAGCTTTAATGCAGGTAAAACGAATTGTCAAAACCAGACAGCTTGATAACTATCAGAAAGAAAAGCTTTTAAGAAAAATAGAAGAACTGACTGAACCGCCTCAGTTTTCATTTCTGGGTGAGACGCGCATCAATGTACTAAACCTGAATTTAGCTCTCGACAAAATAGCTGTTAATATTACTCAAACCAAATAATCTGTTATATTATGAAACGTTCAATCCGCACAAAATTTTTATCAGGAATGATTTTTTTATTCCTGATTATTCTGGTGCTATCAGTTTTTTCAGGTTATTATATGAATAACCTTTCAGATAAAACAAGTGCAATCCATAAAGAAAATTATTTATCTATTGTTTATGCACGCGAAATGTCATCGGGTATAATGAATATAAACCAGGAAATTACAACTTCTTTATTAATGAACAGAAATTCAGATAGTTTACGGATTGTCAAAGAACTGCAGTCTATCAGCATTTCTCTTTTAGCAGCGAAAAATAACGTTACAGAGCCCGGTGAAGATAAACTTATTTCAGCAATTGAGTCTGAATATACTCAATACAAAGATTCGGTGTTAAAGATTATTCAATCACCAAAATCTGCCGGAGGTTTGCTTTACCTGCAAACAAAATCCGGACATCTGAACAATCAGTTCGTTCATCTTTCCGAGATAAACGGGAGGGCGCTGGAAGCCAAAACAGAGGATGCAAAGGTATCATCAAAAAGGGCTTCAACGCAAATGACAATACTTGCTTCACTCTGTTTTTTGATCGGGATGAGTTTTACTTTTAGTTTTGCATCATATTTCAGTCAGCGTTTTTTTCAGTTGCACAATGGAATAAAAGAAATCGTTTCGAGCAATTACGATAAACGGCTTTTCTTCGAAGGGAATGATGAATTTTACGAAATTTCACTCGTTTTTAATGAAATGGCTGAGAAACTTAAGAAAAACACTCGGAAAATATTTGAACCTTTGAAGGAAAATGCGGGAAAGGAATTCAGTACTGACGCCCTTCAGGAATTGAAGACAGCTCTGTTCAGGATAAAGTCCCTGGAGGAACAAACTGCAGCATTGATTTCCAGATTAGAAAAGAAAGAATAATTATGGACATTAATGGCAACCGGCCTGACCCCGATGAACTTTTAGCTTCTTTAAAGTTCGAGGAAGAAAAAGGAAAGCGGGGAAAGCTGAAAATATTCTTTGGCATGTGTGCTGGTGTAGGTAAAACATTTGCGATGCTTCAGACTGCACAAGCTGAGAAGTTGAAAGGGAGTGATATTATAATTGGATATGTTGAAACACACGGTCGTAAGGAAACGGCTTATCTGACAGAAGGATTTGAACTGATACCACGTAAAGAATATGAGTATAAATCAGCAACTGTCAGGGAAATGGATCTGGATGCAATATTAACCCGGAAACCAGGGATTGTGCTTGTTGACGAACTTGCACATACAAATTCTCCTGGTTCCAGGCATGTAAAAAGGTATCAGGATGTTCTGGAAATCCTTGATAACGGTATTAATGTATATACTACTGTTAATGTTCAGCATCTCGAAAGCCGGTCAGATACTGTTGCCCAGATTACAGGAATCAAAGTAAGGGAAACCTTTCCTGATGAAATATTTGAGAACGCCGATGAGATAGAAGTTATTGACATTACCCCTGATGAGCTTCTCCAGAGACTTTCCGAGGGCAAAGTGTATACACCCGAACGTTCAAAAGAAGCTATTGAAAATTTTTTCCGCAAAGGAAACATCACGGCTTTACGTGAAATGGCATTGAGGATAGTTGCCGACCGGGTCGACAAGCAGCTCCATGAATACATGCAGCTAAAGCACATCAAGGGTCCATGGAAATCAGGCCTGCACCTGTTAGTTGCAATAAGCCATACACAGCAATCTGCGAAATTACTAAGATGGGCAAAAAATCTATCTTACACCATGGATTCTGACCTGCAGGCAATTTATGTGGAAACCTCACATAAGCCTGATGTCAGTGAAAGTGAACAGCTTAATAAGAATATCACCCTTGCCAGACAGTTAGGTATCAGGTTCCACATTGTTACCAATAATGATTTGGTTAAAGCAATTGTGGATTTTGCCCAGAAGGAAAACATCACACATATAATCATCGGCAAGCCCCGCGTCCGTAATCTGTTAACCTTACTCAGGCTTGGAAACTTTGTGAACAGGCTTATCCGTTATAGTGGAAATATTGATGTATATATATTAGGTTCTGATATCCAGTCAAAAAACAAGTTTAAGGAAAAAGTCTCCCTGCCGTCATTCACATCAAATTTAAGTCAGTATCTAATTACTTCATTGACTGTTATCCTGACTGCCTCTGTCTGCTATCCTATCAAGGAAATTATCGGATACCAGATCGTTTCTTTCGCATTATTATTCGTTGTTTCAATACTTGCTTTTCTCTTTGGTCCGGGTCCGATTCTGTTGTCGGCAGCATTGAGTGCATTGATCTGGGATTTCTTTTTCATACCACCGCCCTTTACCCTTCATATCGATAAACCTATTGATATACTGATGCTTTTAATGTTTTTCATAATTGCTTTGCT
>Ga0102851_10000868_pt1 | contig 16331 bp, 13 predicted proteins | sample Mud3Dept3metaG_FD_79558 | JGI IMG/M metagenome (GOLD analysis project Ga0102851, IMG submission 79558) | Freshwater wetland microbial communities from Ohio, USA, analyzing the effect of biotic and abiotic controls - Mud 3 Core 4 Depth 3... | ecosystem: Environmental > Aquatic > Freshwater >... | reverse complement strand
GCAAGGAGGCCTCACCCGCCTCCCTGCTCGACCGACAGGTCTTACGCGAACCTACGCGGAACAACAGGCGACGCACCTTACCAAGCGTGGGTGCGTCGCCTTTCTTATCAAAAACAATGCGCATAATTGAACCCGCTCAGTCACTGGACTGGGAAAGGCTCTGGGCGCCTTATGACGAAGCCACCTACCAGGAGGCGCTGGCTGCTGTCAATCCAGAGGACATCGTGCTCGAGATTGGCGCCGGCGATTTACGCCTGGCGCGGCGGCTGGCAAAAACCGCTCGCCTGGTGTATGCCATTGAAATCCAAGCGGGGCTCCTGGAAAACAAGAATGTAGGGGATGAGCCTCTCCCCACAAATCTGATCCCAATCATTGCAGATGCGCGGAAGTATCCCTTTCCAAGCGGGGTCACCTGCGGGGTATTATTAATGCGGCACTGCACTAGCTTCCGGCTGTATGCTGAAAAATTAAAGGCAGCCGGTTGTGGGCGCCTGGTCACCAATGCCCGCTGGCGGATGGGTGTGGAAGTCGTTGACCTGCAAGCGCCGCGCATGCCTTATAATATGCTAAACCTGGGTTGGTACGCCTGCTGGTGCGGGGCGACTGGATTCAAGCCCGGGGTAGCAGACACTATTACAGCTGAGATAGAATCTATCTGCTATGAGGTGATCGACTGTCCAAAATGTACCTCATCAAATTGATAAGAAAAACAGATACAAGAACCAATATCGGAGTGTAAATATGGGTAAACCACACGTCATTATTATTGGAGCTGGATTCACCGGGTGCGCCACGGCGCACGACCTGGCGCTGCGTGGCTGCGAGGTGACCGTGTTTGAGCGCGGCCCACTGTGCAACGGCACCTCGGGACGCACCCACGGTCTGTTGCACAGTGGAGGGCGATATGCCGTCGGCGACAAGGAGTCGGCGATCGAATGCATCGACGAAAACATGATCTTGCGCAAGATCGTCCCGCAGGTAATTGAGCCCAACGGTGGGCTATTTATTGCGCTCACGGACAGCGACCTGGCATACGGCGAACAGTTCATCGAAGGCTGCGAAGCCTGCCACATCCCCATCGAGCAACTGACCCCCGAGCAAACGTTGCGCATGGAGCCCAATCTCAACCCTGATTTGCTGGTGGCATTCACCGTCCCGGACGGCACTTTCGACCCGTTACGCCTGGCGATGGCCTTCGCTGCAACAGCTAAATCGAACGGCGCACGTTTCCACCTATATACCGATGTCACCGGATTGATTATTGATGGGCAGGGAAATGTCACCGGCGTAAAGTACTGGGATCGCGCCAATGACCAAAAGGGCGAGCTGCGCTCGGATGTGGTCGTCAGCGCCACCGGCGCCTGGGCTGGCGAGATTTCAGCTATGGCGGGCGCCAGCGTGCCAGTCAAGCCCACCCCTGGTGTGATGGTAGCTTATGACCAGCGCCTGGCGCAGCGCGCTATCAACCGCCTGTGCAAACCCAGCGACGGCGATATCGTTTTGCCACAGCGGCGCATGATGGTCGTCGGCACAACTTCTTTCGAGGTGCAGGATGTGGATTACGTGCCTGTGGTAGAAGAGCAAGTGGAGCTGATGCTCGAACGTGGCGCAGAGCTGATACCTGGCATCCGCCAGGCGAAGATGCGCGGGGCTTACATGGCATCCCGCCCGCTGATCGGCTCAGGCACAACCGGCCGCAGCATCGCCCGCACCTTCAAATGCTTCGATCACGCCGAATCAGATAATGTCGAAGGCTTTGTGACCATCACCGGCGGCAAAGCCACTACGCTGCGCGCCATGGCAGAGAAAACCTCCGACATCGTCTGCAATAAGCTTGGCATCACCTCGCCTTGCGCTACCAAGGAAACCCCCTTGCTCTCCTATCGTCTCTTCTACGCAACGCCGAACTAAAGGAGACCTGATGACTAACCAATGGACTCTCAACTTACTGGTGTACCGCCTCAAAGGCAATGGTGCGCCACATTATGGCAGCTTCAAAATAAAAGCTAATCCAGATGAATACGTGCTGGATTTGGTCGAGCGCATCTGGGCGTTCGAAGACCGCACGCTGACTTTTGCCCATGCCTGCCACCATTCCACATGTGGCGCCTGCGGGATGCGCATCAACGGCGTGGAGAAACTGACCTGCATCACCCCGGTGCACACGGTAGCTAAAGACGGTGCGACGGTAAAGGTGGAGCCGCTGCGCAATTTCCCGGTGATCAGCGACCTGGCAGTGGATATGGGCTCGCTTTTCCGGCGCATGGAGCAGGTCGGGCACCGACCGGTGTTGGAGCTGGCCGACGAACCTGCTGAGCCGGGCATCATGCGTTCGCAAAAAGCTGAAGATCGTGAGATCATCCGCCTGGCGGACTGCATCGAGTGTGGCTTGTGCATCAGCGCCTGCCCGATTGCCACCACCACGCCTGAATATCTGGGACCAGCCGTACTGGCTGGCGCCCAGCAATCTGGCATCCAAAACAACCGAAAACTGCTCGCCCTGATTGATAGCCAGAATGGCGCATGGCGTTGTCACAGCGCTTTCGAATGCACGGCGGTCTGCCCGTCCAACGTCGAGCCTGCCTGGCGCATCATGGACCTTCGCATGCAGGTCATGAGCGAGCGGATAAAGAACTGGTTCCGCTCCGGGAAATAAGGAGGCGACTCAATGAGCACTACACCCAACCGTCCCTCACCATCTAACTGGCTAAAGTGGTTCGACCCACGCCAGCGTGAAATTGGCACCTGGGCCTTTATCCTAAATCGCATCACAGCTTTAGGCCTGACTCTTTATCTGTTCTTGCACCTGATCATACTCAGCCAGCTGGCAGGTGGGGAAGAAGCTTACCAGGGTTTCCTGGATCTCATTCGCAACCCGATATTCGTCTTTGGCGAGTGGCTGGTGATCATCGCTGGCCTGATCCATGGCCTAAACGGCTTGCGGATAGGCCTGACCAGCTTCGGCATTGCCATCCCTTATCAGAAGCAATTTTTCTACATCTTGATGGCGATTGCCGTAGCCGGTGGCCTGTACTTTGCCGTGAGAATGTTCGCTGTGTGAAAGGAGAGCCACAATGTTAGAGACAGTTTCTACTCCAAAGAAGGGCGAAACCACCTGGCTGTGGCTATTGAAGATCATCACCGGGGCGCTGATCTTTATCATTTTGGGTATCCACTTTGTGGTCAACCACACACTGGGCACTGTTGAAGGCGGGCTGCTTTCATATCAAGATGTGGTCGCCTATTACCAAAATCCGATCATCCCAATTATGGAGATTGCCTTCCTCATCTTCGTGGTCTCGCATTCATTAATTGGACTGCGCAGTATATTCCTGGATTTGAACCCCTCCCCCCGCGCCCTGAGCACTGTCAACTGGCTGTTCTCCGCGGTGGGTATCGTTTCCGTGGTCTACGGCATCTGGCTGGTGATGACGATCGTATCCAGGGGCAGTTAATCCTGAACATTTAAGGAGTTCGTTATGGTCGGAATGGTGATTGTATCCCACAGCCGTCCTCTGGCTGAGGCTTTGCTTGAACTGGTGCGCCAGGTTGCCTCGGCCACACTGCCCATGGCGATTGCCGCTGGGGTAGGTGAGGAGCGCCAGGAGTTTGGCACCGATGCCGTTGAAATTATGGAGGCCATCCAATCGGTTTACTCTCCAGACGGGGTGTTGGTGCTGATGGACCTGGGGAGCGCAATCCTGAGCGCTGAGATGGCTAGGGACCTGCTGCCACCCGAAATCGTAGAAAAACTTCGCTTCTGCCCGGCTCCCATTGTGGAGGGAGCCATCGCCGCCGGTGTGCAGATCGGCCTGGGGATGGATTTAGACACCGTTTGCCGGGAGGCCAGCGGTGCTATGCTCCCCAAAGTCGAACAACTGGCGCCTGAAACCCTGGCCGTCCCAATGGAAGCACCCCAGCCAGCAATTTCCGAAGCCGCTGCCGAGCAGGTCGTGCTGACCTTGAAGAACCAGCACGGGTTACACGCCCGCCCGGCAGCCCGCTTCGTACAAACTGCGGCAGCTTTCAACGCTGATATTCGGGTACGCAATTTGAGCAACCAAAAAGGGCCGGTTTCTGCGAAAAGCCTGAACGCCCTGGCAACCTTAGGCGCAGTGCATGATCACCAGATTGCTATTAGCGCTTCCGGCCAGGAAGCCACCCAAGCCCTACAGGCGCTCAGCCGGCTGGTGGAGCAAAACTTTGGTGAAACGCCAACAGCCGAAGCTCCCTCACCGACCCGGGCGCCTGTCCCACCGGTCGCCAGGGAGAGCGGTGCATTGCAAGCCGTGCCGGTCTCTGATGGCATCGCCCTTGCTCCGCTAGCCAGATACCAGCCGGCTCTGCCCCCCATCCCGCAAGATAAGAGCGAAGACCCTGAGGCGGATTGGAAACGGCTGCAAAAAGCGCTGGAAACCACCCAGAAAGCGATCCGCCAGCGCCGCACCCAGCTGGCAGCCAGCCTGGGGGAGGAGCAAACTGCTATCTTCGACGCTCATCTGTTGATCTTGCAAGACCCGGATTTAATCGAACAAGTGCGAGAGCGCATCTTCAAACAGCATGACAATGCCGCCGCTGCCTGGCATACCATCATCCAGGCCACGGCTGACTCTTACCGCTCCCTCGACGACTCTTACCAGCAACAGCGTGCGGCCGATGTCATGGATGTGGGCAACCAAGTGCTGTTTGCCCTGGCGGAGAAGACCGTTGCAGCCGAAATCAGCTTTGAGCAGCCGGTGATTTTGTTCGCCGCGGAGCTCACTCCCACCGAGACCGCCCAATTGGATATGCGCCAGGTTCTGGGTCTGATCACGGTCGGAGGTGGGCCGACCTCCCATAGCGCCATCCTGGCGCGCGCTCTGGGCATTCCCGCTCTTTCAGGGGTTAATCCCATGCTGGAAGATTTACCGGCAGGGACTTTGCTGGCTGTGGACGGCTTCAACGGCCAGCTTTGGATCAACCCACCTCAAGCCACACAAAACGAGCTAAACGTGCGCCGGGAAGAATGGCTGGCGCAACGCCAGGAGCTGGTGAAGACCAGCCATACCCTGGCGGCAACCCGAGACGGCAAACGCGTGGAAGTGGTGGCGAACATCGGCAATGTCTTCGATGCAAAAACCGCCCTGAGCAATGGAGCGGAGGGGATTGGTCTCCTGCGCACCGAGTTCCTCTTCCTGACGCGGGACACCCCGCCCAGCGAAGCCGAACAATTCGATGCCCTGCGCCAGATTTGCGAGGCGATGGCAGCCGATGGACAAAACAACCGCCCAATCATTGTGCGCACCCTGGACGTAGGCGGGGATAAAGCCCTGCCCTACCTGCCCATGCCTGCCGAGATGAATCCTTTTCTGGGAGTGCGAGCCATCCGCATGTCCTTGCGCAATCCAGAGATTTTCTCGCCACAACTGCGCGCCATCTTGCGCGCTGGTGCCGATTACAACCTGCGCCTTATGTTCCCGATGATTGCCAACCTGGAGGAGGTGCTGCAAGCGCGCCTGCAACTGGAAGAGACTCACCACGAGCTGGAGAAAGAGGGGCTTGCCCACCGCTGGCCAATAGAGACCGGCATCATGGTGGAGATCCCATCGGCGGCGCTGCTCAGCCAGGAGATAGCCCGTGCTATCGATTTCTTCAGCATCGGCACCAATGACCTCACCCAGTACACCCTGGCTGCCGAGCGTGGCAACCCGGCGCTCTCCGATTTCACCGACGCATTGCATCCGGCAGTATTGCGCCTGATCCAACAGGTAGTTCAGGCGGCGCATGCCCAGGGTAAATGGGTGGGCGTGTGCGGTGAGCTGGCGGGAGATCCGCTGGCAGCGCCGGTGCTGGTCGGATTGGGCGTGGATGAGCTGAGCCTGAACCCGGGCGGGATTCCCAAGATCAAAGCCGTCCTCAGGGAGCTGGACTCAGGGGAAGCGAAAGAACTGGCAGGACAGGTGCTGCAGGTGGAAAGCGCCAACGCTGCCCGGCAATTGGCAAGGGACTTTTTCCTAAAAAAGCTGGAGACAACTATTTTATAGGATCGACCAACAAGCCAAGTTATTAGGATGCTGCCAAACCGGCAATATATTTCTCTATCAAAAATCTAATAAATTAATCCTCCAATTAAGACTATAATTATCTCAATATCAAATTTTTGTTCTCCTAACCCCGCTAGATGAACCGAGAGGTGAAATTGAGGTAAAAAAATGATTGAAAACATAGAGACTGTTGTTATCGGTGGTGGGCAAGCCGGGCTAGCCATAAGTTATTTCCTATCTCAGCAGGGGCGCGAACACATCGTCCTGGAAAAATCTGCCCAGCCTGGGGAAGCCTGGCGCAACCACCGCTGGGATTCTTTCACGCTAGTCACCCCGAACTGGGCTACCCGCCTGCCTGGCGCAGTGTACCAGGGTAACGATCCGGATGGATTCTTGCCGCGGGGAGAAATCGTGACTTATTTCGAGCATTACGTGGAGCGCTACCACCTTCCGGTGCGGTTTAATACCACAGCACACCTGATTGAAAGGGTAAATGGAGGTTACCAGGTCGAGGCGAACGAGGCAATCTTCAAGGCGAGGAACGTTATCATTGCGACTGGATTATTCCAATCGCCTAAAATACCCCCTTACAGCGCAAATCTACCGGATACCATACTTCAGCTACATTCCGAATCGTATCGCAACCCTGAGAGTTTACCTCCAGGAGCGGTGCTGGTGGTCGGCGCGGCGCAATCCGGCTGCCAAATAGCTGAGGAACTCTACCAAAATGGGCGCCAGGTGTATCTCAGCACTAGCACCGCCGCTCGTGTCCCACGCCGTTATCGTGGCAAGGACATTGTTAGCTGGCTGGCTCTCGTTGGTTTCTTTGACCAAAGTGTCGATCAGCTGGCATCCCCCCAGGCAAAGTATGCCGGCAATCCGCAAGTTTCTGGCAAGAACGGCGGGCATAGCCTGAACCTGCACCAGTTCTATCGGGACGGCGTGATCTTGCTTGGTCGCTCGAGCGGCATCCAAGATGGCAAGGCCTACTTCGCGCCCAATCTCATGGAGAACCTAGCTCGATCAGATAAAGGCGAGATTGAAATTCTGAAGCTGATCGACGATTACATCGCAGACCACGGGTTGGACATACCCGAGGAAAAGCTGCCTGTACTTCAGGATGGCTACCAGTCGCAAGTGTTTACCGAATTGGATTTGAAAGCGATGGGTATCAACACCATTATCTGGGCAATGGGCTACCGTTTCGATTTCAGCCTGGTTAAACTGCCAGTTTTCGACCAAGCTGGCTACCCAATTCAAAAGAATTGCGCCACGACCTATCCAGGTCTGTATTTCCTTGGGCTCCCCTGGCTGACAGCACGAAAGTCCGGGCTGTTGCTCGGGGTAGGTGAGGACGCTGCAAAGGTGGCTGAATCAATTGCCGATAGAAAACTTGTTTCGTAAGGTAAAGAGAAACCCGATGACCGAAGAATACAGGTTCTGTCTTGAAGACGATCCAAGTCCGGCGGACATCGAAATCCTTACTCAAAATCTGATCCGTTTCAACGACAGCCAGGCCGAACTGGAGAACTGGCAGCCATTGGCTATTCTTATCCGGGATAGCCAGGGGGAAATGTTGGGTGGGATAGAAGGCTATACGCACTGGGGGTGGCTATTTATCCATCGCCTGTGGGTCGCAGAGCATCTGCGAAATCACGGCTTTGGACGCCAGCTCATGCAACGCTTCGAGCAGGAAGCCGTGCGGCGTAGCTGCCGTCATGCCCATGTCGATACGTACAGCTTCCAGGCGCGCGGTTTCTATGAAAAGCTTGGCTATCGATTATTTGGAGTCTTAGAAGACTATCCTTCAGGTCACACGCGCTTCTTTCTACAGAAAAGAAACCTGGATGAATCTGCTTAACAACCTAAAAATATACGGAGCTATCTCCATTGCCTACTACACCGCCCGAAACGGGTTGCTGAAGAGGAAGATCAACGATGAACGCATCTTTTGGCCGTCTGATCCTATCCCTTCCGGAAGGATCGGAACAAGAATACGAGCTCGCTAAATCGGAGATCACCATTGGACGGGCGATGAACAACGACATCGTTTTAGGCGATGCACGCGTCTCGCGCACCCATTCTCGCCTGGAATGCACTCCACAAGGCGTCTATATTACCGATTTGGGGTCATCTAATGGCACGCGCCTGAATGGCAGCCTGGTGACGAGAGCTATTTTATCTCCTGGCGATTTGATTAACCTGGGAAGTACGACCTTGCGCTATGAAAGCGCTGCGCAAGCAGTCGAGACTGATAACCCCATTATCGACAATGAGGCTGACCTGACGTCCACGCTGCAGCAAGCCGCTCTCTCCATGACGATCAACGAGACCAATACCCCCCGCCTGGTGATACACACGCCAGAGAAGACCTGGGAAGTCAGCTTGGAAAATGTTGACAGCCTAACCATCGGCAGGGCGCCCGAAAACGAGGTGGTTATTGACCATTCGGGCGTATCGCGCCGCCACGCGCACCTGACACGGCGTAGAAACAGTTTCATCTTGCGCGACCTGGGCAGCACCAACGGCACCTGGCTGGGCGACCAGCGCATAGAAGAGCATATCTTACAAGACAGCAATGTGCTGCGCATCGGGAATGCCCAGGTGGTCTTCAAGTGCGGTTTTACGAGCGAAGAGCTGACCCTGTCAGGTGTACCCCTGACAACCTCTTCCGAGAAGCGTCCGGTGATCTTTGTTCCCGGGCTGATGGGCTCGGAGCTGTGGCGAGGCAATGAGCGCATCTGGCCAAATGTAAAAATACTGTTCAAGAAACCCGGCGTCCTCCTCTACCCTGACCAAACTGGCCTGGAGCCGCGCGGCATCGTCCAGGAAGTCGTCATTGTGCCTAACCTGCTCAAATTGGAACAATACAGCCGGATGGGAGATTATCTCGTTGAGGATTTGGGCTATAACCGGGGTAAAGACTTCTTTGAGTATGCCTATGACTGGCGGGAAGACGTGCGCATCTCATCACGGAAACTGGCTCAATTTGTTGACGGGCTGCCCATCAAGCCACCGTTCACAATCATTGCCCATAGCCTGGGCACGCTGGTTACCCGTTACTATGTTGAGTGCATCGGGGGCAAGCATAAAGTCGACCGTATCCTGTTGATGGGAGGTCCACACCAGGGGACGCCTAAAGCGATCACCAGCCTGATGCTGGGGCCACAGGTGTTACCTTTTGGCTTGCTCGGTGAGCGCTTGAAGGAAGTCCTTGCCACCTTCCCAACGGCTTACCAGGTATTGCCACAATATGTCTGCGGGACTGACCAGAATGGCGTTGCGGTCAATTTTTTCAAAGATGATAGCTGGCTAACGGAGCAACAGCACCCCTTGTTACGCAACGCGCGCGAGTTTTGGAGGGAATTAGGCCACCGCTCCAGCGTGCCTTGCGTCTCTATCTTTGGCTACGGGTTGAAGACGGCGGCCAGGCTCTTCGGAACGCGCGACACGAACGGGCGCTGGAGCAAGGTGTCCTTCGTTAACGAGCAGAACGGTGACACTACCGTACCAGAACGCAGCGCCATCCTGGAAGGATCTGAGATTCACCCGGTACAACAGCACCATGGCGCTTTGTTTGTGGATAACGATGTAAAAATGCGCCTGAAGCTGGAGTTAATAGGTCGGCAACGAGAGTGATTCAATGATTAAAATTGCTACAGTTCAAGCTACACCGATATTCCTTAACCGAGAGGCGACCATTGAGAAAGCCTGCTATCTGATCGCGGAAGCCGGGCGCAATGGCGCCCGCATGGTGACGTTCCCTGAATCCTTCCTTCCCAGCTACCCGGACTGGGTGTGGGCTGTGCCTGCCGGTGATGAGGGAATGCTCAACGAGCTATATGCTGAGCTGCTCGAGCAGGCAGTGACGGTACCCAGCCCGGTCACCGAACGCCTGTGCCAGGCGGCGCGCAATGCCGGATGCTACGTGGTGATGGGCATCAGCGAGCGAAACGCCGAGGCGAGCAATGCCAGCATGTACAATACGCTGATTTACATCGACGATCAGGGCAACCTGCTGGGAAGACACCGTAAGCTGGTGCCAACGGGCGGCGAGCGCCTGGTCTGGGCGCAGGGCGATGGCAGCACACTGGGCGTCTACTCCACTCCATTTGGTGTATTGAGCGGGTTAATCTGCTGGGAAAACTATATGCCGCTGGCGCGCTACGCTTTGTATGCCTGGGGGACGCAAATCTATGTCGCTGCTACCTGGGACCGCGGCGAACCCTGGTTATCTACCATCCGCCACATCGCCAAAGAAGGCAGGGTGTTCGTGCTCAGCAGTTGCATCGCCCTGCGCACCGCCGATATTCCTGACCATTACGAATTCAAAAAGAAATACTATCGCTCCAACCGGGAATGGATCAATGCCGGCGACAGCGCCATTGTCAACCCTGAGGGTGAATTCATCGCTGGGCCATTGCACAAGAAGGAAGACATCCTGTACGCAGAGATAGACCCGCGCCAGATGCGCGGCCCTAAATGGATGCTGGATGTTGCCGGACATTATGCCCGACCGGATGTGTTCCAATTGATGGTGAATAAGGCATCTCGGCCGATGATCTCTGAAATCAGTGAAGAGCGACCGGCGACAGGCAATGATAAAAAAGAATTTACAGATTGAATTGGGAACTCCAAATCATGCTAAATGTAATATAAATTGTATGACAACTTACATTGTGCTTAATTACACAAACGGCATATAATCAAAATCGGGCCTACACCCTGATTACATCATGTCATGGCCCCTCCTACCCCCCGAGGAATTAACCCTCGGGGGTTTTGATTTCTCACCTAGATTACACAGAATTTCTCTGGTATAGTCGATGAGAACCGGTGAAAATCATAACATTTCAGGCGCAACTTGCCAGTAAGCTGGCGTTTGTGGTAATATGGTTTTTGATAACCTGTCCGTTGTTCTTGAAAAGCATCTTCGGTTCAGACGCCGGAATGGTGCAACCGACTGAGCGAACCATCACACTACGGAGAGGAAGGTATGAAAAGAATAAACCATCTCATCATCATCGCAATCCTTTCTTTGGGCTTAATTGCGGCTGAGCCGGTCGGCAAAGTCCGTTTCACGATTATCAATAAGTCCGGATTCAAGCTCGCCATTTGGTTAAAGGGAACAAAAACCTGCTGCCAATACTATCTCACTGTCCCCAGAGGGGATAAGGACAATCCATATGTAGAGCAGTTTACAATTGGTCATGATAAATATACGATGCAGGTTACTTTTGTGAGGATTTACGATCCTGTGTATCCTCGCCACCCATGTTTCACGGCGATCAATCCTGAAGGAATCTACACTCTGGATGTCAGCAGCCGCCAGACTTATCGTCTCACTTTTCCCCCCTGTCGCTACACGAACTATAGAATCACCACAGACACGTTCCCATTAACAGTCATTATCGATGGCAAAGAATATAAAATATGGGTCAATATTCCCAATGTTGCCAAACCTAACCTTGGCGAGCGAACGATGCGTAAATACTGGGTGAACGCTTATAGATACTAATGTGACCAGACGGTAATTAATACTAAAAGAATATTAATTATCCGAATTATTCCTTGACGTAACTCAAAAACCACTTACAATAGAATTCCAGTTATGCTGGGTATTTTATTGCTGGCTTCTTCTAGATGCGCAGCATTCGTTGGAGCATATTTATTTATGGGTACAAAACTGACAAGACGAGATTTTCTGCGCGCAGGAGCCCTGAGCTTGTTTGGAACGGCTGGAGCTGTAACCATCGCTCAGGTTGCCAACCAGGCTGGAGCGGCTCCTCCCTCCCCCATGCGCCATCTCAACCACCAGCAGGAAATGCCAATGCCGGTTGGAGAGGTGGACCACGAACGAAATCGTTTCAATCCGACCGAAATCTTGACCGATTTCGATTACGGAGAGGTATCGACCATCCCAAACGGGCAGACGTTGCGCGAATATCAAATCGTCGCCGCGAACAAGGATATCGAGATCATGCCCGGCATCATTTACCCGGCATGGACCTACAATGGGCGTATTCCCGGACCCACTATCCGCTGCACGGAGGGAGATCGCATCCGCATCAATTTCATCAACGGCAGCACTCACCCGCACACGATGCACTTTCATGGCGTTCATCCGGCTGAAATGGATGGGGTGCCGGGAACCGGTCCAGGCGTGATACAACCTGGGGAGACTTTTACCTACGAGTTCGACGCCGAGCCATTCGGGCTGCACCTGTATCACTGCCACGCCTTCCCCCTTGCCCGCCATATTGCTAAAGGTTTGTATGGGGCGTTCATCATTGATCCCAAAGGAGGTCGACCGGCGGTCGACCACGAATTTGTGATGGTGATGAGCGGCTTTGATGTTGATTTCGATGATGTCAACGATTTTTACGCAGTGAACGCCATCCCTTTCCATTACCAATTCCACCCAATCCAAATCCGGGCGGGCGAGAAAGTGCGCATCTACCTGGTGAATATCCTGGAATTTGACCTGATCAATTCCTTTCACCTGCATGCCAACTTCTTTGATTATTACCCCACCGGCACTAGCCTGACCCCCAGCGAGCACACAGACACAATTATGCAAAGCCAGGCGCAGCGCGGGATTTTGGAATTCTCTTACAAATACCCGGGTCTATACATGTTCCACGCCCACATCACCGAGTTTGCCGAGCTGGGCTGGACGGGTAATTTCGAAGTCTTACCCCAAGGACAAAATCAATGACCGAAGGATCCTTGAAATCCACCCTGCAACGCCGCTTCACCCTGCCCGCTACCGTCCTGTTCTTCCTGCCCCTGGTACTCCTGGGTGGGGTCATCCTGTTATTCCTGCAGACTGGCGGCGGGTTAAACCTCAGCACGCCGGCACCTATTGAGGCTTTATCCATCGAACGGACCGTTTTACAGCCAGATAGCATTAATCTCTACGTGCGCAACGCCAGCCCGAAAGACCTGACCATCGCACAGGCAGTGATCAACGGCGCTGTTTGGCCGGTCAGTGTCTCTCCCAGCCCGATTATCCCCCGCCTGGGAAAGGCAGTGATCCATTTCGATTACATGTGGTCGCAGGGAGAGGCCTATGCCATCACCCTTTTTTCCACCAATGCCATCCCGTTCAATGTGGAAATCCCTTTCGCTTTCACCACACCGCAGCCTGACTGGCAAACCTTCCTGGGTTTAACCTTGATCGGGATCTACGTTGGCTTGGTTCCTATCTTCCTGGGGCTATTATGGTTTCCCGTTTTGCGTAAACTCAGCCGGGGCTGGATGACCTTTCTGCTGGCGGTCACCGCTGGCCTTTTGATCTTCCTCGGTCTGGACACCTTGAGCGAAGCTGTCGAGCAGGCGAGCTCAGTACCCGCGCCTCTCCAAGGGATCGGCCTGGCTGGCATTGGAGCGATAGGGACTTTTCTCCTGCTGGATGCAATCAGCCGGAGGCAAACCACGCTCGGGCGCAGCGAAGCTGCACAACGCCTGGCCGTGGCATACATGATTGCGGCAGGCATCGGCCTGCATAACCTGGGTGAAGGATTGGCCATCGGGGCGGCGTATAGCGTCGGCGAGATTGCCCTGGGAACTTTCCTGGTGGTGGGTTTCATCCTCCAAAACATCACCGAAGGTCTGGGGATTATCGCTCCAGTCCTGCGCGACCAGCCAGGCTGGAAAACGCTGGCGTTGATGGGGTTGATCGGCGGCGCGCCTGCCATCCTTGGCGCCTGGATTGGCGGATTTTCACCTTCACCCACCCTGGCTGTGCTCTTCCTGGGTATCGGCACAGGTGCCATCTTCGTGGTAGTGTATGAGATCGGCAAGCTGATTCAGAAAGACACCGCTAAGAGCCCCATGCCTGTGGTCGTTTTCTCGGGGGTTATGGCCGGCATGGCTCTGCTCTGGGTAACTGGCTTATTGATCAAATAACCGATAGGGATTCCCCAGTTAGCCAAAATTGTTTATACTTAGACCCTAAGGTTTGATAGTTGGTCACAGACCCTTAGGGTCTGGCCCACTCAAACGGATTTCAATCTAACAAGAGGAGAAGATCCATGCGTATGAGCCAGCTCTTTTCGCAGACTTTGCGCGCTGCACCATCTGAAGCGGAGGTCGCCAGCCACCAGCTACTGTTGCGAGCGGGTTTCATCCGCCAGCTTGCAGCAGGTATTTTCAGCTATTTACCCCTGGCACGACGCAGCTTGAACAAGATCGAAAACATCATCCGCCAGGAGATGGACGCCATAGGCGGGCAGGAGATCACCATGCCGGTCGTCCACCCTGCCGACATTTGGAAGGAGACTGGACGCTGGTACCAGATTGACGCCGAGATGGGTCGCTTCAAAGACCGCAACGGGCGCGACATGGTGCTGGCTATGACCCATGAAGAAGTAGTTGCTGACCTGGTGCGCAGAGAGGTGCACTCCTACCGACAGCTGCCACGTTTGGTCTACCATATACAGACGAAATGGCGCGACGATCCGCGCCCCCGCGCCGGGTTGATTCGCGTGCGCGAGTTCACCATGAAGGATAGCTACAGCCTGGATGCCTCCTGGGAAGGGCTGGATCAGCAGTACAACAACCACTACCAGGCGTATTTCAACATTTTCCGGCGCTGCGGCTTGCCGGTCATAGCCGTGCGCTCAGACGTAGGCATGATGGGCGGGCAGATGGCGCACGAATTCATGTATCTTACTCCAGCCGGCGAAGACACCCTGATGCTCTGCAAAACCTGCGATTATGCCGCCAACCGGCAGGTGGCGCGCTTCAAGAAACCCGTTCCAGACGCCGAACCGTTATTGCCCGTTGAGCCAGTTGCCACACCGGAGACAAAAACGATTGAAGATCTGGCGCATCTACTGGGTGTGCCAAAATCCCGCACTGCCAAAGCCGTCTTCCTGATGGCAACCACTGGCGAAGACGAAGAGCAGTTCGTCTTCGCCATCCTACGCGGTGACATGGAGCTGAACGAGACAAAAGTGGCTAACGCCTTAAAAGCGCGCGCTTTGCGCCCGGCGACGGAGGACGAAATCCGCGCCACTGGGGCAGTGCCCGGATACGCCTCGCCAGTTGGGCTGCCGAATGCATCCAAAACCGTAGTCATTGTCGATGACATCATCCCTCAATCCCCCAACCTGGTAGCTGGCGCCAACCGGGAGGGTTACCACCTACGCAACACCAACTACAGGCGCGACTACCATGCCGACCTGGTGATTGATATCGCCGCAGCGCAGGAAGGGGATGCCTGTCCGAACTGCAACGGCCCACTGAGGGCTGAGCGCGGTGTGGAGGTGGGCAACATTTTCAAGCTCGGCACTCGCTACAGCGACGCCTTGGGCTGCTCCTTCCTGGACGCCGATGGTCAGTCGAAGCCAATCATCATGGGTTCATACGGCATCGGCAGCGGGCGCGCATTGGCCTGCGTAGCCGAAGAGCACCATGACGCATCCGGCTTGGTCTGGCCGGTGACGGTGGCGCCGTACCAAGTTCACCTGGTGCTATTGAGAGACAAGGGGCAGGCGACAGGTGAAAAGGGATTACAGGATGCCGAGGAAATTACCGAGAAAATTTACCAGGAGCTTTGGGCGGCTGGGGTAGAAGTGTTGTACGACGACCGGGAGGAAACCCCAGGGGTTAAATTCAACGACGCTGACTTGATCGGCCTTCCCCTGAGGCTGACTGTCAGCCGGCGCGCCTTACAGGCTGGCGGGGTTGAATTCAAACGCCGCGACCAGGCCGAAAAAACCATCCTTCCCTTGGAGCATGTAAGCGAGCAGGTGAAATCCGTTATTGACAACCTTCAGGCGGAGGCCAGCTTAAAACCATGAGACACTAAGGGGTTACCAAGCGCTGTAAAGTTAACAGGGTGACGTCGTCCTCTTGCTCCCAATTTTCTCCCGCGAAGGAATGTAGCTCATCCAGCAGGCTGTTGAGCATGGGCTCCCCATTGTGGCTCTGGTTTTGCATCCACGCACATAGTCTGGGAATCCCAAACATCTCATCTTGCCCATTGTGCGCCTCGATCAATCCATCGCTGTAGAGCAACAGGCATCCACCCGCCTGGATCATGGCCTCCTTTTCTTCATATTCCATGCCAGGCATTAAACCTAGCGGCATACCCCTGGCGTACAGCTCGCTGACCACGCCGTCGTTGTGCGCATAGGGGGGGGGGTGACCGGCGTTAGCGTATTGCAGCTGCCCGGTCGCGGGGTCTAAAATCGCATACAGGCAAGTTACAAACATGCCTGGCGGCGTTTCCGGGTGCAGGATATCGTTGGAGTGGCTGAGGGCTTCACCAGGGGGCATCATCTGCCGAGCTGTGCCGCG
>Ga0102851_10000867_pt1 | contig 16339 bp, 16 predicted proteins | sample Mud3Dept3metaG_FD_79558 | JGI IMG/M metagenome (GOLD analysis project Ga0102851, IMG submission 79558) | Freshwater wetland microbial communities from Ohio, USA, analyzing the effect of biotic and abiotic controls - Mud 3 Core 4 Depth 3... | ecosystem: Environmental > Aquatic > Freshwater >... | reverse complement strand
GCGGTGTGCGCCCGGCAGCGACTCCCACGGCAACCAACATCGCCGAGCCGATCGGCATCGCGTAGGAAATGTCATGAGTGAAGCAGTCAAGCTGAAGCTGTCCAAGAAGGACCTCGAGACCGACCAGGACGTCCGCTGGTGCCCGGGCTGTGGTGACTACGCGATCCTCGCGACGGTGCAGCGCACGCTCGCGAACCTCGGCATCAAGCGGGAGAACACGGTGTTCGTGTCCGGCATCGGCTGCTCGAGCCGGTTCCCGTACTACATGAACACGTACGGCTTCCACACGATCCACGGCCGCGCGCCGACGGTCGCGTCGGGCCTCAAGATCACGCGCCCCGAGCTCGATGTCTGGGTGATCACCGGCGACGGCGACGGGCTGTCGATCGGCGGCAACCACATGATCCACGTGCTCCGCCGCAACATGGATCTCAAGATCATCCTGTTCAACAACCAGATCTACGGGCTGACCAAGGGCCAGTACTCGCCGACCTCGTCGGTCGGGACGCGCGCTCCGTCGACTCCGTCGGGCTCGATCGACCATCCGCTCAACCCGATCTCGCTCGCGCTCGGCGTCGGTGCGACGTTCGTTGCGCGCGCGGCCGACACCGATGCGAAGGGGATGGCCTCGATCCTCGAGCAGGCGTACCGCCACAAGGGCGCCGTGTTCATCGAGATGCTGCAGAACTGCCCCGTGTTCAACGACGGCGTGTGGGAGGGCGTGAAGGACGATCCGAAGGGCAAGCAGATCAAGCTCGAGGACGGCAAGCCCCTGCTGTTCGCCGACGGCACCAAGGGCATCAAGCTCGGCGCGGATCTCGCGCCGATCATCGTCGAGGTCGGCGACGGCCCCGGGAAGACGCCGGTCTCCGAGATCGTCGTCCACTCCGAGAAGGGCACGCCGGTGTACGCGCACCTGCTCGCGCAGCTCGTGCTGCCGGACTTCCCGATCCCGATGGGCGTCCTCTACCGCCACGACAAGCCGACGTACGACAGCCTCGCCGTCGCGCAGGTCGAGGACGCGAAGAAGAAGCTCGGTCTCGGCGATCTCAACAAGCTGATGTTCGCGGGCATGACGTGGGAAGTCGGCGCGGACGGCACGCACCACTGATCGTCGTGCTCGCGGCCACGGCCTCTGTGGCCCTGGGCGCTTGCACGTCGGGACCCCCGCCGGGCTTCGCGGGCGGGACCGGGGATCGGTGGGCGTTCCCGCTGGTCGGTGCGCTCGAGGGCGACCTCCTGATCACACCGGTCACGCTCGATGGCCGCGGCCCGTACCTGTTCGGGATCGATCCTGACGCCAACGTCTCGATCATCGACGAGCAGGTGGTCAAGGAGCTCGGGCTGCGCACCCGCAAGGGTCCGCATCGCCTCGACGAGACCGACACGCAGCACCCACGGTTCTACGCCGAGATCCTCGCGCTCGAGCTGGGCACGCTCATCATCGAGCGCCGCGATGCGATGATCGTCAAGGCGGGCACGCTCGATGCGAGCGGGCGTCGGATCCACGGGATGCTCGGCAAGGATGTCCTCGCCGATTCGCTCGTGTTCGGCTTCGATCGCGATCAGGGGCTCGGGTTCCTCACGACGGTCAAGGCGTTCAAGCCACCGCCCGACGCCATCGCGATCAAGTACGACGCGCTGAGGTCGCAGATTCCGAACGCGCAGGTCCTCCCCGTCGATCGCCGCCTCGCGCGCGCGACGATCGCCGGCGAGCCGTTCACCCTCCACCTCGATCTCGGCGCGCCGGCGAGCCAGCTCCGCGAGAGCGCGTGGACCCGCGCGAAGCTGCAGCCCCAGGACGCCCAGACCGCGGTGATCGACGAGGTCGGGATCCCGCGCCGGGTCACCCGGATCGGCGTCGGCGAGGCCGTCACCCTCGGCGCCGCGACCGCGGCCCAGGTCGCGTTCGTTCCCTACGCCGACAAGCCGTGGAGCGATCACGAGCTCGACGGCACGCTCGGCCTCGACTTCTTCCGCGAGTACACCGTGTGGCTCGACTGGGACGCGAAGACCTACCACCTCGCGAAGCGGCGTCCGGTCGCGCCCCGGGTCCGGATCGAGCGCTGGGACGTCGGCGCGCTGTCCAGCTGCAAGCAGCTCGGCTGCGTCACGGTCCGGCTCGTCGATCCGCTGGCGGGCAAGCCGGTCGATCCGACCCGGCCGCACCCGGGCCTCGTGCTTTCGGTGACCCGCGAGGAGGTCGCCGGTGGCATGGAGCTCGAGGTCGTGCTCGAGGCCCCCGACCGGCCCGACTTGCCGCGGCTCGTGGTCAACCTGCCGGCGAACGTCGATCGCGTGATGCAGCACCTCAAGGCCGGATGGGTCGGCGTCACCCCGGTCGTCGTCGATGCGGGCCCGTTCCCGCGCCCGTGCCCCGCGGGCGGCGGTTGCATCGATCTCCTGGTCCGCTGAGCTTGACGCAGGGCGCGCAGCGGCGAAGATCCGTCGGCCATGGCCTACGTCGTCAGCACCGAGGATGTCGAACGCACCATCACCGCCTTCACGCGCCTCGATCAGCGCGGCGACAAGAAGGCGATGAACAAGCTCGCACAGCGGCTCCAGAAGGAGCAGCCATTCCTCCTGCAGCACGCGGCCGCGGTGCGCACGGAGCACGGGGATGCCGTCGGCGAGGCCGCCGTGTTCTATGCGACCTTGATCTGGGCGATGTTCGATCGCGGTCAGGACGGCACGCTGCCGCGGCTCACCGGGCCGAACCTCGCCGAGGCCGACAAGGTCGTCACCGAGCAGCTCGCCACCGTCGAGGGCCTCGCCGACAAGCCGGTTCACGAGCGCGTCGCGCCCAAGCTCGTCGAGACCCAGCCCCACATCTACGCCAAGCTCGCCGAGCTCATCGCCGAGGACGTCAAGGAGGCCGCGATGACCCTCGAGACGGCGACCACGATCCTCAAGCCCACCGAGGTCGTGATCGAGGCGTTCGACGCCGCGATGTCGGGTCGTCGCCCCGGCGAGCGCCAGGGGACGATCGTCGCGAGCGACAAGGTCGGTCGCAACGAGCCGTGCCCGTGTGGCTCGGGCAAGAAGTACAAGAAGTGCCACGGCGAAGCGGCGTGACGCACCAGGCGTCGCGCTGACGCCTCGCCCGAAACGACGAACGCCCCGTCGTGCGACGAGGCGTTGGAGCGGAGCCGGGCGCGTTCAGCGCGGGGGCGTCGCGAACCGGCTGTCGCCGGGGAACGGATCCGCGGTCTCGCGGGTCATGATCTCGCCCTCGTCGGGCATCGGCGCGACGGGGATGCCGAGCGCCATCAGGCCGGCGGTGTCGTTGTAGCGAAGCTCGGCGATCGCGATCGGCCGACCCGCCGCGCGGACGAACTTGGTGAACGACGCGGCGGAGTAACGCTGCTCGCCGAACTCGGTACCGAGGCCCGGGCGCTCCTTCTGCACGGGGCGGCGGAGCTCGACGGACTCGCCACCGAAGTCCCCATCGAACCGGCGCGACGGGGCGCCACCGGTGCCACCCTGCGGCGGAGCCGGCGCGGGGCGCGAGGCGGTCGTTGGCGCGGAGTCCTCCGACGGAGCCATCTTCTTCGATTCGCTGCGCGGCGCGGCAGTCTTCGCGGGGCGGTCGGCGGACGCGACGCTCTTGTCCTTGGCCGAGCGGCCGCCACCGCGGTTCGCCGACGGACCGTAGTAGTCGCCACCCTCGTCGACGTCGTCCTCGAAGTCGTACGGCTGCCGGTAGTTCGGGCTGTCGGTGATGATGATCTGCTGCTGCTCGACGACGCGCTCCTCTTCGAACAAGGCGACGGCGATCACGCCGACGTTGCGCGCGACGCCCTTCTTGCCGGCGTACGAGTCCTTGACCGACGAGAACCGGAACGTCGCGACGTCCTCGTGCGACGTGCGGAAGCCCTCGATGCGCGTCTCGCCGTACGGCGGCACGACGTAGCCGCGCTTGCGGAGGTCACCGGCCTCGCCATCGACGACGTCGAGCCCATCGACCGAGACCACCGCCTCGATGCGGTTCGCGGTCGGGTTGGTGATGCGGATGATGTAGCGCTCGCCCGCGTTGCCCGCGACGTAGAATCGGTCGCGGTGCGCGTACGTCGGCGCGGTCTCGCCGCCTTCGCGGATGACCTGGACGTCGTACGGCGCGCGGACCTTGGCCGGCGCGACCGCGATCGCGATCTGCGGCTGGCCACCGGCCGAAGGCGCAGTCACCGGGACGGCGATCCGATCCGCGTACACCGGCTGCGCGCAGCCGGTCGTGAGCAGGAGAGATGCCAGGGAGGGGGCAAGGAGGAGGCTGCGGATGGAAGCCATGGTGATTGAGACGCCCGACCCAAGCCGGCGATCTAAACGCGTGTATAGTCCGCGCCATGGCTGCTCCGAAGAAGGCTGTGAAGAGTGCCAAGCCGGTGAAAGCAAAGGCGAAATCGACCGCCGCCGCTCCCGGAAAGATCGCCTCCAAGCAGGGGGCCAAGGCGGCAGGTGGTCGAAAGACGCCGGATGTTGCCGCCGCCGACCCGACCCTGTTCGACCCGCTGACCCCCGGCGAGATCGCGGATGCACTCCGGACGCTGACCGAAGACCGCCGCCTCGGCTCGATGGCGAAGGTCGGCCGCTACCGCGTGATCTGCACCGAGCCGCTCGTGGTCAAGCCGCCGCACTGGATGGCGGGGCATCGCCTCGCGCGCGTCGTCGTCTATGACTACGCGGCCGATCGCACCGTCGATGCGTGCATCGATCTCGATGCCGGGGTCGTCTCGCACCTCGAGGTGACCAAGAGCCAGCCGATGCTGTCGCGCGATGAAGAGGCCCTCGCGATCTCGATCGCGATGACCGACGACCGCGTGCGCGCGAAGCTCATGCTCGGCGACGTGCCGCAGACGACGATGCACTACTGGGGACGCAACCCGAAGGACATCTCGTTCGCGCGCCGCTCCGCCGCCGTGATCTTCGGCCGCAGCGATGGCCACTCGTCGGTGGTCGCCGTCGTCGATCTGCTCGACAACCAGGTGACCCAGGTGGTCCCGGCGGAGATGTGGTGATGAGCAACGTGATCAACGAGGCGAACTGGAAGTTCCACTGGCGGCTCACCGAGTCCGCCGGGATCATGGTCTACCTCGCCGACTTCAAGGGCCGCCGCGTGATGTGGGAGGGATCGTTGCCCTACGTCACCGTCGACCACCAGCAGCAGTCCCTCGACGTCGCGACCGAGGCGAGCGAGGTCCATGGACCGTGGTGGGTGCCGCTGGGCACGCGCACGATCCAGGGTCCGGTCCGCGTGCAGACGTTCCGCGGCGGCGTCGAGCTGTCGGCGCAGTTCCAGGCCGGGCCGTATCAGTACACGCAGCTGTGGCGGTTCCACGACGACGGCCGGCTGTCCCCGTGGCTGACGATCTACGGCCCCGGCGTTCACGATCAGCACACCTATCATCCGCACTGGCGCTTTGACTTCGACCTCGACGGGGCGCGCAACGACGCGTTCGAGCGCTTCGAGGGCAACCGCTGGCATCGCGTCGAGACCGAGGGATGGTTCCCCTACGGCGGCGAGGCGGACGAGAGCGGCTCGGTCTGGCGCCAGGTCGACGTCGACGCCGGCTCCGCGATCAACATCCGCCCGCACAGCTGGGACGACGCCGAGGTGTTCGCGATCCGCTATCACGACGGCGAGTGGGCGCCGTACTCGCCGCGCAGCGCGGCCGGTAGCCAGCCGTTCCCCGCCGCGTACGTCGGCGACGAGGCGCTCGACGGCGACGACGTGACGCTGTGGTACGTCGCGCACGTCCACTTCGACCAGTCCTTCCCGTACACCGCGGGACCGTGGATCAAGGTCGAAGGCCTCGGCAGCTAGCCCTCGAGATGACGCGCCGCGTGGCCGCACGAGTGGCCGCGATCGGCAGGTCGGAAAGCCTGGGCGACGAGCCTCCGCCCCGGGGGATCGGGCACCGGCCACTCGACTCGCCAGCTGACAGTTCGCGGAGATAGCCGCGACGCGATCGGGATCGGCAGATCGGCGCGACGGAATCGATCGCTTCGAGGTGGCCCTGCGTTCGCATCATCGGGCTGCATGAAGAACCTCGCCGTCCTTCTCGTCTGCCTGGTCGCCGCCTGCTCGATGGGTGAGGAAGAGGAGGTCGGCTCGGACGAGGCCGCCGACTACGAGGTCGATCCCGACGACGGCAAGGGAGACGGCGTCGCCGCGGTGTTCAACCAGAACGATGTCGTCGGAGACGACGTGTTCCTCGACAGCGGCCAGATGACGGTCGCCGAGGTCCAGAAGTTCTTCGAAGACTCTCCCTACAACAACCGGTCGTGGCTCGCCGACCATACGGTCAACGGCATGACTGCCGCCCAGGCCGTGGTCGCGGCCGCGACGCAGGAAGGCATCCACCCGCTGATGCTGCTGGCGCGCATGCAGGTCGAGTCGTCGCTGGTCTCCAAGACGGTGAAGCCGTCGCAGTACCGGATCGACAAGGCGCTCGGTTGCGGCTGCCCCGACGGTGGCGGTTGCGCGTCGCAGTACAAGGGGTTCGACAAGCAGCTCGTGTGCGGCGCGAAGATCCTGCGCAAGTGGTACGACGCCTCGATCGACGGCACCGGGCAGTGGAAGAAGGACCAGACGCGCCGCACGCTCGATCCGAAGAGCGTGACCCCGAAGAACCACGCGACCGCGTCGCTATACGCGTACACGCCGTGGGTGCTCGTCGGCCGCGGCGGCAACTGGCTGGTGTGGAACGTGACCCGCAAGTACGTGCGGCACGCGGAGGGAGAGGGCTACCTGGCCATCGACTGAGTCATGGCATCGGCGCGTTCGGATCGACCTCGCAGTCGTCGAACACGTTCTTGATGTTGTTGATGCAGATCTTGATGCGCGTCAGCACGCACAGGACGACCTCGTCCTTGCCGTTGAAGCTGATCTGGACCTTGCCCTCCTTGTAGCCCTTCTGCGTGCAGCGGACCTCGAGCTTGGTTCCGAACGGCTCCTCGATCGTCGCGCCGCCGGGGCCGCGGTAGCTGTTGCCGACGTAGAGCGTCGCGCCCTCGGGCTTGGTCAGCACCTGGACCATGATCGTGCCGCGGCCGTTCGGCGTCGCGACCAGCGTCGGTGCATCGGTGCCACCATCGCGCCGACGGATCCTCGATCCGGCATCGACGTCGACGACGATGATCTCGGGCGCATCGGTGGGCGGCGGCGTGAAGACCGTCGCGTCGGGCGCGCCCGCATCGGTGGTCTCGACGATCTGCGGTGCATCGGTCGGTGGGACGACGACGGCCGCGTCGGCGACGACGGTGGCGATGCTTGCGTCGCGCGGCGGCTCGGTGACCGCGTTGCGGTTGCGCATCACCAGCACGAGCGCGGTGGCCGCGCCGCCGACGATCAGCAGGCCGAGCAGGACGAGCGGCCACGCCTTGCGCCGTGCGGGCAGGCCGGCGTCGGTGAACACGTGCTCGAACGTGTGCGGCTTGTGGTCACTCGAGGTGACGAACTGGGGCTCGTCCTTGAGGCGGCGATTCGTCGGCGACTTCGCCCGCGAGGACACCTCGGGCGAGGCGACGTGCGTCGGGCTCAGGTGCGCCGCCGGCTGCCCGGTCTGGAGTCCCGGATCCGCGCCGGGCGGCAGCGGCGCCAGCGCGTAGACCGGGCTCCCGGTCAGGCTCTGGCCGATCACGGTCTGGACCTTCTCGAGCGCGGAGAGCAGCTCGCCCATCGTCTGGTAGCGGTTCTCGCGCTTCTTCGCGAGCGCGTGGAGGATGATCTCCTCGAGCTCGGCGGGGATGTGGAGGTCGGGACGAACCTTGGTCGGCGGCTCGATCGGATCGAGCATCTGCATCGCCAAGGTGCGGACCATGCTGTCCGCGCGGTGCGGGACGCGGCCGCACGTCATCTCGTAGAGGATCACGCCCAGCGCGTAGATGTCGACGCGGCCGTCGGTGTCGCTCTTCCCGGCAGCCTGCTCGGGCGCCATGTACTCGGGCGTGCCGAACACCGAGCCGGCGCGGGTCAGGCGTGGTTCGGCCGCGGAGCCCGGGGCCGGCGCGACCTTGGCGATGCCGAAGTCGACGATCTTGACGAAGTCGGTGCGGCCGTCGCGATCGGTGAGGAAGACGTTCTCGGGCTTGAGGTCGCGGTGGACGATGCCCTTGTCGTGGGCGGCACCGAGGGCGCGGGCGATCTGCGCGGCGATCTTGATCGCGCGCTGGGGCGGGAATGGCGCGGCGGCGCGGATCGCGGCGCCGAGGGTCTGCCCGACGACGAACTCCATCACCGAGTACGTCATGCCGTCGGGCGTCGTGCCGAAGTCGGTGACGTCGACGATGTTCGGGTGGCCGATCCGCGACGCGGCCTTGGCCTCCTGCACGAACCGGCGGATCGTGGCGGTGTCGCGCATGACCTCGCGCTTGAGGACCTTGATCGCGAGCGGGCGCTCGATCACGGCGTGGCGCGCGGAGAACACGACCCCCATCCCGCCCTCGCCGATCTTCTTCTCGACGTAGTAGCGGCCGTCGAGCGTCTGCCCGACGAGCTTGTCGTACTCGTTGTCGTGCACCGCCCGGAACGTCCCCATCGCCTCCGAGGCGCTATCGGAGGCCGACACCGCGCGGAACGCGGGCGCGGGGGCGAGCGCACGTGGTCGTGCGGCCGTGACCTCGTCGGTGGGCGTCGGGACCGGCGTCGGCGTCGGGGACAGCGGGAGCGTCTCGCGCCGCGCCTCGAGCTGCGTGCGGTGCGTCGGATCCTCCTGCGCGACCATCGCCTCCGACAGCATCGTCTGCTTGTCGGCGCTGGAGCGCGGGACGATCAGAGCCGTCCGATCGAACGGGCAGAACCCGGGCTCAGGGAACGAGCGCTGGCACGCCGGGCAGAGGTGCAGCACTACGTCCTACGGGCGGGTCTCGTCGTAGAGCGCCGTGCGGAAGTAGAGGAAGACCTCGTTGTCCGCGCCGACGGCGATCACGTTGTTTCCGTTGAACGGCGTGATCGCGACGGTGCGGCCGAAGACCTGATCGGCCTCGGGCTGCGCATCGTGCAGCGTCATCGCCGGGGTCTCGTCGATGCCGGTGGTCAGGTCGAGCGGGTACACGAGCACCTTGCCCGCCTTGACGCTCTCGACCATCGAGCCCGGATAGCCGGCGACGACGTACTTCGCGGCGCCGGTGTCGAGAACGGCCGCGGTGCGCAGGTCCGGCAGCGTGATCGGCGCGCTGAGCCGGGTCGGGACCCGGTTGCCGCCCGCCATGGTGGTGACGTCGTAGATCGCGAGGAAGCCGTCGTTGTCGCGGCGCCCGACGAGCAGCGCATAGCGCCGATCGATCATGACGATCTGTGAACCCTTGCCCGGCGCGAAGCTGGTGTCGACCGGCATCGACAGCGGGAGCGGTCCGGACGTGCCGCTGGCGCACGGGCCGACCGGAGGCTGGCCGTTGAACACACCGCCCGGGTACAGCAGCAGCTTGCCGACCGGGTTGGACGCGCCGACGCTGGCCCACACCACGACGTCATCGGTGACCGCATCGGTGATCTTCGCGCCACCGACGGCGCGGATCTGCATGGTCATGCCGACGTCGTCGAGCAGCTGGCACTTCGGCTGGGCCGCGGGCGCTGCCACGTAGAACGTGCCGTAGACGCTGTCGCCCGACGCGACGATCGGCTGCGAGGGATGCACGGCCATGGTGTCGAGGCGAGGCGGCGCGAGCATGTACGCCGCCGCCTCGGGCTGCTCGGGGCCGAACACCTGGTGGGCGACGAGTCCGCCGACACCGCTGAGCACCGCGATGCTCTGGCCGCCGGCGTTGGTGACGAGTGCGACTTCGTCGCTGGCCGGATCCGCGATCAGGATCGGCTGCGGATCGAGGTTGCCGACGCCGAACTGGGTGTTGAGCTTGAGCGCGGTCGGCGCGAGATCGGAGTCGCCGTTGGCCGCGTACGCGATCTCCGTGTACTGCGCCTGGCCGGCACCGAGCGCGACGAGCTTGCCGCCGGACGCGGAGATCCGCGCACCGCGCTGGATCGCCACGCCGTAATCGGTGGAGTCGCCGTTCGGCTTGGTCGTGACGCTGACCCAGGTCTCCTTCTCGAGGTCGTCGAACTCGGTCCACTTGCAGGCGCCGAGCGACGACACGAGGGCCGTCGATCCGAGGAGGAACGTGCCGAGGAGTTTGAAAGTTCGCATCACCAGCTCATCCCCATGCCGAGGCCGGCATAGCCCGGACCGATCTGTGGTTGCAGTGCGAGTGCGCGGACGTCGATCAACGCCTTCGACGGCTCGCCCTTCTCGCGGAACGTGTAGTAGATCGCCGTCAGGGCGGTGATGCCGGCGATCACGAAGGTCGCGTCCGCGGCGATCGCGAAGGCCTTGCCCTTGAAGAACCGTGGATCTTCGGGATCGGGCGGTGGGGTACCGGCGGCGATCTCGTTGTGGAGCTCGTCGCGATACTTGTTCGCCTGCAGGCCGAGGTAGATGCCGCCGCCGGCGAAGCCCGCGGCGAGGACGTACGCGATCACCGCGTCGCTGCGGCTCGGGGTCGGCGCGAGGCCGACCTTGATCGACATCTCGGTCTTCGCCTGGATCGTGACCCGGCGCGAGTAGGACTTGTAGCCGGGGCGCGAGACGGTCACGACGTGATCGCCCTGCTGCACGGCCTTGAGGCACGGGCCGCGCTCGCACGCGACCTGACCGTCGATGTAGATCGTCGAGTCCTCGATGCCGAGGCCGATCACGTTGAGCTTGCCGACCGGCGCACCCTTGAGCGACGCCTTGATGGCGTGGGTCTCGCCCGCGATCACCTCGACCTCTTCCTTGTACTCGTCGTAGCCCTCGGTCGAGATCCAGAACGTGTGCTTGCCCGGCTTGATGTTCTGCGACAGCGGCGTCTTGCCGACGGCGCCGATCGACTTGTCGTCGATGAAGATGTTCGCGCCCGGGACGTTGGACGTGATCTCGACCCAGCCGAGGTAGTCCTCCTGCGCCATCACCGCGCTGAGCACGAACAGCTTGCTCGGATCGGCGGACACGGTCTTCTCGGCGACCTTGTAGCCGCGCTTCTCGATGATGATCTTGTGCTCGCCCTCGAGCGAGCCGGACCACGGCGTCGTCGCGTACGGACCCTTGCGCTTGTCGTCGATGTAGATCGTCGCGTTCGACGGCTCGCTCTCGACGACGATCAGGCCGCGGACCTTGACGTCACCGAGCTGCTGGACCTCCGCCGACGGGGCGACGGCCGGGGCCGCGCTACCGGTGCCGACGGGCGGGGTGCCTGCATCCTTGACCCGCTTGATCTCGGCCTCGAGGACGCCGATCGCCTTCTCGACCTTCGCCTTGTCAGACGCGGTCGGATCCTCGGCGAGGTACTTCTTGTAGTGGTCGACGGCCTTCTGGTAGGCGTCGACGTCGGACGTCTGCTTCCCCTTCATGTGGAAGCTGGCGCCGATGTTGTAGAGGAACTGGGGGAACGGGCGTGCGGCGTAGGCGTCCTGGAAGCCCTGCGCGGCCTCGTCGTACTTGCCCTGCAGGTAGCTGAGCTGGGCGTTGTCGAACGCCGACTGCGCCTTCTTCAGCGCATCGGCGGGCTGGGCAAACGCCGGGCCTCCGACCGCCAGGATTGCTGCACAGAATGCTGCGCAAACCACGAACACGACGCGCGATTTCATAGGCTCTCCCCGAGGGCGGAAATCCTATCACACACCGACGAAAGCAACGTTCTTTGCCACCGGGTCCCGTGTCGTCCGACACGCATTGGCCGGCGCGGCATCGTCGGCGTGACCGAGGACCAGTCCGAACAGCACGACGTCCGTATCCGCGATCGGGAGGCGGGCCCGCAGCACCTCCGGATACGCCGCGATCGACGCCATCGCGCAGGTATCGATCCCGAGGGTCGCGGCCGCGGTCAGCACGAACCCGAGCCACACCCCGACGTCGACATAGACGTACGGACCGAGACGCCGGTCACACGACACGACCGCCAGGTGCGGCGCGTCGAACAGGGCGTAGTTGCGCAGCCAGGCGTCGTACCGCCCGGCCTTGTCGTCGCGTGCGACCCCCATCGCCGTGTACAGCGCCGCGCCGCACGCGATCCGGTGCTCCCGGTACGGCGAGGGGTACTCGAGCGGGAAGGCGAGCTCGGGGTGCGGCAGCCCGGAGCGCGCGGCCGCCTGGAGCGAGCCGGCGAGCTCGCCGGTGACCGGCGGCAGGGTGATCGCGACGCGCCACGGCTGGACGTTGCACCAGCTCGGTGCGTGCTGGGCCGCACCAAACAGCTGCTCGAGCGTCGCGCGCTCGATGGGTTCCGGCCGAAACGCGCGCTTGCTCCGCCGCTCGGCCCACGCCGCCTCGAGCGCGGCGAACGCGCTCACCGCTTCCTCGCCAGCAGGGCGAACCGGAAGATCCCCGTCGTGTGGCCGTCGGAGAAGTGGATCCCGACCCCGTAGTTGCCGACGAGGTGCATGTCCTTGATGGTCAGATCCGCCGGCACCGTCGCCGGATCGAGCAGGCGTTCGCCGGTTGCCTCGGACTGGCAATTCGCGCACGTGCACTTGATCCGCAGGTCGCGCACCGCCCACACGTCCTCGACGCCCTCCTCCCACACGAAGCGGACCTCCTGCTTTCCGAGGCCGATGATCTCGAGGGGCATGGGCATGCCCGAGTCTTAGCAGTGAACAGGACAGATGATCGATGATCCGGTAGCCTCCCCGCAGTGCCTCGCCCCGGACGTCAGCGCCGTGCCCTCTCGATGCCTCGCGCACCGGGTCGGATCTTCGCGGACGGACCGCGCGAGCTCGCCGAGGCGCTCGTCGCCGGCCTGCGCGCCCCCGCGATCGATCACGAGGTCGCGGAGCAGCTCACGCATCCGTTCCACAGCTACCCGGCGCGCCTGCACCCGGCGACCGCGCGCGTGCTCGTCGATCTGATCTCGAGCAACGTCCGCGAGCGGGCGCTGCTCGTCGATCCGTTCTGCGGCTCGGGCACGTCGCTCGTCGAGGCGCGCGCCGCGGGCCTCCGCGCCGTCGGCTCGGATCTCAACCCGCTCGCCGTGCTGGTCGCGCGCGCGAAGACCTGGACCGCTCCGGCGAAGCGGCGCGCGAAGCTGCGCGACGTCGGGCACGAGATCAGCGGCACCGTGCTCGCCGCCGGCAAGGCCGCGCGCCGGGCGGGCGCCGAGCCCGGCAGGATCCGCAAGCCGACCGGCTTCGATCCCAACGCGCGCAACCGCCGGCTCGCCGCCTGGTTCGCGCCGCACGTGCGCCGCGAGCTCGAGCTGATCGCGATGACGATCGACGACCTCCACGAGGATGATCCCGAGCTCGCCGACATCCTGACCGCGTGCCTGTCCGCGATCCTCTACAAGGTCTCGTCGCGGACCTCGGACACCGACGGGACCTGGGTCGCGCGCAACGTCGCGCGCGGCGCCGCCGCCCGGAACTTCGTCGCGCGCGTCGAGCTCCTCGTCGCGGGCCTCGCCGATCTCGCGCCGTCCGGCGGCCCGCCCGACGTCTACGAGCACGACATCCGCACCCTCCACGAGATCGTCCCCGACGGCAGCGCGGACGCGATCCTGACCTCGCCGCCCTACGCCGGCACCTACGACTACGCCGAGCACCAGCGCCTCCGCTTCGACTTCCTCGGCCTCCGCCACGCCGCCCTCGACGCCGGCGAGATCGGCTCGCGGCGTAGCTTCATGGCGGGACCGCAAGGCGAGCGCTGGTGGCGCACCGCCCTCGCCGAGACCATCACCTCGATCGCCCGCGCGCTCGCGCCGGGTGGCCTCGCCGCGATCGTGATCGGCGACTCGTACGCCGGCGGTCGCCCGATGTACGCGCTCGACGATCTGCGCAGCGCGCTCACCGACGACCTGTTCATCGACGCGTGGGCCAGCCAGCAGCGCCCCATGCTCGGTGCCGGTGAGCGCCGCTCGTTCCAGGATCGTCCGAAGGCCGAGCACATCGTCCTGCTCCGCCGTCGCTGAGTCGCGTGTGCGGTCGAGCGCGCCGGGCGTCAGCGCGCAGTTGTAGCCCCGAGGGCCCTCCGAGATCCGCTCCCAAGCGCCGGTTTGCGGAGTCGGTCGCCACGGCCGCAGGCGGCGTGCAGATCAGAATCGACACTTCTATTTTGCACGTCGCGGGAACGCCATTGCTCCCGGCCCACGGGCCGCGTAGGATCGTGTCATGGCGCGACTGAATATGACACTCGACGATGACACGCTTTCGTGGCTCGAGAAGCACGCATCGCGAGCCAAGATCGCCGTGGCGAGTCTTGCGCGCGAGCTGCTACGAGAGGCCGTGTCCCGACGCGAGAGTCTGGCTCGACGGCGCAAGCTCGCGGCCGATTATTCCGCCGGTCGCGACGATGCCAAGGAGATCCTCGAGGAGCTCGAAGCGCCGCAGCTCGAGGGCCTGCTGGATGAGGCGTAGCCCCGAAGCCTTCGACCTCCAGCGAGGGGACGTGGTGTGGGTCAACTGCGATCCATCGGTCGGGGTCGAGCCGCGCAAGACCCGGACGTGCATCGTGGTCTCGAACGACATCGCGAATCGCTACGGACAGGCGATCACGATCGTTCCGACCCAGGTTTACACGAAGGAGCGCGCGGGGCGGGCGTACATGGTCGACCTACGCAAGCCGCGATCACCGCTCCGCGAGGCGAGGGTCGCGAACTGCTCGATGATCATGACGTACGACCGGGGACGGATCGTACGCCGTGAGGGGCGGCTCGCTGCCGTGGTGATGTCCGAGGTCGATCGTGCGGTGCTCGTCCACCTCGGGATCGCCCAACCTTGACGATCGAGGGCGCGAACGACTGACGGCGCTGCTGCATCCACGCCTGGCTCGCGCCGAGGTCGGTCGCGCAGCGAGCGAGTCGGCGGACGCCGCCAACCGCGCCCACATGAGGATGCAGATTAGAGTCACCGCTTCTACTTCATGATCGTGGATCGCGTGGGCTCCGCGACGCTGCTGCCCCGGTGCCTCCATGTGCGATCGAGCGCGCCGGGCGTCAGCGCGCAGCCCGACCCTCGGTGACCTCGCGCACGCGCCCTCGAGCAGGGCACGGCGGATGCTCTGGTCCCTGACCATGAACAACCACCCCCCTGCGAAGACCCCCGACATCGGCTCGATCAAGGACAGCGTCGAGACGCTCCTCGGTCAGGGCTCCCAGACGGTCGACGCGATCCGGTCGCGCGTCACCGAGGTCACCGATGACGCCAAGGGCAAGGCCTCGGCCGTCTACGACCAGGTCGTGACCTTCATCAAGGCGCACCCCGGCAAGAGCGTCGCGCTCGCGTTCGGCCTCGGCTACGTCGCGATGCGGATCCGCACGAGCAAGCTGTTCCCGCTCGCCGTGATCGGCGGCCTCGGCTACCTCGCGAAGCGCGGCCTCGCGTAGCCCGCTATCGCGTCGGAATCGTGCCGTTCGGTTGGGGCAGCGGCGACGCTGCCGACGGTGTCAGCGTCGCCGCGACGCCGGCGGGCGTATAGGACTGGAAGAAGCCGACGCTTCCGCCTCCTCCTCCGGCCGAAGTGCCAGCGGTGTTGAGTCGACCACCGCTGACTGGCGTGGCGTTATCAGTGCCTCCGTTGCCCCCAACGCCTTCGCCTGTTGAGGCAGCGCCACCTGAGGCAGCGATCGACGAACGTTCTCCTTCACTGCCGTGAGTTCCGGTTGTCTGGTTCGAGCGCATTCCTGCTCCGCCACCACCACCGTTGGCGAATAGCTTGCCAGTGACAGTGACGGCGAGACCTTGGAGCACGACATAGCCCCCGGCTCCGCCTCCCGCTCCGCCAAGCGGAGCTGTCAAGAAGAATGCGCCGCCCGCTCCACCTCCACCGGCTGCGTTGATCTCGCCGGCGACATCAACCGTGCCTCGGCACGAGACGAGTGTCGCCGCGCCACCACCGCCGCCGATGAAGAGCCCATCCGGGCCAGTCTGCGGTCCGCCTAGGAGCACCGTGAAGGCAGCCGGATCGGGCGAGGATGCGCCTCCGTTTCCTGCGCCACCGTTGAGTGTCGCGCTGCCGCCGGCGCCACCTGCGGTCTTGAATCCAGCCCCACCGCCACCGTTCGGCGTACTGCCGAGCGCACCCGAACGGATAGTGCCGCCGCCCGGGCCACTGTCGAATCCTTCAGCACTCAGGTCCAAGTATCCCCTGATCGACACGTCGTGATCTGCAACGAGAGCGAGTGCGCGCGCGCCTGTCACCGTGAGCGCTCCCCCTTGCTCCAGTGAGATCGTTCCATAGCGCACAACGCAGATCTCGGGTCCGCCCGTTTGCGTGACGACGCCACCGGTACAGTTCGAGTCCAAGTTCGTATCAAAAGTGCCGGAGCTGGAGATCCTCAGAATGTCGAGACCCGCCGCCGCATCACAAATATCTGGAAG
>Ga0102851_10000865_pt1 | contig 16346 bp, 17 predicted proteins | sample Mud3Dept3metaG_FD_79558 | JGI IMG/M metagenome (GOLD analysis project Ga0102851, IMG submission 79558) | Freshwater wetland microbial communities from Ohio, USA, analyzing the effect of biotic and abiotic controls - Mud 3 Core 4 Depth 3... | ecosystem: Environmental > Aquatic > Freshwater >... | reverse complement strand
TCTGGAACTGGAAGTCACAGTTATCTGCTGCGGTCGTGCCGCACGAATCAAGCCCGTTCCAGAGCTGTCCGGTCGTGTTGTTTCCCCACTTCACAGCATGCCCGATGATCTGAGCGGATGGATTGACCTGGAGAAATGGCGTCGCAGCATTAGTCGTCAGGTTGAGATCAACCAAGAGCTGCGAAATGTTGGTCTTGAAAAAGGCGCTGTCGAAGCTGGTCACGTCGACCTCGACGGTCGTGCTGCCGTTGCCCACGTCGGTTATGACGTTCGGGTAGTTGTTGGTGCCGAAGCCGTCAAGGGCCACTGGCGGGGCAAGAATGGTGCCAACCAGATCAGTGAAGCTAGTGAAGTTCCCGGTCAGGCCCGTGACCGTGCCCGTCAGGATCGGGATGCCGTCTCCATAGCCCGTGCCGCTAAGAGGCACTGCGTCCTTGCTTGTATCGTAGTAGATGGTGAACAGACTTGGCTTTGAACCGTCCAGGAAAAAGCCCGCAGTCCCGCTGCCGATGCCGGCCGCGAACTCCCATACGCTGAGCTGCAGGGTGAACTCCGTGCCCGCGACGGGCAGGTAGGCGTTCAGAGAGCCGCCTGGAGGCGTATACTGAAAAGTTCCTAACGACGCCTGGGCAAGCAATTGTTTCGATGACCCGTCCTGGATCTCGCCGATGACATTCACCGACACTCCATTGTCGGGTGCCCAGTCAAAAGTGTCGACCAATACCGCACCGCCGGGTCCGGATCCATCGATGTCGAACAGGATGGGGGACGCGGTGAAAGCGCCCGCAGCGGTACTCAGCAGGCCGGCTCCCGCCATGAGACTTGCAATAACAGTTTTCTTCATTGCCGTGCTCCTAAGTGATTCAGACTTCTCAGCTGGCTTGGGCCACACCGTCGGGCCAGACCCGCCCAGTTACCAAGGCGCCCAACTAGAAGCAGTTGACGTGCCATAAAAAAAAATATTATAGAAACAATATGTTACGGCCATGGCGTCTCGGCGTTTCGTTGGAACTGTAAAAAAAATCGACATATTCCGGAAGGCTCAGGGGCTGCCTCAAGGCCGGTGAAGCTCGCTTCGCGGGGACTCAATCGTGGCCGCAAGCTCCGCGCGCCGAGCCGCCTCGCATTCCCGGAAAAAGCTTCCGGCCGCGGTATTCAGGCGTCACCGCTGCGTAGCAGGCTCCGCAAAGCGGCGGCGAACGAAGCCGAGTACGGTCGGTTACGAATCAACTCGCGCAGTTTCCGTGCGGACGAGCCAAACCTTGGGTCGTCGACGATCTCCAGTACTGCTGCAGCTACCGTCCGCGGCGATGCGAGGTCAGAACGTACGGTCATACCCGCGCCAGCCCGCACCACGCCGGCCATATTCAAATGCTGATCCAGGTTCGCAGGTAGTCCCAAGACCGGGACCCCCTCCGCCAATGCCTGGTAGCACGTCGGGCTACCGCCGTTGCACACGACAAGTGCGGCCCGTCGAGAAGCCTGGCTTCCTGGTAGGTAGTCGGCCACCCACGCGTTTGAGCTGGATACGGGTCGGCTGCGCGCCGCGGTCGCGACCAGCGCGGTGAATCCCAAGCGATCCACTGCATCCAGCACCGCATCAAGCGCCGCACCTTGCCCTGAACTGCCCAAGGTCACATAGGCAATCGGCTTGCTGGTTGGAACTTCGCGCCACCACTCGGGCAGGGGGATCGGAGGCGACCAGAGGACCGGGCCAATAAAGGTATGTCCAGGTGGCAAGGGAGCCGTGGGGACGAGTTCAGGCAGGTCGGCGTAGAGAGTCAAATCGGCCTGGGTATAAGCGATTCGAGTATCCGGCACTATCAGTGGGAGGCCGTGCCGCTTTCGGAGTTGATTGATTGGCCGCGCATGCAAACGAGACACAAGGGGCGCAAGCACGTCGAAAACTTTTTGGGCAACCGACACCCCTAGTAGCCGGACAATCGCCAACTCCGGCACTGGCGCTCGGATGAGCGCGTACGGACTCCAGTAGGCGTTGGTGACCGTTACATAGGGAACTCGCTCGAGCTTGGCGCTGACGTCCAGCGACAATCGGAAATCGCCGACGACAACATCGGGCTCATGATCCCGGATCAGTCGCCTGTCTTCATCCACATAGGCAGCGAGCGTATGGACGTCATAGATCGGACTGCCGGTGGCAAGGGCGCGGAAAAATCTCTCGCTCGATAACGTGAAGATGCGCTCGACGGGAAAGGGCAGGGTGCCGACGACATTTTCGTAACGTGGATCGGCTGCAAAGCGAACCTCATACTGATCTCGCGGCAGCGACGACGCCAGTGCAGCGGCACGGGCAACGTGCGCGAGGGTCACGGCCTCGGCGATGAAGAGCACCCGTGGACGCGGGAGTATCCCGGCGATTGCTTCCATCACGTTCGAGGCCCGGAAGGATCGCTGCGAATGAATTAGCCCGAGATGGTGCGGGTTAGCCGCCCCAACGGGAGGCGTAGTGAACGGGCGTCAGGATGGTCGCCCTTTCCAACCCGCCCCATGAACACGGCCCGCCGGGCGGCGGCCTCGCCAATCAGCGCATCCAAGTGCCCTGTCAGTCGCCGCGCCTGGTCCGTCGCGCCCTCGACCTCAGAAAAACGGCGCCCCGCGCGGGAATAGATCGCGAAAATCAGTGGTGTTTGCTCAGGCTGTAGCTGGAGGCCGATCTTCGTGGCAGTCAGCCAGAAGCGCTGGGTGGCGCGGCCGGCGTCAACGTAGTCGTCGATCGTCTCGGCCGGGTTTGGTCCGAGGATTAAGAAATGCGCAGCGCAACCCATCCCGGGAACCAGATCCATCTGCAGGCGAGGGGACAGGGTGCCGGCAAGGTACCTGTTAAAGAACCTGACACGCCCCCAGCTGTGCATCACCCAGCGCATCATCTTGAGGGTCATGCGGTCCAGCCCGAGCGCTTGGTCCGGGACGCGGTCTTCGCTGTACCGGGTTCCCCACTCGATGATGTCGCGGTGGACCCGATAGGCCTCGGGGATCGTGAGCCGGATCTCGGCGTTGCGGAACAGCAGCGTGGCCATACGCCAGCGTTCCGAAGGGAATTCGAGCCAGCGCACCGAATAGCCGGCGCCGACCGATGCTTCCAATTCGGCTTTTTCTTCCGCCTTCAACGGCCGAGTTGACAACGGACGGCGCTGGACCGTCCGGGTCGTGATGAACGGCAGCAGTGGACTTGGGGCGACGGACGCGTCCGGCGCGAGCCGGACGTCGAACGTGGGCGTGGTGTCCGGCAGGCCGCGCCGGCGCTCGATCCGTGCTAAGAGGCCGTGCCCGCTAGCGGCGATGGCCAGCGTCTCGAGCAGGGCGCCGTGGGCTATCTGGCTCGGGTGGCCGTCGATGTCATAGACGCAGTGGTCCCGCGTGTCGAAGCCGTGCACCACGACGTGGCGGTCATCGACGATCTCGAAGCGCCACGGCTGGGTGTTGTCGCCGCTCGGGGCCCAGCGGGCGAGGTCCAGGATCTGCTGGACGACTGAATCGGTCACGGCGGTGGCAGCCCGAGGCGCTTGCGGGTGAGGTAGAGCGCAAGGCGGCTCAGCGGGTTGCGATGCCCACTGGGCCGCCACGTGCGCTTGAGGCAGTTCTTGTAGGCATCGAAGTGCACGCCCCACGGCGCTGCGTAAACCTTGCCGCGGCCGAGCAGGATCTTGACCGCCTCTGTCCCCGCGACTCCGGCGCAGAGCGCCGCCCCCATCGGTGTCGAGGGTCCCCTATGGTTGGGCAGGTCGATCGTGGTCGGATCGACGAGATACCCCATTTGCAGCCTGGATGGCGCAAGGCCCAGAAAAAAGCGCAGCGCCTTCTCGCTCTCGGATGCGTCCCCAAAACCGAAGTAGTCCTCGAAGGTCATGCCCCCGGGCAGGAAATTGAGGAGCGCGGCCCCCATCCCTAGCGGCGCGACCGTGGTCGCAGGGATGCCGAACCGCTCGCAGGCGGCGAAGACGGCCTGCCGGAGGGTGAGCGCGAAGAAGTCGAGGCCGTCGAGGTAAAGGTCGACGCCGTCGAGGAAGGCGTCGAGGTTGGTGCTGTCGACGCCGTTTGGGAAGGTCCGGATTTCCAACTCGGGATTGATTTCCCGGGCCAGCTCGATCATGACCTCCAGCTTCGGCCGGCCGATGTTGCCCATCGTGGCACCGCACTGGCGGTTGAAGTTGACGAGCGCAAAGTCGTCGAACTCGGCCAGGGTGAAGGCGCCGACCCCCAGCCTGGCCAGGGTCAGCAGGTGCATGCCGCCGACGCCGCCGAGCCCGGCGATGGCCACCCGCTTGCCGCGCAGCGCGACCTGTTCGTCGTGGGTCACCCAGCCGACGTTGCGGGAGAAGGCGGCGAAATAGTCGAACTCTTGGGGCATCGGGCAGGGCGCTCAGGTACCCCGAATGGGAAACCGGTTCTTTTATAGTGTAGCGCTCGGATGGGGTCGGGCTTTAACAGGCGCTCAAGAAAAATGGTAATGCCGCCCCTCGATAGGCGCTTCGCGCTACTCGGGGCGAACGGCACGTGTGGTTGACTCCGTTACCCAAGGCCTTACCTGTGTGGCCCTGCCGTCCTAGAATGCTTGCATGCAATTCCAGTGGGACGCCGTCAAGGCAGCGACGAAACTTCGGAAGCACCGTGTCACCTTCGAGGAAGCCTCTTCGGTATTCGCTGACCCGCTGGCGCTGACGTTCCGTGATCCCGATCACTCAACTGGCCAGGCGCGCTTCCTGACGTTCGGTATCTCGGAAGTTGGAAAGTTGCTGGTCGTAGCCCACACGCGGCGAGGCCGAAGTATTCGCGTTATCAGTTCTCGGCGGGCGACGCGTTCGGAACGGAGAATTTATGAAGAAGGCTAAGAGCACCGACGGCAACGAGATGCGCGCGGAGTACCGGCGGGAAGATCTCGGGAGAGGCGTGCGCGGGAAGTACTACGCAGCCTATCAGGAAGGCTCCAATCTGGTGCTTCTGAACCCAGACGTCGCAAAGGCGTTCCCGACCTCCGAGGCCGTAAACGAAGCCCTGCGCGGCCTCCTACGCCTCACGGAGCAAACCGCGAAGCTGGCTCGTCGCTCGAAGAAATGCGCTGCGTGAGTCACGGGCTCATGCCTGCCCGGCACGCGTCTCAGCCAGTCCCTCAGAAGCTGTAACGAAGCTCTGCGTACACCCGGTCGGAGTCGTCGTAACGGCCGATCAGGCCGTCGACGGGTCCCTGAAGGATGTCCACGCCGGCCACTGCCCGCCAGTTAGGCATGAACCGCCACGTGACCTTGGCACGGACCATCCAGTCGTCGCGGTTGAGGCTGCGCATGACTAGCAGCTCAGGCTCGACGTCGGGGTGTAGGGCTTTGGTGCTGACGAAAGCAGTCACGCCGCTCTCGACCTCGTCGGGCATGATGTTGGGGTCGTAATCTGTGAACCAGCGCTGATAGAACTGGAAGTTCAGGCGGGTTTCGTTCTCGGTCACGAACTCGACGCCAAGGATGTAGTCGAGGTAGTCCTGCCGTACGAGGCCGTCGGCGTCGGCCTGGAGGGTCGTCTCCAGCAGGGAATCGGTCGTGTATACGGCCTCCGCCCGGAACACGCCCAGCCCGAAATCCTTGCTGACAGTAAGGCCGCCCTGGTGGATGCGGTCGTGCGTCGGCGTGTAGATGAAGGCCGGGTCCGGACCCTGGATGATGTCGCGGGCGAAGGCCGGCGCCGCGTTCATACTGGAGTAATAGAAGAGGGACGTGTCCCAGCCGCCCTTGAGCCAGGATAGCCGGACGCCGCCCGCCGAGTTGTCCAGCGAGTCCGCGGGGCGGTCGTCGCCGCGGATGACCGTGCCAAAGCCGGGAGGCGGCGGCGACGGGTACGGGTAGTAGTCGTCGCCTGGCTTGCCGATCTCGTCGTAGGTCATGTAGGGAATCCAGATTCCCTCGAGGTGGAAGTTGCCGCTGAAGTACTCCGCGCGGGCGGCCCACTGGGGGGTGCGGATCCACTCGAAGTCGCGCAGGATGAACTCGCGTTGGTCTTGCGCCGAGACGACGTCGGCCACGAACACGCCGACCATCTCGCCCCAGATGATGTGCTGGCGCCCCACGCGGAAGTCCCAGTTCTCACCGGCGATGTCGACGTAGGTCTCGCGGAACATGAGCTCCTGCTGGCGGTCGTCGCGGACGTCGTCCGGGTAGTAGTTCGTCGCGTCGAAGACGAAGTCGTAGTAGCCGCGCCCGCTGATCTTCCACTTCACGGACTCGTTCCAGCGTCCATCCGCCCCGACCTCCGCAACGCTGCGCAGCTTCTGCCAGTGGGCGTCGCCGGAGTAGGCGTAGCCGGCCTCGGTTTGGAGGAAGCCCGTTAGTCGTGCGTTGGATGCCGGGGCGTCTGGTCCCGGCTCGGGCTGGGCTATCTCCAAGGTCGGTGCGGAGGAAGCAAGGAGCATCGGCTCCCCCGCCGCCGGCTTCTGCCCTTCGAACGGCGATGAGTTTCGTGGCGGCGCGCTTCGTGCGGCCGTTCGTGATGGCCTGGACGGCTGTATGGCCTTCGGCGGTGATGCCGTAGCCGGATCCCCTGTCGAGACAGCGGAGCGGTCGATTCTTGCTGCTGCAAGTGCCTCTTCCCCCGTCTGCCGATCCGGGAAGGGTCCCGCCACCACGCGGGTCAGGTGCCGTCCCCCGGCCGTTGTCATCTCCGGCGTTGTCACCGGGACACCGGCGGCCTCGAGCCGCTGGGCTAGCTGCGCCGCATTGGCCGGATCTGCGAACGCACCCACCTGGACGGTGTACGCTCCCGCAGCCGGTGCGCAGGCGACTAATGTGGAAAACGCGGCCGCCAGCGGCCTAAGAGGTGATCTTTCCATCGCTGATCCGGATTATCCGATCGGCAAGCGCCATGACCTTGGGGTCGTGGGTCGAGAACACGAAGGTGGTTCCGTCGCGCTCGTTGATGTCCTTCATGAGCCGCAGGATCTCGTCGCCCGTCCGATGGTCCAGGTTGGCCGTCGGTTCGTCGGCCAGGACGATCGCTGGTCGCGTCGCCAGGGCGCGGGCGATGGCCACCCGTTGGCGCTGGCCGCCGCTCAGCTCGCCCGGCCGATGGCGCGCGAACCGCTCGAGCCCGACCACCGACAGGAAATGTCCGACCCGTTCCCGCCGTTCGCCGGCGGGCACGTCCTTGCGGTTGAGTAACGGGAACTCGATGTTTTCGGCGGCGTTGAGGACGGGGAGCAGGTTGAACGTCTGGAACACGAACCCGATGGTTCGGGCACGCAGGTCGGCGAGCTCGTCCGACGACTTGCCGCCGACAGGCTCGTCCCGGATGTAGACCTCGCCTCGGGTCGGGGTGTCGATGCAGCCGATGAGGTTGAGGACCGTGGACTTGCCGCTCCCCGACGGTCCCGCGATCGCTAGGAACTCCCCCTCGGCGATGGTCAGGGAGAGGTCGTCCAAGGCCCTGACGAGCTCCGCCCCGAGGGCATATTCTTTGGAAACGCGGTCTAGGGCGACGACGTTCATACGTGGCAGGCGTCAAGCGACGGCGATCGCGGTCGCCAACCAAGCAGTCAGGGCGCGATTAGCGAAGTCTTGTCGGCTTGAAGGCTGACCTGTGGGTTCCTCGGGTGTGGGCCGGCCTTCAGGCCGACAACTTGGCAACGTACGGAGGCGAGCCATGTTCTTCAGAGCGACTTCGAAATCCGCCGCCAAACCCCTTGTTCTGGTCGGCATAGTGTGGACGACGCTGGCCTGGGAGCCAAGCATCGGTTGGGCGGCACCGGGTGCCGACGACGCGCAGGGGATCGTCGAACGTGCGGATCATGTCCGGTTTCCGCGGGAGGACTTCGAGATCGATGTCCGAATTCGGAGTGACGCGGCCGGGCAAGCCATCCAGGAAAGGCAGTATCGAATCTTGTCAAAAGGTGTGGAGCAGACCGTCGTGAGTACGCTGGAGCCCGCTGCCGATCGTGGACACACGATGCTCCTCAAGGGACGCGATCTCTGGGTCTTCATGCCGTCCATTTCACAGCCCATACGGCTGCCGCTCGCTCAACGTCTGACGGGCCAGGTAGCGTACGGCGACCTCGCCAGGGCGAACTTCACGGGCGATTACAACGCGTCGCTGCTGCGCACGGAATTCGTGGACGGCAACGAGCACTATGTCCTCGAGCTCACGGCGGTCGCTGGTAGCGTCGCCTACCACCGTGTCGTCTATTGGGTGGAGAAGGGCACCTACCGACCGCACAAGGCGGAGTTCTACACGCTGTCCGGACGGCGTCTGAAGACCTGCCGGTATGAGGACTTCAAGGCGATGGGCGGCGAGATTCGGCCGACCCGGCTGGTCATGGAGGACGCGCTGCGCGGCGAGGAGCGGTCGGTGCTCGAGTACAGCAACATCCAGATCCACGAGCTGCCGGAGAAGTACTTCACGAAGGACTATCTAAAGAAGCTGGCGCCCTGAGCCCAAGCCCGTGTCCGGTAAGAGCGGCGCCCTCGCCGCGATGGTTCGGCCCGAGGCGGGACTCCAACCGGTGCTCGCGCCTGAAGGCGCTCCTACCGGCAGGACACGAGCGTTCGCGTTGTGGGAGCGGCTTTAGCCGCGATGATGACGTCGCCCTGAAGGGCGACCCACAGGGAATCGCGCCTGAAGGCGCTCCTACCGCGCATCGGGCACGGCCTGGTCGGGTAGGAGCGGCATTCTTGCCGCGATGCCAGGTCAGCCTGTACGGATGCCTCGTGTTCAGACGTTCCGTCGCAGCGCGGTCGCGATCTGCAGCCTCGCGGCGCGTCTTGCGGGCAGGATGGCCGCGAGCACGGTAGCGAGCGTGCCGATGGCCATTGCGACGAACGCCAGGGTGGGGCTGACCCGAATCATCGCGGTGTAACCTATCTCGGAGTTCGGCAACGCCGGCATCGGGATGCCGATCGCTGACACGGCCCACGCGATGCCGACGCCGAGCGCGCCGCCCAGTGCCGACCCAACGAGCCCGAGGATAAGGTTCTCGGTCATGGCGAGCCAGAAGATGTCCCGGCCGCGGTTTCCGAGGGCCAGCATGGTGCCGAACTCGCCGGTGCGCTCGTAGAGCGTCGTGCCGACGCTGTTGGCGACGCCCAGCAGGACCATCACCAGCACGATGACCTGCAGCACCCCGAACTGTCCGCGATAGAGCTCGACGGTCTTCTGGTAGAAGTCGGCGACCTCGTACCAGGGCGCGACCTCATGGTCGCTGCCCGGCAGCTGTCCCCGCAGGTTGGCCAGCACCTCATCGGTTTTCGCGGTGTCGTCCAGGACCACAACCACCGTGTGGGCGCCTTCCGTCGCGAGCAGTGCCTGGGCTGCCCTAAGTGGAATGCGCACGGCGCGGTCGTCGTACTCCTTGGAGAAAGACCGGAACGTGCCCACCACCTCGAGATCCGAGCTGTTCAGGCCGCCACCCGGCATGCTGGCGAGCAGGGTGACGTAGTCGCCCGGCTTCAGCCGGAGTCCGCTGGCGACGCCTTGTCCGAGCACGACGGCGAAGCGGTCCTCGTCCCCGAGCGCCCGGCCGTCGACGACGCTGAGGAGCGTGCCCAGCTGCGCCTCTCGGTCCGCCTCGATGCCTTCGGCCAGCACCGGCTGGTCGCTGCGTCCATTGTTGAGCAGTGCGGAGAACTCGATGCGCGTCATCGCGCTCGTGACGTGCGGCTGCTGACTCGCCAGGTCCGCGATTCTCCGCCCGTCGCTCATGAGATAGCCGTACGGGTCCCGGCGCCCGAGTGTCGAATAGCCGGCCTTGTGGATCTGTATGTGGCCGAGCTGCGAGTGGATCGTCGCCTCCCGAAGCTGGACGAGAACGTCCTCGACGAAGCCGCCGGTCAGGATGAGGCCGCCGACGCCCAGGCTGATCGCGGCCAGGGTGAGCGCCGTTCGTAGCCGCTGGCGGAAGACGTTGCGGAAGGCGAGTGTCAGCATGTGACGGTCAGTGCGCTCGCCGCAGCGCGTCCACTATCTGCAGACGGGACGCCTTCCATGCGGGGTAGAACGTCGCGAGGGTCGCGGCGATCACCGCGAGCAGGAATCCGTTGGCAGCGAGACTGCCGGTCACCAGGATCTCCGCGTCGAAGGCGACGTCCATGCCCGGCGGTGGCGGCATCGGTATGCCGATGGCCGAGATGACGAGCGACAGTGCCCAGCCGACGACAGCCCCGATCGTGCCGCCGATCACGCCCAGAATGACCCCCTCGGCGAGGAACAGCCGCAGGATTCGGCCGCGCCGAAATCCGACCGCCATCAGCGTGCCGATCTCGGTGGTGCGTTCGAGCACGTTCATCGCAGCCATGTTGGAAATGGTGAGCACGATGATGGCGGCGATGATCAACTGCACGACCAGCATCTGGCGCGAGAACAGCCGGACGGTCTTGTTGTAGAAGTCCGCCAGTTCGAACCAGGGGGCGAGCTCGAGGCCGGTCTTCGCCTTCGGGAATCGGGCGCGGAGATCGGACAGGACCCCTGCAGTCCGCGTCGTGTCGTCCAGCAACAGAACCCAGGCGTGGGCGCCGTCGGTCCGCAGGAGCTTTCGCGCGGCCTCGATGGGTACCCGCAGGACGGTGTCGTCGAAGGCCTTCGTCGACGTGAAGAACAGGCCCCGGACCACGACCTCGATGGCGTTGACGCCGCCTGTCGCGGTCGTCGTGAGCAGGACGATTCGATCGCCGACTGCCGCGCCGAGATTGCGGGCGAGGCCGGTGCCGAGGGTGACGCCGCTGGGATCATCCGCCGCGAGATCGTCGCCGCGATTGACGTGCAGCTGCTTGCTGATCCCCTTCTCGGCCTCGGGGTCGACGCCCTCGCCGATAAAGGACACGGTATTGTCGCCGAAGCTGGCCAGCCCGGCGAACTGCAGACGTGGCGCAAAGGCCTTGACGTGGGGCGCCTGGCGGATCGCGGCTTCCTCTGGGGTTCCGTCTGCCAGCAGATGGCTGAAAGGGTCCGCCGCGCCAGCCTGGAAATAACCGGCACGCACCACCTGGATGTGACCGAGGCGCGACTCGATCGTCGATTCGCGCATGGCCCAGAAGATCCACTCGATGAATCCGCCGGCGAGGACCAGGGCGACGACCCCGAAGACAAGAGCCCCGAGCGCAATCAGGCTTCGCCGGCGGTTCCGTAGCAGATTGCGGAGGGCGAGCTTCAGGCTGGCCATGCTGGGTCCACTGCGGTCGAAATTGGTGGCGGCAACGACAGGGCCGGTTCAAGTATCGCCGAGAGTCTGCGGATTTTCCTCGAATTTTTGCCTTATCGGAGGCGATGGACGGCATCTGCTCTTTCGCTGCGGCAGGTTGGCCGCCTTCATCTTGGCCCGCGCCCGCTGGGCTTTTTGCCTCTATGCTTGTCTCGGACGCCCACGGGTCGTCGGGGCGTGTCGCAGGGTACCGCGGATTAAACCGCGGGCCGCCGAATAGTCGATCTGATCGCGTCGGACGCTTCTGCCATGGGCCAAGACCTGCACAGGTGCTTTGAGCGGCACTTCCACCCCGAGGTTGCCCTCAGTCATTCCCAATTCGACGACGCCTTCCGGCTCCGCTACCAGGTCTACTGCCTGGAAAAAGGGTTCGAGGACGCCGCGCGCTTTCCGGACGGCTGCGAGCGCGACCGCTACGACGGACACTCCGTGCAGATGCTCGTCCGGCACCGGGGCACCGGCCTCGCGGTCGGTGCAGTCCGACTGATCCTGCCCGACCGGTCGGCGCATTCGTGGTCGTTCCCTTTCGAGGACCTCTGCGGCTACACGGTGCTTGGGCGCCGCCTGGACGGAGTCGGCGACCCGCCGCTCGACGTTGGGGAAGTGTCGCGGTTCGCCGTGTCGCGGAACCTGCTGGCGTCGGTCTGGGAGCCGGCGATGGATCACTGGGACGGCGCCCCGCGTGGCAGGCCCGAGGAACGCTGCTCGTCGCAGTTGGTCGCGCTGGGGCTGATCGCGCTACTGTTCGGTGTCAGCGCGGAGTATGGCGTTCACACCTGGTACGCGATGATGGAAGCCGCACTGGCCCGACACCTCGCACGCCTCGGAATCGAGTTCCGACAGATCGGGCCAGCCGTGGAGCACCGGGGCCGCCGGCAGCCGATGGCGGCGCGTGTGGACGATTTGTTGGCCCGCATCGAGGCTACGAACCCGGCGTTTCATCGCCTCATCATCGAGGTCCGAAATGCCACGAGGGTGCACGGATGGTCTGGCAGCGACTGGAAGCCTGGGCCAGGTGATCTGTCGCGCGCCGCAGCGGCCCCTCGACAGTCTGATCTCTACGTTCGGTACCCGCCTTCGCCGAGCTGACCACGATCTTCCCGACGTGGGACCAGATTCGCTTCAGGCAAGTCCGCGTAAATAGGCGCCGATTCGCGATTCGGCGACCGACGGGTCCGCCAGATTGAAGTGGTGATCGAACGCACATTCGGGCAGCGGGTTCTCTATATAGATCTTCGTCGCTCTCGGGAGCCGCTCCGTGACGAGGCTTCCCTCGATGTCGAGTCGCAACAAGGTCACGGGATGGTCCTTGACCTTGGGGTACGCCCGAGCTGGCCCGTATTGCACGAAACCGAAGGCCTTCTCATAGAACTCCGCGTGATGCGGGTGGACGCCGCAGATGATGTCCGACCCGGTGTACCGCGCGAAGAACCACGGGTACATGAACATGCACATTAACGAATTGATGTAGCGCTTGATTTCCTCTCGGCGATCCGCGAGAAGCCCAACCTCTAGCAACTTTCGTCCCTCCGCACGCAGGTCGTCGATTTCCGACCGATAGACCGAGTCAAGCGGAAGGCTCCTCGGCCCGTCGGGCATGATCGTCAGCGTCGATGCGATGGCGCCATTGATGGATCCGATGGCGACGAGGCTCTGCTCCTGAATTGCGTGCGTTGTTGCGTGGAGCTCTTGCTCGTTCGGGTCGATCAGGCCGGCGAGGAGATATCGCTGGTAAACCAGATGCCACGCGGCCACGACGTCGTCCAGATCGTCGGCGATGCGGTAGTCCAGCCCGGAAGAAAAAACGTTTGCCATCTGCTCCTCCAAAGGCCTGTCTGCGCGGCGGCTTTGTTCGGTGCGCCTTCGTCAGGAATCAACAACCATCTAGGCGATTGCCCATGAGCGCCGGTCCTAGCCAACCGTGCACGTCTCCCGGCGGTCCGGGAACGCCGGTCTCATTCTAGGGGTCGATCCGGCATTTGAGTCTATACGTTAGCGTCGGCATTGCGGCACGGGCTGCCCGACACCTGTGTGCCTGCCGGGTGCGTCGCGCCAGCTTCGACGAACTCCGGGTGACCCTGGGGGCAAACGGGGGCGGGGCGACTGGTCATGGGGCGCCCTGCTACGCCCGGCGGTTTCCTTCCGAGTGAAGGGGGAACCCGGTTCGGTTACGCCGCACCGGGGAGCTTCAGTGGAGCGTGGTTCAAGGACGCGGGCCCTACGGCCTCACCTCGTCAGGCTGGCAACAGCGTCGATTTTTTGGCAGACTTCCAGCGTTCGTACCGGGCCCGGTCCCCGACCGAAGCCACCGATCATGAAAAATAGAACCGTTGCGCTGCCCGAACGACGTCGACGCCGCCACTCGAGTTTCTTTTCGACGGGAGGATCACCCCGCGGTGTTCGATGACATCTATGAGGTAGTCCTGGCCGACAGCCCGGCCACCCAGGCCATTCACCGGAAGATCCGCTACCACGTCTACTGCGTGGAGCGGGGCTACGAAGACCCCGCGGCCTACCCCAACGGGGAGGAAGGCGACCTCTGGGACGACGACGCGGTCCAGTTCGTCGTGCGGGAGCGGGTGTCGGGCCGGTGCGTTGGGGCGATTCGGCTGATCCTGCCCCGGACCGTCGATTTCCCCGTCGAGACCCTGGGGTGCCTGTCGCCGGTCGCTTCCCTGAACCTTCGGCGCCGCCAGCTCGGCGAGCTGTCCCGCGTGTGCATCATCCGGACGCCGCAGGCGTGGATGTACCAGGGGCCGCTCAGGAGCGGTCTGGGGAGCGTCCCCAAGGAACGGGAGCTGGAAGTGCTGGTCGGGCTGGTTCGGGCGGTGACCGTGTACGGGCTGCAGCGCGGCATCGAGCGCTGCTATGTGCTGATCACCGACGCCTTCGCGCGGCTGCTGGGACGCCTGGGTCTGGTCCTGGAGCGTGCCGGGGAACCGGTCGACCATCGCGGTCTGCGGTCGCCATATCTCTATCTGCTGCGCGACAGCGTCGCGTCGGCGTCCGCGAAGAACGAGGAGCTCCGCGAGCTCTTCGCCCGCGAGGCCATGGCCTACCGGCGCAGCTCTGAGATCGACGAGGACACCATCGACCCCGAAACGCTGCTGATCGCTCCGGCGGTCGCGGCGTGAGGGGTTTCGCGTGGGCCGCGCGGCCGACCGTCTGACGCGGTGAGACGATCGCGGCGAGGGCGCCGCTCCCACCAGCCGGCCCGAAGCCCCGGTAGCAGGCCCGCCTCGGGCCGAATCTCATCGCGGCTCGGCGGCCGCTACCACGTCGAGCCACTGGTCCTAGAAACCGCATTCCAACCACAGAGGCACAGAGAAGATTCAGCGGGTTACACGCAACACCCGCTCACCTCCCGGGTGAGCAGCCACTCCGTGACAAGTTGTTGTATCTCGAGGATTCTCTGCGCCTCTGTGTCTCTCTGGTGAAGGATTTAGGCTGATCGTTCAATCGGAAGGCAAGCCCCGCGTACCGGACGGGGTCCTTGGTTACAGCCGAACCGCTCGGCCAGAATGCGGTCCCTCAAGTACGGGCTGATGCCGCGCACCGTCAGCACGTCGGCGCGACGGTTCAGCATCGCCTCTAGCGCCTGCTGGAACTGGACGAGGTCCAGGAGGCTTGCCTCGTCGCTCATGTCGACGAGCACGTCGATGTCGCTGTCGTTCGTGTCTTCGTCGCGCGCCACCGAGCCGAAGACCCGGACGCCGAGCGCGCCATAGCGTGCTGCCAAGTGCTCGATTTCGGCCTTGCGTTGTCTGAGCGATTCCAGAGTGGTCACGGCGATTCGGGGGGGCATCGTGGAGAACCGTTGATGGTCGACGCTGCGATTGTATGTCGCGAAGGGATGGGGCACCGCTGACTGGTACGATGCCCGCCCTCAGGCCGAAGGGGTAGCGTGCCCATCGCGCACCGATTTTGGCGGTGCGTGGTACGAACTCTACGAGTCCAACGGCCGCGCGCCCTACGCCGCCCTGCGGGCAGGCTCGACCGACAACCTCATCCCCACGGCCTTCAGCACCGCCAAAAGGGTCTTGAGCGTCGGATTCCCCTTTGGCGACAGCGCCCGGTAGAGCGATTCGCGGCTCAACTCGGCCTCCGCGGCGACTGCGGCGAGGCCGCCGCAGGCCTCTGCAACGGTCCGCAGGGCGAGCAGGCCGGCCGCGCGATCGTCGGGATTGTCCAGCGCGGCCATCGCCGCCTTGAGGTACTCGACAGCGAGCTCACGATCTGCGCGCAGCTCGGCGACCTCGCGCAGATCGAACACGCCGTCGCGGCGCATCACCTCAGGCGTTGCACGAATTCTCGAGGTGTCTCCACCGGGAATTGCTCGCGCAGGACCAGCAGGTCGGCATCCCCTGTCACCAGCACGTCGGCCTTGCCGGCGATGAGGGTCGCGAGAACGGGGATGTCGTCGGGGTCCCGCGGGCAGGCCGAACGGCCGCGGCTCGCGCGGGGTGGGGGGCAGAGGGCGAATCTCGGCAACGGCCTCGTTGCGCCGGCAGACGACCATCGTCTCCCCGACCTCGACCTCGGCGATTCACCGGGAGAACGGGCCCTTGGCCTCGTGCCGATGACGGTCAGCACTGGAGCCGTGCTCGAGCTCGTACCGTGCCAACTCGGCTAGACTCAGCCTACCTGGTTGTCGTGGATCCAATGCGAATGCCCGCGTATCCGCGATTCCTCGCTCACCTGACCCCGGCTTGCGCGGCAACCCTGGCCGGCTGCGCGGTCCCGCCCGGGCCCGTGAACCTCGACACCGTCCCGCACTTCGACCTCTGCCTGTGCGTCACCGCGCAGCCGCAGCGGTCGGACCGCGGACAGTGCGTCGCCGAGCTCGCGCGCCGCAGCCTGACCTGCGACGAGGCGGAGTGGGCGGCATACTGGGCAAGGCGCCGCGGCCCCTGAGCCCGTCCGGCCGCGCCACACCAACCGGCTGATCCTCGAGGACTCGCCCTATCTCCTCCAGCACGCGCACAACCCCGTCGACTGGTTCCCCTGGGGCGAGGAGGCCTTCGCGAAGGCGCGCGCCGAGAACAAGCTCGTCTTCCTGTCGATCGGCTATTCGACGTGCCACTGGTGCCACGTCATGGAGCGGGAGAGCTTCGAGAACCCGACGATCGCCGCGCTCCTCAACGCGCACTTCGTCGCG
>Ga0102851_10000864_pt1 | contig 16349 bp, 5 predicted proteins | sample Mud3Dept3metaG_FD_79558 | JGI IMG/M metagenome (GOLD analysis project Ga0102851, IMG submission 79558) | Freshwater wetland microbial communities from Ohio, USA, analyzing the effect of biotic and abiotic controls - Mud 3 Core 4 Depth 3... | ecosystem: Environmental > Aquatic > Freshwater >... | reverse complement strand
TTGCACTTGAGGCTGCTGATTTAGAGCGAAAAATAGCTACCATTAATGCACAGATTAGTGAAGGCCGAAAGGGCGGTGGTGGCGCGTCACGCGAAGCAAATGCTCTAGAGCGCCTTGATAATACTCGTGCAAACGTACTCAAGAACGAAGTGTTAGCGAAAGCGACTGAAATCGCTTTGAATGGTGATCTTGCTAAAGCAATCAACATGGTCACTGATGCAATCAATGAGAACATTGACGCCAGGAAAAAGGCTGCTGCGAAAGATCCGAAGACAGGAGAAATTGACGCACAGCGGTTAGAAGAACTACGGCAATCAGAACTAGACAAAGCTAAGAGTGAAATTCTTCAAGCAGTGAATCGAGCACGCGAAAAGAATTTTACTCAGGAAATGAGAGAGATCACCGCAAAGATTCGAGTGAAAAAACACGAAATCGCAGTGCTCAAAGAGCTACAGGACGTTGGAGAACTTCCGGGAGGGAGAGCAAAAAATGTTGAAGCTATCCGCAGAATGGAGATCGAAAACAACATAAACGAATTAACATTACGACGTAAAGAAGTTGTACAGGATATTTTAAAACAAACAGATCAACTAGCATTGTTGAGTGAACTAGAACGTTCAAAGGACAAAGAAAAAGTCGCTGACATTGAGCGCAACATTGCTGCACGAAGAGAGGAAGGGATCGCCATTGAACAGAATATTCAACTGGAGGAGATCCGACTAGCAACCATGCTCAAAGCTGGTGATGTCATTGTCAACTTTGGGGACGTATTAAGCCAAGGCATTGAACAGGCGTATGAAGGAATCATTCTTGGTACATCAAAATTAAAAGATGTCTTTAAAAATCTTGGAACATCTATCTTAAGTTCTATCACTCAAGCTCTTGCAAAATCTATGATAGAAAAACTTGGATTTGATGAAGATTTCAAACTAAACTTCATGAATCTTGGTGGGTTCCTCTTTGATGTTCTTGGAGGCGCTTTCACTTCAATCTTTGGGTCAGCGGAAGCTGGTGTTGGAGGGTTAGAAAACTCCATTAAAGGAATCTTTGATACGCTCGGTACAACGCCAGGTAAAGGGCTTTTCGGCGGTGGCGGTGAAACTCCTGATTACATGAAGGAGGACTTCATTGGTCCACGCACCGAGGAGCAGCAAGCAGCATTCAACGCAACGCAGGGGTGGGCTGGTGCTATTGGAGGGGTAGTTAATGCCATTATCGCGTTAGCACCGGCAGTCGTTTCCTTCATTGATGCCCTTGGTTCAGCATCAAAAAGTGCGAATAACTTCGCAAAAGTTTCCATGAATGATCCTGCATCGAAAGTGTATCGGCGTACCGCATATGGATCGATTGCCGCATTCACAGGAATTGGAGCAGGCGTTGGAGCGGCTGTTGGATCTGTTGTTCCTGGTATTGGAACTCTGGTAGGAGCTGGTTTGGGTGCGGCACTAGGAGCGATGATCTCAAAAATACTCACGAGAGAAATCGGAAAGGTTTTGTCTGGAGCGACTCTTGAAGCAAGAGAGCAGGGATTATCTCAGAGTAAACTTCAACGCAACATTACTCATGATCCTCTCATCATGGCATTGACCGGAGGAATGAGCGCACAGAGCAGGAAACAGCAAGATCAGGTATTCGCCATCATGAACGGAATTCTTGCTCCGTTTACTCTTGGACTCACATACATGGTAACAAAACTTTTCCGTTCTGTGATCGACGGAATGATCCCGGACATAGAAGTGATCTTTGATAAAATTCTACAAGACACATTAAAACAAGTAGGCGGCTTTGATATCAATCGTCAACTCAAACAACGCCCTGGTCGTCCTGGCGGAACCATGGGATCTACTGCGAGAGGAGAAGCAGAATCTATCGCAACAGGGCCGTACAGTCAATCCTTGTCGGACGCAGCCCGGATGTTCGCAGGAATCTCCGGAGCAGGATTCGGAAATGAGGCTCGTGTCAAAAGATTTTTTAATATTATAGTAAACAACATAGCCATGCTGGTTAAACGCGGCCATGATCTTGAAAAGACGGTAAATCGAATCGTTATCGCAGTGACAGGTGGGAATTTTATCGGTGGGATTGCTGCGCTCAATAAAGCGTTCTCGACAGGTAGACACTACTTCTACGAGTTGTTAAAGACATTTAATAAAGCATACGCGCAGTTCTTCCCTACAATTAAAGATCTTAGTGAACTAACAAATGTGTTACTTTCTGATCTATTCTTGAATCCGAAGGCAGTCAAACAATCTCAGAAAGCAATAAAAAAGTCAGACGTTGCCTCCTCTTTCATCGACGCGGCATCTGCAAATGACGCACTGATAGCCATTGGAAATTCATTCGCGTCGATCATGAAGGCCAAGATGACGAAAGCGCTTACGCAAGCGTTCTTCGTCCAGGGGCCATTAGGTGTAGCACTTGGGGCTTTTTTCCAAGTAATAAACAAGAACTTGAGAAAGGCTTTCCGCGCTGGAGGGATGACACAGGACGCAGAGACTATGCTTTTCTATCGACTTGAGAAGGCAGGAAAAGCGACCAAAGATTATCTGGAAACATACAAATCCGAAATTATTCGAGTTTACGAGATCACCCATAAGGTTCTTCAAGACATCGAAGAAGTGTTGAAAACAGATGACACGAAAACTCAAGAATGGATTGACGCGCTTCAGGTCGCGTTAGGGACACTCATCGCTGCTGTTGGGAAACTGTTTGACGCATGGTTGAACTTGTTTGCAACGCGGGCTCGAATGATTCAGAAGATCTTCGATGCACAGAACCTTGGAAACGAAGACGCAGAAGGGAAGATTGCTCCAGGCGTTACTGATGCACTTCTTGCGGCAATCAGTGGAGCGAAAGTTATCTACGGCGAATTAGCCAAGGCAGCTCAAGATTTAAAGAATCAAGGAAGACAACCAGACGAACAGTCGAGAGACGAAAGAAGACGAGAACTGGGTGAGATCGAAAGCGCGGTTGACGCCTGGTTGGCTGCATCAAAACAAGCTATTACAGACGCGTATGAAAAGGTGATTGAGGTTGGAAAGAAAGCTGAAGATCTCATGAAGACCATCAAAGATTCGATTCGAGCTATCGTAACGAAGGATCAGCAGAAACCAGTAGAAGACCGTCTCGCGAAGATACAAAAAGAAATCAATAAACAAAAAGAAATCATGATGACTGGTTCTCCGGAGGAGCAACTTGCTGCTGCAGAAGAACTGAAGAAACTCTATGCAGAACAACTCGACATTGCCTCTGAGGAAATGGATCAATCTGGTCCACAATTCGCCAGTGTCAGAGGATCTGTTCTTTCGGGATTGAGCCAAGTATCCGAAGTTCTGGAGGGGTTGAAACAACAAGGCGTAGAAGCAAAAGAAGCCATGGTGAAAGCACTTGAAGATCTTGGAGCGAAAGCTAAGGCGTTCTACGAATGGCTCCAGACAGAGTGGGACATTGTCAACACAGAAGAACTGAATAACGCTGTTACGAACTTGAACCTAATCCTTGGAGAAATAGGAAAGGTTACTGGTGCTGTTGGTGGAGTCGCGTTTGCATTAGTAGGACTGTACACCCTCACGAAATCACAATTGGACACATTGAACGCGAATATTCTTCTTCTTCTCGCGAAAAACAATGTTACCGGAAAACCAAATCCAGAAACACCGGGCGCTGGCCCACCGGCTGCTGGTCTTCCGCCCAAACAAAGACTTCCGTTCGCAACCTCCAATGAGGCAGGAACCGGATCGAAAAACATCGCAAAACAGAATCTCAATAAAGATGTTATGTACGTAACAAACAAAATTCTTGATGCTTTAGGCTTTGCTGTAGAACGAGCTGCTCAACCAAAAACAGATGCGGATAGAACAACTATCACGATGATTCGGGATTGGGTTGTAGACAAAACCAAGGGCATGAAATACATATTTGATCTTGGTGAGCAAATGAATTGGTCAACAATTGCTCAAGTTGTTGAGGCACTTATTGTAAAAGTGGGTTATCTAAACGATCAATCTATTCTAAAGATTCCAAGATTGAAGGAATATGTAGGGAACGAATTGGCAAAAGTAAGAAAAACCGCTCAAGCTGCCCGAGGCGCGGTCGTTCTCCAGGATTCTCTCGTCAATGTAGGGGAAGCTGGGCCAGAAGCCATCGTTCCTCTAAATACCAAAGGACTTCGTAGATTCTTTGATATCATCCAGGAAGCATTCATGGGCGCGATGCAGAATAATGCTAGAACAGTAGGAGGATTTACAGATCGTCCATTGCTCCCTCAAGGGGGAAAACCTCCAGTCAATGTTAGTCTCATCATTTCTCCAGGAGCTTTCGTTGCCAATATCAACGGAGGAGATCCATTAGCGTTACAGCGGCTTCCCAAAGACGTGATGGATACTGTTATCAATGAGGCTCGGTATGGAAGACTTCGCAAAGTCATTCAGGATGTAGCAGCATGAGAAATATATTACTTTCGAAATATCCATTCGTTCTATCCTCGGACCAACTCGCGTATAACGTCTCGTCTGAAATGCCAGACTTTACTGTAAACAGGGCCTTAGACGTAACACATCCTCGGCGCACCTGGCGAACGACATCTGTGCAAGTAACAGCAGACGTTACAATATACTGTGCCGGAACAAAAGTCGGATTGTATGTAAAGAATACAAATTACACATCATGTAACATCTATCGAAGCAGTGACGGAGTTACATTCGAACCGTGTGGACCAAATATCCTCAAATCAAGTCATGAATTTAATGCTACATCTTCTTGGGCATTTTTCAGTGGGGCCACAGTATACGGGTACTCGACAGGACCAGATTTGGAGACTAACGGATCAAACATTCGCTTTCCGAGTGGAGGCGCTATCCATCAATACGTGGCGATGAACCGTGATGTCCGTAATACACAAGTCTTGATTACCGCGTGGGTAAAAGCGGCGTCTTCATCTGCAATCTTCCGGTTTGGAGTTGCGTGTGGACCGTATGGCGTTACGTGGAGCGATGAATACACACTGAATTCCAATTGGACGAAAATTACTGTCCCGTTGACGACAAACGCTGCTACGCCAGACACAAACATTCGGTTTGTAATGTGGAATTTTCAAGCAACGACCCAAGAAGTGTGTATCTTTGGATTACAGATGACTCCTCGGACAACACAAGAACCAATAGCGCTATACAGAACAGACGATAAAGGACTTGTTATTGGACAGAACGAAAAGACAGGAAATAGGCAGCACTATTTCAGTCTTCCAAACGTTGATGACATATTTGTTAAGTATTCAATCCCTGTCCAAGATACACTAGACGACACAATAACCTACGCAACAGGATCATTGACGTTCGTAGACTCTATCGAAACAGTGTGGGGAGGACATTCATATCCAATTGGAGTAGAGGTTATCCGTCCTCACTCTAGAACAGATTTCCTGGGTCAGAATTATGAATTTCTTTCCCTCGGAGACAACAGAGTACGTATTTCAATCTCAGGGATGTGGCACGCCAGAATGCATAAAACAATGTTTGATTATGCCAAGGAAATAGGAAAACCCGTCCTTTTGGTCATGAATACTCGTAGACCTGATCTTGATGAATCCTTGGGGGATATGTCAGATGCGTACATATGCTACCTTATGAATGACATGCAGTATCAATACACAATCCCTGAACTATTTGAAGCGCAGTTTGTTTTCGATGAGATTTCATAGCATCTTTAATCAGGTATAATAGGTGCATAGTGGCTACAGTACAAGAATTAAATAAATACTCCATTCGATACATTATTGAACTAGAACTAGACTCAGGAGTTTACTCCTTCAGCACCGATGACCTTGAATTTGTAGAACAATTAGGAGATCGGGGATGGGGAGAAGGTGGGTACGGTAGAGGCGGATGGGGAGGATCTTCGGGGGTATAATGAAAAAATTTTTAATTTTTACTCTTCTACTTGTTACCCTCGTCAGCGTAGGAATCAGTGCAACCATACTTCCTCGGACGGGATTGTATCTTCCTGGGTATAGAGATCAACTGTGGCACAATTATCTTAATCCATTGATTCAGCAGCTTGACACGTATGGAGGATGGCTAAACCGAACAGGGGCTTGGACTGCTACACAATCATTTATAGATATCCGACTTCCTCAAACTTCAGACCCACTATACTGTGACGCGATGGTTGGGAAAGTTCAGGTAAGAGAAACCGGAGATCTTGAATGGTGTGGACCTGGAAACGCTCGTTTATCTGTTACAGGAGAAGCCACTCCATTACCTCAAAAGTGTGAAGTCATAGAGGATCTCGTAGCGGCAGATGATGATTACGAATTTTTCATCCCTAATCAGACAACGACTGTCAGAAAAGTAGGATGTAGATGTTATGGAACATGTTCTACATTAGCCCAATTTCGGTTAGAAGATCGAACTCAAGGGACTATGACGGGAACTCCGACGTGCGCAACGAGTGGAGATACAGCGTTCACGACGATTACTGGGAATAATGTCTTGGCGTCTGGAGAAGGATTATCGTTCGATGTCATCAATACTCCAACAACAGGAGATCGATACTCGCTGTGCGTAGAGTTTGAACCATTCCCTGCGAGTGAACCGATATGCAGGGTCATCCCTGATGTCGTAGCACTAGATGATGATTACGAGTTCTGGATTCCAATGAATGAAACAACCATTACTTCCGTCGGGTGTAGATGTCGAGGAACTTGTACGACAATGGCAGAATTCCGTTTAGAAGACAGAAGTCAAAATGTGATGACAGGAACTCCGACCTGTGCAACGAGTGGAAATACAACATTTGCAGCAATCACTGCAGGCGGAACACTTTCTTCAGGAGAAGGCCTCGCGTTTGATGTTATCAATACTCCAACTACAGGAGATGTGTATACGCTTTGCTTTACACATTCATAAATCATGACATTACTACTAAGACTCTTTTTACTTCTTCCACTCCTCATTGCTGCCGGCCCAAGGCACGAGCCTGGGCACTTTGTCAAGTTCCCTACGTCGGACGAACTACTTGATTGCGCGTCAACTCCTGGGAAAGTGTATCAGACGGCTGATGGAGTAATCGAGTATTGCGATCCAGCTGGGAATCGCAAGTCCCTCAGTCCAGACAGTGCGATAGGCTACTGCGGAGATGGGGTTATCAACAATCAGGAACAGTGTGACACGCCGATAGGCATCCCTGGACAGATCAGTCCTGGGACGACGAATTGCCGCCAGGCTTCTGATTGTAATATGACTCCTGGGATCGCTGGTCGTCCTCCGTGTTCATGCCCATCGGCTCCACCGCAGGAGTGTGCCGATGGACAAATTACTGGTACGGAAGTCTGCGACCAGCCCGGAGTCATCGGAGTAGCAAACTGTACAAGCACACAGAAATGCGCTACAAACTGTCTGAGTTGCGAGGCCCAAGTTGGCGATGTTTGCAATAACGGGTCCATCACGGGAACTGAGACGTGCGATGCCCGCATGTGTTACGGGGCTTCTGGCTGTGCAGCAAATAAAGTATGTAAGAGTGACTGTACTGGGTGCGGTGATTGCGGGAATGGTATTCTCGACACTGGTGAGCAGTGCGATCCGGGTGACTCCCTCTGTAGCTCTACGGACGGGGTTCCCCCTCTTGTAGATACGATGTGTCCTGGGGCCTGCACCTCGACATGCACTTGCCCAACTCCAGTCTGTGGGAATGGGATCGTACAAAGCGGTGAGGAGTGTGAGCAGTCGGTAGGGGGGCCATGTTCGTCCGCCGACTGTGTCAACTGTAGGTGTATCTCCTCTTCAGGGAGCGGTGCGACGTACCAAATTGCTCCTGGGACGACCGGAAATGACAACAATTCTGGATTTTCAAATACCTATTGTACAGCAGCGGGTGTTCCGAACCCCTGCTGTACTGGGTCCGGTTTAGGGAATTGTACGGGACCATGGCGCTCCTTCGAGCGAGCATTGGTTAAGACGAATCCAAATGCGTTGCGTGCGGGAGACACGCTCGAACTTCTCGACGGGACGTACGACAAGACGAATAATCACCCCCTAACCATCGATTGCAACAATAATGGTAAACCAGATCCGTGGTATACGGGGGACGGGACGAGTGGAACTGTCCTGAACACATGTACGTCTTCTGGTCGTTCGAACTGCGGTACGAGCACAGCGTACATCACCATCAAAGCCCGTCGTCCAAGAAAAGCTGTGATCTCCGCAGACGGTTCTTGGCAACCAATGTACATAATTGGATGCACGTACTATAAGATCCAAGACATCGTATTCAAAACAACGGACAACCCCGCTCATTCGGAGCATGGAGGTTGTGCTATTGGTTCATCGAATTGCGCACCAGTAGGCGGATCAGGTGGCGTGTACAGTACTTTGATTCCCTACCAGAACAATGATCTTGGCGCGAGAACACCAATGACTGGTCGATGTTACTACTATTCCCCTGGAGGGACATACCCCTCGTGTTCCAGCGCGGCGGAAATAAACGGTTCTCAGTTCATCACGTTACAGGGCACCCTGCACTCTGGGAATAATCGGTACCTCAATGCTGGGGCTCTCCTTGCGTACAACTCTGCTGATGTTCTGTTCGATCGTGTTGAGGAATACAATAGTTCTCGAAACCAGGTAGGGGGGCAAGCAACAATCCGTTTGACCATGCGCGGTAGTTATGGTTCGAAAACCGGACGGGGTCCCCTGTGGGACGGGTCACATGGGAACTCACCAGGGGGGAGTGGTGGGCAAGTCCTACTTCAATACAACGGCAGTTACGGTATCGTTGAGTCTTCTGCGGCTTCTGGGGATGGAGAAGTCGGTGGGCAAGTCTCTGGTATAGGTTCCAAGCACTACGGGCTGGCGTTGTGGGGAGGGGTAAACTATTGGAATGCTCGTCAGTATTCTTCCCCTTTGACGTGGGAAAGATCTGGAATGATGTATCATGAAGTTGAAAACATGCTCATAGTCACCCCAAAAGCGCCTAGTGTATGGACTGCATACGGAAACACGTACCCGTTTTTCGTTCGTACCCTGCGCGATGGGAAATTCCGCAACCTCATGGTTTACGATGTTTCCCAAAAGGACCCCGCCCTTCGCGTGGGCCTTTATGTAGATTCCTATTCAAGCACCATTGGGGACTCCACGGCAACAAACTGCGTTGAGATGCGAGGTACCCCGAATGGAACTCCACAGAATCTCTGCTCCATCACAGTGACGAACTCGGTCATGGCAAACGCGAGCACCCCCAGTACGTCAACTGGGATAAACGTCGCAGATCAGGCGTCGTGTCTTCTCGACCAAGTTGCCGTGAAGAATTTCACCACCGCGTTCGCCGGTCAGGCCAGCAGTGGATGTACGAAGACAGATGTGTCTGGGAACTTCACCATGACTGGTGTTGGTCTTGGTTCCAACGAATGTCTAGTGGTTCCTGCGTCCGGAAATACGAATGACGGGTCAGCTGCTGCGTCTGGGCAGCGCCGTCGATACTGCTACGGCGGGTCCGGTGGGAACACGCATGCGGCCTGCACTGGAGACGGGGATTGTACCGGAGGTGGCACGTGCCAAGCCCCGGTTGGGCCGGATCTAGCGTGTCGGTATGTAAACGGAGTACGCCAAACTGGCTCGGCCTACGACATGTGGGTCAGCGGATCGCAGACCCCAACTGACTGCAATCCTTCTACGCATACCGTGACCATCGATACCGTAAACTATCCCGATTGTAATGGGAGATTCTACGGATGTGGTCCTATCGTTACCGGCATCAATGATGCAAACAACGCATGGTCATGCGCGGACCACCACGAGCGTATGGGAATCCGATCTGACGGAGCGATCTGTCCTCGTCCAACATGCGGAGAAGCTGCCGGAGCCACCACAACGACGACGGTGGTCACAACGACGACAGCAGCTGTGACAACGACTACTGTAGCTTACACTGCCGCAGATGATTGGTCTGCCGCCATGGATGCGTGGTGGACCTTGGACGAAGCGTCCGGAACTCGGGCGAACAACTCCAGTACGGTGTGTGGGAGTGGAGTTGCAGACTGGACAGCCTGTTCCTCCGGTGTGCAAATTACAGCCGAGAAGAAGGAAGGATCCGCCTCGCTATCAATTCCGAGCGTATCGTGCACCATGGGATGGCCTCCAACATGCCTGAAGGGTACAGGAAATATCTCTGTAGGCGGTTGGGTTTATCCGTCAGGGACGAGCGCCGATAAAGTTTTGGGCTCCCTTGATAATGATGCAGACCCGACTGGGTACAAGCTGTATGTTTCTTCTGGGAAGGTGGGCTTCGCTATAGCTAATAATAGCACTACGGATTACTGTGTGCCTGGATCTGCAACAGTATCGGCAAACGCATGGAGCCATATTGCCGGGACATTCGATAATACCAATAATACGATCGACACGTTTACGAATGGTGTCTCGAACGGTGGGTCAGGCTCGACTTGCGATATGGGCTCAATTGGTTGGACAACGCACGACTTGTCGTACGGTATCGGGGTTTCTTCTACGAACATGTATGTTGATGAGGCATACGCAACAAGCGTTGCACTGACTGCTGCCGAACATGCCCGCATCGCGAGTTGTGGTGTTCGTGGGGAACGGTGTAAGTGCAACGGAACTGCCTACTTCTCCTGTACGACAGCAACGCAGTGCGGCGGTGCCCCAGCCGTGTGTACAGACTCGCAGTGTCGTGGGTATCTCGGGACAAGTGTGACGCTGACGGATTGCAATCAGACCGATCCAACGGATTGATCAGGAGATACGATGAACTTCCTTATCTTACTACTCCTTCTCCCATTCCTCCTTGCAGCTGGGCCACGGAATGCTCCGGGGCATAATGCCATCGCTGATGTCTTCGATTCTTCTACTGAGACGACATGCGCCAACCGTCGCGCAGTAACCGGAAGTTTGTCTTTTTGCACATCTACTGGGGCGCAAGGCGTTGTGACCACGAGTTTAACTCCGGGAAGTATCCCGCCGACAGTCCCCCCAACTGTCACAACGTCAACTACAGCAGGAACAACAACGACCTCCACGACGCTCGTGAACGTCGTATACCGCTACGTTCGGCCTGGTGGGAACGACGCCTGTGACGGAACGGCAAACACGGACGGATCGAGTGGCACGTGTGCATGGAAAACCATTTCCAAGGCTGGTGGGGCTGGAGTCATCACTCCAGGAACGGCCGGTGCAACGGTCTATGTCGCCCCAGGAACCTACACGGATCAAGTCAAGACCTACACCGTAGGATCGGTAACCCAACCCGTCAAATTCATCTCCAGTGTACCATGGGGAGCGATCATCGCGCCGACTGTAACGTCGGCCAATGCAGTCTGGGAAGTTCGTGGGCCATATCAGCAAATCGACGGATTTCAATTCAATGCTCCTGGGTGGAGTGGGGCGATAGCGTGTTATGCTTCATTGGCGAGTACGGGCCATCATTGTCAACTTCTGAATAACTACGTCGTTGGCATAGCACTCGGGAATGGGGATAGTTGTCCCTCATTTGGGGCGCTGAACACAGGTGTCCAGGGGGGTGGTGGTCGCCCCGCCGATAGCCTACTCGGCTACAACGTCATCAAGGGGAATGTGGTAAGAATCGTAGGATCTCGACCAGATTGCAACCAGACCCACGGTATCTATGCTGGCGGTCCGTACGACCTCATCGAGAACAACATTGTCTCGGGAGTCGTCGGGTGGGGAATTAACTACTGGGGCGACATCCGGTATGGGGTGATCTCGCACAACACGGTATTCAACAACAATGCCGGAGGAATTCAGATTGGCACTGACGGATACGGCACCTATAAAGATGTGCAATACGTCAATGTACTCAATAACGTGGTCGTCAACAACGGGCTCGCAAGTATTGACAACGAGATTGGGGGGATCACTCTCTACGACAACTCGTCCTCGAACAACCTCTTCAACGGAAATCTCCTCTACGGCAATGTCTCGAAGTACGCAGGGGACGATCAATTCTTCAAAGGAATGGACGGCTCGTACAATCACGTCCCCTGTACATGGCCGTGCGATGACGCCAACGCAAAGACAGGTACCGACGAGGCGACATTTATTAATTTCCAGTCAGATTGGAACGCATCCCCGGCGACAAATTACCTCATTGGAAACTACGCACTGAAGTCTGGATCAAATGCCATCGACAACGGCACGACAGGATGTGTGAACGGAGGGTACAGTCCATGCGTACCGGCGGATGATATCATCGGCACGGCACGGCCCAAGGACGTGACCTGGGACATCGGGGCCTTTGAGTACGACTCTGGCGCTAGTACGACGACGACGACCGCTACGACGAGCACGACTTCGACGACGTTAACGCAGGCGCCAGACTGGCGCTCCTACGTGACGTCAGCACTTACCATGGAATCTTCAGTCACGACGGATAGTGGTGCAGGGTCCTGCACATGGACGAGTTCCAATCTTTCGCAAACTTCAGCGCAAGCAGTTGTAGGGACGTATTCTGGGAACGACTCGACAAACGGTGGTAACCAAGTCTCGACATGTGCGGGGCTTGCGTACACCGGGGCCTTCACATGCGGCGGATGGTGGCGACGAACAGGGACTGGTGGAACGGCCTACTTGATCAGCAAGAAAGGCACGAATAACGGCTACGGTGCCCAGTATTACAGTACGGACGTCTACTGGTACGTAGGAAATGGCAGCTCGGATTGCCAGATGCAGACCACAACAAACATTTTTCCAGCGACCAATGCGTGGGTGTTCTGGTCTGGAATCTCCACAGGTAGTGCCCTCCAAGTCTGGGCCAATGGCGCTCTGCAGACTTCGGATTGCACAGGCGGGTGTTCCAGTTCAGGGACAAGCTGTACCTTCAGCGGGGTTTCCAGTTCGTCAAACAATTTCCTTCTCGGTGGCAACGATGGCTCGGACGGATTCGCCGGTTACATTGACGATTTCTTTTGTGACACGTACAGCTCTAGCTCCTCCAGCGATGGGGTCGTTGACCCTCTATCACTATGTCGTATTCTAGCCTGTGGATTAGACGGGCAGGGCTGCCAGTGCAACGGGGCTACGTATGCGAGTGGAACCGGCGCCGGGACACGCTATGCTCTATATGGAAACAGCTGCACACTCCCGGATTGTAATCGGGAACAACCGTGAAATCCAACTGGATAACTTTGTAGCGCAGCATGCAAACGGGAATTTATTTCGGAGCGTATCTGGCGCCAAGAATTGGTTCTTGGACACTGCTAGGGACAGCAATCCTTTCGGACAACCGCACTGCAAGTGTGAAAATTTCTGTCGCTCTCATTGGGAACAGAGCAGTCGATAGAAAAGTCGTCGGAACGGTCAATATCTCAAAGACTCTTTCCAATACATATTACGGTATTCAAGGAAACGAATCTGCATCGATTGAATTAGATAATCGAGATCAAGAATTGAATTTCATGATAAGTGAGGAGATTCGAGGAAAACCGATGCGGATTATCCGATACGATGAAATTTCAGGTGAATCGCAAGTAATATTTGATGGTTCGATTATACAGCGTGACATCGGAGAAACAGTTCAAATAGAGGCAGAAGCCGTTGACTATAGTGTATTTGATGTTGAAATGCCAAAAAACAAAATTCTTGGCGCGACAACAATAGATGAATTTCCAAATGATTCTGCAACAAGCCTTGACCTCACGACTCAATTTCCGGAATCAACAGACGTGTATCAGGCTCCACCGCTTGTTTTCGGAAAAGCGGAGCATTCACAGCTTTTATACGTTAAATATGACCGAGTCCATGGAAGATATGATTACATCGTATGTGAAGGACGAGCAGAAGTCGAAGAAGTGTACTGGCTGAAAGGGGACGGATGGACGCCAAAATTTCGGACACGAGGGTATGCGCAAGGTGGAACTGCCAACTCGATTACTCTTTCGGAAGATGACACGGCTGGAGACGGATATACGAACGAAGGAGACGAATTTTACGTCAATATGGTCGTCCGTATTTTGAACGGGCCAGCGATGGAACAAGAACGAAGGATCATCGCATACGACAGAGAAACAAAAACTGCTGAGATAGAAGGGCTGTGGGATGAAGAAGGAGTGGCACAACCAGAAGGAACAATTAGAGATGGACTCCAGAGAATTGTTCAATATGGGTCGTATTACGAAATTCGGACATATATGACTCTTCCTACAGAAACGTACTTCGGAAGGACAGCAATTCGATTCTTTAAAGAACAAAAACAGGACGGGTCGTTACAGCAGTTAACTGCGAAAGTACAGCGTTTGTACGATCCAGGAAAAAACTACTTAGTGTACTCTAATCAATTCGAAATTAATTCTCCGGATTATTTTCTTGAGGATACTTGGGAACCGCCGAATGGAACTGGAGCTACCGCAGTTGATAGGGAAGTTTTTGTTGAAGATCCGTTTGGCAAACAAGAGGCGCGACGAGTCACCCTCATGTCAAATCAGATATCGCAACTCACACATAGATCACAGCCGGTGGAGGCTGGATCGTTCACATTTTCAATATGGCTAAAGACGAACGGGGTCAATCGTCAATATCGCCTGTGGATCTTAACAGATTCCGTGGATGTGACAGTCACAGATACATGGCAACGATTCTCTGTAAGCACAATAACTGGTGGTCCAACGTATCTTTCGGTTGCTGTAGGGAATTATTTTAATCCGATAGAAGGCGAATATCTGTACATGTATGGAGCCCAGCTAGAGAAAGGGGATACCATGACATGGTATGAACCGACAGGAAAGTCTACCCAATTAGGAGCTGTGCCAAGGGGAATGGTGCTTTCACGAACATTTCCGCAAGCAATACAGGAAGTATTGAGTAATACAGTGTGGGGTCTAGGACTTTCTATTGACTCAGAATCGTTTACAGAAGCAGACAACACTCTTGGGGATCTCTATCTTCGATGCGATGGTTGTCTCCCAACAGCTGAAGGAACAACATATACTGCAAAAGAGTTACTGGATAATTTCCTTCAAATGCGCGGGATGCGGCTGATGCGCCGAGGGAGCGCATGGTCGCTTTACGTCGATTCGTACCGAACGGAACTTTCTGGAAAATTCGGAAGTGGAGAGACGGAAGAAAGTAATATCATTGAGATGCCGAAAGTCTCCGGAAAAAGCTCAAAGGAATCAACAAAAAAGATAGAAGTGAAATACGGATTAAGCCTAAGCCCAACAAGTAATACTGCAAAGTACAAGTATCGTTTTAAGTCCGACGTGTATCCATTTGGAGTCACAGAAGAAGTTAAACTAGATTTCGTTCAAGACCATCAAACAGCAGATAGGTGGATGCAGTATCATATCGGGCGGCTACGCGCAGAAGATAATACGATAGAACTTAGGGTTGGAAGCGGCGGGAGAAATCTATTACCAGGAGATCTTATTCAACTAAATGTTCCGAAATTTCAAGCAGAAAATCTCATCGCATACAGTGAAAGGTACACGGATTGGATTTTTAATGACGTAGGGGTATCGACGATTACCGAAATTGATGCGAAGTACGCTTTAGATCCTTTTGCGAAAAAGTGGTCAACGCTTCACTTCAAAGCCTCTTGGGACCCAATAGATAGCGCACAAGTTAAAATTCCGGTATCAGACGAAACTCCGTATGGAAAATATTATCTTACGTTTTGGGCTCGAAGTCCTAGCGGGCAAACCGTTGGGCTCAATCTCGGCACAATGAATTGGCAAGGCTTCATACCAAGCTCGGCATGGAATGAATACTCTTTTGTCTTTGATGGAGATGAAAACAATCAGAATGGAATAAATCCGTATTACCCTTATCTTGTGTTTTCATTTCAACAGGTAGCGTATTACGGAGATGCGATCTTTGAAATAGCCAAGCCGCAGATCTGCCGCTCATACCCAAGAAAATATGTAGCTACGCATGGACAACCAATCCACGCGCAGGACGTCTGGGAGGTATACTCAGTTGACCACTCAGGAGATTTACAAGAAACAGTCCAGGCGATTCCATACAGCTCCTCTATCTATGATTACACAGCGAATGAAATCCCAACAATCGAACCTGATTTCCCAACAGCAGACTATCGAACAACTCCACCCCCGACAGTAACTGGATTGACGGTTCCCTTAACGACTTCTGCTGCCACTGGACTCATTCGAATAGCCGGGGAAGCATTTCAAGCATGGGCGGACATCTCATTCGTTACGCCAACATCGAACGCAACGCTAGTAGAGGTTCAACGGTCACTATACAATGAACAAGAACCGGATATCCCTTCGCCTTGGGAAACAATAGGATATGTAAGCATCGGATTAGTGGGATTTGGACATCAGACAAAGATCCGAGCGACTGGATTTGTTCCAGGGATTAAATACT
>Ga0102851_10000863_pt1 | contig 16353 bp, 16 predicted proteins | sample Mud3Dept3metaG_FD_79558 | JGI IMG/M metagenome (GOLD analysis project Ga0102851, IMG submission 79558) | Freshwater wetland microbial communities from Ohio, USA, analyzing the effect of biotic and abiotic controls - Mud 3 Core 4 Depth 3... | ecosystem: Environmental > Aquatic > Freshwater >... | reverse complement strand
TGCTCGAGCGCGGCGAACCGCTGCTGGACGCTCGCGGTTCCGGCGCGCAGTTCGAGGTTCGCCGTCAGCGCATCGTCGAGCACGACGCGGAGGCCGTCCTCGACGGTCCCTGAATCATCGGGACGTGCCGCTGCTGGTGTCATCGCCGTGGGCGCGTCGATCGCGATGGCCGCGGGCACGCTGTCGGCGAGTAGCATGCCGAACAGCGACAGCACGGCAGCGCGCAGCCTGCGACGACCGTCCAGTGCGACGGTTCGCCGTGAGCGCATGAACTTGCGGCGCGGTGTCATGGCCGGTGCCGGGTCAGGGGCGCAGCGAGTCTTTGACCAGCGAAAAGGCGTGATCGATGAACTGCTGCACCGGGACGCCTTCATGCTCGATCTGGCCGCCCTTGCTGGAGGCGATCTGGATCACGCCGTGCGAGAAGGCCCAGAGCGACAGCGCCGTCACATACGGATCACCGAGGTTGCCGCGGATCGATCCGTCGGCGACCCCGCGATTCAGCGATTCGACGAGGGTCGCGTGCACGCGATGCCCGGCGCCCATGCAGGCGGCTTCGTTCGGCGGCACCGCCTTGTCGTTGCAGACCTCGCCGCAGGCGTGGGCCTGGTAGCGCGCGCAGGCGTCGAAGTAGTGGGGCAACTCTCGCGAATAGGCGACGTACGCGCTCCCGATGGCCTCGATTTCGTCCAGGCCGCTGGCCTTGCCGGAGCGCGCGTCCTCGAAGCGCTTCCTCAGGATCTCGAGCGCACGCTCGACCAGCGCGAGGTGCAGGTCAGCTTTGTCGTTGAAGTAGACGTAGACGAGGGCGCGGCTCAGCCTCGCGCGACGCGCGACCTGGTCCATCGTCATGACGTCCCAGCCAGCCTCGGCGTACAGGGCATCGGCGGCGTCCACGATTTCGGCTCGGCGTCGGTCGCGCTCTTCCTGTCGTCGCTCGGTTATGTAGGTCATGGGTGGGATCGTGCCAATAAGCTGACATCGTGTCAATAAATAAACGGACGTCGATTTTCTATAAGCATGTCCTAGGCAAACACAGTTCGGCGTGATCGCCGGGGCCGATGTCAGGCCGCTATAACAAATTGAATTTATTGACTATTAAGTCAGCAATGGCGACAGGCACCCGCCTCGCATCCATTGACCGCGGAGATGGCCGCTATCGAGACATCCTGTTGGTGACCACAGCGAGGCGGGCCAGAATGCAGGCCCAAGGATCAGAGCCCAGCGACGCAGGAGCCGCCATGCACAGCACCAGGATCGACCTCACGGCAAAGGCCCGGACCCGAATGACCGGTGTGCTGAACGCCCGCCTGGCCGACGCGCTAGATCTGCACCTGCAGGCCAAGCAGGCTCACTGGAACGTGAAAGGCCCGTCCTTCATCGCGTTGCACGAACTGTTCGACAGGATCGCCGGGGAGACCGCCGTACACGTCGACGACATCGCGGAGCGCATTACGGCGCTCGGCGGCGTCGCCGAGGGAACCGTGCAGGCGGTCGCCGGTCGCACCCGCCTCGATGCCTATCCACTGCACATCGTGGACGGCCGCTCGCATCTCGACGCGCTGGCCGCCGCGCTCGCGAAGTTCGGCAAGGCCGTGCGCAAGGCGATCGACGATGCCGCGAAGGCGGGCGACGCGGACACCAGCGACCTGTTCACCGGCATTTCCCGCGCCGCAGACAAGAACCTCTGGCTGGTCGAGGCGCACCTGCAGGCCGACCGCTGACGGTCAGGCCATCGAGCCGTGCAAGGAATCATCCCGGCCGGGCCGGTTTCAGCGCAGTTCCGCTTCCTTCACGATCGCCGCCGCCGCGCGGCGCGCCTTGTCCCGGGCCGCGTCGAGGTCCGCAGCCGTAGCGAGAGCGACGCCCATGCGGCGCTTGCCGCGCACCTCCGGCTTACCGAACAGCCTGAGCTGAGTATCGGGCTCGGCCAGCGCGCTGCCGACCGAATGGAAGCGGATGTCCCGTGACTCGCCCTCGAGCAGGATCGCACAGGAGGCTGATGGCCCGAGCTGGCGGATCGCGGGCACCGGCAGCCCCAGGATTGCGCGCACATGCAGCGCAAACTCACTCAGGTCCTGCGAAACCAGCGTCACGAGGCCCGTGTCGTGCGGCCGCGGCGAAACCTCGCTGAACCACACTTCATCGCCCCGGACGAACAGCTCGACGCCGAAGATGCCCGTCCCACCGAGCGCATCCGTCACGGTGCGCGCGATGCGCTCCGACTCCTCAAGCGCCACGGCGCTCATCGGCTGCGGTTGCCAGGACTCACGGTAGTCACCGTCGACCTGCAGGTGACCGATGGGGGCGCAGAAGCTCGTGCCGCCTGCGTGTCGAACCGTGAGCAGCGTGATCTCGTAGTCGAAACGGATGAAGCCCTCGACGATGACTCGCCCGGCCCCGGCGCGACCGCCGTGCTGCGCGTAGTCCCACGCATGCTGCACGTCCGCCGCACTCTTCACCAGGCTCTGGCCCTTGCCGGAGGAGCTCATCACCGGTTTCACGATGCAGGGAAAGCCGAGAGCGGCGATGGCGTCACGGTACCCGGCCTCGTCGGACGCGAACCGGTAAGGCGAGGTCGCGAGCTCGAGCTCCTCTGCCGCGAGCCGTCGGATTCCCTCGCGGTCCATCGTCAGGCGGGCCGCCCGTGCCGTAGGGATCACGCGGAATCCCTCGCGCTCGAGTTCGACGAGCGCCGGGGTCGCGATCGCCTCGATCTCGGGCACGATGAGCGCCGGTCGTTCGCGCAGCACCAGTTCGCGCAGCGCGTGCGCGTCGAGCATGTCGAGCACGTACGAGCGATGCGCCACCTGCATCGCAGGCGCATTCGGGTAACGGTCGGCCGCGATCACTTCCACGCCGAGGCGCTGCGCCTCGATGACGACTTCCTTGCCGAGCTCGCCGGCGCCGAGCATCAGCAGCCGCGTGGCGGAGGGGGAGAGTGGCGTGCCGAGGGTGGGCATCTCGACGGACTACCTGCCCGGCCCAGCCGGCCGCTCGACGGCGCCTCCGCTGTCGGCCCAGTCCTTGAAGCCGCCGAGGTTGTAGACGCTCTGGTAGCCGAGCTCCTTCAGCGTCTTGCCGCTCAGCGCCGCGCGTCCGCCGGACCCGCAATAGAGGATGATGGTCTTGTCCCGGGCGAAAGCCTTGTCGTGGGTGGCCGACTCGGGGTCGGCACGGAACTCGAGCATGCCACGCGGAACGTGCACGGCGCCCGCAACACGGCCGCTCTGCTGCACCTCGATCGCGTCGCGTACGTCGACGACGAGAGCATTTCCGCTCGCGATCATCTGCTGCGCCTGCGCAGGCGTAATCCGCGGCACCGCCGCATTCGCGGCGTCCATCATCTGCTTGACGCTCGTACTCATATCAATCCCTCCGTGCAGGACTCATTCGACGCTACGCCGCGGTTCGGAGCCCGTCAACGCAGCATGCCACTAGCGTAGCGCCGCCTGCACGATGGCGGTATCGGTGTGCTGCCTGAACTTCACGAGTGCGCCGTCGCGGCTGCGCCAGACGTGCACGAACGGCGCCCGGAAGTGCTTGCCCGTGGCCTTGAACGTTCCACTGTACTCGCCGAGAGCCACGACCGTGTCGCCCTGGCTGACGTACTCGGAGGGCACGGCGGCGAAACCGTCCCACTCGGTGCCGAGCTTCATGAACACGTTGGCGAGCACCGCATCGCGACCCACGTACGTTCCACCGTAAGGAAATCCCTCCGCTTCGGTCCACTCGATCGCCGGGTCGAGCGCCCCGAGTACCGCCCCGATATCGCCGCTGGCGAAACCCGCGTACACGCTCTTGACTGAATCGACTGCGCTCGTCATCTCGTACCTCCCGGTTTCCTGAACGAATTCTCGCGTGCCGCGCAGCATCTCATGTCCCACAGGGCCCGGCGTCGAAGATGACCAGCAGGCAGCCTATTCCGTCCGGCGGAATCGCTCCCCGAGCCATCGCCCGACTTCCGCGATTTCCGCGCCGCAGACCTCGTGCTGCATCTGGTATTCGTGCCACTCGACGGGGTAACCGAGCCCTGCGAGCACGTCGCGCGCTTGCTGCCCGAGCGTGACGTGCACGACCGGGTCGAGTCGCCCGTGACACATCAGGATCGGTATGTCTGCATTGGCGATCGACCGCTCGGCTGCGAGCGTGTGCGGAAAGGGCAGGTAGGCAGACATCGCCAGTATCCCGGCGAGCCGCTCCGGGAACCGCAGGCCGGCTGCCAGCGCGACCGCGCCGCCCTGCGAGAAGCCGGCGAGCACGATTCTCGATGCCGCGACACCGCGCTCGATCTCGTGGCGCAGGTACCCGTTCACGCGCTCGACCGACTGCGCAAGCCCCGCCGCATCCGCGCGTCCCTCAGGCGTGAACGACCTTATGTCGTACCAGGCCCGCATCACGTAGCCCGCGTTCACCGTCACCGGTCGAAGCGGCGCATGCGGGAAGACGAAACGGACGGCGGCGGTATCCGGCAGGCGAAGTTCGTCAACGATCGGCACGAAATCCGAGCCATCCGCCCCGAGTCCATGCAGCAACACGACGCCTGCCACGGCCGGAGCGCGTGGCTCGAGCGTCACTTCGTGCCCGGTCTGACTCTGTGTGTACTGCACGCGTCAGCCCATCAGCAGCCGGCTCTCGGCCTGCTCGAGGTCCTCCGGCGCTCCCCAGAGCACCACGACGTCGCCTTCCCTGAGCCGGGTCTCGGGGCCCGGACTCCGGCCCACGATCCCGTCGCGTCGCACCGCATTGACCTGCACCTTGCCCGCATCCATCCCGAGCTCGCGGATCGTGCGCCCGACCGCGCTCGCTCCCGGGGGCAGCACGACGGTTCGCAACTGCTGCCTGAGTGCGTGGTCCCCGTCGAGAAGGCGCGAGTCGCGCTTGCGGAACACGCTGCGCAGGATCGAGTAGCGGTCGTGGCGGATCTGCTCGGTCGTCTGCAGCACTTCCTGCGCCGGGACCTTCAGGCAGAGCAGCACGTGGGCGACCAGCGACAGGCTCGTCTCGAACGTCCCCGGGATCACCTCGGTCGCGCCGGCCGCCTGCAGCTGATCGAGCTTCGAATCGTCCTCGGTACGCACCAGCACCGGCAGGTTGCTCCTGAGCCGCCGCGCCGCCCGCACTATCCTGAGCGCAGTCTGCGTGTCTTCGAAGGACACGACGAGCGCGCTCGCCTGCTCGAGGCCGAGCGCCTGCAGCACCTCTGGCTCGGAGGCATCGCCGTAGACGACCGGGTCGCCCGCCTGGCGGGCGTCACGTACGCGGAAAGGATCCAGGTCGAGCGCGATGAATTCGAGCCCGCGGCTTTCGAGCACGCGCGCGAGGTTCTGGCCGACCCGCCCGAAGCCGCAGATGATCACGTGCTTGCGCTCGGCGAGCTGGCGCGTCGCGGCGGTCTCGAGCGCCACCTCCGACGGCTGAACCGTGCGGCGCCGGAGGATAAAGTCGGCGATTCGTCCGTTGTACCTCACCAGCAGCGGACCGGCCAGCATGCTGAGCGCGACCGCCGTGAGCAGCGGCTGCACGATCTCCTCGTCGACCGTCGTGCCCTTGAGCAGAAGCGTCAGCAGCGCGAAGCCGAACTCTCCCCCCATGCTCACCACGAGACCGGTGCGCAGCGCCTTGCGGGTGTTCGGCACGAACTGCCGCACGACCAGCGCGACGATCGCCGCCTTGAGCGCCAGCAGCGCCGCCAGCAGCGCCAGCACCAGCGGCAACTGCGTGAACAGCAGGCGCAGGTCGAACAGCATCCCGACCGAGACGAAGAAGACGCCCAGCAGGATGTCCCGCAGCGGCTTGATGACCGCTTCGGTCTGGTGCTTGAACTCGGTCTCCGCGAGCAGCATGCCGGCCAGAAAAGCGCCGAGCGCAGTGGACAGGCCGAGCGCGTTCGTGGCCCAGGCGCCGCCGAGCGCCACGAACAGCACTGTCAGCGTGAACGTCTCGCTGCTGCGGTGGCGCGCGATCTCGTGGAACAGCGGCCGCAGCGCCCAACGGCCGAGCAGCAGCACGACGAGCAGCGCCAGGATGGCGCGACCGACCATGCCCAGCAGCCACAGCGGTCCCGGCATTTCGCCTGCCGTCCCGAGCGCGGTCGCCAGCGCGAGCAGCGGCACGAACGCCAGGTCCTGGAACAGAAGTATGCCCACGGCGAGCCGCGCGTGAGTCCGGTTGATCTCCAGCTGGTCGCCGAGCTGGCGGAGAATGATCGCGGTGGACGACATCGCGAGCGCGCCGCCGACCACGATCGCCAGCGCCGGATTCAGCCCGAGCGCCCACGCTGCCCCGCCGATCGCGGCCGTCGTGAGCAGCATCTGCAGGCCGCCGACGCCGAGCACCTCGGCCTTCATCGCGACCATGCGCGCAAACGAGAACTCGAGTCCCAGTGTGAAGACGAGGAACACGACGCCGATTTCCGCGAGCGTGGCGATGGCGGCCGCGTCGGAAGCGAGGCCGAGCGCCCTCGGCCCGAGCAGCATCCCGACCAGCAGGTAGCCCAGGATCGCGGGCAGCCTGAAACGCCGCACGAGGCTGAGCACCAGCACCGAGCCCGCCAGCAGGATCAGGATCTGCGAAAGGACGTCACCCGCCATGGATACTCACCGTGCTCGTCCCACGATGCTAGCATTCCGCGTCGTTCCCCTGTGCTGCCGGGACAGCATGCGCACTGCCATTCCTCGACCGGGACGCATTCGATGGGCTTCCAGGCCACTCTAAGCGACGCGCGTGACCGCCTGCGGATCGCGGGCGATTGCCGCATGACGGATGCGCCCGCGCTCGACGCGACGCTGCGCGCCCTTCGCGAGACCCGTCCAGCGTCCGTCGTGATCGATCTCACGCGAGCCGGCGAACTCGACATCGGGCCCTCCTGGCTTCTGCATCGCGCGATAGCGGACCTGCGGGGCCGCGGCACGAGTATCGGGTTCGAAGGCCCGCCGCCGGAGCACTTCGCCTACCTGGATGGATTCACCGCAGTTTCAGCCGCGCCGGCGCCGGCCGCGCCGCGAACCTGGCCGATGCGCTGGCTCGTGGATTTCGGCATGCGCATGGAGGAACGCTGGCGCAGCTGGTACGAAGCGCTCGACTTCGGCGGGCGGGTGCTCGTCACGGCGGCCACCCGCTGGACCAGCCTGCGGCGGCTGCGCCTGCCGTCGGTCGTGCGCCACATCCACGAGACGGGCGTGCAGGCTATCCCGATCGTCGCGGTCATCGCGTTCCTGATCAGCGTCATTTCCGCCTACATCGGCGCGCAACAGCTGCGCCCGTTCGGCGCCGACATCTTTACCGTGGATCTCGTTGCGATCGGCGTGCTGCGCGAGCTCGGCGTGCTGCTCACGGCGATCATGGTCGCGGGCCGGTCCGGCAGTGCGTATGCGGCCGAGCTTGGCGTGATGAAGCTGAACAACGAGGTGGATGCGCTCGAGTCGATGGGCATGAACCCCTATGAGGTGCTGGTGCTGCCGCGCGTGCTGGCGCTCGTGATCGCGATGCCGCTGCTCACCGTCGTCGCCGATGCGATGGGGCTTGCGGGCGGCGCGGTGCTGACGGGCTACCTGCTCGACCTTCCGTGGGAACAGTTCGTGGCCAGGCTCGACGGCGCGATCGGTCCCACGACCTTCTGGGCCGGACTCGTCAAGGCGCCGGTCTTCGGATTCCTGATTGCACTCACGGGCACGATGCGCGGGCTGCAGGTGCGCGATTCGTCGCGTGAACTCGGGCGGCTCACGACGGTGGCGGTCGTGCAGTCGATCTTCCTGGTGATACTTGCGGATGCTGCATTCGCCATCATCTTTCTCGAAATCGACTTCTGAAGCCGGCCGTGAAACCCGTCATCGAAGTGCGCGACGTCGTAAACCGGTTCGGGAGCCAGACCGTCCACGACGGCGTGAGCTTCGACGTGTTCCCGGGCGAAATCTTCGGCATCGTGGGTGGCTCCGGCACCGGCAAGTCGGTGCTGCTGCGGACGATCCTGGGACTTCGGCAACCCACGTCCGGCACGGTCCGGGTCGAGGGCGTGGACATCACGCGTGCCGACGATGACCAGCTGCGCGCGGTCAAGCGCCGCTACGGCGTCGCTTTCCAGAACGGCGCGCTCTTCAGCTCGCTCACGGTCGGGGAGAACATCGCGCTGCCCGTCGCGGAGGCGATGGACCTCGACGAAGAGTCGCTCGCGGCACTGGTCGGGCTGCGGCTGCGCATGGTCGGCCTGCCGCTCGAGACTGCGATGAAGTACCCGGCACAACTGTCCGGCGGCATGGTCAAGCGCACGGCGGTCGCCCGCGCCCTCGCACTCGATCCCGCGCTGGTGTTCCTCGACGAACCGACCGCCGGCCTCGATCCCATCGCAGCCGAAGCCTTCGATGCACTGGTGCTGTACCTGCGCGACACGTTGCACCTGACGGTAGTGATGGTGACCCACGATCTGGACACGCTTGCGCGGACGTGCGACCGTGTCGCGGTACTCGTGGACGGCAAGGTCATCGTGGACACGCTCGATGGCATCGTCGCGAACGAGCATCCGTGGATCCGCCAGTACTTCCACGGAGCGAGAGGACGCGCGGCGTGGCCGCAAGTGGAGCAAGGGCATGGAGCGTGACGCCAAGTACGCGGCGGTAGCCGTGTTCGCGATGCTGGCCATTGCAGCTGCGGTCGTGTTCGTCTGGTGGTATTCGGACCGTGGCGAGCGGCGCGACTTCGTCCGCTACGAGATCTACTTCGACGGCTCGGTCAGCGGTCTCGCGCGCGGCAGCCCGGTGCGCTACCTCGGCGTGGACGTCGGCCGGGTCCGCAGCCTCTCGATCGCGCGTGACAATCCGAGTCGGGTGCGCGTGATGGCGGAAGTCGACTCCGAGACCCCGATTTCGGGCGCCACGCGCGCGCGACTCGGACTGCTGGGCCTCACGGGCCTGCTGTACATCGACCTGCAGCAGGATCCCGAAGCCGACCCCGCGCGAGTGCTGGGCGAGGGGCAGAGGTACCCCGTCATTCTCTCGCGCAAGGGCGACATCGAGGCATTCGTCGAGCGATTGCCGGACCTGCTCGGCGACACCGCACGCCTGGTCGAGCGAGTCGAGGGCCTGCTCACCGACCAGAACCTTCAGGCGGTGTCCACCGCTCTCACGAACGTCGAAACGGCTTCGCGCGACCTGCCAGCCATCACGCGGTCTGCCGCGGAACTCGCCGCGGAGCTGCGCACAACCTCGGCAGAGGTGTCGGCGCTGGCGCGCAAGGTTCACGCTGTCGCCGACACTGCCGGTCCGCAGGTCGAGGCCTCTCTCGCGGGCGTCCGGGCGACCGCGGAAAAAATGAGCCGTACGGCCGACAGTCTCGAGAGAATCGTCGCGGGCAACGAAGCCAGCCTCGCCCAGTTCGCCGGCAGCGGCGTCGCGGACCTGCAGGCACTTGCGGTCGACCTGCGCGGAACCAGCGAAGAGGTGCGCGCCCTCGCACGCGGCCTCCGCGACCGTCCCTCGAGCCTGCTGATCGAGCAGAAGGAGTCTGGCATGGAGATTCCGCCTTGAAGCGCATTGCAGCGCTTCTGATCGTGTCCGGCCTGGGCACCGGCTGCGTCGGCTCGGTGTTGAAATCGGATAACGAGGCGCCGGACCTGTATCGGCTGGCTGCGCCGCCCGCGTCCAGCGCAACCGCTGGCTCGGGCCCCGCGCCGACGCACGCCATCACGGTCGCGCGTCCGCGCTCGGCGTCGTCGCTGGACACTGAACGCATCGCCGTGACGACACCCGGTCACGGCTTCGACTACCTTGCAGGCGCTCGCTGGGCCGATACGGCACCGCAGATGGTCCAGCAGATGCTCGTCGACCGGCTGATTTCCGGAGGCCGCTTCGCAACCGCGGTCGCCGCGCCGAGCCGCGTGCCGACCGACCTGCTGCTCGAGGTCGAGCTCCGCCACTTCGAGGCGATCTATGCAAGCGTCGGCTCGCCGCCGCAGGTCCTGGTGGAATTGCAGGGCAATCTCGTGGACGTCCGTCGCGGTGTGCGAGTCGCGAGCTTCGGCTCACGTGCCGAGGCGACGGCCGCAAGGAACGATCGCACTGCGGTCATCGCCGCCTTCGAGGACGCAACTGCCCGGGCCGCGCAGGATGCGGCGCTTCGCGCTGGCGAGGCCGCGGCAGCCTACGCACGCTGACGCGACGCGCCGCGGAGGGCCGCGCTCAGGCCGCGAGCATGTCCAGCCGGCGGTCGAGGTCGAGGTGATCGCGCACGAAGATGCAGTTGGCCGGAAGTGCGTCCTTGTCGAGCCGTTGCGCTGCGGCGCCGCCGATCCAGACCGAGGACCCCGGTTCGAGTGCGTCGACGAGCGCGCGCAACTGCTGCGGCGCGTCTGAGAGCTGCTGCTGCGCCATGACGCTGATCGCGATAATGGACGAGCCGGTTTCCCTGGCGAATCGCGCGATGTCCTCGGCGGGCAGGTCCGCGCCGAGGTAGTGCGCCTGGAAGCCCCGGCTGGCACACGAGATCGCGGCCATCAGCAGGCCAAGTTCGTGCCGCTCGCCGGGCAGCGTGGCGAACACGATGTGCTGGCGCCGCGCGGTGTGGCCGTACGTTTCGAGCACGAGCCCGAGGTGACGCCGGACCGTGGTGGAGACGAGCCGCTCCTGCGAGATGGCAAGCTCGCCCCGGTGCCAGCGCTCCCCGACTTCGCGCAGCAGCGGCTGCAGAACCTCGGCGAACAGCTGCTGGGGCGGAAGCAGTGCGATCGCGAGAGTCAGGACCTGCGTGCACTCGTCGACGCGGAACTCCTTCGCGGCATCGAGGATCCGTCCAGCGAAACCGCCGGGGCCTGCCTGAGTGCGCGAGACCGATGACTCGTCGACGAGGCCCGACAACTCGGCCTCGCTCAGCCGGGCGAGACGACGAATCGGGTGCCCTCGTTCCGTCGCCTCGCGCAGCAACCTGAGCCGCAGCACGTCCTCGGGCCGGTAGGTGCGCCGACCCGAGGCGTCCCGCTGTGGGGTCACGATGCCATAGCGCCGCTCCCAGGCCCGAAGGGTCTCGACGGTCACCCCCGTCGCCTGCGAAACGGCCTTGATCGAGTACATGCTCAGATCATACGCGCCCAGTCCGTCTTGTAAAAGGTTAATTGAGCGTCAGGCTGTACAAAGTATTGACAGCAACGGTGACATGGGCAATTCTCGGCCGGTGTTCAGTTGACCCCCCCCCCTTTGGGCGGACCCAGGGCCCGCCCTTCTTTTTTCACAACCGGACGCAGCGTCGCTTCACCCCGGCAGGCGCAGGATCGGATGCTCACCGGTCGCCTGGCGCAGGATCGTCTCCAGGAACTCGACCGCGGTCATCGGCTCTCCGAACAGCCGGCCCTGCCCGTACTGGCAGTCGCTGTGCAGCAGGAACTGACGCTGCTCCTCGGTCTCGATACCCTCGGCCAGCACCTGCAGCCTGAGGCTGCGCCCCATCTCGATGATGGTCCGGACGATGGTCGCGTCGTCCGGGTCGGTCGCGGCATTGCGCACGAACGACTGGTCGATCTTCAGCGTGCCGATCGGAAACTGCTGCAGCGCGCTCAGGCTCGAGTAGCCGGTCCCGAAATCGTCGATGGAAAGGTGGACCCCCATCGCCCGCAGTTCGTCGAGCAGCGGCAGCGTGCGCTCGGCGTCGATCATCAGCGTCGTCTCGGTGATCTCCAGCTCGACGCGGCTGGGTGACACTCCGTGCCGCTCGAACACCGAACGGCATTTCGGGATGAAGCTCGCCTGGCTCAATTCCTTCAACGAGAGGTTGATGGCGACGAGGCCCGGATCGGCGACGCGCTTCTGCCACTCGGCGTAGTCGCTGCAGACCTGGTTCAGCACCCACGCGCCGATGTCCAGTATCAGCCGCGACTCCTCCGCCAGCGGGATGAACTGCGACGGAGCAATCTCGCCATGGCCGGGCAGCCGCCAGCGCAGCAGCGCTTCCGCGCCGACCACGAGCCCGCTCGCAAGGTCCACCTTGGGCTGGTAGCGCAGCACGAACTCGTCGCGCTCGAGCGCGCGCCTCAGCTTGCTCTTGAGCAGCAGGCGTTCGACGGCCACCGCGTTCATCTCCGGCGCGTAGAAGACATGGCAGTTCCGGCCCGCGCGCTTCGCGTGGTACATGGCCGCGTCGGCGTTGCGGATCAGGTCGATGACGTTGTCGCCATTCTCGGGGCAGGTAGCGATCCCGATGCTCGCGGTCACTTCCAGCTCGTACTCGCCGACGTGCTGCGGCCGGGAGATCTCGTTCAGCAGCAGGCGTGCCAGCGAGGCGGCCTGCTCGTGCCGGTCGCGTTCGCCATCGGCTGTTTCGGCGAAAACGGCGAACTCGTCGCCGGCCAGGCGACCCACGACCGATTCCCTGGGCAGCGTGCGGCTCAAGCGTTCGCTGATCGTCTCCAGCACCCGGTCGCCGGCCTCGTGCCCGAACGTGTCGTTGATCTCCTTGAAGTTGTCCACGTCGAGGTAGAGCAGCACGAGTCCGCGCTCCTGGCGCAGTCCGCGCGCGATTGCCTGGTGCAGCAGGTGCTGAAACTGCATGCGGTTCGGCATCTTCGTGAGCGCGTCGAATCGCGCCAGGTAGCGGATGCGTCGCTCGGACCGCTTGCGCTCTGTGATGTCGCGCAGCACGAAGATCCGGCCCTGGAAGCCCGGGTCCGCGCTCGACACTTCGGAGGCGGTGACCGATACGGGGATCGTCTGGCCGTGCGCCGTGCAGATGACGGTCTCGCCCGGCTCGCGGATGACGCGCTCCGGGTCGAACGCCGCGCGGTGCTGGTCGGCCACCAGCGACATGAACTCGAGGCCGATGAGCGCATCGGTGCCGTAGCCGAGCAGGGTCGCCGCCGCGCGGTTCGCCGTGCGTACCCGGCCGTCCGGCGCGGTGACGAGCATCGCGTCGCTCATGCTGTTCAACAGTGTGTCGAGGTAATCCCGCGAAATGGTCGTACCGGTGAGCGCCTGGCGCATGCGTTCGAGCGCATCCTCCAGTGCGCCGATCTCCGGCACGCCGCTCCGCCGCACTGGCTCGGAATGGCGTCCGCTGCCAATCCGCTCGGCGCTGTGCATGAGCGCTGCCATGGCGCGGTCGATCCGGGAGATCAGCCGGGAGGTGATCCAGCCGACGAGCGCCGTGAATGCGAGGCCGATGCCGACGACGAGCGGGATCGCGGGCGGGCGGCCCTCGGTCAGCCGCAGCGTTGCCGCGACTGCCGCCGTCAGCAGAAGTCCGACCGTGACTACGGTCAAGATGTAACGGAATCTGAGGCGAGTCCCGCGCATGTCTGGCCCGTGATCGCGATTGCCCCCGTGCGCAATCGATCTTGTTCTACTTGCCGATTTCGACTGGTTGGACATGATAGTCCCGCCACCGCAGCGGTGCGACAGTCGCGCGCCAGATGCGGCAAAAAAATTCTTTCGACAGTCAGCAGCCCGGACGAAGGGGCATCACCGCCCGGCACTCCGGTATGCTTGCGGCCCGAGACCCGCCGCGCATGAACGAACTCGAACTCACCGGCCGCGCCCGGACACACATCGTGGAGCTGGAGCACCCGCGGTGTGCGCTGCACTACGGCGTCGTGACGTCGTTTCTCGCCATGCGGGACGCCGCGACAGCCGCCGGCATCGACCTCGTGGCTGCTTCGGGTTTCCGCGACTTCGATCGCCAGCTGGCCCTCTGGAACCGCAAGTGGCGCGGTGAGCGCCCGCTCCACGATCGCGCCGGCCAGCTGCTCGACCCGGCCCAGCTCGACGATGCCGCGCGCGTCGAGGCGATCCTGTGCTGGTCCGCAATTCCCGGAGGTAGTCGCCACCACTGGGGCACGGATGTCGATGTGATCGACGCCGCGGCGATGCCGCCGGGCTACCAGGTGCAACTCGTCCCGGAGGAGTACGCCGTGAACGGCGTCTTCGCGCGGCTCGCGGCCTGGCTCCCCGACAACATGGGGCGCTTCGGCTTTCACCGACCGTACGCCAGCGCAGGCTGCGGGGCCGCCATCGAGCCCTGGCACCTGAGCTACGCGCCCATTTCCGCCGAGGCGCTCGAGGAACTCACGCTGCCGGTGCTCCGCCGGGCGGTCGAAGCGGGCAAGATGCTCGGCAAGGAGCATGTGGTCGAGCGGCTGCCCGAGATCTATACGCGTTTCATCCTCGCAGTCGATCCGCCCGTCGCAGCATCGCTGCAGCGGCGCAACTCGTTGCGCGCCTGAAGTGCGCCGGACTTTCGATGCGCAAGGTCCATACGGCCGATTCGACGATCGAGGTCGCGCACCTGCGCAACGTGCTCGAAGCAGAAGGCATCGCGTGCTTCGTGCGCAACGAGCGGCTCGCGGGCGTGATCGGCGAGATCCCGTTCATCGAGTGCTGGCCCGAGCTGTGGGTTGCCGAGTCAGGCCAGGAGCTGCGCGCGCGCGGCCTGATCGAGCAGGCGTTGCGGCCGCGGCCCGTCGGCGATCCATGGGTCTGCCCGGGCTGCGGGGAGCACATGGACGCGCAGTTCTCCGAGTGCTGGCGCTGCGCGGGCGATGTGGAGCCGGCGGAGCAGGGCCCTTGAGGGCACTCACGATCGACCGGCGTTTCAATGGCCCGCCGGACTCCGGCAACGGCGGCTATGTGTGCGGGGCCTTTGCGGTCGCGACGGGCGCCGACCTGCGGGTCCGGCTCGTCGCGCCACCGCCGCTTGCAGTGCCGCTTGGCGTGCTGAAGGACGAGGCAGGGGAGTGGACGCTCGGTTCCGCAGCGGGAACGGTCGCGCGCGGCACACCGGCGCGATTGGGCCTCGACGTGCCGCCGCCTCCTCAATACGTGCAGGCCGTGTGGGCGTCGCAGCACTACGCCGGGTTTCGCGACCACTCTTTTCCCGACTGTTTCGTCTGCGGACCGCATCGGCGGCGCGGCGATGGCCTGAGGATCTTCCCGGGATTGCTGGATACAGGGCTCGTCGCGGCGCCGTGGCTGCCTTCGGACGGGCTCGATGCCGGGGACGGCAAGGTCGCGGTCGAGTTCCACTGGGCGGCTCTCGATTGCCCGGGATACTTCGCGGTCTCCGCCGGCCGGCGCCCGATGGTGCTGGGTGAGATGCACGCGCACGTGGACCGCCGGGTGCACACCGGCGAGCCCTGCATCGTCATCGGCTGGAAGCTCGGGTCGGCGGGGCGCAAGCATTACGCGGGCACCGCGCTCTTCGACGAGGACGGGGAGCTGGTCGCGAGGGCGGCGGCGACGTGGATCGAGGTGGGCGGCGGCGCGGAAGGAGGCGAGCGGTTCGTGACCAGCGGTTAGCGGATATCGGAGAGCGGTTCGTGATCAGCGGTTAGCGGTTAGTAGGAAGCCCGGCTGCGCCGGGCACTCTGACTTCTTACTAACCGCTAACCGCTGATCACCAGTCACTCTCCGCTCCGTCCTGCCGCCACTGCCCCCACCAGCCCCGCCACGCAGAGCGCCAGGCCCGGCCAGGGCGACGGCCCAACCGCCAGCCACACGAGCCCGCCGAGCAGCGCGGCTCCGCAGATCACGGTCGCATCACGACGCCGTGCACTCGCGCGCAGCTCGCCGCGGAGTTCTTCGAGCCCCGCCTGCTCGACCCTGAGCCGGAACTTTCCTTCGGACGCCTGCTGAACGAATTGCTGCAGTATCTGCGGCATCATCCTCAGTGCCTCGCTCACGTCCGGCAGCTGGCGACGCAGCTCCATCGCAAGCGTGCGGCCGCTCAGCCTGTCCGCGGCCCAGTCCCGCAGGATCGGCTGCGCGGTCTTCCACAGGTCGAGCTCGGGATAGAGCTGGCGACCGAGGCCCTCGATCTGCAGCAGCGTCTTCTGCAGAAGGATCAGCTGCGGCTGGACCTGCATCTGGAAGCGGCGCGCGGTCTCGAACAGCCTGAGCAGCACCTGGCCGAACGAGATCTCCGACAGCGGCTTGTTGAAGATCGGTTCACACACCGTGCGCACGGCCGCCTCGAGTTCCTCGACGCGCGTCTCGGCCGGCACCCAGCCCGAATCGACGTGCAGTTGCGCGATGCGGTGATAGTCGCGATCGAAGAAGGCGAGGAAGTTCTCGGCAAGGTAATGCTGGTCCCGGGCATCGAGCGATCCGACGATGCCGAAATCGACAGCGCAGTACTTCGGGTACTCGGGATCCTCGAGCTGCACGAAGATGTTGCCCGGGTGCATGTCGGCGTGGAAGAAGTTGTGCCGCAGCACCTGCGTGAAGAAGATCGTGACGCCGTTCTCCGCGAGACGCTGGATGTTCGTGCCGTGCCGGCGCAGCTCGTCGATGTCGCTCACGATGACGCCGCGGATGCGCTCCATCACCATGGCCTCGGGCCGGCAGTAGTCCCAGTAGACCGCGGGAACGTGCAGCAGGTCGG
>Ga0102851_10000861_pt1 | contig 16377 bp, 12 predicted proteins | sample Mud3Dept3metaG_FD_79558 | JGI IMG/M metagenome (GOLD analysis project Ga0102851, IMG submission 79558) | Freshwater wetland microbial communities from Ohio, USA, analyzing the effect of biotic and abiotic controls - Mud 3 Core 4 Depth 3... | ecosystem: Environmental > Aquatic > Freshwater >... | reverse complement strand
GCGCGCACCCGCACGTCGAACACGATCATCTGGATCCCGGAGATGCTCCCGAAAGAGAAGGTGATCGCCCTCTACACCCACGCGGCGATCTTCGTGTGCCCGTCGGTCTACGAACCCTTCGGCATCATCAACCTCGAGGCCATGGCCTGCGAGACGCCGGTCGTCGCCTCGGCGGTCGGCGGAATCCCCGAGGTGGTCGATCACGGCGAGACCGGGCTGCTCGTCGCGCCGGAGACCGCCAGTGCCGACGAAGTGGAGCCGCGACACCCGGAGCAGTTCTCTCGGGACCTGGCCGCTGCCGTCAACACCCTGCTCGACAACGCCAGCGTGAGGGCGAAGATGGCTCGACAGGCACGCGCGAGGGTCGAGCGCGAGTTCAGCTGGACAAGCATCGCGCGGCAGACGCTCGCGTTCTACGAGGAGACCATCGCCCGCCACGGGCCGCGTCCCGGCGTGGGGTGACGTGGAGGATCGGCGTTTTTTCACGGCCGCGGCGAGGATTTCACTGTAGAATGCACGCCATGCCGCGCGTCGGGACCCGGGCGGCCACCCCGCGTGCCTCCCTCCGACGGCGGAGGAGGCGCTGAGTGGCCCATTCCGGACCGCAGTCCCGCAAGGTGTACGTCGTCGACACGAGCGTGCTCGTCTCGGCACCCGATGCCATCCAGAACCTGACCACCGACAACACCGTGCTCGTCCCGTTCCCCGTGCTGCAGGAGCTCGATCGCCGCCGCACGGCCGCGAACGGCATTGGGTACACGGCGCGCACCACCATCAGGTTTCTCGATCACCTGCAGGAGCAGGCGTCGCCCGAGCACCTGCGGACGGGCATTCCGCTCAACGGCGGCACCCTGCGCTTCCACGGCGGTGAGCTCGAGATGTCGAGGGCGTGGCCCGGCTTCAATCCCGGCTACGGCGACGATGCGATCATCCTGCTGGCCAGTGCCTACCAGGACGCGCATCCTGAGGAGCACGTGGTCATCGTCACGCGCGATGCCGCCCTGCGGTGCAAGGCGCGCGCGCGCGGCGTGGCTGCCGAGGACTACTGGAGTGACCGCCCCGTGCCCTCGACCGAGCAGTTCTACTCGGGGCGTGTTCGCATCGAGATACCACCCGAGGAGGCCGGGCTGCTGTCGACGCTGCACCACGAGCAGCGCCTGCCGGCCTCCGCGGTGGCGGCGTTCGTCGACCTGTCGGAGCTGCACCCGAACCAGTGCTGCGAGCTGCACGTGACGGGCAACGGCAAGGCGGCGTGGGGCATCTACAAGCTGCACGACGGGGCAGGGTACCTGCGACGCGTCAACACGAAGGTGGGCGAGCGGTTCGGGCCCTGCAATCCCGAGCAGGCGTGCGCCCGCGACCTCATCCTCGACGAGCAGACGCTGGTCGTGAGCCTGGTCGGCATTGCCGGCACCGGCAAGACGCTCATCGCGCTGCTCTCGGCCTACGAGCTCTACCGGGCTGGGCGGGTGTCGAAGATCGAGGTCTACCGGCTCAACGCGGAGGCGGGCAAGCAGCTCGGGTTCCTTCCCGGGGACCTCGGCGAGAAGATGGCGCCCTGGGCCAAGCCGATCATCGACAACCTCGACTTCATCATGCGCCGGTTGCACGGGTCGTCGCGCTGGACGAACCAGCTCGGCGAGCACCACGAGGACAAGAAGGATGGCACGCACCCCAACGTCGATCAGCTCCTTGCGAACGACGTCCTGGAGATCGCCCCGATCAACTACCTGCGCGGTCGTTCCATCCACGATGCGGCCATCATCGTGGACGATGGGCAGAACCTCACGCGCGAGGACATGAAGCTGGTCCTGACTCGCGCCGGCGAAGGGTCGAGGGTGATCTTGACGGGCGATCCGGACCAGATCGATCGCGCTGAAACCGACTCGCTGTCGAATGGGCTGGTGCAGGTGGTCGAGCGCTTCAAGGGCGAGCCGTCGTTTGCGCACCTCAGCATGCGTGACGTTGTGCGCTCGCGCATCGCCGAGATGGCGGCGAATCGCTTGTAGCCGAGCGCCGACCGCCGGCCGCCGAACCGAACTACCTTCGTTTCGCCAGGTAGACGCCCAGCGCGGCCAGTCCGCCGGCCAGCACCACCGCGCGCAGGACGCGAAGCAGGCTGATGACCCACGCGATGCCGATGCCGAGAGCGGCCCACTGCACCCACCAGTGGCCCGGCGACGTCATCAGGTTGATGACGAACAGCAGCAGCAGGATCAGCGGGCCGGTGAACAGGAACTTGAAGGCGTGCAGGGTCTTCGTCACGGCGAAGGGCTCCTCACCAGCAGGAGACGGAACGGCCGCCCAAAAGTTCGGGCGGCTGTCCTACAATGAGGGCAGCCGCCCCCGCCCCGACGCCCGCCGAGAGGCGGGCCGTTGTTCGTGTGTCCGGAGACCTCGATGACGCCTCGAGTTGCCCGCCTGCGCAAGGAGACCCTCGACACCCGCCCGTGGCTCTCGGCCGAGCGCGCCAACCTGCTTACCGAGTTCTACCGTACGGCTCCGGCGGCCTCGGTTCCGGTCACCCGGGCCCTGGCGTTCAAGTACCTGCTTGAACACAAGACCATCTACATCGGGGACGAGGAGCTCGTGGTGGGCGAGCGCGGGCCCTCACCCAAGGGAACCCCGACGTACCCGGAACTGTGCTGCCACACGACGACCGATCTCGACGTTCTCGACTCGCGCGAGAAGATCTCGTTCGCCGTCTCGCCCGAAACACGGCAGGCGTACGCCGAGCGCGTCATCCCGTTCTGGCAGGGGCGTTCGATGCGCGACGCGCTCTTTGCCGAGATGAGCGACGACTGGAAGGCAGCCTACGAGGCCGGCGTCTTCACCGAGTTCATGGAGCAGCGGGCCCCGGGGCACACGGTGCTTGGGGACGTGATCTACCGCAAGGGGTTCCTGGACCTGCAGCGCGACATCGAGGCAGCCCTGGCCGCGCTCGAACCGCTGTCGGACCCGGAAGCCTACGACAAAGGACAGCAGCTTCGGGCCATGCACATCGCGGCCGACGCGATCATCGGTTTCGCACGGCGGCACGCCGAGCTGGCCCGGTCGCTGGCCGCAAAGGAAGCCGACCGGGACCGGCAGGCCGAGCTGCAACGGATCGCCGAGATCTGCGCGCACGTCCCGGCGTACCCGCCGCGGACGTTTCACGAGGCCATCCAGGCGTACTGGTTCGTGCACCTCGGGGTGATCACCGAGCTCAACACCTGGGACTCGTTCAACCCCGGGCACCTCGATCAACATCTGCAGCCGTTCTATGCGCGCGACCGCGCGGCCGGCATTCTCGCCGAAGATCAAGCCAGAGAGCTGCTGCAGTGCCTGTGGATCAAGTTCAACAACCAGCCGGCGCCGCCGAAGGTCGGCGTCACCGCGCGCGAGAGCGGCACGTACACCGACTTTGCCAACATCAACAACGGCGGGCTGACCCGCACCGGTGAGGACGCGGTCTGCGATCTGACGTACGTGATCCTCGACGTGATCGACGAGATGCGGCTGTTGCAGCCCTCCTCGAACATCCAGCTGAGCAAGAAGAACCCCGATCGGTTCCTCAAGCGCGCGTGCGAGATCGTGCGCAAGGGCTGGGGGCAGCCGTCGATCTTCAACGCCGACCTCGTGGTCGAGGAGCTCGTCCGACAGGGCAAGCGGCTCGAGGACGCGCGCGAGGGCGGCACGAGCGGGTGCGTCGAGACCGGCGCCTTCGGCCGCGAGGCCTACATCCTGACGGGCTACTTCAACCTGCCCAAGGTGCTCGAGCTGGCCCTCAACGACGGGCGCGATCCCCGCACGGGGCGGCAGATTGGCATCCGGACAGGCAAGCCGGGCTCGTTCGAGTCGTTCGACGCCGTCTTTGCCGCGTTCACGCGGCAGCTGCAGCACCTGCTCGAGCTGAAGATGCGCGCGAGCAACGTCATCGAGCGGCTCTACGCGACGCGGATGCCGGCGCCCTTCCTGTCGCTCCTCGTCGACGACTGCATCGCGCGGGGCCGCGACTACAACGCCGGCGGGGCCCGCTACAACACCACGTATCTCATGCCGGTCGGTGTCGGTACGGTCAGCGACAGCCTCTCGGCCATCAAGCACCACGTGTTCGACGATCGCGCGGTGACCATGGGCGAGCTCGTCGGCGCATTGGGCGCCGATTTCGACGGGCGCGAGACGCTCCGGCAGATGCTCTGGCACCGCACGCCCCGTTACGGCAATGACGATGAGCGGGCCGACGCCATTCTGCGTGACGTGTGCGGTGCGTTGTTCGGCGTCGTGGACGGTCGGCCCAATGCGAAGGGCGGGCAGTGGCACGTCAACTACCTCTCAACGACGTGCCACGTCTACTTCGGCGCCATGACCGGGGCGACGCCCGACGGCCGCCGCGCCGGCGAGCCGGTATCCGACGGGATCTCACCCGTGCAGGGGACCGACCGGGGCGGACCAACCGCCGTCCTTCGGTCGGCGGCCAAGATGGACCACGCGCGGACAGGCGGGACCCTGCTGAACCTGAAGTTCGCGCCCGACGTGCTCGAGGGGCAGGAAGGGATCGACCGGCTGGCGCACCTCGTGCGGGCCTACTTCAAGCTCGACGGCCACCATGTGCAGTTCAACGTGGTGACGGCCGACACGCTCCGGGCCGCGCAGGCCGAGCCCGACAAGTACCGAGATCTCATCGTCCGGGTGGCGGGCTACAGCGACTACTTCTGCGACCTGACGAAGGCGCTGCAGGACGAGATCATCGCGCGAACCGAGCACCGGGCACTGTGACGGGCACCATCTTCCGCGTGGCGCGGGCGAGCGTGCACGACGGTCCAGGCCTGCGCACCACCATCTTCCTCAAAGGCTGTCCCCTGCGGTGTCAGTGGTGTCACAGCCCCGAGAGCCAGCAGCCCCGTCCGCAGCTTGCCGTGCACGACGAGCGCTGTCTCGTGTGCGGGACGTGCCTGCCCGGGTGCGAGCACGGGGCGATCGAGGAAGAGGAGAAGGGGTACCACACGGACTTCGGACGTTGCCGGGCGTGCGGCGCCTGCGTGGCGCGCTGTCCGTCCGGCGCGCGCGAGCTGGTGGGGCGTGTCGTCGGGGTCGACGAGCTGTTGAAGGAGATCGAGCGCGACGTCGTGTTCTTCGACGAGTCGGGCGGTGGCGTGACGTTCTCCGGGGGCGAGCCCCTCATGCAGCCGGCGTTTCTCGAGGCGATGCTGACGACCTGCCGCGCGCGCGGCCTGCACACGGCCGTCGACACGTGCGGCATGGCCGAGCCGGCGACGTTCGCACGCGTCGCACCACTGGCCGACCTGTTCCTCTTCGACGTCAAGGTGATCGACGACCGCTGGCACCGGCACGTGACCGGTGCCTCGAACCACGCCATCCTGGCCAATCTGCGGTGGCTCTGCGCCGAACATCGGCGCGTGCGCGTCCGGTTTCCCCTCGTGCCGGGCCTCACGGATGTCGGCGGCAACGTCGAGCGCGTGGGCCAGCTGCTGGCCTCGCTGGGCGTGCAAGACCTCGATCTCCTGCCGTACCACCGCGCGGGGTTGGCGAAGTACGACCGGCTGGGCTTCGCGACCGCGCCCACCACGCTCCCTGTCCCTTCGGCTGCCGACGTCGACCGTGCCGCGCAGGTCCTGCGCGACTTCGGCTTGGCCGTGCAGGTCGGCGGCTGACGCTTCGCCCTCAGAGCGCCTCGTTCGAGAGAGGTGCCGGGCGCGACTTGATGCGCCCGGCGGGTCACGTGGTTGAGCAAGGCCGCCCGCGCGGGGCGGGGGGTGCGGAGGGATGTCTACTCGGGAGTATTGCCGGGCGAGGACGGGGTGGTCGTGACCACCGTGGAGCTCTCGAACTGTCGGGCGACGGTCTGGCCGTCATCTCCGGCCGGACCTTGGTCTTCGCCATTGACACGAAGTCGGACGGCGCCGGCGTCACTGAGGATCAGCGAGATCGCGACGTGGCCATCGACGGGGATGGTGACGCCTCCAGCCACGACCTGCTCGATCCTCCAGCCATCGTCGATCACCGCCTGGATCCAGGCGGGCCTCACGGTGGTCAGCTCGACCCTGAGCGCGGACGGCGCCGCGGCGACGGACGTCGATGCCCTTGGGCGGGTGTCCAGGTCGGGCGCCATGAGCACGTCGAGGAAGCGGGCGCGGCTCGGCAGGCTGGTCGGCCCGTGTTCGCCTTCCACGTGGCCCACCGTGGGCGTGCCGAGCACGACGAGGGCCGCTGTCGCCGCAATCGCGACCAGCCGGCCCGGCCCGACTGACTGCTGACGACGGGCCGCGCGACGCTCGACCTGCGGGACGGTTGTGTCGGCGATCGCGGCTGGTGTCCGCAGCCGCTGGACGAGCGCGTCGAACTCCTCCTCGGGAGTGCGCGGCTGCGGCGCCGGGGCGGGCGTCAGGCCAGCGGAATCCCGTGTCTCGCGGGGCGCGGCGTCTGGCGTCGTGCGAGCCTCGTCCGGCGCCCCTGATACCTGTCCTGACGACGCCGCTGCTCGATTCGCTGTGGCCAGTGGTTCATCGCTGGGCGGAGTGCCTGTGAGGGATACCGGCGCGGCGGCGGGCGCCACGGGGGGCTTCTCGGTTCGCCGATCTTGCCGACGTTCACGGCGTCGCTGCCGGGCCGACGGCCTCCCGTGCCGGTCCCCGGGCCCAGCATCTTCGGACGCCCCGGCGCTGGGTGTGCCGGCCCCGGTGATCTGCACCGGCCAATCCCTTGGCTGGCCGAGGTCACGAAGCTGGCCGATCAGGGCCTCGCGGTCGCGGCGGAGGTGATCGATTGAAGCGCGCATGTCGTCGAGCATCCGCCGCAGCTCGCGCTCGCGTGCCTCCATCCGACGGGCTATGGCCTCGGGCGGCCACAACTGCTGAGGAATGTGCCCCTCAGCAGCGTTCTCTTGAGGCTCCAGGCAGCCGGGCAGGATGTCGTGGCGTGCCGTGCGGGGGCCGTCGGCTAGAGTGTCTGTGGCGCCGGGGCCGGACCGGTTCAGGTCGAGTTTCAACACGTGCATCGGCGTCTCCAGCTGATGGCCGTGCAATTACCAGGCCCGAACGGGAACCGAGTGCCCAGCGGTGAGCCGCGCCGTGCCGCCGCGGCTAGCTGGTGCGGCCTTTCGCTGAAGGCGGAGTGCCGCTGCGCCGGCGGTACTCATCGAACAGGCGGTCGCGCCAGGCTGGGACGTACGCGATCAGCGGCCTGAAATAGTTGCGGTGGATGGACAACGTCTCCAGGTCTGTCGCCGCCTTCACCGTGGCGGTCCGCGGAGTGTTCCCGAGGATCCCCATCTCGCCGAAGAACTCCCCGGCCTTCATCCTGGCGAGGACGACCTCCTTGCCGTCTTCCGTGCGGATCACTTCGACCTCACCCTGGCCGATCAGGTAGAGCCGATCCGGAAAGTCACCCTGCCTGAACACTACGTCGCCCGCGCGGAACCGTCGCTCCACCACGCTCTGCAGTCTGGCCTTGACGTCGAGGGCAATGACCGCCACCAGGAGCACCATGCCCAGCCCGATGCACATCTGGCCCAGGCCGAGGAAGAGGACCATGGTATAGGGCGTCGACGACACCGTGTAGACGAGGGCCGTCGCCAGGCCGGCCACGGTCAGCAGCGCGGAGGCCACCACGTACTTGTCGTGCGGGTGAGGGAGATCGTGGGTCGCCATGGCTAGCTCCTCGTCGACCGGGGCGGATGGCTCAGGTCATGGCAGTCGGTGCAGGCCGACTGGCCGAGCAGGGTCCTGTCGACGACGCCCGCGTGCTCCTTCTGCCGGACGAACTTGAGCGACTGCCCGTGGCAGTTCAAGCAGATGGTGTACCGGTAACGGCCCTTCACCGCGATTGGGAGTCGGTAGGTACCCGCGACCTCTCGCCAGATGTGGGCCATGCCCCCGAGCTTGGCTTCGACGGTGCCGAACAGGCCGTAGTCGGTGTGACACACGTAGCAGTGGTCCTCCTGGATGTAGCGGTGCTTGAAGTGGACGGCCGCCAGGCGCGGACTCTGCTCGTCGCGCATGTCCTCGACGAACGGACGCATGGCGTGGCACGAGCGGCAGAATTCGATGTCCTTGGCCTGCTCGAGTCCCACCGCCGTGCTCATCATCATGACGGGCAGCGGGAGGACGCAGATGCCAACGAACAGCAGCGCGCGCGCCTGGAACTCCGAGAGTCGTCGTCGACGCGCGCCAAGCGCGAAGAGGATGAGGGCGATCGACCCGAGCGCCATGACGAGCGCCAGCGCCTTCGCCCACGCTTCGGCATAGTCGCGCGGAGGCTGGTACGGAACCCCAGCGGCGAGCGCCTCACGGTGAAGCCTCGCGATGAGAAGGACGACCAAGATCGCGAGGGAGGGCCCGGCCTTGCGGTGCCTGCTCATCTTGACCTCCAAGAGGAGCCAGGGGGGCACTGGCGATGCTGATTCTAGGGCGCCGGGCCGGTTCGCTCAAGGACGGGGCTGCAGGTGGTCGGGACGTCTTCGCGGCAGCAGGGCGGAGGCCGCGAATGCTGCCGATTGTCCTATCGGTCCCGACTCGCGGCTGACGCCGTCGCCGCTCGCAGAATATGCTGGCGGACTTCATCGGGCGTGGCGTGCTTCTCACGCCAGAGGTAGAGGTAGTGCCCCAAGTCCGCGTCGGTCGGCTCGCGGCCATGGGCCTCTTTGTACCACCCCCGAATCCGGCCGGGCATCTGCAGCCAGTCGCGGTAGGCGCTCACGTCTTCTGACCCTTGCGGGCGCCTCGCGACCAAGGGCGTGACCGCATCCAGCTGGGCCCTCATCGTCCGGGTGTTGATGCGACCACGGGGCGAGATGGCGCAAATGTCGCAGCGGCCGAGGTTCTCCAGCAGAGCCGCCGCCCTCAGCGCAGCCTCCTCCGATGGAATCCGGTACTTGGCCGTCGACGAGACACCCGTGACCGCAGACACGCCGGTGCCGAGCAGTCCGAAGGCAAGCGTCATCACGATCACGAGACTCGCGACCGACGCACCCTTCCTCGCCATGAGCCGCCTTGGCCTCCCTCGCGCACCCGCTCGGGCAAGCGCCAGCGGGGTAAGCAGCAACGCGAGGGCTGCCACCAGCCATGCCACCAGCAGGCCGCCGTTTGCAGCGGATACTCGCCACGCCTCTCTGCTTTCGAAGGGGAACAGCAGGTTCACCTTCCATCCACTGAAACTCCAGTCGACCATGCCGCCGACTTCTTTGAAGTGGTGCAGGTTGTACGCCAGGGCATTCTGCAGGGAAACGAGCAGCAGCAGCCCGAACACGACCTGGAACAGGCGCAAGCGACCGTGGCGAGCGATCACCTCGACGAGCGGCGTGGCCGCCAACGGCAGTGCAGCAACGATCAGACGCATCGGGGTGCCGCCGGCCGCGTGAAGCGTGTGTCCCGCCGCGGGCGTGAGGAGCGCTGCGAAGGCGACCGCGCTCAACCACGCGACGTCCGGACGCCGTCGTGCGACCCACCAGTAGCCGGGCAGCGCAGCCAGGTACACGGGCGAGTTGGCGAACAGTCCCCATTCGCGGTCCACGAGGTACGCGGCGCTGGCCTGGAGTACCGCCTGCCAGGAGAATGCCGGGCCCGATCCGTCGGCAAGCCACATGGCAGTCGGGAGGATGCTGCCCGTGAGGTGATAGCTGTACAGCAACGAACTGCCGAGCGTCAGCGCGAACCCTCCCAAGAAGCCAAGCACAGCGCGCGGGCTGCGGCGCAACGTCACGATCGCGCTCAACGCGAGGACGCCGGAGAGGACGCTGAACCTGACGTGCAGCCACGGCAGGTAGCCGGCCAACAGACCGTAGAAGTACGGCGCACCAGATGTCCTTTGCTCCGGAAAGAGGAGGTATGCGGCGACGGCCGACAGCAGCACCCCGGCAGCGGTTTCCGGGTAGAACTGGAAGGGGAATGCGGCGACGGGAAGCGTGAGTGTCAAGGCCAGCGTGACGATCCACGCCGGCATGTTCGCCCCGACGCAGCGACGAAGAAACCGGAAGATCACCAGGCTCCAGAGCGCGTACAACCCGAGGAAGAAGCCATTGAGCGCATTCAGTTCGGCCGGCCACTGCGCAGGCGATCCTGGCTCCACACCACCCAGCCGCCTGTCCAGGTAGTACGCTGGGAACATCAGCATCGAGATCCCAGGGTTGTAGATCTGATACACGCCTCCATCCTTGCCCTCGAGGAAGCCACCGATCCGACGCGCACGGTTGAAGCGGCGTGACGGCTCGGCAAAGAAGGCGATGGCATCGGCCGCGAGACTGCGAAGCTCCCCCGGCAACGTCTCGGCAAGGAGCACGAAATTCTGCCAGACGCGGGGCTTGAAATCGGCGGGCAGCTCAGCAATGGGTCGGAGCTGGGAGATCTCGAAGCCGAGCCCCTGGTAGAAGAGCTCGCAGTAGCGGACGTACTTCGGTTCGTCGCCGTGGGTCGTGGCGTCGAAGCGCAAATGGGGCGTGCCGGCCACGACCCACGTCACGGCGATGGCCACCAAGGCGACCTCGGGAGCCCAGCGTCCCGCCCCACGAATGGATGGGAGCCTCTCGATCCACGCCCTCAGCGGGAGGTGCACGCGACGCTGGAACCCCGCCAGCACCCAGAGCAGCACCAGCGCGGTCCACCACCAACGCAGGTCGACGACCAGATAGAGCCAGACGGAGAGCGGGCCGCCTGAGCCGGTACTCAAGGTGCACAGCGGGAGGGCACTCGCGGCAAAGCAGAACAGCGGCAGCAGGTAGGCTACATCCTCGCGCGAGAGGAGCGGGGGCTGCAGCGTCCGACGTGCCGCCAATCGCCGGGTGGCCACGTGCCCCGCGATGAGCAGGCCCAAGGTCCAGAGCGCGAGCGACGCAAACGTCCCGATGGTCGCCGACACGAAGACGGTCTCGAGGTGCCCCTCGCGCTCGATTGGCACCAGGACGCTCCCCGCCAGCCACACGTGCAGGGCGACAATCAGTGCCCCAAGCGGCAGCACCAGGATCCCGGGTCGCCCCGCCACTCGCAGGCGCGCCAGGGCCTGCGTCAGCGTCGGCATGCGCGGATGATAGGCGGCGCGGGTCGACAGGCGCAAGCGGGCGCTGGCTGCACCCCCTGGGTTGCCGCCCAGGAGGACCGTTCCGAGCCCGCCGCCGGCCGGATTCTCAGCGTCCGCCCGGGACGCGGCCATTTGCACGCGATCCCAGAGGAAATCGGGCTGGGTTTAGCAGGACCCGTGGACCCTCCCTTACTTCTTCCCGCTGCCTCTTGCCTACTGCACGAAGGTCTGACAGATCGCGGCATAGTAACGCGCCGTCCTCCAACCGCGTGAGGCCGTCTGTTCCGTGACCGACTGTCTGCTTGGTAAGGAGCGCAACGCCGGGCGGCCCACCTGCCTCGAGACGCACGCATCGGTTACCGTAGCCCGCAGGCCCGACCGCCAGCCCTTGGTCAGGACGCGCCGAAGCGTGGTACCGTAGAGTGTTGCACCCACGGGCGCCGTGGCGGGAGACAGCCTGTCGCCAGGTGTCGGGAAGGGCGCACCGAATTGGGGGAACCGTGACCGACGTGCGATTGCTGGCCCTGTCTCTGACTCTTGCCCTGGGTGCCTCGCTTGGATGTTCCACTCAACCGGCGGCCACGACCGCGGCTGAACTGCAGGCCCCGACGTCGAGTGCCACGGCCTCGAGTGTCCCGGCGACCAAGGGTGTGCGGACGGTCACGGGCACCGTGGTCGAGACCGTCGACGCCAAGAACTACACGTATGTGCACGTGAATACCGGCTCGGAGGACCTCTGGGCCGCGAGCGGGCAATTTCGCGTGGCCGTCGGCGACCGCGTGATGGTCCCCCTCGAGATGCCGATGGAGAACTTCCACAGCGAGGCGCTCAACCGCGACTTCCCGCTGATCTACTTCGCGTCAAGCATCACGAAGGAAGGGCAGACGCCCCCGCCGATGGCTCCCTTTCCCGGGCATCCCCCGATGGGCGGCCAGGCGGCACGGCCCGACGCGCAGGGCGTCACCGAGCCCATCAGCCCCGCGCCTGGCGGCACACGCATCGCCGATGTGTGGGCCAATCGGGCGTCGCTCGCGGGCAAGACCGTGATCGTGCGCGGCAAGGTCGTGAAGTTCAACGGCGGCATCATGGGGCGCAACTGGGTGCACATCCAGGACGGGTCGGGCAAGGCCGATGCCGGCACGCACGACCTCACGATCACGACCGACAGCGTGGTCGCGGTTGGCGATGTGATCACGGCCACCGGCACGCTGGCGGTCGACAAGGACTTTGGCGCCGGCTACACGTACCAGGTCATCGTCGAAGGCGCCTCGATCAAGGCTCAGTAGACGGGCCGTCCAGCGGCCGTCTGCTCCCAGAAGCGGCCCAGCAGGACGCCGGCGACGTGCCGGCGGTAGGCGGCGGTCGAGCGGATGTCGTCGATTGGCGCGATCTCGCTCATGAGGATCGTGCGCGCGTCGTCCACGCTGGCGCCACCCGTGAGCGCTGCTTCGGTCTTTGGGACGCGCACAACGGTCGGGGCCACCGATCCAAGAGCGACGCGGGGGTGTGGGGCTCGGACAGCGGCCATGACGACCTTCGAGATGGCCTGCGCGCCACGCGTGCCGACCTTGCAGAACCACTGGCGGCCCTCGACCTCGGGGACCTCGATTCCGAGGATCAGTTCGTCGGCTCGCATCACGGTGGTCCGGTAGCCCTTGTAGAACGCCGTGAAAGGCACGCGGCGCGTGCCAGTGGCGCTGCCGAGCACGACGGTCGCCTCGGCAGCGGCGAGGACCGGCAACGTGTCGCCCGCCGGAGAGCCATTGGCGATGTTCCCGCCGAGCGTGCCACGGTTCTGGACCTGTCGCCCGCCCACTTCGCGTGCCGCGGAGACGAGCATCGGCAGCCACCGGCGCACGTCCGCGGATCGAATGAGCGAGCTGTAGGTCGCGAGCGCCCCGATGAACAGCACTGGGCCCCGCGGCTCGATGACACGCAACTCCTCGATCGGCCACAGGTTGAGGAATCGCGTCGCGCGAAGCGCGCCGTCGTTGAGCGCCACGTAGAGATCGGTGCAGCCGGCGAGCGGCACGAGCCCGGCCTCGTCGCGCATGAGGCGCAGAGCGTGGCGTAGCGATCGAGGCTCCACGAGCGACAGGCGTGAGATCGCTGTGCGCATCACCGCCTCTTGCCGCGGGCGCCGCGGCGCCGTGCTGGTCGTAGCGGCACCGCGGCGGCCTCAATGGCCCGGTAGATGCCCGAGTAGCCCGTGCACCGGCACAGGTTGCCCGCAAGGCCCGTCTTGATGTCATCGAGGTTCGGCCGGCGTCCGAGCGCCGCGGCCGCGACGATCATGCCCGGCGTGCAGATCCCGCACTGCGCGCCGCCGTGCTCGACGAAGGCCTCTTGCAGCCGACGGCGACCCCTGAGGCCCTCGATGGTCGTGACCCGCGCGCCCCTGACCTGGGCGAACGGGACGAGGCAAGCGTTCACGGCCTCGCCGTCCACGAGTACCGTGCAGGCGCCGCACTCGCCCTCGCCGCAGCCTTCCTTGGTGCCGGTCAGGTGGCAGTCCTCGCGCAGCACGTCGAGCAGGCGCTTCATCGGGTGGGCGCGCACGTCCACCGTTCGACCGTTGAGGGTGAATCGCATCGGCCTCATCCTTTCGACAAGGCGTCGAGCACGCGTTCTGGCGTCGCGGGAACCGCGCGCACGTCCGCGCCGAGCGATCGAAGCGCGTTGACGATGGCCGGGGCGCCGCCGTCCATCGGGAGCTCGCCGACGCCCTTGGCGCCGAACGCACCGTTTCGGTACGGGCGTTCGACGAACACGACGTCGATCTCGGGCGTGTCTGCCGTCGTTGGGATCAAGTAGTTGGTGAGCTGCGCGTTCGCCATGCGTCCGTCGCGCATCACCACCTCTTCGGTGAGGGCATAGCCCACCGCCTGCGCCGTGCCGCCCTCCATCTGTCCCCTGGCCATCACCGGGTGGATGACGCGGCCGATGTCGGCCACCGACGTGATCCGCAGCGGGCGGACAATGCCCGTGTCACGATCCAGTTCGACCTCGGCCACGTCGCACGCCCATGCCCACGTGCCGTACGCATCGCCAACGTACTGCTCCTCGTCCCACGTCAGGCCCGGCGGTGGGGTGTATTCCTTCGTGACCGAGATCGGACCGTGCGCGCGCCAGGATTCCGCGGGTGTCCGGCCGCGCAGGCGGCGCTTGAGATCGCGGGCGGCGAGCTCCAACAAGCGTCCCACGATCATCGTGGTGCGCGACGCTACCGTCGGGCCGCTGTCGGGTGCCAGGCTGGTGTCGGCCGGCGGCATCTCGACGTGCTCGTAAGGAATGCCGAGGGCCGTCGCGACGATCTGCGCCAGTACCGTTCGCGCGCCCTGGCCGATCTCCGTCGCCGTCACGCCGACGCGCACGCCACGGCGCGTCAACTCGAGCGTCGCCTTCGACCGCAGTTTCACCTCGCCCGAGCCGGTGAACCCGGCCCCGTGGAAGAACAGCGCGACGCCGAGCCCGCGGTCGGTGCCCCGGAGCGCACGGCGGCGCTGCCGGAATCGCGTGCGCCGCGCGGCCTCACGCAGGACGCGGAGGGCGCCGCCGTTGGCCTCGATGCGCTGGCCCGTGGCCATCGTGTCGCCCGGCCGCAACGCATTCCGTTCGCGCACCTGGATCGGGTCGAGCCCGAGCTGCTCACCGATGCGATCCATGTGTACTTCGGCCGCGAACTGGGTCTGTGGGGCGCCGAATCCCCGGAACGCCCCGTTCGGCGGGGTGTTGGTCTTGACCACCCGCCCGTGCACGCGGACGTGATCGCATCGATACGGGCCCGTGGCGTGAAGGAGACCGCGGGAGAGCACGACGGGGCTGAGGGTGACGTACGCGCCGCCGTCGAGCAGCACCTCGATGTCGATGGCCGTGAGATGCCCGTCGCGCGTCACGCCAGTGCGGTGACGCACGATCGCGGGGTGACGCTTGGTCGTGGCAAACATGTCCTCGGCGCGGTCGTAAACCATCTTCACGGGCCGGCCTGACTTCAGCGCCAGCAGCGCCGCGTGTCCTGCCAACACCGACGGATAGTCCTCCTTGCCTCCGAAACCGCCGCCGGTTTCAGTCTGGATCACCCGGACCTTGCGCTCGGGCAGCGAGAGCAACTCGCAGAGCGCCCGGTGCACGTAGTACGGGCACTGCAGGGACCCATGCACGGTGATGCCGCCATCGCCCGGCACCGCCAGCACGCCGTTGGTCTCGATGTACAGGTGTTCCTGGTGGCCCGTCCGGTACTCGCCTTCGACGACGAGATCGGCCTCGGCGAACCCCCGGCCGAGATCCCCCTTCGCGATGGTGATCTCCTTGAACGTCGTCGGCGACAGCTCAGGCTCGAAGACGGGCGACGCCGGGCGGTAGTCGATGGAGACGCGTACGTCGAGCAGGCGTTCCTTGTCGGCGTGCGCGAGGAGCAGGATGGCCTCGCCCACGTGCTCGACCCGTCCGTCGGCCAGGCTCGGCTGATCGGCCTCAATCAGCGAGACCACGTTCTTGCCGGGAATGTCGCGGGCCGAGACGATGGTGAAGCCGGTGGTATCGAAGTCGAGGTGGACCGACGCGATCTCGCCACGAGGGATGGTCGACCGGATCGTCGTGCCGTAAAGCAACCCCGGGAGGACCAGGTCGTCGATGTACCGCGCGGCGCCGGTAACCTTGTCGAGTCCGTCCTTGCGGCGGACCGGGTGGCCGACGACGGCAGTGGCCCGAGTCGCGTGTGCCTTGCGCGCGCCCTTCATGCGATCGTCTCGCGGCTGAAGAGGGGAGGCATGGGTGACCTGCCGGGGATTATATAGTCACGTGCGGGCGAATTGCGCCGGCCAAGAAGCGGCTCCTATACTGAACCATCGAACCGGGCGAGTCCCATGGACCTCGAGTTCACGCTCAACGGCGTCAGACGCCACGTCGTGGCCCGGGACGACGAGTCACTGCTCGAGGTGCTGCGCGAGCGCTGTGGCGTGACCTCGGTGAAGGACGGTTGCGCTCCGCAGGGGCAGTGCGGGTGCTGCCTGGCCCTCATCGATGGCCACGCCAAGGTCACCTGCGCGATGCCCGCGGCGCGCGCACGGGGTGCAGACATCCTGACGCTCGAGGGCGTCTCCGAGGAGGAGCGCGCCTTGACGGCCCGCGCGTTTGCCGTCGCGGCGGGCGTGCAGTGCGGGTTCTGCATTCCGGGCTTCGCGCTGCGCGCGAAGTGGCTGCTCGATCGAGAGCCGAGGCCGACGCGCGCGCGCATTGCCCGCGCGATCGACGTCCACCTGTGCCGCTGCACCGGGTACCAGCGAATCATCGACGCCATCGAGTTGCTCGCCGGTGCCCGAAGGGGTGAGCCGCTGCCCGAGCCGGTTCGGGAGGGCGGGGTGGGCG
>Ga0102851_10000857_pt1 | contig 16407 bp, 17 predicted proteins | sample Mud3Dept3metaG_FD_79558 | JGI IMG/M metagenome (GOLD analysis project Ga0102851, IMG submission 79558) | Freshwater wetland microbial communities from Ohio, USA, analyzing the effect of biotic and abiotic controls - Mud 3 Core 4 Depth 3... | ecosystem: Environmental > Aquatic > Freshwater >... | reverse complement strand
TCGCGGCGCACCTGCGTGCTGACCTTGATCGGCACCTGGATCGGATGCCGCTCGAAGCGCCGACGGTTCGTCATGGTCCTACTTCGCCACCGGCATGCCGTAGAGATCGTACATCGCCGGCTCGCCCAGGCCCAGCTTGTCGAGGTCCGCGCGGACCTTGGACATGTCGCCGACGATCGAGATCACGAGCTTGTTCGCCGGCGCGGTCGCCTTGGCGATCGCCTTGACGTCCTTCGCGGTGATCTTGCGGATGCCGTCGGCGTAGCGCGTGTACCAGTCGTCGGGCAGCCCGAACAGCACGAGATCCGAATACGTCTGAGCCGTGCTGGCATTGGTGCCGAACTGCGCGGGGAGCGCGCGGATCAGGTTCTGCTTCGCCTTGTCGAGCTCCTCCGCGGGGACGTCCTTGGTCGCGAGCTCCTCGACCAGCTTCAGCGTCTCGGAGACGCCCTGCCCGGTCGACGGTGTGACGATCGCGGTCGCGATCACGAACGGACCACGCGCGAGGCGCCAGTCCATGCTCGCGTTCGCGCCGTACGTGATGCCGAGCTGCTCGCGCAGGCGCTGGACGAGGCGGCTCGTGAAGCCGTCGCCGAGCGTCGTGCGGAACACCTCGAACGCGAAGTACCGACGGTCCTTGCGATCCGGGCCCAGGATGCCGAACCGAACGTCGGACTGTGCCGCGTCCTTGCGATCGACGAGCAGCAGGCGGTTCGCGAGCTTCGCGGGCGTCGCGACGATCTTGCCCGGCTTCTTGGCGCCGACCGGCTTCCACGCGCCGAGGCCCGCGTCGAGCTTCACCTTGAACGCGACCGGGTCGACATCACCGACGACGATGAGCGTCATCACCGCCGGGTTCCAGCGCTCCTTGTAGAACGTGCGCGCATCCGCGACGGTGACGTCCTTGAACTCCTCGCGGATGCCCGTCGACGGATGGCCGTACGCGCTGTCCATCCCGAAGATCGCCGCGTTGAGCATGATCGACGCGACCTCGCGCGGCCGATCGCGGCGCAGCTCGAGCGCCGTCATCCGATCACCCTTGACGCGCTCCGCCTCCTTGTCGTCGAACGCGGGCTGCGTCATCAGCTTGGTCACCAGCTCGGTCGTCTGATCGATCGTCTTCGACAGGGTCGAGACCGAGACGTACGCCGCATCCGCGTCGATGCCGATGCCGATGCCGGCGCCGAGCCGGTCGGTCTCTTCGGCGATCCCGATCGCGGACAGGCCGCCCGCGCCCTCGTCGAGGAGGTCGGCGGTGAACGACGCCAGGCCGCCCTTGCCCTTGGGATCGTTCGACGCGCCCGCACCGGGCACGACGATCGACATCGAGACGATCGGCAGCTTGTGGTTCTCGACCACGAGCAGCGACATCCCGTTCTTGAGCCGCAGCCGCTTGGCGACCGGCGGCTTGAACTTCGGCTCCGTGGTCGGGGCCGGCGGCTTGGTCCACTCGGTGATGCCCGACTTGTCGAAGACCGACGGGGTCGGAGCCGGCTTCGCGGGTTGCGCGGGCTGCGCGAGCGCGGGCGCCGCCGCGAGCACGAGGATCGAGACGAGCTTGACGATACGCATCACTGCTTCTCCTGCGGCTTCTTGCCGGGCGTGATCGTCAGCACGACCCGCGCGTTCGGCTTGAGGTACCTGGCCGCGGCATCGCGGACCTGGGTGGTCGTGACGGCGCGGCGGCGCGCGAGGTCCCTCGCGAAGTAGTCGGGGTCCTTCGCCAGCACGTCGTAGCTCGCGAGCTGGATCGCGCGCGACAGCGTCGGTTCGAGCCCATTGAGGAACGACGCCTCCTGCGAGTTCTGCGCGCGCTCGAGCTCCTTCGCATCGGGCGCGGTCGTCGAGATCTTTGCGACCTCCTCGGAGATCTCCTTGATCAGGCGCTTCGGATCCGTGCCGGGCTTCGCGGTGACCACGATCTCGAAGCTGCCGCCGATCTGCTCGCCCGAGAACCCGGCGCTGACGCTCTGCGCGATCTTCTCGTCGTAGACGAGGCGCTTGTACAGCCGGCTCGACTTCCCGTCCCCGAGGATCGCCGCCACCGTGTCGAGCGACGGCTCGTCGGCGGTGAACCCGGCCGGGCCGCGCCAGGTCAGGTATACGCGCGGGACCTGCACGTCATCGGTCGTGTTGATCACGATCTCCTTCGTGATCGGTGCGGGCGACTTGTACTGCGGGCGCTTCGGCTCTGGGCTCCGCGGGAGCCACGAGAAGTACTTCTCGACGAGCCGCTTGACGTCGTCGAACTTGACGTCGCCCGCGATCACCAGCGTCGCGTTGTTCGGCACGTAGTAGGTCCGGAAGAACTGCGCGACGTCGGCGACGGTCGCGGCCTTGAGGTCCGCCGGGTAGCCGATCGTCGACCAGTGGTAGCCGTGATCCTTGGGCCACAGCGCCTCCTGGATCAGCAAGGACGACATCCCGTACGGCTGGTTCTCGTAGCTCTGGCGGCGCTCGTTGAGGACGACGTCGCGCTGGTTATCGAGCTTGGGGTTGTCGAACGTGTCGAGCAGGCCGGCGAGGCGATCCGACTCCATCCACAGCATCTGCTCGAGGAAGTTCGAGCCGGCGACGTTCTGGTACACGGTCATGTCGCTCGACGTGAACGCGTTCGACCAGCCGCCCGCCGCTTCGAGGAGTCGATCCATCAGCCCGTCGGGCAGGTGCTTCGAGCCCTTGAACATCAGGTGCTCGAACAGGTGCGCGAATCCGGTGCGCTTCGCGACCTCGTCCTTGGATCCGACCTTGAACCACAGCACCTCGTAGACGGTCGGCGCCTTCGGGTCCTCGATCACGTAGACCTGCAGGCCGTTGGGCAGCGCGAACTTCTGGTACGCGATCTTCGGTTCCTCGGCGTACGCGGGCAGCGCGAACGCGACGACCAGCAGCAGCAGCGTCAACAGGCGTTTCATGAGGCGGACACTAGCGCACGTTCGCCCGGGGAACACGCACGCAGGCCGTCACCAGCTGACAGCCAGTGCGAACGCAGAGGGCCCCGTGCGTCCGGCACGGAGCCCCAGGGTGTCGCAGCCGTGGTCGTGCGCGCTAGTTGCCGAGCTTGAAGCCGCCCTTGGCCTCGCCCTTCACCTTGAGGGTCGGCGCTTTGATCCTGATCTCCGGGGCCTTGATCCGGATATCCGCCTTGGCCTTGAGATCCGCGTTGGCCTTGAGGTCCGCCCGGGCCTTCGCCTCGGCGTCGATCGCGGCGTCGCGGTGATCGCGGACGTTGACGTCGACCTTGCCGCGAACGTCGGGGACGACGACCTTCACCTTGCCGCGAACGTCGGGGACGACGACCTTCACCTTGCCGCGAACGTCGGGTGCATCGGCGCGGACGTTCGCGCCCGCCCCGACCTTCCAGCTCGCCCGCGCCTTCGCGCCCGCGTCGAAGTCGGGAGCGCCGAGCTTGATCTTCATGCCGACCGGGACCTTCCAGCGGGCGCGGAGGGTGGCGCGCGGCTCGGGCGCGGCGACCTGGAGGCGGCTGTCGTAGCGACCGCGAAGGTCACCACCGACCAGGACCTTGGCCTTGAGCGTGGGCGGGCGCACGTACCAGCCGACATTCGCGCGCATCGGCGCGGGTGCGAGCTTCACGTTCGCGCGCCAGTTCATCGCCGGCGCGGAGATCCAGACCGGGCGCGCTGACGCCGTGAACGAGAGGTCCGGCGCGAGCCAGATCTTGGTCTTGACGCGGGCGCGCACGCGCGCGGGCTCGATCGCCGGTGCCTCGACGGTGGCGTAGAACGCGGGGACCGTCACGCCGACGAGGTGCGCGTGGACGCGGCCGCGCGGGTGGTGGACGTAGTACTGGAAGCGCAGCGGCTCGAGATAGCCGGTCGCGGTGACCTCGTAGCGCTTCGGCCACAGCACCGCGGCATCGACGCGCGGCGCGGCGACCTCCCACTGCACCTTCACGGTGTCGGGGTGCCGGACATAGAGGTCGAAGGCGAGCGTCGCGTGCGAGGCGTATGCCCAGGTCAACGCGTCGAGCCGGCCCGCGAGGTTGAACGAGGCGTCGATCGTCGCGGCCCCGTCGGGGAGGCTCGCCTGATAGGTCGCGGTGTCGCCCTTGTCGGCGCTCACCGAGGCGGTCGCCTCGAACGTCGCGACGGCGTCGGCGGCCGCATCGAGATCCGCGTATGCCTCGATCAGCGCCTTCTCGAGGTCGGCCATCGCCGCGGCGTGTGCATCGACGGTCGCGGTGAGCTCGATCTTCGCATCGGCCTCGTCGCGCCACAGACCCCAGTCATCCGCGGGCCAGGGCGCAGCGGAGCCGACGGAGCCGTTCGCCTCGATGATCGCGACCGCACCACCGTCGACTACCAGGGGCTCCGCATCGAACGCCGACAGGCCAAACACGTCGACCGCACCCGCCTCGACACCGATCCGGACCTGGCCCGAGGCGGCGACGCCGATGCCGTAGACCGTGCCGCGCGTGACCACGACGCCCGCGGGCGTGTAGACGTGGAACGCGCCCTCACCGGGCGCGCGCGGGGTGACGGTGAAGCGCGCGAGGCCCGCGAGGACCGCAGCACCGGATGCTGGATCGGCGGTGCTCTCGCGGCTGGCGATCGCGATCGTCGAGACCTCGGCGACCTCGATCACGCTCTCGTCGGCGAGCACGACCGTCGCGGTCGCGGCATCGCCGGTGCGGAGCTGATCACCGGGATAGAGCTTGGTGTCGTCCTTCGCGGCGGCGAACGTCGGCTCACCGACGCGGCGGACCTCGAGAGTCCCCTTCGCCGCGGTCACGACCGCCGCGGGTCCTTCCTTGTCGTCGCGCTGGATGCCACCGGCGGTGACCCCCGCGGGCGACGCCACGGCTCCGGCGGCGGGCTTGGCGCCATCCTTGGTCGTGACCGGGGCCTCGGTGCCCTTGGGCGCGATCGGTTCCTTCTGGGGATCGCCGCCCTTCTTGCACGCACCCGAGATCACCGCACCCAGCAAGATCGTCATCGCAACAAGTCGACGCATACGGAGCCTCTTTTCGTCGCCGAGGATGCCGACTCGTGCCGGTGAACACCAGGCGCGGCCGGTGAGGGCGCGGTTAGCCGCCGCGTCGTGACACCAGGGTTCGCATGCTTGGAGGTGTGGCGTCCGCGCACGGCGACGGTACACTTCCGTCATGAGCACGGCTGATCTACGCCCCGACCGCCCCGAGCTGGCGTCGGACACGCGCCGGATGAGCGAGGCCGAACGCCTCGACGATCCAACGCAGGTCAGCGGCCGGATGTTCTGGATCGCGCTGGTCCTGATGGTCGCCGCGATCGCCGTGTTCCTCGTGGTGCGCTGACCGTGCCCGCGACGCCGTTCGAGCTGCTCGGTGGCGAGCCGAAGATCCGCGCGCTCGTCGAGCGGTTCTACGACGTGATGAGCGATCGCGAGCCGGAGCTCGCGCGCCTGCATCCGTGCGACCCCGAGGGCCGCGTCGCGCGCGTGCCGCGCGATCGGTTCGCGCTGTTCCTGATCGGCTGGCTCGGCGGCCCCGACGACTACGTCGCGCAGCACGGTCACCCGCGGCTGCGGATGCGCCACGGCCGCGTCCGCGTGGACCTGGCGATGCGCGATGCCTGGCTGCGCTCGATGACCGCCGCGATGGACGCCGAGCAGATCGGCGCCGAGGTCCGCACCTTTCTCGATGCACGGTTCGCCGAGGTCGCCGACTTCCTGCGCAACGCCGAGGACTGAGCTACGGTGCGCGCATGGACGCGCGGATCGACGAGGTGATCGAGGTGTGGTTCGGCGCGGGCCCGGCGCCGACGGCGGAGACCTTCCAGCGCTGGTTCACCAAGGACCCGGCGTTCGACGACGAGCTGCGCGCGAAGTTCGGCTCGCTGCATGCGGACGCCGCCGCCGGCACGCTCGATCGCTGGCGCCAGACCGCGCGCGGCGAGCTCGCGCTGATCATCTTGCTCGATCAGCTATCGCGCAACCTGTTCCGCGACGATCGCCGCGCGTTCGCGACCGATGACGTCGCGCTGTCGCTCGCGCGCGATCTGCTCGGCAGCGGCCGGGCCCGCGAGCTCACCGTCTACCAGCGGATGGTCGCGCTGCTGCCGTTCGAGCACGCGGAGAACCGCGACGCGCAGGCCGAGGGCGTCGCCGCGTTCTCGACGCTCCTCGACGAGGCCCGCGTCAGCGACCCCGCCGCGGTCGAGATGCTCACCGGCGCGCTGTCGTACGCGGAGAAGCACCGCGACATCATCGAAAAGTTCGGCCGGTTCCCGCACCGCAACGGGGTGCTCGGCCGGACGTCGAGCGCCCTGGAGCTCGCGTACCTCGCGACGCCGGGCTCGGGCTTCTAGCTACGGAACCGTCGTCGGCTCGGTCGCGACGCCCCAGATCTGATCGCGGTCTTCGTCGAGCGAGAAGTCGGTGACGTCGAAGTCGACGCCGAGGGCGCCGACCTTCGCGGTCAGGGTCCCGCTCGCCGGCAACGCGACGAGCGACGGCACGTCGACCGCCGTGGTCCCGTCGAAGATCGAGATCTCGAGGAGCTCGGCCGCGGCCCCGTCGGACCACGTGATGTTGTGGCCCTTCGCGCCCGCCGACGGCGTGAACGAGGCGGCCGTCCGCGTGACGGAGACCCCGGTGGGCGGCACCAGCCACGTGCCCGCGGCCAGCGTCGTCGCCGTGAGGCCCCGACGCAGGAGGATGCTCTGCGCACCCGATTCGCCCGACGCGGTCTGCGCGACGGCGGTCAGCCGGTACGTGGCCGCCGCGTCGAACACGCTCGGCTTGGGCGCGAGCAGCATCGTGTCCACGGTCTGCAGGAACAGCGGGAGCTGGACGATCTCGCCACCGGGGGTCTCGATCCCGACGAACGACGAGGTCTCGGTCAGCGCCGCCGGCGGCGTGCCGAGGTCGACGGTGACGTTCTGGAGATTCCCCGCCTCGACCTGGTCGAGCACGAACCCCATCTGATTGATGCCGGCCTCGACGACGACGCCGGCCTTGTACGCCCAGCCGATGATCGTCTGGGTGTCGTCATTGGGATCGGCGAGCGTGCCCTTCGAGTCGCGATCGAGGATCGCCGCGACGATCGTGACGGTGCCGGTACGACTCGTGAGTCGCCAGTTGCACGGCATGCCCACGCACACGTTCTGGTTCGTCGGCGTGTCGAGACTGTTCGCGTCGTCGCCGAGATCGTCGACGTGCGAGTACAGGACGATCGCGGCCTTCAGGTGCTGTGCGGGGACGGTGATCTGATCCCACCCCGCGATGGTCCCGGCGAGCGTGGCCTGCGGAGGCGCCGCGGTTCCTCCGGCCTCCACGGGGATCGTGACGTTGGCGCCGTTGACGCCGACCCACACCGTCGAGCGATAGCCGGTGACCTTGACCGCGATGGTCTGCTTGCCCGAGAGGTCGCCGAACACGGCCAGGCCCTTCTCGTTCGTGGTCTTCTCGGTGTCGCCCACGCGAACCATGGCGTTGCCGATCGGCGCGTCGGACTGGGTGTCGATCACGTGGACGTTGAGTGTCCCGTCGATCTCGCCGTCGCCGACCCCGCCGCCGGGGATCACCCGCGGATCGACATCATTGCTGCACGCCGCGAGACCTAGGATCAGACCGAGCTGGATCAGACGCATGGACCCTCCCTGCGCCGACGATCATACGTGGGGCACACCGGGCACGGCCAGAAACTGCACTCCGCGTGACCCGGCGCACGGGTGAGCGATCACAGGTGCGTGAGCAGGCCGTGCATCCGCGCCCGACGAACCTGATCCCACACGCCCTGGAGCGTGTTGCGCGGCGTGGTCACGAACCGCTCCGCGTGAAACGCGTTGTAGAGCAGGCGGCGACCGTCCTCGCGCTCGGCGAGGGTCAGGATCGCGTTGCCGAACAGCCGGTGCTCGGGCTTGGAGATCAGGCCGTGCCCGACGATCAGGTCGTTGGGGATCGGCCCGGTCAGGCCGAGGACGCGCACCTTGCGCTCGGGCGCGACGTCGACGAACCCCGCGCGCCGCACGCGCTCGCCCTCCGGGGGCCGCTGTGCGTAGGTCGCGCCCGCATCGGCGCGACCGTCGAACACCGCGCGCACGACCTCGGCGTGCGAGCGCAGGAACAGCTCGCGCCCGAAGAAGTTGTCCGGATCGAGGCCCTGCGCCGCGATCGCGAGCCGCGGGTAGAGGTAGCCCGCCGCCGAGGTCTTGTCGACCCACGCGATCGTCTTGCCGCGCAGCGCCTCGATCGTCCTGAGCGACCGCTGGCCATCCACGAACAGCGCGCCGCAGTACTCGGTGCTGCCCTCCCGTTCGGCCGACAGCAGTGGGCGGAGCTGGATGTGCTCGCCCGACAGGACGAGCAGCGCCGGCGACATCCACGCGTAGTGCACGCGGTCCTTCTCGAGCTCGGACGTCAGCTCGGTGTAGCTCGCCGGATGGATGCAGTTCACCGTCGCGTCGAGCAGCACGCCGAGGGCGGCGCACAGCTCCACGAGAGCCGCACGGCTGTCTCCCGGCGTGGCCGAGGGGACCACGGCGAGCGTGATCGACGGCATTCGACTCAGTCTACACCCTCGGCAGTGCGGGTGCGGTAAGACGATGACGTGGAGGCAGCAGGTACCCCGGCACCCGCACCGAGGGCGATGTGCCCGCGATGCCGGCGCCCCCTGACGGTGTGTTACTGCGCCTCGCTCCCACGCCTCGACACGCGCACCCGCATCGTCATCCTCCAGCACCCGCGCGAGCGCGACATGCCGATCGGCACCGCGCGGATGGCGAGCCTCTGCCTCCCGCAGGCGAAGCTCCACGTCGGTGTGCGGTGGACCGACAGCGCACCGCTCGCCCACGCCCTCGGCGATCCGGCGTATCCCCCGATCCTGCTCTACCCCGGGCCCGGCGCGAAGGACATCCTCCGCGAGCCGCCGGTCGGCCCGGTCACGCTCGTCGTGGTCGACGGCACCTGGTCACAGGCGAAGTCCGTCGTACGCGATAACCCGCTGCTCCAGGCGTTGCCGCGCTACGCGTTCGACACACCCGAGCCGTCGCAGTACCGGATCCGCAGGGAGCCGCGCGCCGAGTACGTCTCGACGATCGAGGCCCTGATGTACGTGCTCGGTGCGCTCGAGGGTCAGCCCGAGCGATTCCGCGCGCTGCTCGACCCGCTCAACGCGATGGTCGATGCGCAACTCGCCTGCCAGGCAGCTCACCCGCGCCGGCGCCCGCGCCACCCGCGGGGGCCGCGACCGCCGCGCCGTCCACTGCCCGATGCGGTGATGGATCGCTTCGCCGATCTCGTCTGCCTCGTCGGCGAGGCGAACGCGTGGCCCTATCACGCGGCCGGCGAAGGCATGCGCGATGAGCTCGTCCACGTCGTCGCCCACCGCCCGGCGAGCGGCGACACCTTCGCGCGGATCGCGGCGCCCGAGCGCGCGCTGTCCCCGACCACCTGCTTCCACACCGGCCTCGCGGAGGAGCAGCTCGCGGCCGGCTCGCCGCGCGCCGACGTCCTCGCGCAGCTCGCGGACTTCCTGCGCCCGACCGACATCGTGTGCGCGTGGGGCCACTACGGCCCGTCGCTCGTCACCGACGCCGGCGGCACCCTGCCCCCCGAGCGGATCGATCTCCGCGCCGCGGCGCAGCGGTTCGCACACAAGAAGCTCGGCAGCCTCGACGACTACGCCCGATCGCTCGGCCCGATCGGACCGTCACTCGCCGACGGTCGCGCCGGCCTCCGCCTCGCGATGCTCACCCAGATCGTCACGACCTGGCGCGCCCTCTAGCTCGACGGCGGATACCCGATCAGTTCGCGACGCCGTAGTAGCGCTCGAACCGCCGCATCTGCTCCTCGATCTGCTGCACGCGCGACGACATCCGGCACGGCGGGGACTCGTCTCGGCTCGACGCGCAATCCGCATCGGCGCGCGTGTACTTGAGGTTCGTGCGCGTGACCTCGAGATCACGCCGTGCCGTCTCGAGCTGCGCCTCGAGCTGCCGGTACTCGCGGTCCTTCTCGAGCTGCTTGCACGCCTTGATCTGCGCCTTGTTCGACTTCACGACCAGCTCGGCCTCGCCGAGCAGGGCGCGACCGGGGGCGCTCTCCATGCCGTCGAGATCGATCCGCTCGTGGTTCTCGAGCGCGAGCTTGACGGCGGCGAGATCCTGCTCGAGCACGCACGCGGCCTTGTCCTCGGCGTCGCTGCGGATCCGCCCGACGGCGCGCTCGACCTCGCGCAGCCGCTTGGACACGAGGTCACCCGTCTTGGCGACCTGCGCGCGGACCTCCTTGAGCTGCATCGCGAAGGGCGACGACCGCGTGAGCTTGTCGGGCGTGACGCCGGTGCGGACCTGGCCGACGAGGCGGTTCTCCCACGCGCGCATCCGCGACTCGTCCTTGCTCTGCGGCTCCTTCCACGCGAGCGGTGCGGGCTTGTGACCGCACGCGACGTCGTAGCCGACGCGGCCGTCCTGGTCGCTGACGTCGCACATGCACGTGACCGCCGCGAGCAGGTGGTCGGACTCGGTGCGCCAGTGCGTGGTCGCGACGCGGGTCATCCGTGCTTCGGTGATCGACATCGGGCAATCGACCCCGATCTCCGACGCCTCGAGCCACAGCCGGACGTCCGGCGAGTACGGCGACGACACGTTCAGGGCCTGTCCGGAGCGGTTCCCGGTGGCCTTGGGTCCCTGAGCAGCACATCCAGCGACGACGGCGGCGATGAACACGAAGCGCATGGGCGTGCACGTGTAGCCAACCGGCCTGGGCGAATCAACAGCTTTGTTGTGACGGTCCCGCATCGGGGGTCCGGACGGATGCTCCCGGCAACCAGTCGCAGGGTCAGGCGGAATGGATCGCCGAACGTGCCTTGGCGGCCCGCCGCTTCGACAGCTCGACCCCGATCGCATCGAGGCCGTGGGCGTTGGCCGCCGCGAGCGCACTGCCCTGCCCGCAGAACGGATCCACGACGACCCGCGCACCGGTCGTGCCGATGAACCGGATCGCGACCTCGCACGCGGCCGCGCCCATCGCGCGCGACCAGCTCATCGTCCCCAGCGCCGGCAGGACATCGGGGGTCGACGCCCCCGGCGCGAGCCGGCGCTCGCGACTGACACACACGAGGTGCGCATAGGCGGGACGCCCGAACGTCGTCGTCCCCGGCGGCACGCGACACACGATCTTGTGGAACAGCGCGTGACTGCCGGCCGCATCGGCGCCGGTCATCACCAGGTGGCCCTTGTCGATCCACCGGCCGTCGTGTTTGACGTCGGTCTGGTAGAACACGGCAACCGCATCGTCGGCGACCGCGCGGCACGCGAGCGTGACGGTCTCGACGAACCAGGTGCGCCACGCCGCGATGCCGAGCTCCGGCAGCTCGCTGTGGTCCGGCAGCGACGTGAACACCGCATGGTCCTCGGGTAGCCGGGTCGCGAGGAACGCGATCCCGTCTCCGTGATGAACGACGCGCGTCGGACTCACGGGGGATCGACGACGAAGTGATCGTACTTGACTGGCTGAGCGGGCGGCGTCGCTCCGAGCGCGGTCAGCGCGGCGTCGAGCTCGAGGACGTTGCCGGCGGTGAGCTGCAGCACGTGCTCCGCCGGCTGATAGGTCGTGCCGTACGCGTAGTTCTGCTTCGGCGTCGACGTCATCTCGACGTGCGCTCCGAGGACGTGCGCGATCGGGTGCGTCGCGACGAACTGCGCGAGCCGGCCGATGCTGATCCGGTACATCGTCCAGTCGTTGACGAACAGCAGGCCGGGATACAGCGTATCGCCGGTGAGGAGCAGGCCGGTCTGGCGATCGTAGATCGCGATGTGTGTCTGCTCGTGACCGGGGATCGCGAGCACGTCGAGGACGCGGCCGCCGAGATCGATGGTGCCGGTGCCCATCGGCCACGTCGTGATCCCGAACGCGGCCTGGACGCTGGCGCGCGCGGTCCCCACGACGGTCGTGTTCGGCTGCCCGGAGAACCGCGCATCGCCGGCGATGTGATCACCGTGCGCGTGCGAGTGCGCGACGGTCAGCGCCCTGGTGCCGATCAGGCCGCGCACGGTGTCGCGCACCGTGACCGTGGTCGTCGCGCCGGTGTCGAGCACGAGCGCGCCGGTCGTGCCCTGGAGCACATAGAGGAAGGGTGCCTCGAAGGTCCGGCACTTGTTCTGCCGGATGATGTGCGTCGTCGCGTTGTAGGCGTGGACCTGGACCTCCGGGTCGGTGTTCGCGGCGCAGTTCGCCGAGCCGTGCATCCAGCTCACGGTCAGCGAGCCCGGCGTGAGCCCACCGGACGGCGCATCCGCGAGCAGCGGGGCGTCACCGCCGCCGCCAGCGGGCGCGTCGATCGCTCCGCCGCCACTGCCCGGGCTCTCGCCCACGCATCCGGTGAGCACGACCAGGGCGAGGATCCCGCGCATCGTCACCGAAGAAGCATCATCCATACCTCGGGGACTTTGCGGGCCCCCCGTACAGAATCAGCAGCTTGGCGCCGCCGACGCGGGGCGCCAGCCCCCGAGCCGTGGTGAATCACCCCGGCTACGCCGTCGCGAGCAGGCCCCGCTTGCGGAGCTTCTTGAGCTGGGACCGCAGCTCCTTGTCCTCGAGCTCCTCGCGCAGGCCGGGGCGACTGTCGAGGCATTGCTCCCAGGCCGCGGCCATGAACGCCTCGCTCGGCAGGCCGTGCTTGGCTGCGAGCCGTGCCGCTTCCTCGAGCAAGCGCCCGACCTCCTGGGGCCACGACGCGCGGTCGGGCGCGTCTGCGAACGACTCGGGGTTCGACAGAGCAGGGTTGGTTTGCGACATGGAGACAATAGAACCATCCTGAGGCCGCCGCGCTTCACCCGAACGGGCAGGTGCGGCACTGGATGATCGTTCAGGCGATCGCCGTGATCACGAGCGAGCGCGTCTTGCCGGGCAGGGTGACCTCGATCTCGTCGTCGATCTTCTTGCCGAGGAGCGCGCGGCCGAGCGGCGACGACGGGGTCACGACCTGGATGCCTCCCGCCAGCACGCTGCCGCCACCGTGCGGGACGAGGAAGAACCGGTGCTCGGCTCCCTCCTCGTCGACCGTGACGACCGCGGTGATCGCGGCCGGATCGTGCGCGGTGAACGCGCGCAGCTTCATCGCCGTGATCTCCGAGACCGCGGCCTCGAGCTCGGCCACGCGCTGCGCCTGACCGCGCGCGAGGTACGACTGCTCGAGCCCGCGCGTGTCCTTGTCGTTCTCGGGCTTGGCCTCGGCGTGGGTCGCGCCCTCGATCGCGGCGGCGTACGCGGCCTGCGCGGTCGCGAGCTGCGCCGAGAGCTGCGCGAGCAACTCCGCCTGCAGCGCGGTCTTGTCGAGCGCGACCTCGCGGTCGGCGGGTGACATCCGCGTAGTCTACATCTGGACGCAGGCGACCATCGAGAGACAGTCGATGATCGGGCTCGCGGTCTGGTCCCCGCACGCCATGGTCGTGCACGCCTCGACCTCCTGCACCTGCTGCGCGGTGCAGTCCGCGAGGTCGGCCGAGCACTCACCGACGCAGCTGGGGTCGGAGTCCATGAAGCACACGCCGAGCGCGTCGCACGCGTGCATGCAGGCCGCCGCAACCGACCCCGCAGGGGCGTCGATCGCCGGCGCGTCGATCATCGGAGCATCGACGAGCCGGGCATCGACGAGCCGGGCATCGATCGCCGGCGCGTCGGCGGCCTTCGCATCGACGGGGAGCTCGGAGCCATCGTCGCCACAGGCCGCCGCGAAGACGAGGAGGGTCACGAGGAGGGTCCGCATGCGCCGGACCCTAGGCGCTGCGGCCCCGCGCTGACAAGGGACAATCGCGGAACGGGCTGGCAGTCCCCGAAGATGGCTTTTTTCCTTGAGTCCCGGGCCAGGGCTGGCTATTGAGGCCCCCTCGGCGAGGTGGAGCGATGGTGAAGAAACTCGGACTCATGTGTGCCCTGCTCGCGCTCGGCGCGTGCGCGAAGGACTTCGATGCGGAGGTCGCGGGTCGCCAGGTCGTCGAGGCGCGTCACACGGGCACCTCTGCGCCGGTCGCGAGCACGCCCCCGAGCGAGGCGCCGCCGGGCACGCTCGAGCGCCGCGTGCTCGATCTCGCGAGCTGCCAGCTCGAGGGTCATCAGATCGTCGACACCTGCGCCGCGATGACCGCGTTGCGCCACGAGCTGGCCTCGCCGGGCGGGTCGAAGGAGCTGAGCCTCGCCCTCGGGACGAGCCTGCTCCGGCACCGCGCGCCCGCGGTCCGGATCGAGGCCGCAAAGCTGATGGGCAGCGATCTGGCGAGCCGCCTCGCGATCGTCGACACCGCGCGCCGCGAGGCGGTCCCCGCCGTGCGCCAGGCCTACGTCCAGCTGCTCGCCGACGAGGGCGCGCGCCTCCCACCGGTGGCGAGGTTCCTCCTCGAGTCCGCCGATCACCCGACCGCGGCGGTGCGGCTCGATGCGCTCGATGCGCTCACGGCTCCCGTGAACCGCGGGATGCCCGGCGGTGCCGCGAAGATCGTCGCGATGGTCGAGGGCGATCCCGATGTCCGCGTCCGGCGCGCCGCGTGCGCGCTCGGCGGCAAGCTCGGCGACGCGACGCTCGTCCCGATGTACGCGCGCCAGACCGCGACGACCGCGGATCCCGAGCTCCATGCCGCGTGCATGGAGGGCCTCGTCGCGATGTTCCACAACCCGCCGGTGTTCGACACCGCGAGCGAGCCCGCGTACCGCCTGTTCCTCGAGCGGCTGGCTGCCCAGCCGCGCAGCGAACAGTCGCCGCCGTGGAGCGTGATGAGCACGTTCTGCTACTTCTCGCACGACGCCGACCTCGACCAGCTCGCCGCCTGGAAGCTGCGCGCGCCGTGGTTCGACGCGGCCGAGGTCAAGCGCGTGATCACGAGCGTGATCACCGACAAGGCGACCAGCTGGATGGCGCGGGCAGCGGCCGTCGAGTCACTCGTCGGCCTCGGCGCGACCCGGGTCGAGCTCGCCGCGCTGCGCGCGGCGCACGACCCCAAGGATCCCGGGGACCGCCAGGTCCTCGCCAAGATCGACAGCGCCCTCGGCGAATAGCGAACCTTCGAGGGTATGATGAATCCGATCGTGGCGAGAACACCGACGCTTCCCCCGCCGACGCATGCGATGCGGCGGGTCCTCGACCAGCGCGAGGTCAAGATCGTCTATCAACCGATCGTCGACCTGCAGACGCACAAGGTGTTCGCGCACGAGGCGCTGGCGCGGCCGTTCGGCCCCGAGTTCACGAACCCGCTGCAGCTGTTCGCCGCCGCGGTCGAGCACTCCCTGACCGGCGAGCTCGGCAAGATCCTGCGCGAGATGTCGATCGAGGGCTGCCCCGACTTCCCGCTGTTCATCAACATCCATCCATCCGAGCTCAACGAGCAGTGGATCATCCAGCCGAGCGACGCGCTGTACCAGCACGATCGCGAGGTCTACCTCGAGATCACCGAGGGCGTGCCGCTCTCGCACTTCCACCTGTGCCAGACGATCCTGAGCGAGGTCCGCGGCCGCGGCATCCACCTCGTCGTCGACGACCTCGGCGCCGGCTACTCGAACCTCAAGTACATCGCCGACCTGCACCCGAAGGTCGTGAAGCTCGATCGCGATCTGATCGCGGGGCTCACCACCGACTCGCGGCTGTTCAAGCTCGTGTCGGGCATCGTCGTGATGTGCACGCAGCTCGACGCGCTCGTCGTCGCCGAGGGCATCGAGACCGTGCAGGAGCTCGACGCGGTGATCGCCGCGGGCGCGCACTACGGCCAGGGGTACCTGCTCGCGCGACCGGCGTTCCCGCCTCCCGAGGTCACGTGGCCCGAGGCGAGCAAGCACACCACCAAGTACGTGCCGCCCAAGCGCGCTCAGACCAAGCCCGGCGGAACCCGCCGCTAGCCCATCAATGGGGTCCGACCGTCTGACCCCGTTTTCCTCGGCGAGGCCCGGTCAAGAAGCTCCGCGCTGCGCGGTGATCCGCGCTCGCGCGATCGACCTGACGTAGAGCACGAACGACGAACGGCTCCGGACGGGGGGGCAACCGTCCCCCGGTCGCCTCGTTCAGTTCTTCGATTGTCAGGTCCGCCGCTGATCACGAGCAGCGAACGCATTCTCTCGGCTGCCGCGATGGAACGTCCGACGTGGGATTGAACCGGAGCTGTCGTCGGTCCCACGTGGGACGTCCTCATCCTCGTCGAGCATCTCGTGGCAGCGCGGCACGGTCGTCAGCACTCGATGCGGCTCCACCTCGCCGTGGAGCCGGAACTCGAACACCAGCCCATCCGGTGCGGTACCCCGGATCATCAGCCGGCGTTCGTGAACCTCGACATGGTGGCCCGAGCACAGCGTGGTCAGGTTCCGCATCGTGTGATCACCGCCGTGCGAGCGGTACACGATGTGATGGAGATCGATGTTCCGGCACGACGTGCAGCCGGGCACCGTGCACGCGAACCGGTCACGGATCAGCACGCGGCGCCG
>Ga0102851_10000856_pt1 | contig 16412 bp, 11 predicted proteins | sample Mud3Dept3metaG_FD_79558 | JGI IMG/M metagenome (GOLD analysis project Ga0102851, IMG submission 79558) | Freshwater wetland microbial communities from Ohio, USA, analyzing the effect of biotic and abiotic controls - Mud 3 Core 4 Depth 3... | ecosystem: Environmental > Aquatic > Freshwater >... | reverse complement strand
TCTGCAGGTAATCCAGGTATATGCGGCCCCGGCGCTTGGCCGGGCTGCGCTCAAGGCTTGTCAGGTCCGGGTGCTGGCGGTTGATGACAAGACATATGAGATTAGCCATCTCCCTGGCCTGCTCATGGCTGAACCGGGGCTCGAGAGGGATATAGACGTGCATTCCGGTGGCGCCGGACGTCTTGCAGAACGCCGGAAGGCCGATTTCGTCGAGGACCTCCTTGGCGGCCAGGACAGCTTCGACAACGTAGGGGAAGGAGGTCTCGGGCGGGTCGAAATCGAGCACGATGTAGTCCGGGGCGTCCAGGTGGGGGAGCGATGAGTTCCAGGCGTTGATCTCGATGCATCCCAGGTTGGCCTCGTAGAGAAGCGTATCCCTGTTCTGGCAGACGAGATAACGGATATTTTTGTCCCCGCTTTCGGAGAAGATCGGCACGGTTTTCACCCACGACGGAGGGGTTTGGGTGATGTTTTTTTGAAAGAACCCTTCGCCTTCGATCCCGTCGGGGTGCCGGTTGAGGGCCTGGGGCCTGTTCTTGAGGTAGGGGAGGATCCACTCGGCCATCCGCCAATAGTAATCGATGAGGTCCCGTTTGGTGTAGCCTTCCCCGGGCCAGAAGACCTTGTCGAGATGGGAGAGCTCCGCGCGCGTCCGGAATTTCGGCTTCTCCACGAGCCCTTCCCGCGGTTCGGCCGTCTCAACTACGACCTCCCGGGGGCTTTTGTCCTCCCTCAAACCCAGGAAGACGGGATGCCGCATGAGCCCGTCGGACGTCCACTCGCTGAACTTGACCTCGCAGACAAGCCGGGGCGCGACCCAGGTTGCCGGCTCGTTTGTTTGCGGCTCCTCGGAGAATGGGCTCCGTTTCGTGACGAGCGGCGCGAGCTTCTCGTGGATATCCCTCAGTCCGCGCTCGGTGAATCCTGTGCCGACGTGGCCGATCCAGACGAGTTCGCTTTTCTTATGGGCGCCAAGGATCAGCGCCCCAAAATACCGGCGGCTGGCGCGCGGCTCGGTGAAGCCGCAGATGACCGCCTCCTGTCTTTTTTGGGTCTTGATCTTGAGCCAGTCCCTGGTCCGCTCGCCCGAACGGTAGGGGCTTGCCAGGTCTTTTGCCATGATGCCTTCGAGGCCCATTTTTTGGGCGGCCCGGAAGTAAGCCCTGCCGTTTTTTTCTATCGACTCGCTCAAGCGCACGGTCTTCGACACAGGCAGCAGCTTCGAGAGGATGGCCCTCCTCTGCTTGAGAGAAAGCCCCCGGAAGTCATATCCCCCCGCATAAAGGACGTCGAAGACGTAATAGAGGATCCGGCCTTCCCCGGCGCTCTGCGAATTCTGCAGAGCCTGGAAATCCGGCCGCCCCTTCCTGTCCACCGCCACGATCTCGCCGTCGAACACGGCGTCGACCGGAAAGCCGCCCAGGGCGGCGGCGACCGTCGGAAACCTGGCGTTCTGGACCTTGCCGTTCCGCGAGACGAGGCGCACGTTGCCCCCCCTGATTTCGGCGATCGAACGGAAGCCGTCCCATTTCACTTCAAACGACCAGCCTTCCCGGTCGAACGGACCGTCAACCAGGGTAGCCAGCATGGGGCTTATACTCTCCGGAAAGGGGGCTTTAACCGCGCCCGAGAAATCGATCCGCTCCGGCGACGGGGGGCTGGCCGGCCCGGACCCCGCGGCCGCGCCGACGGCGGGAGGATCCTTCCTCTTGATCAGCAGCCATTGTTTGTCCTTGCCCTTGAAACGGACGAGGGTGAAATGCCCCCGGAGCTTCTTTCCGCTCAGGGCGAAATCGATATGGCCCTTTTCAAGGGACGCGGCCATGGAGCGGACCGCCCGGCCGGGGCCGGATTCGGGGTCCAGGGAATAAGTTCCCTTGTCCCAGATTTCGACCAACCCCGCTCCGTATTCCCCCTCCGGGATCCGGCCTTCGAAGTTCATGTAATCCAGGGGATGGTCCTCGACCTGGACGGCCAGCCGCCTGTCTCGGGGGTCCATCGAGGGGCCCTTGGGCACGGCCCAGCTCTTCAGGACGCCCGCGTGCTCGAGGCGGAGGTCGTAGTGGAGATGCGAGGCCTGGTGCTTCTGGACGACGAAACGATCTCCGTCGCCGGCCGCGGCCCGGCGAGGCGCAGGCTCGGGCGTCCCTGGAAACGCCCGTTTACGGCGATACTCCTTAAGACTCATCGGACCCGAACCCTAATGCCGCGTCGCCGACAGGCTCTCCATGAGCTTGGACATGATGTCCTCGACCTCGGTCTCCCGCGGAGCCTCTTCCTTGGCCAGGTGGACGGTCTTGCCCTTGGCTTTGGCGGCGATGATCGACTTGAGCTGGGCGGCGTATGCGTCTTTGTAGGTTTCCGGCTTGAAGGGACCCTCGAATTTCTTGATCAGCTCGAGGGCCAGGCTCATCTGGTTCTTGGGGACCTCGACATTCGCCGGGAGGTCGAGCTGGGCGGGGCTCCGGAGCGTGGCGGCGAACCGGAGCTGGACGAGGAGGATAACCCGGCCCTCCGGCTTCAGCATGACCAGATGCTCGCGGTCACGGAGGACGAAACGGCCAATGCCGACTTTCTTCGACCGGGCCATGGCCTCGCGCAAAAGGGCGTAGGCCTTATGGGACTTCTTCTCGGGAGCCAGGAAGTAGGGCTTCTCTATGTACTTGGGGTCGACGTCCTTTTCATCCACGAAGACTTCGATGTCGATGGTCGAGGTCCTCTTGACGTCGGCCTTCTGGAAATCCTGGTCGCTCAGGACGACGTAGTCTCCTTCCTTGTACTCATAGCCCCTGACGATGTCCTTGAAAGGGACTTCCTCTCCCGTCGACCGGCAGACCTTCCTGTAGGAGATGGGACAGAGGTCGTCCTTTCGCAGATAGTTCATCGCGTGGATCTCGGGTTTCACGGCCGTATAGAGATTGACCGGCACGTTGACCAGCCCGAAGCTGATCATGCCCGTCCAGGTGGGACGAGGGCCCGCCGCTTCTTCGGCGACTGGCGACGCGGCGCTCTTTGTCCGTTTGGATGGCTTCATTTCGACCTCCTTTTCCGGGCGGAAGGGCCTCCAGGGCCCTTCGTCCGCAGTATTCTGTCGTCATTTTGCTTAAGCAAGATTCGTGCCATTAAGATAGCCGAGAGTCGGCCGGGAAGCAACTTTTCCTTGACAGTCCGCCGGCCGAGAATCTACAATGAGCCCACTTTAACCCAGGAGGGAAGAATGGCCCACACGCTCGCCCAAGTTGTTCTGGATACCATCAGGAACTATCCCAAGCCCGATTTTATGCTCTACAAAAAGGGGGGCCGCTATGAGCCGCTCTCGACCGAGGAGTTCGGCCGCAAGGTCAGGCACCTCTGCCTTGGGCTCAGGGACTTGGGGCTCCGGAGGGGGGACAAGGTCGTCATCCTTTCCGAGAACCGGCCCGAATGGGTGATCGTCGATCATGCCAACCTCTGCCTGGGGGCCATCACCGTGCCCATCTACACGTCTCTTGTCCCCGAGCAGATCAAGTACATCGTCGACGATTCCGACGCCAAGGCCGTCTTTGTCTCCTGCGAGGATCTTTGGCAGAAAGTCGAGGCCGTCAAGCCCTCCCTGAGCAAGGTCCGGCATTTCATCAGCTTCCTGGATAAAGCCCCGGAAGGCGTTCTGCCCGTCTCCGAGGTCATGGAACTCGGCCGGAACGTCGAGGAGAAGAACCCCGCTCTGTTCGAGTCGCTGGTCGGGGAGGTCAAGCCGGACGACGAAGCGTCCCTGATCTATACCTCCGGGACAACCGGCCTCCCCAAGGGAGTCGTGCTCACCCACGGCAATTTCCTGAGCAACGTCCAGAGCGTCTCGACCATCATCGAGTTTTCCGATAAGGATACGGTGCTTTCCTTCCTGCCGCTGTCCCACGTCCTGGAGAGGATGGTCACCTTCACCTACATCTCCAAAGGCTGCCGCATCGCCTACGCCGAGAGCGTCGAGACCGTGGGCGAGAACCTGCTCGAGATCCGGCCGAACATCATGGTCAGCGTTCCCCGCGTCTTCGAGAAGATCTACGCCAAGGTCATGGACAACGTCCTCTCCAGCTCGAACCTGAAGAAGAGAATTTTTTACTGGGCCCTGAAGGTGGGAAAGGAATACGGCCGCCGCAAGCTGGACCAGCAGCCGATTCCCGGAGGGCTCCAGAGGAAAAGAAACCTGGCCCACAAGCTGGTCTATACCAAGATCATTGAAAAAACCGGCGGCCGGGTGCGGTTTTTCGTCTCCGGCGGGGCGCCCCTGTCCAAGGACATCGCCGAGTTCTTCTACGCCCTGGGGCTCGTCATCCTGGAGGGCTACGGCCTGACCGAGACCTCTCCCGTGATCTCGGTCAACACGTTCGAAAACATCCGGCTGGGAACGGTCGGCAAGCCGATCCCCGGCGTCGAGGTCAAGATCGCCCCTGACGGAGAGATCCTGACCCGCGGGCCGCACGTGATGAAGGGGTACTACAAGAAGGAGGCCGAGACCCGGGAGGCGTTCGAGGGAGGCTGGTTCCACACCGGAGATATCGGGCATATCGACAAGGACGGCTTCGTCGTCATCACCGACCGGAAGAAGGACATCATCGTCACGGCCGGGGGAAAGAACGTGGCGCCCCAGCCCATCGAGAATATGCTCAAGACCAACCCCTACATCTCCAACGCGGTCATCATCGGCGACCGCCGCCGGTTCGTCAGCGCGCTGATCGTGCCCAATTTCGAGAAGCTCGAAAAATACGCCCGGTCGGCGAACATCCCCTTTGCCGGCAGGACCGAGCTCGTCCGCAACGAGCATGTGGTCAACTTGCTGAAAGCCGAGGTCGACCGGTCCACCCCCAACCTGGCCCAGTACGAGAGGGTCAAGCGGATTGCCCTCCTCGACCGGGATTTCGAGATCGAGAGGGGAGAGATCACCCCCAGCCTCAAGGTCAGAAGGAATATTATCGAGCAGAAATACAAAGCCGTGATCGACGCGCTTTACGAGGAAGAGAGAAACAGCGGGTAGCGGCGGGGCGCCCTTATTCCACCTTGGCCTCGGGCTCGGCTTCGGCTTTCTGTTCCCGCCAGTAGAGGATCCGGCCGCAGTTTTCACAGAGGATGAGCTTCCGGGTGGCGAGAAGCTCGTTCAAAACCTGGGGTCGGACGCGGACGTGGCACAGGGAGCAGAAATCGCCGGTGACGGGGGAGAGGGCGGTGCCGCCCTTTTTATGGGAAATCTGGAGATAGAGGTTGAACTGCTCGGAAGGTATCGCCGGCAGGAGATCTTCCCTTTGTCGACCGAAGGAACGGACTTTTTCTTCCGTCTCTCTTTTCTTTTCGAAGAGGGCTTCCTTTTCCTGGGTCAGCCTGGCCTGGGTTTCGACGTGCCGCTGGCCGGCCGTTTTGATCTCTTTCTGGATGTCGTCTTCGAGCAGCATCTCGGAGATAAAGGACTCTTCCAGCCGGTCCACTTTTTTATCCGATTCCTCGATTTCCTTGAGAAGGGACGTGTATTCCTTGTTCGTCTTGACGTCGTTGAGCTGGCGTTTGTACTTGCTGATATGGGTTTTGATGTCCTTGACCTCGGACTCGAGCTCGCGTCTTTTTTTCTGGCTCCCGGTCATCTTTTCCTTGGCGGCAGCCGATAGGAGAGCGCTTTCTTCTATCTTCTTATCGATTTCTTCGAGCTGGGGGGGGATCGTTTCAAGCAGAAGATTAAGTTCCCGGATCTGCATATCCAGTTGTTGCAGCTGGATCAGCCTCTCGAAATCAATCTCCACATCTCTTCCTCGGGAACAGGTTGGGCCTACCAGGATTCGAACCTGGGACCTGCCGGTTATGAGCCGGTAGCTCTACCGCTGAGCTATAGGCCCTCGGCCTTCTTATATCAAATCCGCCCCGGATAGTCAAACCCATAGAACGGTGATGAGAACGGAGACGGAACGTCCCTCTAGTGGTTGTTGGTGAAGGAGCGCAGCTTGCGGCTGCGGCTGGGGTGCTTGAGCTTCCGGAGGGCCTTGGCCTCGATCTGGCGGATCCTTTCGCGCGTGACTTTGAACTGCTGGCCGACCTCCTCCAGCGTGTGTTCGTTCCCGTCCCCCAGCCCGAAGCGCATCTTCAGCACCTTGGCCTCTCTCTCGGTCAGGGACTTGAGGGCCTCCTCGATCTGTTCGCGCAGGTTGATATGGATGACCGTGTCCGGAGGCGACGGCATGAGCTTGTCCTCGATGAAGTCCCCCAGATGGCTGTCCTCTTCCTCGCCGATGGGCGTCTCGAGGGAGATCGGCTCCTGGGCGATCTTGATGATCTTCCGGACCTTGACCACCGGCATGTCCATCTTCTTGGCGATTTCCTCGTTCGACGGCTCCCGGCCGACCTCCTGGACGAGGCCGCGGGAAATCCGGATGAGCTTGTTGATGGTCTCGATCATGTGGACTGGGATCCGGATCGTCCGGGCCTGGTCGGCGATTGCCCGGGTGATGGCCTGCCGGATCCACCAGGTGGCGTAGGTCGAGAATTTATACCCCCGGCGGTATTCGAACTTGTCGACCGCCTTCATGAGCCCCATATTCCCTTCCTGGATGAGGTCGAGGAACTGAAGCCCCCGGTTGCTGTATTTCTTGGCGATCGAGACGACCAGCCTCAGGTTGGCGGCGACCAGCTCTTTCTTGGCCTGGTCGCTGACTTTCTTTCCCGTGGTGATGGCCCGGAGCGTCTTCCTCAGGCCCTGGAAATCCAGGCCGATCTCCTTGTGGTAGGCCCGGCATTGCCGGTTGACCTCCTGGAGCTTTAGCTTGAGGAGCTCGGCATTCTTCTTTCCCCGGACGCGGGCCAGGGTGAGGGTGAGCTCTTCCTTGGTGTCCTCGAGCTCATTGATCTTCCGCAGGTGACCCCGGAGCGAGTCGATGATCTTCTCCCGCTCGCTCGGCCGGATGTTGAGCTCCCGGACCAGCCGGCTCATCTGGACGACATACCGGCCGCGGGCGAAATAATATTTCTTGTAGGGGGGAATCTTGTCCAGCCTGCGGCAGAGGTCGCGGATCTTCTTGATCTTGCCCAGGACTTCTTTTTTTTTCTCTTCGAGCTTGTCCTCGGTGATCTCCTCGTCGCTCAGGTCGAACATCTCCAGGAAGATGAGGAGGTTGGTTTTTATCTGTTCTTCCAGGTCGAGGACCTGGTTGAGCACGAGCCGGGTCTTGGAGAGGGCCTTGATGATGGCCTTCTCGCCCCGTTCGATCTCCCGGGCGATGGCGATCTCTCCCTCCCGGGTGAGGAGGGAGATGTTGCCCATTTCGCGAAGGTAGAGCTTGACCGGGTCGGTCGTCCTCTCGAGAACATGGACGGACACCTGGTCGCCCTTCCTTTTCTGCGGCACGACGTTGGCCCTCTTGGCGCCGAGGATCTTGATCCCGTAATCGTCCATGGAGCTGAGGAATTCGTCGAAATTCTCCCCCGATTCCAGCTCTTCGTGGAAAGTCTTGTCGACCTCGTCGAAAAGAAGGTAGCCCTGTTTTCTCCCCTTGGAGAGGAGCTGGCTTATCTCGTCCTTCTGGAATTTATGTTCGGAAGCCAAAACCGGTACCTCGCATCCCGGACATTATATCACATCGACACGATTTTCCTGGTCAGGGCCTGTCTCTGGGAGAGGAGCGCGGCCAGTTTTTCCTTCTCTCCGTTCCGCTGGCAGCGGTCGATCTCCTTTTGCAGGGCGCGGGAGAGGCTTTCGAGCTGGGTCCGCCGCAGGGACGTGAGGTTCTCCATGGCCTCGTCCAAAGTTCCCTGGCCCAGCCTTTCCAGCATCGCCTCGGATATCCAGCGCGAAAGCTGGGGCGGGATGGCTTTCGAGAGCTCCGCCTGGACGATTTTTTTCCTGGCCCTGACGCAATCCCGCATGAACCGAAGCGCGGCTTCGCTGGCCAGTCCCGAGAACTCGTTCTCTTCGGTCTGGAGAAGGATCTGGCCGGCGACCTCGGGGTTTTGGAGGAGAATCTCCAGGAGCCTCTTCTCGGCGGGGAACAGCCCGGCCTTTTCCTCCCTGGCCGGACCGGCGGCCGGCCGCTTTTCGACGATCTGGCGAAGGAACGATTCGTCGACACCCAGGTACTCGCCCGTCTGCCGCAGGTATTCGCTCCGGACGATCGAGTCCGGGATCTTGTCCAGCTCGGCGACAATGCTTTTGACGATCCTGGATTTTTCCTCGGGAACGCTCATTTTGCCCGTCCTGAGGTTCATGTCGACCAGGAACTTGAGCCCGGACACGCTTTTCCCGGCTATGTCGAGATAAGCCTTGGGACCGTATTTCCGGATGAAGGCGTCCGGGTCCAGGTTTTCCGGGAGGACGAGGACCTGGGTTTGGACGGCCTTTTCGAAGCACAGAGGCACGGCCCGGAAAGCGGCGTTCCTTCCGGCCGAATCCCCGTCGTAGTTGATGATGATCCGGGCGGATTCGGGGCCCGTGGCCCGACGGGCGATATCCACCTGGTAGGGCGTGAGCGCGGTCCCCAGCGAGGCGGCAACATTCCGGATTCCCGCTTGGTAGAGAGAAGCGAAGTCGGTGTAGCCTTCGACCAGGATGAGCTCTCCGGCTTCCCGGACGGCCTCCTTGGTCCAGTTCAGGCCGTAGAGGAGCTTGCCCTTGGAATAAACGGGCGTATCCGGCGAATTGAGATACTTAGGGTCGGCGTCGGCGATCGTCCGGCCCCCGAAGGCGACGACCTTGCCGGTCAGGCTGAAGATGGGGAAGATGACGCGGCCGCGGAAGCGGTCATAGTACTCGGGCTTCCTCTGACCGGGCAGGACGAGCCCGGCCTTTTCGAGGAGCGCGGGCTCCGCCCGCCTCCCCTGGAAATAGGTCAGAAGGGCGTTCCAGGAATTCGGGGCATAACCCACCTTGAGGGCCTCGATGGTCTCGCCGGAAAGGCCTCTTTTCTTCAGGTAGGCGAGGGCGGTTTCCCCCTCCCCTTTCTGAAAGAGGCATCTCCGGAAAAAGGCCAGGGCTTCCTCGTTCGCCTTGTACACTCTCTCCTCGAGCTTCTGGAGCTCGGGCGAGAGTTTGCTTTTTTGGGGCAGGGGAATGTGATATTTCTCGGCCAGGTAGTTCAAGACTTCGGGGAAGGTGAGGTTTTCCTTCTCCATGACCAGGGTGAAGACGTCTCCGCCGACGCCGCAGCCGAAGCAGTGGAAAAGCTGCTTCTCTGAGTCCACCGTGAAGGAGGGGTCTTTTTCCGCATGAAACGGGCAGAGGCCGACATGTTTCCGTCCGCGTCTTTTCAGGGTTGTGTATTGTGAGGCGATGTCCACGATATCCGCGGCCTGCCGAAGCTGGTCGATGATTTCCATAAGGTTTTTATCAGAGGTGATTGATCAGGCTGGCCAGGTACCCGGCCCCGAATCCGTTATCGATATTCATGACGGCCACCCCGCCGGGGCAGGAGTTGAGCATGGCGAGGAGGGCCGACAATCCTTGAAAGCTCGCGCCGTAGCCGACGCTCGTGGGGACGGCGATGACCGGGACCTTGACCAGCCCGGCCACGACGCTCGGGAGGGCGCCCTCCATGCCGGCCACGGCGATGATCAGGCGCGCTTTCTTGATCTTGTCCATTTCCCCGATCAGCCGATGGATGCCCGCCACGCCGACATCGTAGATCCGCTCGGCTTCGTTGCCGAGCATCTCGCAGGTCACGAACGCTTCCTCGGCCACGGGGATGTCGGACGTCCCGGCCGTGATGATGACGATCCGGCCCTTCCCGGGCGCCGGCCGCTTCTTTTTCAGGCAGATCGTCATACCCAACGGATTGTAGAGGCAGCCGGGGATCTTCCGCTTGACCTTTTGATAGACTTGGAGCGAAGCCCTGGTGATGAGGAGGCTATTTCCCCTTTTCGAGATCTGCCGGGCGATCTCGATGATCTGGGAGTCCGTCTTTCCCTGGCCGTAGATAACCTCGGGGAAGCCTTTTCTCACTTCCCGGTGGTGGTCGACTTTGGCGAATCCGAGGTTCTGGTAGGGATAATCCTTGAGCTTTTGGAAGGCATCGGCCGGGGATATCTGCCCGCGGGAGACCTTTTCGAGGACCTCTTCGAGCTCCGTCTTCATGGAGGATATATTACCATACGGATGCCCGCCCACCAAGAGGCGCATCCCCTTGGGGAACGTCCCCACTTCGGGTATACTGTTTGGGATGATCCGGAAACAGACGATCCTGAGGCCCGTTTCCTTTGCCGGAGTCGGGATTCATACGGGAAAGAAAGTCGGCTTGACCCTCAAGCCCTCCTCGAAGGGGAAAATCTTTTTCCGGAGAATGGACCTGGGAGGCCGGGAAGTGGAGATTGACCCCCGTAAGACGGAGTCCCTGAACTGCACCTGCCTCCTCTTCGACTCCGGCCGCATCCAGACCCTCGAGCATCTGCTGGCGGTGCTTCATATCCTCGGGCTTGCCAGTTTGGAAATCGAGCTCCAAGGGGAGGAAATCCCCATCATGGACGGGAGCGCGGCCCCCTTGATTGAGGAAATCTTGAAGGCGGGCTTGCGGCCGGTCTCCCAGGCCGTCGAGTCCGTCAGGATTCTCAAGCCGCACACTCTCGACGAGAAGGGAGCCCGCCTCTCTTTCTCTCCGGACCCTGATTTCCGCGTAACCTACGCCATCGATTTCTCCCATCCCCTCATCGGCCGGCAGGACATCTCCGTCGCCCTGACCCGAACGCTATTCCGCGAGGAGATCGCACCCGCCCGCACGTTCGGGTTCCTCAAGGATGCGGCCGAACTGCAAAAGCGCGGCCTGGCTCTTGGGGGAAGCCTGGACAATGCTATCGTGCTGGATGAAGAGAGAGTCATCAGCGGCAAGCTTCGCTTCAGGGACGAATTCGTCCGCCATAAGGTCCTGGACCTCATCGGCGACCTGGCGCTCCTCGGACACCCTCTGCTCGGCCATTTCCGGGCCGAACGGGCGGGCCATCGCCTTCATCACCAGGCCGTCCTCTTTCTCCTCGACCATCCCGATTTCTGGGCCTTCGACAAGGACGCCTTCCCCCGCTTTCTTCAGGGATGAGGCGGCGTTCCTTGTCAAAAGCGACGCGCTGGGTTAAAATGGGGCGGTTGATAATCGCCCCACTCAGGAGATCACGTGAAGGAAGACAAAACCAAGAAAGACGCCTACGAAAAAGCCCTGGCCGCATTCAGCGAAGCCATGAAGGAATTCCATAAAGGGAAGTACGACAGAGCCCAGGAGCTGCTGAAGGTATTTATCGAGAAGTACGACACGGAGAAGGAGTTCTTGGACAGGGCCAAGATCTATCTTCAGATGACCCTGGAACGGGGCAAAAAAGAGGCGGCCCCCCCGAAGACCGTCGATGATTATGTCACCCACAGCATCTCCAAGATCAATTCCGGAGCCCATGAGGAAGCCCTGAAACTCCTGGAAAAGGCCCTGGAGATGAAGGCCGACGAGGGCCGGGTTTACTATCTCATGGCCGACGCCCATATGCTGATGGGAAAAGCGGATGACGCCATGGAGTGTCTGAAAAAGGCCTTCCAGAGAGATAAGGTTTACCGAATCCTGGCCCAGAACGAGATCGACTTTGAACCCATTTGGGACGATAAAAAATTTAAGCTGATCACCCGCCTGACATGAAGCCGAACCGGCCCGCGCTTGTCTTGCTCTTGGGCCAGGAAGCAGAAGCCGAAGAGCCCCCTCTTCCCCTGGGTCAGCGTCTGTTGGGCAAGTCCATCCTGGAGCTAACAGCCGAGGCGGCGCAAAGCCTCAAACCAAGGAAAATCCTTGTCTTCGGCGCCGGAGATGAAGAGGAGGCCATGAAATGGCTGTCCAGGAGTCCATCCAGCGACGTTCTCGTCTTCGACGCCCGTCTCTCCCTGCTCAGCCCGCGGACGCTCCGGGCGATGCTCCAGGTCCATCGGAAAGAAAGGAACAGCCTGACCGCGGCCGAAGGGTCTTCGGGAACGCATCTTCTGGCCGCCAAGGCTCGGGACCTGATCGAGGTCGGAAACAGGCTCCGGCGCTCCAAAAAGCCGCGGAGCGGGGCGGCGGACATCATCCGGCTCATGGCCGGTTCGGGCAAGAAGATCGGCCGCTACCGGATTGGGAGTCCCGAGGAAGCCCTGGCCGTGAATACTCCCGAGGACATGTCTCAGGCGGTCGCCATTCTCCGGCGGAGAAAGATCGCCCAGCTTGAATCCCGGGGAGTTATCGTGCTCGACCCGGCGACGACCTGGGTGGATCTCGACGTCCGGATCGGCCGGGGAACCGTTATCTATCCGTCCGTCGTGATCGAGGGGGAGACCCGGATCGGCGAGCAGTGCCGGATCTATCCGTTTGTCCATCTCGTCGACGCCCATCTCGGCGACAGGGTCAGGGTGCTCAGTTCGACGATGCTCGAACGGAGCCGCGTCGAGGACGACGCCCAGGTCGGCCCGTTCGCCCACCTCCGTCCGAACACGTTGGTGCGGTCGAAGGCCAAGGTGGGGAATTTCGTCGAGATGAAGAATACGGTTTTCGGCAGGGGATCCAAGGCCGGACACCTTTCCTACCTGGGGGACTCGGTCGTCGGAGAAGGCGTCAATATCGGGGCGGGCACCATAACATGCAACTATGACGGGATCAAAAAATCACAAACCGTGATCGAGGACGGGGCCTTTATCGGCTCGGGCAGCGAGCTCATCGCGCCGGTCAGGGTCGGGCGGCGCGCCTATGTCGGCGCGGGTTCCGTCATCACCAAGGACGTCTCCCCCGAAGCTCTGGCCGTGGCCCGCGGCCGGCAGATCGAAAAGCCGGGCTGGGCGCGGCGGAAGAAGACGAAATAGTGTGCGGAATCATCGGCTACCTGGGGCCCGGGAACGCGGTCCCCATCCTTCTTGACGGCCTGAAAAGGCTCGAATACAGGGGCTACGACAGCGCGGGTGTGGCGGTCCTCCGCGACGGCAAAATCCTGGTCCGGCGGGTCAAGGGGAAGATCCGCGACCTTGACGAAAGCCTGAAAGCATCTCCCTTGGAGGGGAACTGCGGGCTGGGGCATACCCGCTGGGCCACCCACGGCCGGCCGAGCGAGGAGAATGCCCATCCCCACCGGGATTGCTCCGGGACGGTGGTGGTCGTCCACAACGGGATCATCGAAAACTACAGCCTGCTCAAAGAAGAGCTCATCCGCGAGGGTCATGTCTTCCGCACGGAGACGGATACGGAGGTCATCGCCCACCTTATTGAAAAACATCTCCAGGGTTCTCTCGAGGAAGCTGTGCGGGCGGCCATCCGCAGGCTCGAGGGCGCCTATGCCGTCGCCGCCATGTCGACGCGAGATCCCGACAAGATTGTCGCCGCCAAGACGGGCCCTCCTGCCGTGGTCGGGCTCGGCGACAATGAGTACCTCATCTCCTCCGATATCAACCCCATCCTCGGGCACACCTCCCGCGTCGTCTTCATGGAGGACAACGAGATCGCCGTTCTGGAACGGCAGGGGGTCCGGTTCTTGGATTTTCAGGGAAATTCCTTGAACAAGAAGGTGGACCATCTTTCCTGGAATCCCCTGATGATCGAGAAGAAGGGCTTCAAGCACTTTATGCTCAAGGAGATTTTCGAACAGCCCCAGGTCGTCCGGGACACGCTCGCAGGCCGTATCTCCCAGGGATCGGGATGGGTCTATCTCGAGGAATCCGGGCTCACCCCGCGGATGGCGAAGACGGTCGACCGGGTCCTGATCATCGCCTGCGGGACATCCTATCACGCCGGGCTCGCCGGCAAGTATTTCATCGAGTCCCTGGCCCGGATCCCGGTTTCCGTCGAATACGCCTCCGAATACCGCTACCATGACCTTCTCCTCGACCCCAGGACGCTCGTTGTCGTCATCTCGCAGTCCGGCGAGACGGCGGATACGCTGGCCGCTTTAAGGGCGATCCAGAAGGCGGGCGGGCTCACCCTGGCCATCTCCAATGTGGTGAATTCGACCATCCCCCGGGAAGCCGGGAAGGCCCTCTATACGCACGCGGGGCCGGAGATCGGCGTAGCCGCGACCAAGACTTTTTCGGCCCAGCTGGCGGCCCTGGCCCTCCTGGCTCTCTACTTGGCCCAAACCAAGGGAAAGAGCGACGAGGAGACGCGCGCTCCCCTTATTCAGGACCTGCTCCGGGTGCCTCATAAGCTGGAGAGGGTCCTGGCCGAGGCCAGGCGGATGGAAGACGTGGCCCAGAGGTTTCTGGCATTCACGCATTTTCTCTATCTCGGCCGCTGGGTCAGCTTTCCGGTGGCCCTGGAGGGGGCCCTCAAGCTCAAGGAGATCTCATACCTCCACGCCGAGGGCTATGCGGGCGGCGAGATGAAACACGGCCCGATCGCCTTGATAGACGAGAATATGCCGACCCTTGCCGTCGTGCCCAAGGACAGGGCCTACGAAAAGATGCTCAGCAACATCTCCGAGATCAAGGCGCGTTCGGGCTATATCCTGGGGCTTGCCTTTGAAGGGGACGGAGAGATCTCCGGCCACGCGGACGAGGTGATTCGAGTTCCGGCCTGCGCCCCCCTGTGGAGCCCCTTCCTGACCGTCCTTCCGCTCCAGCTTTTCGCCTACCACATCGCCGCCAAGCGCGGCGCCGACGTCGACCAGCCCAGGAACCTGGCCAAGAGCGTGACCGTCGAGTAGGCGCCGCCCGGGCAAGGCCGCGCCCCGTTCCCTAGTGCCAGGCCGCGAGCTCTACCCCGATAAAAAACCGGGTGAATGATTTCCCTTGGGTTTCACCTGCCATCCGCTCGAAACCCAGAAACGGCCGGACCCTGGGCTTTCTCCCGGCTTCCGCGAAAAGCTCAAAGAGTGCGTGGAATTCGCCGGGCCGGAGTTCCATCCGGATGTCCCCTCCCATATCTACCGGCTTCCCCACCGTGTTGAAACCGACAGCCGCCCCGATGTCATGGCCGTGGCTGTAGTTCCGGCCGGCGAAGAGGACATACCGGAAGTTCCTCTCCAGTTTCGTGAAGTAGGTCTGATTCTTGAGCCCAAGGCCCAGGCCCCAGCTCGAATCGAACCTTTGGGCTGCATCTATCGGCATGCGCAGGTCGTACCGTCCGTATCCGAAGGCGATGAGGTCCGGCGCAACCCGCCTCTCGTAGACTGTGTCCGCCCTATACCTGAGCTCTTCCGGTCGGAAGGAGCCCAGGAGCGCTTTCCCGCGCTCGACCGGGATTTCACTGTTCATGGTGATGAGGATCTGGCTGCGTGAGGTCATGAAGACATGCAGACCAAAATCAATCTCTGCCGCGACCTTCCGGGTCTCATCATCGGGAAGGAACGCGGTCCGGAACCGGAATTGATCGACGGAGCGCTCCGCCGCGCCGGCTGAGTTGAAGCGGAAGCCGAAATACGTCGTCGGGGGATAAACGTAGTGCCGCGTAAAGCGGACGACGAGGTCGGTGTTCGAGTCCAGCCCGACGGCGAGCTCGAATTCATAAAGGACCTCCTTAAAGTCGACCCATTTGACCTCGGCCGCGGCGGAGAATTCGGAGCGGAGGATCCGCGGCCAGGAAAGGCTCAAGGCCATCAGGCCGTCATAACCATCGCTTTTGCCGAGGTAGGTTCCGCCGCCTATCCCGAGCCTGAGGGTTCCGGCATTGTGCCAGTAGCGCACCAGGGCCTCGTTGATATCCAGGACATCGGGATAATCGCGGGAGGTTTTATGGCGGCAGAAGTGCTTGATGAGGACCTCCAGATCCGAACGGGAGGACAGCGGACGGCTGAGCCCCGCTCCCAGCCAGAAATCGACCTCTCCTTCGAGGTCGCCGTTCGTGCGGTGGGTAAAGTCCAGGTCGGTGATAACCCGGCCGAACCGGGATGGGAACTCGAACCTGAGACTGGGCCGGAGGTAGCGCCTCTGAGCGGACTCCACGCCCGCTTCCAAACTGGCGGACGCCCTTAGTGCGTTCAGACCGGTTGCGGAATCCTGGGCCCGGGCGGCCCCGGCCAGGGAAAGAACGAAGAGAAGCCATCGTAGAACGCGGTTGAAGAAAGAGGCTTGGATCGTACGGGGTTCGCTCGACAACTTCAAAACCGGGAACGGGGGCAGGCTATTTCTTTTTCGGCGCGGCCTTTTTCCGGGCCGGGCGCTTGGCTTCCTTTTGGGCGTACCGATTGATGAACTTTTCGGTCATATCCCGGGCTTCGGTGTCGGTGTACTGCTTGGGGGGAGATTTCATGAAATAGGACGACGGAGCGAACAGCGCGCCCGAAACCTTGTTGTTCAAGGCCAGCTTGGCGCAGCGGATGGCGTCGATGACGACACCCGCCGAGTTGGGGGAATCCTCGACCGACAGGCGGCAGTCGAGATAGGTGGGGATGTCGCCGAAGTGGCGGCTCTCGATCCGCAGGAAGCAGAGCTTGTTGTCCTTCTGCCAGGGGACATAATCGCTCGGACCGACGTGGATGTTGTCGGCGTC
>Ga0102851_10000855_pt1 | contig 16418 bp, 13 predicted proteins | sample Mud3Dept3metaG_FD_79558 | JGI IMG/M metagenome (GOLD analysis project Ga0102851, IMG submission 79558) | Freshwater wetland microbial communities from Ohio, USA, analyzing the effect of biotic and abiotic controls - Mud 3 Core 4 Depth 3... | ecosystem: Environmental > Aquatic > Freshwater >... | reverse complement strand
GGCGGCGCGCCGCGCGCGCCAATGCAGCCGTTTACGGCCGACGAGAAACGCACGCTGAAACAGGAACTCCAGTCCGTCGGCTTGCTGTCCTGAACCGCAAGGTTTTCTACGGCTGGTACATTGCCGGCGCCGGCGCCGGGACGAATTTTATCGTTCTGGGCATCACCTTTTTCGGGTTCGGCGTCTTCCTGGAGGAGTTCCGGCTGACCTCCGGCTGGAGCGTCACCGCCATCGCGCTCGGCTACTCGATCCAGATGCTGCAGCAGGGACTGCTCGCGCCGGTCACGGGTCACATCCTGGACCGTGTCGGGCCGCGGAAGATGGCGGTCGCAGGGGTGACGATCGTCTCTCTTTCCATGCTGCTTTTTTCCCAGGCGACGACGCTGCCTGTCTATTACGCCGCGTGCATGGTCATGGCGCTGGGGCAAGGCATCGGCGGACCGTACGCGTTCAGCCTGGCTGTCATGCGCTGGTTTGTCGCGAAGCGCGGGCGGGCCATGAGCGTTGTCACCACCGGCAACGGATTCGGCTACTTCGCGACGCTGATACTCGCCGCGATGATCGCGGGCTTCGGTTTCCATGAGACGTTCGTCGTCCTAGCAGTGGTCGTCTTCGTCGTCGGAATCCCGCTCGCCCTCGTGATCCGGGACCGGCCGGAAAACCTCGGCTTGCTGCCTGATGGCGAAATCGCAGGCAGCGACAGCCAGAGTGCCGCAGCACAGGCCGCGCGGTCGCGCGCCAGCGGCGGCATGGAAGTGGGAGAGGCGCTTCGTACCCCGGCGTTCTATCTGCTGGTTCTGGCGATGGCCGCCGGCGCGGCGGCACAGATCGTCTGGATCGTTTTCCAGGTGCCGCACCTGAAAGCGGCCGGGTTCTCCCTGAGTTTCGTCGGCATACAGGCCGCCGCTTACGGCATGGCCGCGATTCCCTTGCGCTGGGCAGTCGGATGGCTGGGCGACACCTTGGGCAGAAAGAAGATGTACATGCTGGCGGTTACGCTGGAAGGAATAGGCCTTTGCTTCTTCGCCTTTGTCACTCCCGAGCGCTGGTGGCTGTTTATCCCGTTTTACCTGACGTTCGGCATCGGCCACGCGGGCTGGCTGGTCCTGGTGCAGTCGCTTCCCGCGGACTTTTTCGGCAGCAGGCACTTCGCCACCATCCGCGGACTCATCATCGCCCTGCAGGTTCCGGTGAGCATCGTAGTGCCGCTGTTCATGGGATACGTATTCGATACCCGCGGCAATTATGAGTTCGCCTATCTGGTAATTGCCTGCATCACCGTCAGCGGCGCGCTGTGTCTGGGCCTGAGCCGCCGGCCCCTGTGGATTCAGATGACGCGGAAAGCGAATTAACAGCGAGCGAGTGGTATCATTCCCGGTATCGAGGAGCAGAAGGCAACCCGGTGAATAAAAAAGCGGCTCCGTTGCAGTTGACGTTAAAGGTCAACGGCAAGGAGCACCAGCTCGCGGTACATCCTCAGCAGACCCTCCTCGGGGTATTGCGTGACGATCTTGGCCTCACCGGCACCAAGCAGGGGTGCGAGGATGGCAGTTGCGGCACCTGTACGGTCACTCTGAATGGCGCGATGGTTCGAGCCTGCCGCGTCCCCCTGGATCGCGTGCAAGGCAATGAAGTTCTGACCATCGAGGGACTCGGGACTCCCGCGCGGCTGCATCCCCTGCAGGAGGCCTTCATCAGGGCCGATGCCGTCCAATGCGGTTTCTGCACGCCGGGGATGATCATGGCATCCAAAGCCTTGCTGGATCGCAATCCGGCGCCGACCCGGGAGCAGATCGCCAAGGCGCTGGGGAGCAACCTGTGCCGTTGCACCGGCTACAACAGCATCCTCGAAGCCGTCGCCCGCGCGTCCGATCTCGGCAGGGGCATACCGTTTCCGGAGCCGCGAGCCGCGGGTGAGGCGCACCGGCGGCTCGATGCGCAGAACAAGGTGCTGGGCGCCGCACTCTATGCCGCTGATCTCAATATGCCCGGCATGCTGCATGGCGCGGTGCTGCGCAGCCCTCACGCGCACGCCGAGATTATCGGCATCGATGACAGCGAGGCGCGCGCGCTGCCCGGTGTAGTGACGGTGGTAATGGCACGCGATGTGCCCGGACTCAATCGCCACGGACGCGCCCTCAAGGATCAGCCCGTGCTGGCCGACGGCCGGGTTCGCCAGATCGGCGACGCGGTGGCGGCGGTTGCGGCAACGACGCCGCAGATCGCCGCCGCGGCGCTGTCGCTGATACGGGTGAACTACCGGCTGCTGCCGGCAATCTCAGATCCCGCCGCGGCGCTGCAGGAGGGAGCGGTGCTTATCCACGACAGTGGCAACCTGCTGGCCGAGAAAGAGTCGCACTGGGGCGATGCCGAAGCCGCGCTGGCGCAGGCTGACATCGTGGTGGATGAAACGTATACCACGCCGTTTATCGAGCACGCATACCTCGAGCCGGAAGCGGCGCTCGCGTACCAGGACAATGCGGGACAACTGGTGGTGCGGTCGGCCACACAGTACGCGCATCTGCACCGCAGGGCCGTCGCTGAAACCATGGGCCTGCCGATGGAACAGGTGCGCATACAGCCGACGGTGGTGGGCGGCGCCTTCGGCGCCAAGACCGATATCTCCTGCGAGTGCGTCGTGGCGCTGCTCGCCCTGAAGACGGGGCGGCCGGTAAAAATCGTCTACACCCGCGCCGAGTCCTTCGCTTCCACCACCAAGCGGCATCCTTTTCGCATGCGTTGCCGCACGGGTGTGATGCGCGATGGCCGGCTTACCGCGCTCGCCGCGGAGCTGCTGGCGGATACCGGTGCCTACGCGTCAGCGGGCCCCGGGATTTTGACCCGCGCCTTTGTGTCGCTGGTGGGTCCGTACCAGATTCCCAATGTCGCGATCCACGGGCGAGTGGTGTACACCAACAATACCACCGCGGGTGCCATGCGAGGCTACGGCGCCACGCAGGTGGCTTTTGCCATCGAATCCCAGATGGACATCCTGGCTGCCCGGCTGGGCATCGACCCGCTGGAGTTCCGGCTGATGAACCGCCGCAGGTCGAATGCTGCCGACGCGATGCCTCAGGACGTGGAGCAGGAGGCCGCGTACCTCAAAACCCTCGAGGTTGTGCGTCCCTATTATGCAGAAGCGTTGCGGGCGCGGCAGGCCAGCGCCTCCGGCGATGGCCGCTGGCGTCGCGGGGTGGGCATCGCCTCGATGCGTTACGGCATAGGTTACAGCGCGTGGAAACCGCCGGAAGCGGTCGTCGAGCTCGAAAGCGATGGCCGCGTGCGCCTGTTTATCGGGTCGATAGACATGGGGCAGGGTACCGATACCGCCCTGGCGCTCATCGCGGCCGGCGAAATGACCCTGCCGCTTGCAGCGGTGACGGTGGTGAGCGGCGACACCGCGCTCACGCCCGATACCGGCGCGTCCTCGGGCAGCAGAGTGATCTATACCGATGGCAACGCGGTGATGGATGCCGCGGTCAGGCTCAGGGAGGCCGTGCTTTCCACGGCGTCCGGACTGCTGGAATTATCCTACGAGAGTCTGGAAATGAAAGACGGATGCGTGGTTCCGCGGCAGGAAACCGGCATCGTTGGTCCGGCGCTCTCGCTGGCGGAGGTAGCGCTCGCCAGGCAGTCCGCGGGACTCCCGCTACGCTTCACGGGAGCTTTCCATCCCGTCAACATGCGCGACTCGCTGAGCGGCAACCCCAGCCCGTATCTCGTGCATGTCTCCGCGACCCACGTGGCGGAAGTGGAAGTCGATACGCGACACGGGACGGTGCGGGTGCTGCGGGTCGTGGCGGCGCACGATGTGGGACGTGTTATCTATCCGCAGGGACTGAAAGGGCAGATCGAGGGCGCGGTGTCCATGGGATTGGGTTTCGCGCTCAAGGAGGAATTTATTCCGGGCGAGACGACGGACTTTACGCAGTACCGCATCCCCACCGCGCGGGAGACCCCCGAAGTCGTGCCGCTGATGGTGGAGTTGGTTGACCCCTCGGCGAGCCTCGGCGCGAAAGGCGTGGCTGAGTGCGCGACAGTGACCGTGGCTCCAGCGATTGTCAACGCGATTGCCGACGCCACGGGAACCCGCATCCACCATCTTCCTGCGACGCCGTCTCGTCTGCTGGCGCTAATTGGCGGCGCACCCGGCTGATCCTGGTTCGGATTTTCCATGTTCGTGCAGCATGCGCGGTTATCCGAATCGTTGGTGCGGCGCTCGCCGCTGAAGCGCAAAAAAAAAGTGCCGGGTCCTCGCGGACCCGGCACTTTTGGTTAAGGCGCCGGTCGCGATCAGCGACCGCGCGGGTCAGCGGCGGAAACCGCGTCCGCCGCCCATCCCGTGTCCGCCCCTACCCATCGGTCCGCGCGCGAGGTGCTGATCGGCGAGGGCTTTTTGCTCGGGCGTGAGCACGGCATAAAGATCTTTTGCTGCTGCGGCCATGGTTTCCATGCCGGCGATGCGTTGCTTCGCGAACTCGGCGCGTTGCGCGAGACGCTCCGGAGCCGACTGCGGTGCGGCTGGCGCTCCCGAGGTCATCTGCGCGCGCCGTGCATCGCGCCGTGCGATCATGGTGTCAGCCTGCTGCCGGGCTTTGGTGGTGAAAGCCTGCCACGCCGTATCCTGATCGGGTGTGATTTTGAGTTCGACTTTCAGTGCGGCGAGATGCCCTTCGACGGCCGCGGCGGGGTTGCTCCACATGCCGCCACGTCCCGCGCCCGGACCGCGATGCATCATGCCGGGACCGCCGCGTCCCGCTCCGGGACCATACCCCATGGCGCCGCGTCCTGCGCCGGGTCCGTAACCCGCGCCGGGAGCGCCGTACGGGCAGTCGCGCCAGCCGGCTCCCTGACCTGCGGGCTGCGCATAAACCAGCGCACCGGATGCGGCAAGCGCTGCCGCGGCGATTGCGCCAACCAGAATTTTACGGGTGTTGCTCATATTCGATCTCCATTGCGTTGATTGAGGGTTGCCTGAGCCTGCGGACTGATTAACATTGACCGCAGGCTCTACGGGCAGGCTTCATTTGACTCCCCGCGTGTAACGCCGGGATGTCACGCAGGGCCATTTTTGTATCGCAGCCTGTCATCCACTGGTCTTGTTACACTGCGATACAATTTTTTTCCCGCGGGGGCCGTCGCAGCGGTATACAGACATCATGAGTGCGCTGGATCACGTGCTGGTCGTCGATGACGATCTGGAAATCCGCAGCCTGCTGCGCGATTACCTGCAAAAGAACGGCTACCGCGTCACCGCGGTCGCCGATGGCAAGGGCATGTGGGCGGCATTCGACGCGGCGCGCCCGGACATCGTCGTGCTCGACGTGATGCTGCCGGGCGACGACGGGCTCACGCTGTGCCGCGACATGCGTGCACGCTCGGAGGTTCCGATCATCATGCTCACCGCGCGCGGCGAGGAAACCGATCGCATCGTCGGCCTGGAAATGGGTGCGGACGACTATTTGCCCAAGCCGTTCAATCCGCGCGAGCTGCTCGCGCGCATCAAGAGCATTCTGCGCCGCGCGCGCACGCTGCCGGACAATCTCCGGCCCGAGGAAGCGCGCGCGATGCGGTTCGCGGGCTGGGTGCTCGATATCGCGACGCGTAACCTGCGTTCGCCGCAAGGCATCGTGGTGGCGTTGAGCGGCACCGAGTTCAAACTGCTGAGGGCATTCCTGGCGCATCCGAATCGCGTGCTCAACCGCGATCAGCTGATCGACCTGATGCTGTCGCGCGACGCCTCGCCATTCGACCGCAGCATCGACGTGCAGGTGAGCCGGCTGCGGCATCGCCTGGATGACGACGCGGCCGAGCCGGCGATCATCAAGACCGTGCGCGGCGAGGGTTATGTGCTGGCGGTAGCGGTCGAGGTGGAAAAATAATGCGCCTGCTGCCGCGTTCGCTGTTTGCGCGCATGGTGCTCATTCTGCTGGGTGGCCTGATGGCCGCGCAGTTGCTGAGCTTCGCGATTCACTGGCAGGAACGCGGGGAGTTCATCATGCGGGCGATGGGCACGCGCTCCGCCCAGCGCATCGCCGATATCGTCGCGCTGCTCGATTCGATTGGTCCCGCTGATCGGGCCAGAATCGTAAGCGTGCTCAACTCGCCGCCGCTGCGGATTTCGCTCGATGAGCCACCGCTTGTGCCGGTCACGGATGATGACGCCGGGAAAGCAGAGCAGGCGGCGCAGTACGCGGCCGTGCTGCGGCGCGCGCTGGGGGAGAACTATCCGCTCGTCGTGAACGTTACCGACGCGCGTCCGCGGGGCGGACCCGGGCCGGGATACGGCATGGGGCCCGGCATGATGGGAGGTCCCGGCAGGTGGGGAACGGACGCGGGCACCCCCGGACAGGTCGAGGCTGGCACATTCGGAACGGGAATGCGTCGCCGCGCGGGGATTTCGTTGATCGTGCAGGCCCGCCTGCAGGACGGCACGCTCGTCACCTTCAATTCGCGGCAATCGTCGGAGTCCGTCAACTGGCCGTATCGGTTACTGTTGAGCCTGCTGGTGCTGCTCGCGGTGGTGTTTGCGGTGACGCTGGTCGCGGTGCGGTGGGTGACGCGGCCGCTCAAGACGCTCGCCGCGGCCGCGCAGAGCCTGGGGGACGACCTCAACCGCCCGCCACTCGAGGAGAAGGGGCCGATCGAAGTGAGCCGCGCGGCGCGCGCGTTCAACACGATGCAGCAGAAGCTCGTCAAGTTCATCGCCGAGCGCACGCGGATATTCACGGCGATGTCGCACGATCTCAAGACGCCGATTACGCGGCTGCGGCTGCGCGCAGAGTTGCTCGACGACCCCGAACTGCGCGCCAAATTCGAAAAGGACCTGCGGGAAATGGAAGCCATGGTGAGCGACGCGCTCGACTTCATGCGCGGACTCGACCCGCGGGAGCCTCAGCAGCCGCTCGACGTGATGGCGCTGCTCGAAAGCCTCCAGGCGGACGCGCGCGAGGTGGGCGGGAAAGTTGAGATCGAAGGCGCGGCGCACGCGCCTTATCTCGGCCATCCGCAGACGCTTAGACGCTGCCTGCGGAATCTGATCGACAACGCCGTCAAGTACGGCAACTCGGCGACCCTGGTCGTGGCGGACGCCGCGGAGCAGCTTCGCATCTGTGTGCGCGACGCGGGACCGGGCATACCCGAAGCGGAGCTCGAACTCGTGTTCGAACCCTTTCACCGCCTCGAACTCTCGCGTAACCGCAGCACGGGGGGCACTGGCCTGGGGCTCACTATCGCGCGCAATATCGCGCGGGCGCACGGCGGGGAACTCGTCCTGCGCAATCTGCCGGCAGGCGGACTCGAAGCCGTGCTGACGCTGCCGCGTAATGTCTCGTGAATTATTTTCGGTCCAAGTAACCCGCGAGTCCCCGTGCCCTTGGCGCGCGGGGCAACTTTATTTTTCACAACTTTATTTTTCACGTGCGAAAGTTCGCGTTTTTCGCTATATTGAAGGCAAATACCAAAATTGAAATCAAATACCGAAACGAGGAGATGCTCATGCACAGCCGTTGTCTTATTTCCCGCGTAATTGCAGTACTTATCATGACGCTTGCGATATGGGTCGCGCCGGCGCCCGCGCAGCAGGACTACCCGAACCGGCCGATCCGGCTGATCACGCCGGCGGCGCCGGGAGGCACGACCGACATCCTCGCGCGGCTTTTTGGTGCGAAGCTGTCCGACGTTTTCAAGCAGCAGGTGATCGTCGATAACCGCGCGAGCGCGTCCGGCGTGATCGCCGGAGAATTAACGGCCAATGCGGCACCCGACGGCTATACTTTGTTGCTCGCGTACCACCAGCACACCGTCAACGCCGCGCTCAATGCCAAGCTGCCGTATCATCCGGTGAACAGTTTCACGCCGATCACGCAGCTTACGGCCGCAGGGCTGCTGCTGGTGGTAAATCCTTCGTCGCCGCCGAAGACCCCGAAGGAGTTCGTCGAGTGGACCAGGAATTTCAAAGGCCCGCTCAACTTTGGCTCGGCGGGTCTCGGCAGCGGTGGACATCTTGCGGGCGAACTCTTCAACCTGATGGCGGGCGTGAAGGCGCAGCACATTCCGTACAAGGGCACGGGGCCGGCGATGATCGACCTGATGGGCGGGCAGTTCCAGTACAATTTTGGCGGCATTCAGCCCGCGATGGTCGCGGTGCGGTCCGGAAAGCTGCGTGGAATCGCGGTGACTACGCCCAAGCGGATAGGCGCATTACCCAACATTCCTGCCATGTCCGAAGTGCTGCCGGGATTCGAGATCGTCGGCTGGTACGGCGTGATCGGGCCGGCCAAATTGCCTAAACCCATCGTCACGCGGCTGCACGACGAGATCGTCACGATTCTCAGGCAGAAGGACATCACCGACCGCATCCTCGCGGACGGCTCGGAACCGGTCGGCAATACACCCGAGGATTTCCGCAAGTACATGCTCGCCGACGTCGCCAAATGGGCGAAGCTCGTTAAAGAGAGCGGCGCGAAGCTCAATTGATGCCTGAGGAGAAACAGGATGGCTCAACCCTACGAATTCCGCGGCAACGCCTATCGTAAGCTTGCCGAGCTGAACGCCTGGACGAAGCAAGGCCACGAGGCGGCGCTTGAACCCGACCTGCCGATTCTCGATCCGCACCATCACGTGTGGGACGACGAACGCGGCCGCTACCTGATTCACGAACTCGCCGAGGACGTTGGCACCGGCCACAACATCGTCGCTACGGTTTTCATCGAGGCCGGGTCAATGTACCGTGCCGCCGGCCCGGCCGCCATGCAGCCGGTTGGTGAGGTCGAGTTCGTCAACGGCATCGCCGCGATGAGCGCGAGCGGCCGCTATGGCAAATCCCGCCTGTGCGCCGGCATCATCGGCCACGGCGACCTCATGCTGGGCGATCAGGTCCGCCCCGTGCTGGAAGCGCTGATCACGGCAGGCAACGGGCGATTTCGCGGCATACGCCACGGCGTGGTCTGGGATACCGGCAACGCCGCGAAGTTCGGCCGCCGCCAGGTACCGCGGCACCAGGTGCTTGATCCCGTTTTTCGCCGGGGCTTCGCACACCTGCAGCCGCTCGGGCTGTCGTTCGAGTCGTGGCAGTTCCATCCGCAGTTGCCCGACCTGGTGGATCTGCTGCGCGCTTTCCCCGAGACCAACGTCATCCTCAACCATGTGGGCGGCCTGCTCGGCATCCCGCCGCACGACGGCAAACGCGACGAGGTATTCGCGATCTGGCGCGGGCATATCCGCGAGCTGGCGCAGTTTCCCAACCTGAGCGTCAAGGTCGGCGGGCTGGGGATGCTGTATTGCGGCTGGGATTTCCATTTGCGCGAGGTCCCGCCAACGTCCGAGGAACTGGCCGCCGCGTGGCGCCCTTACGTCGAGACGTGCATCGAGGCGTTCGGCTCCAACCGTTGCATGATGGAAAGCAATTTCCCGGTGGACAAGCAATCGTGCGGCTATGGCGTGTTGTGGAACGCCTTGAAACGGATCACACAGGGCTGCTCGGCGGCGGAGAAAGCTGCGCTGTATTGCGGCACCGCCGCGCGGGTCTATCGCATGGCCGTCTGAAGGGCCGCATTTGCGCAGCATCCCGACCTTTGCGAGCACCGTGCTCGAAGTCGACGGCGCGGCCGAGGCCAACGAACTCTTCCAGCGCAATGGCTGGACGGACGGCTTGCCCGTGGTTGCGCCGACCGAGGAGGCGGTCGCCCGCTTCCTCGAGGCGGGCAGGCTGAGCGCCGCTGATGTCATTGGCCTCGAGCCAGTTCGCCGCCGCCGGATCACCGCTGAAAAAGTGGCGATCGCCGCCGTGATGGCCGGCTGCCTCCCCGAGTACCTGCCGGTCGTTGTTGCAACCATCAAGGCGATGTGCCAACCGGAGTACGCGCTGCACGGCAGCACGGCCAGTACCGGCGGCAGCGCCCCCTTTATCGTGGTGAATGGACCGATTCGTCTGCGCCTCGGTATGAACGCCACGCACAATGCGTTGGCCAACGCGAGCCGTGCCAACGCCACCATCGGCCGCAGCGTGCGCCTGGTCTTGCTGAACGTTCTGGGCGGGATTCCCGGGCAGTTGGATCGCTCGACGCTGGGACATCCGGGCAAATTCACGTTTTGCGTCGCCGAGGACGAGGAGGACTCGGTATGGCTGCCGCTATCGGTCGAACGGGGCGTGCCGGCGGGGACATCCGCGGTGACGGTGATGCAGGTGGAATCGCCGCATCAGATCATGAACGAATGGACCCACGATCCCAAAGAAATCCTGGACACCTACATCGCGGCGATCCGCAGCAACATGTTGACCTATTCGATCTGGGAGGGGAATTACGCATTCGTGATCCCGAAGCAGCACCGCGAGATTTTCGCTGCCGCGGGATGGAGCAAGCAGAACATCCGCGAGTACACGTTCGAGGCTGCCCGGGTAAAACGTGGCGAGTGGCGATCGGTGGGCAAGGCCGCGGTTGCGGGACGCAAGGATGAAGAGCAGGTCTACCGCGCACTGCGCTCGCCGGACGACCTGCTCATCGTCGCTGCCGGCGGGCCGGCGGGTGGATTTGGCGCCATTCTCCCGCCGTGGTATGGAAAAAAATCGCTTGCGGTTACCGTTCCGGTCGGCGCATGAACACGCTCACATAAGGAGAAGACCCCGTGACACTCAGAGTACTGGATCCACGGCAGGCTGCTCAAGGCGAAGCTATGCGAATGGCTCCTGCACTGCCTACGTTGAGTGGTGCGGTCGTCGGCCTGCTCGACAACGCCAAGATCGGCACGCAGCGCTTGTTCGATTTTGTCGAGGAGATACTGCGCGAGGAACATGGCGTTCGCGAGTTTATCCGCCGGCGTAAACCCGACGCATCCCGGCCGGTGCCACCCGCAATGCTCGCTGAGCTGAGCGGCGCGGACGCAATCGTCTCCGCGATCGGCGACTGAGGGAGTTGCTCGTCGTGCAGTCTGCACGACGCGATCGAAGCCGAACGGCTGGGGATTCCGGCCGTCGCCATCATTACCGACCGCTTTGTGCGCAGTGCGGAGTTGGTGGGCCAACTGAACGGCTTGCCGGGCTACCCGTTTGCGGTGATAGCCCACCCGGTCGCCAACGACGACGACGCGGTGCTACGCATTAAAGCGCAGGCCGCAGTGCGGGACATCGTGCCGCTTCTGATTGCGCGCAAGGGCTGATGCGCTTGCGTTGCATTTTTGTTTGCCCCGATCCCGCGAACTGAATTTAGAACGCGCCGCGCTCATCGATCAGGCTTGACGCCAGCCTGCCTGACCACACGCTCCCACCGGTCGAACTCGGATTTCAGCATCGCCATGAATTCCTCCGGTGTCGTAGTGGTAGCGTCCAGCGCAACCGCCGCAAACTTCTCCTGGGTGTCGCCCGCCCGCACCGCCTTCACCACCTCGCCGTGGATGCGGGAACGGATATCCTTCGCCATGTTTGCCGGTCCCATCACACCCAGCCAGTTAATCACCACCATGTCGCCCACCCCCGATTCCTCAAAGGTCGGTGCCTCCGGTATCGCCATCGAGCGCCTGCTGCTCGCCACCGCCAAAGCCCGCAGCCGTCCGGCCCGCACATGGGGCACGACGCCGGGCAAGCTCGGAAAGGCGGCCTGGATCTGGTTGCCGAGCAAATCGACAATCGCGATGCCGATGCTCTTATAAGGGACGTGCGTAAGGTTTGCGCCGACCGTGAGCTTGAACAACTCGCCCGTGAGGTTCGTGATTGATCCGCTGCCTCCGCTGCCGTAGTTGTAGGTTCCCGGCTGCGCCTTGGCAAGTTCGATCAGGTCCTTCAGCGTTTTCGCCCGGAAGCCGCTGTTGACCACAAGGACCTGGGGTGTCGTGGCCAGCAGCGTGATCGGGTCAAAGTCGTTGATCGCGTCATAAGACATCTGGCGCATGACGTGCGGGTTGATTGCGTGGGTCGAGTCGCCAACCAGCAGCGTGTAGCCGTCTGGTACGGCCTTGGCGACGATGCCCCGCCCCAGCGTTCCCGAGGCGCCAGGACGGTTGTCGATCACGAAACTTTGTCCCAGCGAGGCGGACAGCTTAGGTCCGATAATGCGGGCCACCGCATCGGAAGTACCCCCCGGGGCGTAAGGGATGATCATCCGCACGGGCCGAACCGGGTAGGACTCAGCAGCGGACGACAGCGTTGCCTGCGCAGCCGCATCGATAGCGGCAGCGAGCAAGCATCCTGACAGGACGCCCATCGGGATTGACGCTCTCACCATCGCGCGTCTGCGGAAAGTGCCACCCGATGTTGTCGCGGCCATGACTATCTCCTCCAATCGGTGAATTTGACTTGAGCATGCTGTCGCAAGTCATGGTTCATTGGCAGCATCATACTCTCCATGTGTGGCTGCGCCACAGCGTAACGCCGGTGTGATATGGCTACTTTGGTTTCAAACTGCTCTCGCCTGGCTTAATGCCTTATGTTCGTCGGTGAGTGAATGACCGTGCGTGCCTTTTTCAAGGATTTGACTTTCGAATCCATCAGCAGCCAGCGAGTGCTTGCGGTCCTTGGAGCGGTATGCGCTGTCGGCATTCACGTGGTTTTTATAGCCGTAGTACTGTTGTTCGTACTTCTTGGCCCAGCGCGCATCAACATGGTTTTGACACGGCTTGGCCGGTGTCTCCCGCCACTCCTCAGCCGGATCTACTGTGTCAAATCTGGACCACTTGGTTTACATTTGACACAGACTCTATCCCTCACGCGTTTCGGAAAGATGCTGCTGTAGTAACACTTTGCAGCCAACGAGTCCGGTTCTAACAGCACCATTCCGGGCAGCCAACTGAATCCGTTACTGTTTTACTCGGATGGTGTTGAATGAATTGAGATGCTTATAGAATTGGCGCGAAAATTGCGTGCAATTCTCATATTTTGAGCCGTATTGTAAAATGAAAAAAGGGCACGACCGGCCGGAATTGGCCGCCTACAGCTCCTTGGTTTCGGGTCGAAAATCCACTGATGGCGGCCGGTCCCGTCCTCACCAGAACGGCCCGGAAACCTTGTTATGCTTTGCGATCCTCCGGAGTAGAGTCAATGCCGCGCGGCGATTTTGACATCACTGGCAAGATTTGCACCACCTCTCCGATCGAGGTCAGAGATGAGATCGTGCGGCTTTTCCTCGGGGTATATCCGGATGGGAATTCGCGCCCGATCAAGCGCGCGTTCGAGGACGTCTCAAAACTGTATTACGGCAAGCACCCCGACTATCATGACTGCGACACCGAATATCACAACATCCAGCACGTGCTGGACGTGACGCTGGCCATGGCTCGGCTGCTTGACGGCTATGCGCGAAACGAAAGAGACCGCGGGCCACTGCCATCGGCCTACTTTAATGTAGGCATCGTCACGGCGCTGTTCCACGATGTGGGTTACCTGCGGCGGCGTAACGATCATAAACGCCGCTTCGGCGCCGAATACACACTTACGCACGTCACGCGCGGATCATATTTCCTGCGGGATTATTTTCCGCACATAGGTTTGAAGCGGTATGCGGCAGACGCATCGAAGTTGATTCACTTCACCGGTTACGAGCATAGCCCCGACAGCATTCGTGTCGACGATCCCGTGCTGCGTCGGGTGGGCGAGATTCTTGGCACCGCCGACATCATCGCGCAGATGTCAGATCGCTACTACCTCGAGAAGTGTCGCGACCGGCTCTACCCGGAGTTCCTGCTGGGTGGGCTCGCCCGCCGCAAACTCCCGGATGGACGGATTGTTACCGTTTATAAGTCAGGCAAAGATCTGGTGAGCAAGACCCCCGCGTTCTACGTGAACGCCATGAAGCGCCTCGACGAGAAACTTCATCGGGCTTACCTATACGCGGAACGGCATTTCGGTGGCCAGAACTTATATATCGCGGAAATGAACAAGAACATAACGCATGCGGGGGCGGTGGGTAATTCCCCCAGACGAAGCAAGTTGCGCCGCACCCCTCCCAAGGCACTGCTATCGGGTACGCGCGCATACCCGGAAAATCTGGTCATCCGCTGATCAGGTCGGTCGTGACCGGGCCGCTGCCCCGGTAGGGGATGTGCGTCATGTTGGTCGTCGTCATGGACATGAACAACACGCCGAACAGGTGCGGCGAAGTAGCGTTGCCCGGTGACCCGAAATTGATCCGCCCCGGCTGAGCCTTGGCAAGCGCAATGAGTTGCCTCACCGACTTCATCGGCAGCGACGGATGACATCTGATCGATCAGTGTGTCTCAAGTGGGACACAATTTTCGTTGCAAAAACAACGTGCTGTGAAAATCGCTCGAGTGATTGTCTCGCGTTAGTTACAAGCGAACGTGCGCCATAGGTTAGAGCTTTCTCCCAACCTGCTGTTTCTCCGCAACAACGTGTAATGGGTACGCTTGTTGCTCTGGTAAACGCGTCGTCGCGAACCGATTGCGAGAGGTCCACACAACTCCAAAAGGAGTCTGGGAGGCAAGTCAATCTTCGCCCCACCTCAACCAGCATGATGCCGGTCTCCGAACAAATGCAGGAATGCATGTTTGAGCGCAGTGGCTACAAAGCTCGCCTGGTAGCCTCACAGGATCAGCGCGGCAAAGCGAGCATGCTCATCGAGCGCATGTACGCATGGCGCGGATACAACACGGAAACAGCCAGCGTCCTTCCCCGTCGCCCCACCCGCATCACGCTCGAGGCCTCCCGGGGCGAGGAACTCATTGGAACACTCACGCTTGGACTCGATTCGGAGGAAGGGCTGCTCGCCGATGCGCTTTACCAGCCGGAGATGAATGGCTTGCGCGCGATGGGGCGCAAGCTGTGCGAACTATCGAGACTCGCCGTCAATCCGCAATACGGCTCGAAAGACGTGCTCGCTTCGCTGTTTCACCTCTCCTATATCTACGGACGCGTCATTCACAAAGCCACCGACGTGGTCATCGAGGTGAACCCGCGTCACGCCGGATTTTACAAACGCATGCTTGGCTTCTGCCAGATCGGGCAAATGCATATCTGCCCGCGGGTCAATGCCCCGGCGGTACTGCTGCACCTCGAACTGGCTTACGTGGACGCCCAGATCGCCAAGCACGCCGGCTCCCACGATACGACGGAGCGATCCCTGTATCCCTATTTCTTCTCCAGCTGCGAGGCGGAACAGCAGATGGACATGATCGCCCAAGCCGCCTGATTTCAACCTTCGGCATCGGCCCGTGGGATATCAAGGAACGGCGCTACCCCGAAGAGCAAGTGGTGGTAGGGAAGGGTCCCGTTACGTCTACATGGACCCCACCCGAACGCCGTGGGATTATGTTTGAGTTCGTCGAAAGGGCAGCGAGCTAGTACCGCCTGACGAAAGTCCTTTGGTGTCGCGGCAGTTACATAGCGTTGCTGTGCGACCTCGGCTCCGCCTTGCCGCTGGGCGCTTTCGAGCTTGTCGCTCGATCGCTTTGTCGGCGCTGATCAGAGGCAATGACATGCACGCGCACAAGCCGCCGGCAACCATGCTCGATGACCGCCATCAGTTAGCTCAGCAGGCTCGTCAGTTCCGACATGGTCTTGACCGATTCGAATTCGTGCACCACCTTGAGGCTCGCCTCGATCTTGTCCGGTGCCAGCTTGCCGAGCGGCACCAACGTCCGGTACTTCGCGTCCACGTCGGCCCATTCGATCCCGCGGGGCCCGGACCCGCGCGGAAAATCGACGTGGTCGGAGAACTGCCGGCCGTCCTTCAGCGTGATCGTGACCGTCGCGCCATGATGGTGCGGAAAGCGATCCGGGTAGGGTTGCGGGTTCGGGTCCACCGTGACTTTGTCGATGAGCTGTCCGATCACCGGGTCTGCGACCTTCGCGGGCGAGGCATGGATCCAGCCGTAGCCCCTGTCCGCCACCGCCGCTGCGAGGAAGTAGGCAGGGCTATGCGCGACGCCGATAAGGTCGGTCGGATGCAAAGGTCCGGGCAGCGTACGGTACTTCGCCGCCGAGACCATGATGCTGGCCACGTCCGCCGGGTTGACGTTTCCGGCTGTTGCGGCATTGGCGGCGGCCTCCGCCGCGGCGTGGTGGGGATGGCCGCCGGGAACCAGCTTGATCGCCATGTCCGTGGTGATGTCCCACACCTTGCCGAGATCCTTCGTCACGTCCTCCAGGTGATTTCCGCCATATGCGGAAAAGAAGCCGCGCGGCATTTCCAGCACCCGCTCCTCCGCGATAAACCCCTTGTGGGCGGCGAGCGCCGCGTTGATGCCGAGCAGCGCCGAGAGCCCGGCGTGGTACTCGCGCGCGACGCTGGTGTTGGCGGCAACATGCATGCCGCCGATCGAGGTGGCGGCGAGCGCGATTGCCTGCGTCATGTGCCCCTGCGTCAACTTCAGTAACGTGCCGGCCGCGACCGCGCCGCCAAAGATCGTAGAGATCGAGCCGTGGAAACCGCGCTCGAGGCGGCCCGGGGTAAGCGCTTCATCGATGCGGC
>Ga0102851_10000854_pt1 | contig 16427 bp, 17 predicted proteins | sample Mud3Dept3metaG_FD_79558 | JGI IMG/M metagenome (GOLD analysis project Ga0102851, IMG submission 79558) | Freshwater wetland microbial communities from Ohio, USA, analyzing the effect of biotic and abiotic controls - Mud 3 Core 4 Depth 3... | ecosystem: Environmental > Aquatic > Freshwater >... | reverse complement strand
TGACGGTCTTTGTTACCCGTCCGATAAGCGCCACCCTGCTCGGTATCGGTGTTGCGGCGATTGTGCTTGCGAGCCTGCCTGCCTTTACAAAGAAGCGCGAGGAAGCCTTTCGCGAGGATTGAGCGTAACAGGTTACGACTAAATCCACGGCAAGAAAGGGATGCCTTATGACGATTCTGCCAGCCCTTTCAGTTTATGCAGAGACCGCCTTGCCGATGACCTCCCGATGAAATGCCTGAAACGGATTCCGAGAGACCTCGGGAAAAGTATGCCTGCCTCGTCGATAAGTATTGTTTGCGAGACGAAACAGCCGTCAGCTGTCTCCTGAATTTCGTAGATCTCCTGTATGTACCCTCTTTTGGGAAGGCTGCCTCCTTCGAGATGGAGCACGCACCTTGAGGGCTTTTCAAACTCCATCAGCTCGGCAGAATAATTGGATTCGCCGCGCAGAAGGTAATACCGTATGCGATAAAGCGACCCTGCCTTCGGCTCGCCAAGGGATACAGGTATGACTTTTCTTATCAATGGATTCCAGCTGAGCATCAAGAGAGGGTCAGAGACCCATGGCCAGACCTTTTCAGCAGGTGCAGAGATTTTTGTCTTCTTATGAAGGGTCATCGGTAATCTTTCGAATGAGATTATAACAGTTTTGATGCCTCACCCCTGGGAAAATTCTGCTTGAAATAGGCATGTAATTAATATATTATAAGTTATAAAAATTCAAGGAGGTCGTTATGCTGAAGAAGGTTTTTATTACGCTTCTGGCGGTTATATTTGTCGGATCCATGTCATTGATGCCCACATTAAGCTTTGGTGACGCGAAAGCACAGTGCGCATGCGGTAAAGACTGCAAGTGTGAGCATTGCGCAACCGGCAAAGGCGAATGCCATTGCAAAGCGGGAGAAAAAGGCTGCAGCTGCGGCAAGGGCTGTGCCTGTGAACACTGCAAGACCGGCAAAGGCGAGTGCAAATGTCATGCTGGCATGCATGGAAAAGGCTGCGCGTGCGGCAAGGACTGCAAGTGTGAGCATTGCATGACCGGCAAGGGCGAATGCCATTGCAAGGCGGGAGAAAAGGGCTGCAGCTGCGGCAAGGGCTGCGGCTGTGAACACTGCAAGACCGGCAAAGGCGAGTGCAAATGCCATGCTGGCGCCGCAATGAAGACAAAGCCGACTGCAGATGCCGATTATGCAAAGACAATGAAGTCCAAGGATGGGGGCTTCAAGGCTACGTATGCCAGTGACCCCGAAGCGATTCCCGTGAACAAGATGATCAGCTGGAAGCTGAGGGTCGAGACGGTGGATGGTCAGGCAGTTAAGGATGCAGAGATCACAGTGAATGGCGACATGCCGGAGCATGGCCATGGACTCCCCACTCAACCAAAGGTGACCAAGAATTTCGGAGACGGCACATATCTTGTGGAAGGCATCAAGTTCAGCATGCCGGGCTGGTGGATCATGACATTTTCCATCAAGGCTGGAGGCAAGACCGACACCGTAACATTCAATCTAAAGCTGACGTAGCCGTATTCTCATCATGGCAGGGGCCGGAAAGAAAGCGTCGTCAATCGTCAGCTTTCTTCTGGCCTTTTGCTTTTTTGCCGGGCAGTCATCAGCTGCCGGCACTGAGTCGCTCCATGGCTGGAGCGATGAGGAGCTGAAGACATTTCGTTCCCTTTCTCTTTCGTCTCTCCCACCTCTGCCTGTCGATCCTTCCAATAAATATGCTGATGATCCCAAGGCAATAGCATTAGGCAATAAACTCTTTTTTGATAAGCGGTTCAGCGCAAATAAGAAAGTATCGTGCGGGACATGCCATATTCCGGAAGTGAGCTTTACGGACAAGCTGCCGCTTGCAAAAGGCATGGGCACAACGACACGAAGGACCATGCCGCTCATCGGTTCTGCGTACCAGACTTGGTTCTTCTGGGACGGCAGGAAGGACAGTCTGTGGTCGCAGGCGATCGGGCCGATAGAGAGCTCTGTTGAACATGGATTTACCAGAGCGCTCTGCGCGCATATCATTACCGATAAATACCGGAAAGAATATGAAGAGATATTCGGCACGCTGCCGAAGATAGACCATAAAAGCTGTCCACCCAAGGCCAGCCCCGGGACGGGCAATCCTGCTGCGCTCAGGCTCTGGAAGGCCATGAAGCCCGAGGACCGGGAGGCGGTGAACAGGATTTATGCAAACATCGGCAAGGCGATCTCCGCATATGTGAGACAGATCCTACCTCAACCGGCTCCCTTTGACCGATACGTAGATGCAGTGGTAAAGGGAGACCGTGAAGCTGCTGACAAGGCAATGAATGCAGAGGCGGTGCAGGGATTGAAACTCTTCATCGGTAAGGCAAAGTGTATCAATTGCCATATGGGGCCACTCTTCACGAACAGCAGTTTTCATAATATCGGGCTGAATAACCCCAAAGACAGAGGAAGGGCCGAGGGCATTGATCAGGTATTAGCGGATGAATTCAACTGCCTTGGTAAATACAGCGATGCAAAGCCGGATGAATGCGCGGAGCTAAGATTCATTAACAGGGATAAGCTCAAGAACACGGGTGCTTTCAAAACGCCTACTCTCCGAAACGTTGCGGAACGACCACCTTATATGCATGCAGGCCAGATCAAGACCTTATTTGAAGTGTTGAGCTTCTATCGGCGGAGTGGAAGCGATGAGATCGAACATCAGGAGCTGTCAAACGCAGAACTTGCTCGGATAGAGGCTTTTCTTAAGACCCTCTCAGGACCGTTGAGCTTTCCAAAGTAAAGGGTTTCGAAAAAAAGGAAGGAATAAGAATCCTTCTGCACTAAGCAGTGCATCAAAATCATCCTATCGCCTAAACAAGTTCGAGCGGTCTCTCGAGATGGTGCATGAGGAAACTCTCGCCATTGTATGTCCAGATGTAAGCTTCCATGAAGGATTCACAATCAGTGTTCCTGCACCGGTAGGTATCCTGGACAGTCGTTAAGGCGCCATCAGGAGTATCCATGCTCTCTACCATCGTGCTGCCTGCCAATACGAGACTGCGATTACAGATCGGACAGATCATCTTTCTTCCCCCCGTAAAGTCAGAAAGAATATCCTGCTTGCTTGCATTATACTTTGTATATCGGAATAGTCAAAGGCTTTCTTTAGACGCGATCCTGCAGGGGAGAAATTGCTAAGCGCTCTTCTGTCTTCTGATTTTCTCCACGGCAACCATGATGATCGAAAGCGCTGCGGGCGTCATACCCTGAATCCTGCCTGCCTGGCCGAGATTTTCGGGACGCACTTCTTCGAGTTTGATGAGGATTTCGCGGGAGATGCCGGGCAGCGTGCAATAGTCAAAATCTGCAGGGATTATTTTCCCCTCGACGCGGGAAAGCTTCTTAACAGTCTCAAGCTGCTGTCTGATATATCCTTCATATTTTATCTGTATCTCGACCTGTCTTTCGACCTCTTCGTCGGGCATTGGGTCAGGCGGTGCGACCTCGCGGATGACGCTATAAGTGACCTCAGGCCGCTTGAGAAGCTGCTCAAGGGTAATATCTTCAGAAATCTCGGAAGTGCCAAGGTCCCGCAACGTCCTGTTGATCACAGCAGGTTTTATCCTCGTGCTCCTGAGACGTTCGATCTCCTGCTGTATTCGAGTTCTCTTCTCAGAGAAATGGGAGTACATATGGTCATCGATCAACCCTATGGCATGGCCCTTCTCCATCAGTCTGAGGTCGGCATTATCATGCCTGAGGAGGAGACGGTACTCTGCGCGGGAGGTGAACATCCGGTACGGCTCCCTGGTCCCTTTGGTAACAAGGTCGTCGATCAGCACCCCGATATAGGCCTCATGCCTGCCGAGGACCAGCGGGTCTCTCCCCTGCAGCTGCAAAGAAGCGTTTATGCCTGCCATAAGTCCCTGAGCAGCAGCCTCTTCATAACCCGAGGTCCCATTGATCTGTCCGGCAAGGAAGAGCCCTTTTATGGCTTTGGCTTCGAGCGTCTTTCTCAGCTCTGTCGGGAAGACAAAGTCATACTCGATGGCATATGCCGGCCTCATGATCTCAACCTCTTCAAGCCCGGGAATCGTTCTCAGAAACTTCAGCTGAATATCATAAGGAAGGCTCGTTGAGACGCCGTTTGCGTAATACTCAATGGTGTCGAGCCCCTCAGGTTCGAGAAAGACCTGGTGCCTCTCCTTTTCAGCGAACTTGACGATCTTATCCTCAATAGATGGGCAGTACCGCGGTCCTATACCGGTGATCTTGCCGCTGTACATTGCTGAACGCTCAAGGTTTTCCCTGATAATCCGGTGAGTCTCGCTGTTGGTATAGGTAATATAGCAGGGCAGCTGGGGATTTTCTATCTTTGTCGTGCTGTGGGAGAAAGGAATAGGAGGATCATCACCGTACTGTGCTTCTGTTTTGGAAAAATCGATCGACTTTGCATCCAGGCGGGCAGGGGTGCCGGTCTTCAGTCTTCCGAGTGAAAGCCCTAGCCGCGCAAGGCTGTTCGAAAGGCCGATGGAAGGAAACTCTCCTGCCCTGCCCGCTTCATGGGTTTCATGGCCGATATGGATGAGGCCCTTGAGAAATGTCCCTGTGGTCACAATAACGCATCGGGCATTGTAGATGACCCCGAGCGACGTCCTGACTCCTGAGACCCTGCCGGCCCCGGCAATGATCTCGTCGATCATTGCCTGTTTTATGTCGAGCAGCTCCTGCTGTTCGAGCACGCGCCGCATCTTCAGCCTGTAAAGGAGTCGGTCTGCCTGCGCCCGTAATGACCAGACCGCAGGACCTTTTGATCTGTTCAGCATCCTGAACTGAATGCCCGCATGGTCGGTTACTTTCGCCATTTCGCCCCCAAGGGCATCGATCTCCCTTACCAGATGGCCTTTGGCAAGTCCTCCGATCGCCGGATTGCATGACATGTGGGCGATGGTGTCGAGGTTCATGGTGAAGAGGCAGGTCGAAAGGCCCATGCGCGCAGATGCGAGAGCTGCTTCGCAGCCCGCATGCCCTGCCCCGATAACGATCACCTCGTATGTCTTGATTGTGTCCATGAAGACACTATTATAAGATAATTTCCGGCACCAGCGCACAGGAAGGACATGATTGTAGGAGACGCAGGAGCGCTGCAAAGGGCGAAAGGAGCCGGCTCCATTCGTCGGAAAGCCGTGTCAAGATAAAAAGAAAAAAAGGGGGCGCATGAAACGTGGAATGTTTGTAAGGACCTGCCTGTCCATTGTCATTCTTGTCTGCAGCATGGGGAGTTCCGGATGCGATTCCATAACCAATCTTTTCTCCGGTTTCAAGAGAAACGCAGAAGTCGAAAAGGCCTATCTGGACTACCGCTCAGCCATGATCGCGGGCGATATTCAAGCGCTTAAGAACCTTGTCGTCAAGCAGAAGGCGCAGGAGCTGAATGCGCCAGAGGCTGATCAGATGCTGGCCCTGGCCAGGGCCATGTATCCTGCGAATGCAACGGTCACAGGGGTTGCCGTACAGGGAGACGCCGCTACGCTTACGGCGAGCGCCCCTGTTGAGGGCGGCACCATGGAGGGTACGGTTCATCTCCTGAAGGAAGACAGCGTCTGGAAGGTCTATGATGAAAAATGGGAAATGAAGATCGGGATGGCAGCGCCTGCGCAGGAACCGCAGCAGGTTCCGGATAATACGCGGCCGTTTGAATATGAAAAGGCAGTCGGCATCTGGAAGGGTCACGAAGCAGGCCGGATCGGAGATGACTGGACCTTTACGCTGCAAGGCAATTATGAGATCGCGGCAGAGGGACCGGGTGGCCGGCAATATAAGGGAACGGCCATGGCTGACTGGAACCGCGGCCTTGAGGGAGGGAGCCTCAGGGTCCTGCCGGGCGGAGCTGTCTTTGATGTCCGGATAAGCGAATCATCTTCTCCCGGCCAGGCCGGCCAACTCTCGCTCGGTTCGTTCAAGCGCATGGGCGATACGCTCCAGATCTGCTGGAGCGAACCGGGGATGATGAAGAGAACGAGTGAATTTGCCTCATCCGGCGGCATACGCTGTTTCGAACTGCGGAAAGTACAGGACCTTCCGGCAGCGCCGCAGCCCGTTGCACAGCCGTCATCGCCTCAGCCTGCATGGCCATTGGCCGGCAGCTCTTCATTTTCCAAACAGGACCCGAATGTTTCGGGCGAGGCGATTGTCGTGAAAGATGGAATAACCGAGACCTATCCTCTTGTTACCGGGTTCTTTTCTGATACGCGATTTGCGAATCCTGCGCGGGCATCCATACAGTTTCAGGTCCCGGCTCCGGAACACAGCAATGCCCGGAGAATTGAGATTACCCTTGATGCCACAAAGACCGGTGCGCACTATGCCGACGGGAAGACGTTGAGCGGGAGTTTTATGGGTGAGGACAAGATCAGGATCGGCGAAAGCTCTTCGGAAGGATATATCGCCTCGTTCAGGTGGGTAGCAGACGGCGGCCAGATCTTCTGGCCCAAGACATCCTGCAGCATAACCATAACATCGGCATATACCGGTTCAGCATCGGGGATGTTCTCAGGCGAGGTCCATGACTGTCCTGTACATTCAGCGGGCATTGATTATACCATCTCTTCCCTGACGTTCACGACGCGAGGGGCGCCATCGCGATGACCGGAAATTAGGGGGGACCGTGCCTCAGTTCAAAAACAGAGAGGAATACGAAAAGTGGAAAGCCGAGAGGCTGAAGCAGGCCGCAGAAAAAACGCAGCAAGGGGCTCAGGAGGACAAGCCTCCTGAACCGGTCAGGCAGGCGCCTGAACGAAAAGCAGATAATATCGGGGCCGGCCTTCTTCCTGTCGGTGAGCTCTTGAGTGCCTCATGGGAAATATACCGGCAAAGGTTCGGTACGCTCGTAGGACTCTACCTGATCTCTATTCTGCTTTTTATCCTACCCCTGGCGATCCTCCTCGGAGGAGGCTTTGCGCTCGGCATGCTTTTCCCGGATGCGAAATATGTCCTGATCGCCATCGGAGGGATCCTCGGGCTTTTCATTGCCTGCGTAACCGTCTTCTGGGGAACAGCTGGTCTTACCATTGCTATCTCTGACGAAGGCCTTGGGGTCAGCAGCGCCCTCAGCAGGGGATGGGCAAAGGTCTGGTCGTTCGTCTGGCTCTTTTCGATCCTCGGGTTTGTGATAACCGGAGGATTTCTGCTTTTTATCCTACCCGGTATGCTTTTCCTTGTCTGGTTCAGCTTTGCCCAGTTTGTCCTTGCTGAAGAGGATGAGCGCGGTATGAACGCAATGCTGAAAAGCAGGGAGTACGTAAAAGGATACGGGGGAGAAGTCTTCCTGAGGATTTTTCTTATCTGGATCATTGCGGCAGTGGTCGGCATAGTCTCTCTCATCGGACCGATACTTTCTATCGTCTTCTTCCCGTTCGTACTTATCTATCTGTATCAGATATATGCTGAACTGAAAGCTGTGCCGAGGGCGCAGGTGCATATTCCCTCGACAGGGGAAAAGGCAAAATGGCTCCTTGTATCACTCCCCGGCTACATCGTTGTGCCGGTCATGATCATTGCCCTGGTCGGGGCAGCGTTTCTCGGCCCATTACTTGCGTTCAGGGCTTTCCAGGCAGCTCCGGGGAGTCTGCCGCCGTTCCTCGGCCAGCAGCAGAACCCTGATGTTGTGCGGCCCGTCAATTTCAGCGATCTGCTCGGCACCTGGATTGGCAGAGAGATCAACAGGGAGCCGGGCTGGACGTTTACGTTCTCGGAAGGGTACAACGTGCAGGTCACCAGTCCCACAGGAGAATGGTACCGCGGAAAGGCTGCAATCCATTTCGACCTCGGCATTTCGGACGGTGTCGTGAGGGTCCCGCCGGGCGCCGGCATTCTGGATATCGATGTCATTGAAGCCTCGTCCGGAAAGTACGCGGGGAAAACTTCGCTTGGCTCATATTCGATGCATAACAACACGATGCTGAAGCTCTGCGGATGGGAACCGGGGAAAACAGCACGTCCCTTATCGTTTGAGCCTGCGGGAGGGATACGGTGTTTTGAACTGACAAGGACATCCGGACCGCCTTCCACGTCTCAACCGCATGCTTCTGCGCCGCATCAGCCGGATGCAAGGGATGTTGCCGAGGCAAGAGCGGCCTTCAAGAAATGCGTAGCAGCATACAATGCAGGAAATTTAGATGAGGTCAAACAATACGTGGCAAAGGCGACGCTTTCTGAAATGGAGCATTCCGGAATGTTCAGCATGGCAATGGGCATGATGTCCGGATTGAACATTGATGAATTTGTGCCTTCCGCAGCAGGCAGTCATATGACGTTCACGAAGTCGGAGAAGCAGGGCGATGTGTCATCCAGCATGTCTGTCAAGATGGTAAAAGAAGACGGTCAGTGGAAATTAGGGAAATAGGGTGAGGAGTAATCTCAGAAAAGCATGATGAAATCAGGGGTGATAATTATTGCGCTCCGTATCCTGCTCTTTCTTGCATTGGGCGGTATTGGCTATCTCCTCAGCCTTTTCAAAAGCCTCATCCAGGGCAGAAACAATATCGGCAAGGCATGCACTCAGGCAGATTGAAAATTATATCGCTACAAAATAGAAAGAAAGGGAAACACTTCCTGGCCTGGATTGCCCTGCCGGAAAGATAGGGTATCTGCTCTGGAGGCGAGTCAGACCTATTGTCCGAGAAACGGCCCGGCAATATAATTGCCGGAGCCGTTTCCTATTTTTCTCTAGCGCGTATCTACATGGCGGTGCTAAAAGACGCCTGCTTGACCACCATATCCACCGCAGGTAATGGCGGCACCTTGTCAAGACCGTAGATTTGCTTCAGGTTGATGCTTTCAGGCACTGCGCCAAGGAGCGCCTCGGCTATTGCCTGATCAGCCTGGCGGTACCGGAGTTTGACTTCCAGGGTAACGATTCCGGCTTCCAAGGGAGCGTGTACGCCGTAATAGACATCTTTATGCCCATGCGGCGGAATGGTGTCATGCCGCGAGAAGGACGTCACAACCCACGGGTCCACCGCGAAATGAAAATCATTGCCCATGCCGTCTGAGTTGAATAGACGGGTATTATCAGGCAGCTTGCCCTGGGCATCGATCGTACCGCTGGTCAGCAGCAGATTCCCCTTTTCATCCTTTGCCGTTATCTCAAGCCACATTTGACGGATATTGGTGAGCGAGGTGGGCAGGTTGTGTCCTGCGCGGATATTCTTCACCCGGACCTTCACTTCCGCAAGCCTGCCGTTCTGATACACAGGGAAGATTTCCAGATCAGCTGCTGACTGAAGACGCTTTATTGCCATCTCATATTTTTCGAAGATGTTCGCCGCTGTCTTTTCATCGCCTGCTTTCTTCGCAGCCCCTGAGGCAAGATGATAGAGCAGATAGTTGGCAGCGTTAAAGTAGTGCCGGTAGACTGAGCGGTCCGGCTTGATGAATTCATCAGCAGTGCGCTTGAACATCTCGATGTCGACCATATGGCAATCCTGGCAGAGAATATCTCGCTGCGCATAGGGCCCATGTTTCCATTCCAGATACGTTGCCTCCAGGGGGAAATGCGCGTCGTAGTGGTAGACTTGGTGGCAGCCGGCGCAGAGGTCTGCCTGCAGATGCAGGTGGGATTCAACACATTCGTGAAACCCCCCGCCGCAGCCGTCCGAGGGTCTGAACGGACCGCGTTTTATCAGCTGCGCTCCGTCTTTCCCATTCACACCTGGTGTCAGGATAAAAGAACCGTTTTCCGGCTCATGGGCAGGGGTCTGCCAGTGGGTTACCCCGCTGATGGAGTGGCAGATATCGCAGGAGACCCCGGCGAGGGCCATGGGGCTCAAATTTGCGATGCCCGGGCCCTTAATCTCACCGGTTGCCATTCCGGCAGCAGAATGGCATCCTTCGCATTGGCGGGATATCTCATGCCCCACTGCCTTGACCGCCTTGTTCAATTCCCCCTGATATATGGGGTCACGAAAGGCCAGGGCATGGGCAGAGCCGGTCCATTCTTCCAACTGTTTCGGATGACAGCCGCCGCAGACATCCGGCGGGGTGAACGGCGCGTTTGATTTGTTCCATTTGATCAGGGAGGGATAGTACGGATAGAAATCGCGATCAACGTTAAAGACCTTTGCGCCGTCAAAGGCGAGCCCCAAAGACCCTGCTGCCATCAGCAGCAGCAAACTGAGCGAAAGCATCTTCAAGTGCCGTTTCATACGACCTCCTTTATCCTGTCAGGATGAAGCGATTTGCCATCTGTTGAGAGGGTTCCCTGTACCTAATCGTATCAAATCAGGGAGCGATGTCAACTTATTACTTTAGACTGAGCGCTATCCCCTGATTTTTCCTGCATGAAAGATGAGCCTCCCTGAGCCAGGAGATGATGTAATAGAGTATGCGGAAAGCGTATGCAGCGGTAAAATATGATCACAGGGAGAAGCAACAGGCAATGCTTTTCAGGATACTTGCAGATATTGTCGTTTTTATCCATTTTCTCTGGATCGTGTTCCTTATCTCTGGTGCGTGTGCCGGCAGGATATACCAGACCGTCAAATATATTCACATCGGAGGACTGGCCTTCGCCTTTATGCTTCAGGTTTTTGACTGGTACTGTCCTCTGACCCATCTCGAAGTCTGGCTCAGAGCTCACCACGACCCCGGCCGGCTCTATGCTGGTTCGTATATCATCCACTACCTGGAAAAGATCATTTATATCGAAGTGGAAAGATGGGTGATTCTTGTCCTGACAATTGTTCTCTGCGGAATGAATGCCTGGATATACGGGAGGGGGAAAAGAAGCGCTTATCCGGCTGACGGATGAAAACGAAGGGCTGACCTGCTACAACTTCTCTGTGTGCGTTCGAAACCACGCAACAAGCTCTTCAACCTGTAGTCTCCTGATGGCCACCGACAGCGTGAACCGCTCAAGCTCCTTCTGAGTGGCGCTCAGTCGGTACCCGTTCTTTTCGAGAAAAAGACCTGCGGAGACAATGGCACTTCTCTTGTTGCCGTCGATGAAGGGGTGATTGCATGCGATCGATTCCATCAGGGCAGCTGTCTTATGAAACAGATCGGGATCGAGTTCCCTGCCGCCGAATGTAGCCTTCTGCCTTGAGACCGCAGATTGCAGCAGGCGGAGGTCGCGGCATCCATGTGCCCCGCCTGTCTGATCGATGATCCTGCTGTGGATGAAAAGGACCTGCTCGGGAGAGTGGTATTTCACTTCCTGGAAAGCTCTTTCAGGGCAGGCTCGTAGCGCTCAATGAAATCATTCACCTGTGAGACGAATGCGCGGTCTATGCCCTTTAAATATTTCTTTTTTCTTGCGGGCTCGACGATGATCTTTGATGCTGTCTCATCAAGCCTGATGTCAACCTCTGAACCGACAGACATGCCCAGCTTTTCAAGAAATTCTGGCGGGATCGAGACCCCCCTGCTGTTGCCTATGGAACAGACCTTTCTGTGCATACAGACCTCCCTTGCCGCGTCATAACAGAATTTAACATGTGAATATTTTCTTTCGTTGAAATAGCAATAGTCAAGCCTGACCCATGGGCGTATTCCGGCAGGTGCAGGATGGCACGGCCCGATATCTGAGATATCATCAGATCATACAGCAGGACATAGGCGCGGGGGAACGTTAGTGCCTTTCGGACCTGCTACGTGAGAGGGAAACGAGGCAGCATGCATCGTAGGGACAGCATGGTCATGAGTGTCGGACTCATCCTGACCGGAGGGATGATTATTTTTTTCCTTGCCGGAAGTATTGTGGTCAATTTCTTTCTGCCCGGCGAAGGCTGAAATTATGAGCCGCTCCATTCTTCCCTCGAAGCTATGGGTTCGCTGGCCGCATTCTGCCTCGCCATACTTGTTCTCCTCCTTCAGCGGGAGGGGGACACTGCGCACCGCGTCTGGATCAGCTGCGCCTTTGCCGCAATGGGCACACTCGATGTTTTTCACGCATCCGTATCCGCAAACGTCCCCTTCGTCTGGTTCAGGAGCATCGCACCTTCATTGGGGGATCTTTTTTGTCCTCACGCATATCAGAGACCGTAATGTGAGACCTTTTGTTGCTTTCTTCCCTCCCGTTGCCATTGCCCTGTCCAGCGTTACCTTGGAGACCCTCTCCTCACATTACTCCAATGCTCTTCCGCTCATGGTAGTGGAAGGCAGGTTTACTGCCTACGCAATGGATATTAATGTTGTGGGCGGGATGTTCTTTATTGGCGCTGCAGCCAATTTTCTCAGGATCTTCCTCACCAGGAGGCGGCCGGATGAACGCATATCCCTGAACCTCTGCCTGCTCTTCGGCCTGGCCGGCCTCCTATTCCCGGCTTCCGAACTATGGTCTGTTGATTGGTGGCTCTGGCATATCTTGAGGCTTGGTGCCTACCTTATCTCACTCCCGTATCTCTTTTTCATCTTCCAGAGGTTCGAAGAGGAACTCCGGTCGCCGGTGGTCGAACTGAGACGCTCAAAGGTGGAGCTCGAACAGTTTGCCTATGTCGCCTCCCACGATCTCAAGGAACCCCTCCCTTCCGTGGCGAGCAGCATCAAGCACCTCGATCGCAGGGTCAGAAAGGGAAACGCTGAAGAGGCCGGAGAATTCATCGAGAATTCACTTCAGCAGCTCAACATGATGCAGGCGCTGATCAGCGTCCTTCTCATCTATTCCCGGGTCGGCACACAAGCCGAGCCCTTCGAAAAAATCTCGTGCGATGCTGTCCTCAGGAGCGTGCTCGACAACCTGAAGATAACGAATAAGCGTCATTCAGCTGCGGCAGTTGCAGAATGACGCTTATTCGAAATTAGTACAACGAAAATGGTTGTGATTTTTCATATGACTGGTTCTTTTGTGAGATGAAGAAAACAGTCGTGTGAAACAGCCTTCCTATATATTTATTTATCGGATTGGATCTCTTCAAAATAGGGACAACAGGCTTCCTTCTCATACCGATCTTGCTAACTTCCCATAGGAGGTCCGAGTCCCGAGGATCGGCTTCAAGCCCCTTCTTGAAGGCTTCTGCAGCATTTTTCTTATTGCCCCCGGCAAGATAAGCTCTTCCGAGATTAAGGTAAAATAAAGGATAAAAGTCCTCCTTCCCAAAAGGCACATCTTGCTCAAGGATATCTATCGCATTTTTGCAAACATCTACACCATTGTCATAGTTCTTGTTTACTATCGCATCGAGGCAGCCATAATAGGAAAGAAGAAAGGGATCAAAAGGGTGTTCGTCAAGAGCGGTCCGAAGTATCTCAAATGCTCCTTTATGCTTATAACCCTGGAGAAGGCCCCGCACATTATCGAGATATGCGGATGACGAAATCAATTCTGAAGAACCGGGAGATGTTATCTGAAGAGCACTCTTGTTGTAATTACAATATCGGCAGAACCTCGGTGCCAATGAGCATGAGCAATTTATGCTGCCCGTTGCAGCATCTCCGGAATTATATTCTTTTTCCCCTTTCTCTCTGCCTGCTCCCGGTACGCGCACTCCGCTTTCTCCCGCTTAATATTTCGTGGCGATATTAATATCATATTACCAGACGTGCTTATTGGTATTTGTGACGATGATCACTTAAGTATTATTGTCGATTATCAGTAACTCTTCACCAATGAGGTCGTGCGCAGGGCGTTGACATCAGGAAGGAACAGATTTTCTTCCTCCTGCTATTTCTATTGAATACCAATCCGTAACACACATTTTCGCAAATTATATCACGGGGTCAGATTTCAAGGGGCAGACGAAGAACAGATCTTGGTTGATTTAATCGTTAACCTTCAATAGTTTCTGTTTTCGATATCTGAGGGGTATCAGGATGCAGCGGCGCTAAATAGGCGATACACGGAGAACCTTCAGGGAGCTTCTGAAAGAGGGGCCTAATAGAGCCCCATTGCCTTGCGGACGAGCTGCATGGTCTCCTGCGCAACCTTGCGGGCCTTCTCATTCCCCTTGTCGACGATTGCATTCAGCTGTTCGGGGTTATTGAGCAGCTCTGCCCTTTTTGCCCAGATCGGCTCAAGCACGGTGAAGACATTCTTGATAAGCACCTTCTTACAATCAATGCAGCCGATGCCGGCTGTCCTGCAGCCCTCTGCAACCTCAGCCTGTTCTTCCTTTGTCGAAAATACCTTATGGAGCTGAAAGACCGGGGAAAGCTCGGGATCGCCTTTGTCTGTCCTCTTCACGCGCGCAGGGTCTGTGGTCATGGTCCTTATCTTCTGCTCGACCTCCTTGGGCGAGTCCGACAGATAGATCGCGTTGCCGTAGCTCTTGGACATCTTTCTGCCGTCAACGCCCGGCACCTTGGGGAACTGGGTCAGGAGCGCATCAGGCTCAGGGAATATCTCGCCGTAGAAGTTGTTGAACCTGCGTGCGATTTCCCGTGATATCTCGAGGTGCGGCACCTGGTCCACGCCGACCGGCACATACTTGGCCCGGTAGATGATGATGTCAGCGGTCTGGAGAAGGGGATAGCCGAGGAACCCGTAGTTTGAGAGGTCCCGGTCCTGGAGCTCCTGCTGCTTTTCCTTGTAGGTCGGCACGCGCTCCAGCCAGCCGACGGGTGTGATCATCGAGAGCAGGAGATGGAGCTCTGCATGCTCCAGGATTCGTGACTGCAGAAAAATAGTGCATTTATCAGGATCAAGCCCGGCAGCGATGTAGTTCACCAGAAGGTCAATAACAGAATCGTGCAAAGCCGCAGGGTTTGCATACCCTGTGGTGAGCGCATGCCAGTCAGCCACAAAGTAATAACAGTCATATTTTTCCTGCAGCTGTACCCAGTTCTGGAGCGCGCCGACAAGATTGCCGAGGTGCACCTGCCCGCTTGATTGCATGCCGCTCAAAACTCTGTCCACAATGAAGCCTCCGATAAGGAAAAGTTACTCAGGAGTTCAAAAGTATGAAGACATTGAAGGGAAAATCCCCCCTATCCTCCCTTTGCCAAAGAGGCCTGCCTGCCGGTAGGCAGGGGTAAGGGGAGATTTATTGAGACGTGTCAGCTTACTTATGAACGTTAAGTATCTATTATTGATGTATTGCTCTAACCTGTCAAGAAATGCTGCGAAAAATGCCTGCCCCGGATGCAACAATAAGATTATGTCAACTTCCAGATAAGCTCAAAATTGCAGATTATCACCTGGAGTTCACCTGAAGTGTCCTTCATAAGCCCACCGTTGCCGTCCAGCGCGATCAGAAGGTCGTTCAGTTTCAGAGAGGATCCGTCATACCCGCTCACGTGCAGCCGTGCCTTGATCGTGTCCAGATGCCACTGACACTGATCCTGGTCAATGATACCGCGGTCGAGCGCCTTTGCCAGATCGATTGGGGTGTACAATGCGTTGCCATGCTCAGCCACCCACTGGTCAGGTCCGTTGTAATAGCCCCGGATCGTGATGTAATTATGACTTTCCTGAAGTGCCGGATTGCCTTCAGGATCGAGCAGGCCCTCGTGCGAGGTGTATTTCCGCGGGTCATTCGATGCTTCAATCTTGGCGGTGCCGGTCATGTAAATAGCCCGCACGTATACCGTGGGTATGCCGAGCCGGTTCAGGGCATGGGCGATTGCAAACTCTTCGAAGGGGCTGTTAATGCCATAGGTGCGGACAAGCGGATCGCGCGCACCCTCCTCATCGCCGACCGGCATCTCTCCGACCCGTGAGGTTTCCCATACCAGATGGATATTGTCTTTGGTGATCGTATAAAAGACCTCTTTGGTCTCGGACAACCTGATAGCGGGTGTCCTCCTCCACCGCTCCGGGAGGAAGTAGTCAAACAGGTGCGAATTTCTTCCAACGACCCACAAACGGCCGCCTGTGCTTTCCGCATGGCCGAAGAGATACGGCACGCCGAAGATCTCCATCGCGGTAAGATGAGAGGGCAAGGGCGCGGGCTCGAAGCGGCGCATCTGGTCATCGAGATAGGAGCATCTTCGGGAACTCTTTACCGCCTCTTCGTGCTCCTGTGTCCGCAAGAGAAGCTCATAGTCGATGATGGAATACCGTCCTTCACGTATCAGCCGGTAGAGAAACGCCACCTGCTCGTGATACGCGTCTTTCATCCCGTCACTTCCGATCCGGATGACCTCAGCAGTGTCAGGTTCACTGATGATGATATGCTCGGGCTTCATATCCGCGACCAGGTAACCCTTTTTCTGCAGGTCTTCGTGCGCCTGCGCATCGAGAGTCCTGAGGTGACGGACCATCTCGTCGTCATTGATGTCGATATGCGCGAAGACCTCTTTGAGGTTCAAGCCCTTGATCCATGCATAGATCAGCTTGTACTGTTTCAAAATATCAAGGTCGATGCCCGGATGCTTTGCCCTGATGCGGTTTATCCTGGTGCGCGACCTTCCGCTCTGCCAAGCCTGCATTTTTTCTGGCGGGACATATATTGCCATGGGCAGCTGGGTGCCGATCTTCAGCTCTTTCGGTCCGTAGAGATTGTCCATCAGCTCCGTGAC
>Ga0102851_10000853_pt1 | contig 16430 bp, 11 predicted proteins | sample Mud3Dept3metaG_FD_79558 | JGI IMG/M metagenome (GOLD analysis project Ga0102851, IMG submission 79558) | Freshwater wetland microbial communities from Ohio, USA, analyzing the effect of biotic and abiotic controls - Mud 3 Core 4 Depth 3... | ecosystem: Environmental > Aquatic > Freshwater >... | reverse complement strand
GGACGAGAATCCGAGCTGCGGGCAACGACCCCTCCGGAAGACGAGCGGAGCTCGTCGAGTCGAGCGTTCCGAAGGATAGAGGGGCGAGCGGCTGCCGCCTCGTGGTGGCGATCGCGCCGCACAGGTGCGAGGCTCGGCGCGCTTCATGGCCGACCCCCAACCGCTGCTGGAGCTGCAACGCCTCGACTCGGAGGCCGACGCCTTGCGCGCGCGGCGCGACGCATTGCCGGAGCGCGCGCTGCTCGGCGAGCGCGAAGCCGAGATGGCAGCGCTCGAGAGCCAGCGCAACGGGGCGAAGGAACGCGAACTCGCGCTCGGCCGCGACGAGCGCCACGTCGAGACCCAGGTGACCGACGCACGGGCGAAGGCCCAGGAAATCGAGGCCACGCTCTACTCCGGCAGGGTCAAGGTGGTGAACGAACTGAAGGCGCTACAAGCCGAGCTGCGCTCGTTCCAGCAGCGGCAGCGGGAGTACGAAGAAGCGGAGCTCGCAGTGATGGGGCAGCAGGAAGAACTCGCGACGGAGATCGCGGCGCTCGACGCTCGCGGCGCAGCGCTCGCGAGCGAGGCCGGCTCGCTGCACGCGGCGCTAGCCGCCGCGGAGGCGGAGATCGACGCCGAACTCACACGGCTCGCCGCCGCCCGCGCCGCCGTCGTCGTCGAGCTACCCGCCGCGGTGCTCGCCAGCTACGAGAAGTTGCGCGCGATGCCCCGCTTGAAGGGGCGCGTCGTGGCGCGCATCGAAGGCGAAACCTGCAACGGATGTCATGGCGCGGTGCCGATCGCGTTCGCCAGCCGCTTTGCGCAGCAGGCTGCGGACACGACCACCGAGTGCCCCCGCTGCGGCCGTCTCATCCTGCACTGAAGCCCCGCACCAGCGAGAGCAGCTCCGTCCCATAGCGACCTGCCTTTGCGGGACCGATGCCGTGCGCCTGCTCCAGCTCCGCGAGGTCGCGCGGGCGCAACCGAGCGACGGCGCGCAGGGTGCGGTCGCTCGCGACGACGTAGGGCGGCACGCTTTCGGCGCGCGCGCGTTCGAGGCGCCAGCGGCGCAGCGTTTCGAAGAGGGCGCGCGAGGGCTCGTCGAGCGCGTCGTCGAGTTGCACCGTACTGCGCTTCGTGCCGCGCGAAGCGGGCGGCGCGGCGTTTGCGCCGCGCGGGAAGCGCTGTTCGGGCGGCAGCAGCAGCAGGGCAGGCCGCTCGCCGCGCATCACCGCGGCGCCTTCGGGTGTGAGCAGCGCGACCGGGCGGTCGCCGCCCTCGAAATCGATCCAGCCGGGTGTGACACAGCGCCGCAACAGCCGCATCAGCCAATCCTCGGAGCGCTCCTTCAGAGCGCCGAAGGTGCGCGTCTCGTGGAGACCCGCGCGCAGCAGGCGAGGATCCGCGACGCCGCGCAGTAGCTGGACGGCCGCCGTCAATCCATAGCGACCGTGGATGCGCGCGACCGCCGAGAGCGCCTTGCGCACGATGAGCGCCGTCTCCTCCGCGTCGGCGCCATCGATGCCGGCGGCCAGGCGCTGGCACACGTCGCAACGGCCACAGCCGGCGAGCGTTTCCTCTTCGTCGCCGAAGTAGCGCAGGATCGCATCGTGCCGGCAGCTCCCGCTCTCGGCGTAGCGCAGCAGTTCGAGGAACAGGTTCCACTTGTGGCGCACCGTCTCCGGATCCGGCGCGGCGCCGTCGGTCGGCATCTCGAGCAGGCGCCGGCGCAGCGGCACGTCGTTGGGCGCGACGAGCAGGAGCCCGATCGCGTCGCGACCGTCGCGGCCGGCGCGACCGACTTCCTGGTAGTACGCCTCGATCGAGCCGGGCGGCGCGAGGTGCAGCACCGCGCGCACGTCGGCGCGGTCGATCCCCATGCCAAACGCGTTGGTGGCGACGATCACCTCGACGTCGCCGGACGAGAAACCGCTCTGGGCCGCGTCGCGCGAGGCCGGATCGAGGCCGGCGTGGTACACGGCGGCGTGCCAGCCGGCCTTCACGAGGCGCGCGCCTTCGTGTTCGGTCGCGCGCCGCGTCGGCGCGTAGACGATCGCGGCGCCGCGTTGGCTACCGGGCATGCCGAGCGCCTCGACGAGCGCGGCGTCGATGGCTCGCTCGCGATCCAGCTGCTTCGACACGTCGAGCGCGCGCAGCGACAGGTTCGGGCGGGCGAAGCCGCGCACCAGCTGCGGCGTGTCGGCCGGCAGCGCGAGGCGCGCGACGATTTCATCGCGCACGATCGGCGTCGCGGTGGCGGTGCAGGCGAGCACGCGCGCCTTCGGCAACTCGGCGAGCAGCGCACCGATCTGCAGGTACTCGGGCCGGAAGTCGTGACCCCACTCGCTGATGCAGTGCGCCTCGTCGATCGCGATCAGCGGGCAGGCGAGGTCGCGCAGCAGCGCGCGGAAACCCGGCGCCGCGAGTCGCTCGGGCGCGACGTAGACGAGCTTGCATTCGCCGTCCGCCACGCTGCGCATGCGGCGGCGGTTCTCAGCCGCGTCGAGCGTGCTGGCCAGGTAGGTGCTGGCGATGCCGCGCGCGTCGAGCGCGGCGACCTGGTCGTGCATCAGCGCGATCAGCGGCGAGACGACGAGCGTCGTGCCGGGTAGCAGGCAGGCGGGGAGCTGGTAGACGAGGCTCTTGCCGCCGCCGGTCGGCGCAACGAGCAGCAGCCGCCCGGCATCGAGCAGAGTCTCGATCGCTTCGCGCTGTCCGGGCCGGAACGCTTCGAGTCCGAGACGCGCGAGCCCCGACTCGAGCGACGCCTCGAGCGCAGCGTGGGATGCAGATGACATCTGGGAGCCTCGCCGGAACCACAGGCCGAGGGGGTCGCGGCAATCTAGCCCAGGCTGTCGATCGCGTGGTCCCGCAAAATCGAGGAAGACCGGATCAGTCCAGCGAACGCGTTGCCCGAGCGACTGCGCGTCCATCGGAATCATCATCTCGACAGCGCGCGCTGGCTGGAGCAGGGGGGACCGGTGCGCCGGCCGCCTAGACCGAAGGCAACTCGAGCGGCCAGTTCGAAGCGACCGTGCCGCCGTCCACCTCGAAGACCTTGCCCGTCACCCAGCCGCCCGCCGGCGAACACAAGTAGACGGCGGCGGCGGCGATGTCCTCGGGGGTGCCGATGCGATGCATCGGCGTGCCGGCCTCGAGCTTGGCGCGCGCTTCGGGCATCGCTTCGAGGAACGGCAGCAGCGCGTCGGTGGCGATTGCGCCGACCGCGATCGCGTTCACGCGCACGCGCGGCGCCATTTCGAAGGCGAGCAGCCGCGTCATGTGCGCGAGCGCCGCCTTCGCGGTGCCGTAGGCGACGAAGCCCTTGTCCACCAGCCACGACATCCCCGACGAGATGTTGAGGATCGCGCCGCCGCCGCCTTCGAGCATCTTCGGAATCACCATGCGCGAGAGCAGGAAGGCCGACGTCACATTGAAGTGGAAGGCGGCCTCGAACATCTTCTCGCTGGTGCGCAGCGCGGGGCGCGGCGGCGTGCCGCCGGCGTTGTTCACGAGCAAGTCGATGCGGCCGAACTCCTTCCAGGTCGCGTCGACCACCGCTTCGAGCTGCGCGCGGTCATTCACGTCGCAGGGAACGGCGAGCACGCGCCGGCCGGTGTCCTTGCGAATCGCCGCCGCGGTCGCTTCGAGATCGGCCGGATTGCGCGACGCGATCGTCACGTCGGCACCGGCCTCCGCGAAGGCGCGCGCGATGCCGCGGCCGATGCCCTTGGAACCGCCCGTGACGATGGCGACGCGGTCGGTGATGCGGAACTGATCGAGGATCATCGCGGACTCCTGCTCGGAGGGAAGCGAAGCCTACCGCGACCCGAAGCGCCCCGATACCCTCAGTGAGGGCGGAGGTTGCGTGTCCGAAGGCGCGGAGGCGACGGGTGCAGGCGATCTCCCCGGCATCCGTCGAGACGCGGTCGAGCGCTTCTTCGCGGCGCACGTTCCCGGCGGCGCCGGCCCGCTGCGCTTCTCGCTGATCAGCGGCGGCCGCTCGAACATCACCTATCGGGTCGACGCTGCTGGCGGAACCTGGGTGTTGCGCAGGCCGCCGCTCGGTCACGTGCTGCCCACCGCGCACGACATGGCGCGGGAGTACCGCGTGATCGCGGCGCTCGGCGCGACCGACGTGCCGGTGGCGCGCGCGATCGCGCTCTGCGAGGACACGGCGACCAACGACGCGCCGTTCTACGTGATGTCGCATGTCGAAGGCGTCGTGCTGGAAGCGAAGCTGCCGGCGGGCTTCGCCGACACGGAAGCGGAACGCGGGCGCATCGGCGATGCGCTCATCGCGACGCTCGCGAAGCTCCACGCCGTCGACTATCGCGCGATCGGTCTCGCCGACTTCGGGCGGCCCGAGGGCTACGTCGAGCGCCAGGTGCGGCGCTGGGCGCAGCAGTGGGAGCGCTCGAAGACGGGGCCGCTGCCGGCGATCGAAACCCTCGCGCGTCGCCTCGCCGCCGCCATTCCGGATTCGCCCGCGCCGACGCTGGTGCACGGCGACTACCGCCTCGGCAATCTCGCGCTCGATCCGCGCGACCCCGGCCGCGTCGCGGCGATCTTCGACTGGGAGATGGCAACGCTCGGCGACCCGCTCGCCGATCTCGGCTACACGCTGATCTACTGGACGGAGCCCGGGCGAAGCGAGGGCGGCGAACGGGCTCGGGGCGAGCGCAGCGAGCCCGGGGACCAGGCGAGCGGCACGCCGTTCGGCGCCTCGGTCACCGCGCAGCGCGGTTTCGCGACCCGCACCGAGCTGGTCGAGGCGTATGCACGCGCCACCGGCCGCGACGTCCGCGCCGTCGACTTCTACCAGGTGCTCGCGCTCTACAAGCTGGCGGTGATCAGCGAGGGCATTTACGCGCGCTTCCAGATGGGCAAGACGCTGGGCGCCGGCTTCGAGAACCTGCAGCGCGCCGCCGGACCGCTCGCCGAGCGCGCACTCGCGCTGGCCGACCAGTCGAGCGACCGCCGCCTGCGGGATTGAAGATGCCCGGGTCCGGAAATCGCTCCCCGATGATTGCGTCGCGAGCGCGCCGCTGGCTGGTGCGCGCGACGAAAGCCGTCGCGGCGGTCGTCGCGCTGGTCGCGCTCGCGTTGGCAGCGTGGTGGTTCGTGCCGCCGGGCACGCAGCCGATCGGGGGCGACCACGCGATCGCGGAAATCGAGAAGCTCGAAATCGGCGGCTTTCCGCAGACGGTTCTGCTGCGGGGCACCGATCGCCGGAATCCCGTACTGCTCTATCTGCACGGGGGCCCCGGCAGCGCCCAGCTCCCGATCGCACGGCTCTACTCCGACCAGCTCGAGCAACACTTCGTGGTGGCCCACTGGGACCAGCGCGGAGCTGGCGCGTCGTGCCGGGATGTCGACTGGAGCACGCTCTCGCTCGACCAGATCGTCGCCGACACGATCGAAGTCGCCGAGAAGATCGGGCACGGTGAGAAGATCATCCTCGTCGGTCATTCGTGGGGAAGCCTGGTCGGTGTGCTTGCGGTGCAGCGCCGCCCCGACCTGTTCCTCGCCTACGCCGGTACCGGCCAGCTCGTCCACCGCGACCGGCAGGAGCGGCTGTCGTACGACTGGGTCGTCGAACAGGCGCGCAAAGCGGGCGACGAGAAGGCGCTCGCGGAACTCGCGACGATCCATCCGCCCTACACGACGCAGGCCGAATTCAAGCGCCAGCGTCACTGGCTCAGCGAATACGACGGCGAGATCTACGACACCAAAGCGGCGCGCGCGGTGCTGCCCGCCGCCATACTTGGCCGCGAGTACACGCTGGAGACGCGGCTGCACTACACGGGTTGCTTCGAGAAGAGCCTCGAGGTGCTGCTGCCGGACCGGCTGAACGTCGACCTCTTCACGCGGGTCCCGCGACTCGAGGTCCCGGTCTTCCTCTTCACCGGCCGGCACGACGAGAACACGGTGTGGTCGCTGGTCGAGGAATGGGCTTCGCAGTTGCAGGCGCCCCACGTCGAGGTCGTCTGGTTCGAGGACGCGGGGCATTTTCTGGCGATCGAGGCGCCCGACGAGTTCCAGAGGCGCCTGTTGGAGAAGCTGCTGCCGTTGCTCTCTTCGCGCTGACGTTCACGGCAGCGCGTACGCCACCACGGAGTCGCCGCGCCGCGTGCCGAGCTTGCCGTGGCCGCCGGCGGCGATCACCACGTATTGTTTGCCGCTCGCCGAGACCCGGTACGTCATCGGGTTCGCGTTGCCGCCCGCGGGCAGACGATCGTGCCACAGCTCGGTGCCGGTCTCGATGTCGAAGGCGCGAAGCGTGCCGTCCATCGAGGCGCTGATGAAGGCGATACCGCCTGCGGTGACGAGCGGTCCGCCGAGATTCGGCAGGCCCACCGTGACGGGAAGCGGGATGCGCAGTCGATCTGGCACGGAGCCGAGCGGAACCTGCCAGAGGACGTCACCCGTATCGAGCGAGACCGCCGCGAGCGTGCCCCAAGGCGGCGCCACGCACGGCATCAGCAAGGGGCCGAGAAGCGGTTCGCGCACCATTCCGTAGGGAGTGCCGGCCTGCTCGGCGAATTCGCGTAGGCCAAGCAGACCCCTGCCGGCGCTCTTCTCGCGCTCGAGGTCGTTGCGCGGGATCAAGCGCACCAGGAGGGGCAGGTTCGACATGTTGAGGATCGCGACATGGCGCGACGGCTCGATCGCCAGGCTGCCCCAGTTCGTGCCGCCTGCGTTGCCGGGGTACACCAAGGTTCCGCGCAGGCTCGGCGGCGTGAAGATTCCCTCGTTGCGCAGCGCGGCGATCTTGTCGCGACACTTGCCGCGATCCCAGGGCGTGAGTCCGAATGCATCCTCGGGACGCAATTGCTGCGGGACCAGCGCCACGGGCTTCGTTGGGAAGGGCTGCGTCGGCGAGGTCTGCTCACCCGGCACGTCCGTCTGCGGGACGGCTCGCTCTTCGACCGGGAACACCGGTTTGCCACTGTCGCGGTCGAGCACGAAGAGGAAGCCGGTCTTGGTGGCCTGCACGACGACGTCGCGTTCTCGACCTTCGTGCACGATGCGCGCGAGCACCGGTTGCGCGGGAACGTCGTAGTCCCAGAGATCGTGGTGCACGATCTGGAAGCTCCACGCGACGCTGCCGGTGCGCGCGTGCAGTGCCACCACCGAGTTCGCGTAGCGATTGCTGCCGATCCGCTCGCCGCCGTAGTAGTCGGGACTCGGGCTCGAGGTCGGCACGAAGATCAGATCGCGCCCCGCGTCGTACGAAAGGATCGACCACGCATTCGCAGCGCCCACGCGCGCAGCGTCCTGCGACCGCCACTCGGCGAACGCGGGATCTTCGCCGCTGCGCGGAATCGGATCCCACGCCCAGGCGAGTGCTCCGCTGCGCGCATCGTAGGCGCGCACGATGCCCTTGGGCATGTCGACGCGCCGGTTGTCGGCCATCGCGGATCCGACCACGACGAGATCGCCTGCTAGGGTCGGCGGCGAGGAGATCGTGTATTCCCAGGCGCGGATCTCGCCGACGCCTTCGCGGAGCGACACTTCCCCGTTCTTTCCGAAGCCCGGGCAGCGCTTTCCGTTCGTCGCGTCGAGCGCGAAGAGTCGCGACTCGATCGTGGCCGCGAAGATCCGGTGACTGCACGGCGCCTCCGCCGTCGCGTTTGCGTCGGTCCAGGCGGCGACACCGCGCGACGTGAACTCCGGATAGCGGCGTTCGGTTCCCGTCGCGTCGAAGCGCCAGCGCTCGGCGCCGGTCTCGGGATCGAGCGCGAGCACGCGGCCGAGGGGTGTCGGCAGCACGAGTAGACCACCGACGAGGATCGGTGTCGCCTCGAATGCCATGTGACCGGGTGGCGGCGGGACGGCGTCGAGATCTCCGGTTCGGATGCGCCACGCCTCCTTCAAGAAGCGCACGTTCGCGCGCGAGATCTGGTCGAGCGGCGAATAGCGCGAGCCGCCCGCGTCGCCGCCGTAGACCGGCCAGCCCGCGGTGACGCCACCGGCTGCGAGCGGCGGAGGCGAGTCGCAACCAGCGAATATTGCGACGGTGGCGAGCGCGGCGAGCCAGATCGAGCGGGCGAGGGTCACGTGCGTCTCCTTCGCGGCCGCTGTGCACCCGGAAGCAAGCTCGCGTCGATGCGTGGGATTAGCGTAGCTTCGACAGCATCTCGATCACCTGCGCGCGCTCGGTCGCGTCCTTGAGGCCCGCGAACGGCATCTTCGTGCCCGGGACGTGCTTCAAAGGGTCTGCGATGAAGGCGTCGAGTTCCTGCGGCGTCCAGGCGCCGCCGCGCGCGCGCAGCGCCTCGGAGTAGCTGTAGCCCGGCGCATTCGCCTTCTCGCGGCCGGCGACACCAAATAGAGACGGACCGACGCCGTGCAACCCGGAGGCGTCAGTCGGATGGCAGAGCACGCACTGTCGCATCGCCGTATCGCCGGCCGTCAGCGCGGGTGCCGGCGCCAGCGCAGCATGCGCCGGCACGCCCGCTTCGGAGCCGCGTCCCGCGAGCCGCGCCACCACTTCGTGCGCGACACGGATCCCGCTTTCGATGGCGCCGTCGATGAAGCCGCGCCAGCCGAGCGAGATGTCGCCCCCCGCGAAGTGCACGAGTCCCTCCGGCTCGCGCAGCTTCGCCAGGTACTTCGTCATCTGCTCCGGTCGCAGGATGCACCAGGTGCCGAGGGAATAGGGATCGAGGTGCCAGTCGTAGGCGACCGTTTCCGTCACTTCGAGTCCGGGCACGAACTTCGACACCTCCGCCTGTACCGCGGCGACGCTGTGGGTGTCGATCTTCTTCGGGCTGGTGCCGAAGGCGATCAGCACGCCACCCTCCTTTCCGGTCTCGCCGGTGAAGATCAGCGACAGCGGTTCGGATTCGGGCGCGAAGGCCGCGAAGTTCGGCACCTCGCCACGCACCAGCGCGTAGAGCTTCACGCCGGCGCCGGAGTGGCGTTCCTTCGAGGCCGCGACTTTCGCCGGATCGAGCGCCGGCGTGAACGCGATGTTCGCGAGCACGTTCATCGGCAGCGCGGTGAGGACCGCGCGTGCGCGGAAGCTGCGCCCCTGCTCGCTGACGACGCGGACGGCGCCGTCGCCCTGTTCGACGCGCGCGACCGGCGTCCCGAGCAGCACGTCCGCGCGGCCGTCGGCGAGGATCGCCTCGAGCAGGCTGACGGTGCCGTCGCGCAGCTTGAAGCGCGCGACGCTGTCGCTATACCGCTGGAAGTTCGCGCCCGGAAGCGCCCACCAGCGCAACATCTCGACGTAGCCGGCCTCTGCGAACGGCCCACAGCAGGCCGGTCCGAGCACGCCTTCGAGCAGCCCGCGGTGGTCGGCGGAGAGATCCATCTGATCGAGGCGGTCCTTCACCGAGAGCCCGTCGAACGCCTTCCATGCGTCGCTGAAGAACGGATCGAAGGGACGCGGGAAGGCCTTGGCCGCCGGCGCGTGGAAGCGCGCCATCAGGTCCTGCGTCAGCACCAGACCCTCGAGCGTGCGCAGCGGCAACTCGGGCGTATCGCCGGTGTCGCAGAGCGCCGCGCCTACCAGCGATAGCGCCTCGCGCACGCCCGCCTGTTTCACCTCGCTGCCATTCCACCAGAACATGCGCTCGGGAATCGCGCCGGGCGTTTCGACGAGCGGGAGCGCGTAACGCATGACCTCGGCCCAGACGTACGGCTGTGTCCAGTGGACCCACATGCCGCCGAGATCGAAATGCGCGTCCCCGAGCTTTGCGGTGAAGGTGCGTCCGCCGAGCCGGGCGCGCGCCTCGAGGAGCAGCGTACGCAAGCCCGCATGGCTGAGCTCGCGCGCGGCCGTCACGCCGGCGAAGCCACCGCCGATCACGATCACGTCGTAGTCGTCGCCCTTCGCGGGGCTCGCCGGCAGGCCCTGGCCACCGGCAGGGAGCGCGGCGAGACCGGCCGCGCCCCCGAGCGCCTTCAAGAAGGCCCGCCGGCTGGCCCGCGTCCCCGGCTCTCGATTGGATTCGCCCATGCGCTCGGCTCCCTGGCCCCGAGACCGCCGGCGCGAAAGCGCGACGAGCGCTCGGAGGCACGCGCCGAGTCTGGTATCACGGCATCCCGTGCCCCGATATGACCGCGCGCAGCGTTCAGCGCGGCGGGCGGGCCCGACCTCGCGCCGCGAGCCCGCCGAGCAGCGCAAGCGCGAGCCACGCCTGCCCGCCGGGCTCCGGCACCTGCGTCACGCCGGACGGGCCGGGCGGCAGGCCGACCAACACATCGGCGCGACGAGCGTCGCTTTCGCCCACGTGGCCGTCGCCGTCCAGGTCGGCGGCGCTGCAGCGGCCCTGGAGGCCGAGCGCATCCATCGTCGCGCGGGGGACTTCCCCGTCCTCGCCCTCGCCGGCCACCTGGATCGAAGCGGGATTCTCGAGGTCCACGCCCGCGCAGTCGGTCACGAGCTGGCGCTCCGCGGCGGAGACCGTGCCGTCCTGGTCGACGTCGAGATCGCAGGCGTCGCCGAAGCCGTCGCGGTCGGCGTCGGCCTGATCCGCGTTCGCGGTGTCGCGACAGTCGTCGGCAGCGTCCGGGATGCCGTCCCCGTCGTTGTCGGGAAGCGCGGCACCCGGCGGCGCGCCCGCGCTCCAGCTGCGCACCACGTCGACGCCACCGAGTCCGTCGGGTGCGAGCAGCAGCAGCTTCCCGGGCACGTCGAAGTCGTAGTTCACGTTGCCCGCGTCGAAGTCGGCGAGCACGACGGCTTCCTGCAAGCCGCTCTCGCGCGAGCGGATCTCGAGGCGCATCCGCGGCGGTGCGCCGCGCGTGCCGGTGAAGAGGCCGCCGCGCAGCGCGGCCACGGTTTCCTCGACGCTGCGTTCGGGCAGCGGCGCCACGACGAGCTTTCCGTCTGCGATCTGGAAGTCGAAGTGCAGCTCCTCGGCGGGGCTAACCAGCGAGATCAGCACCAGCTCGAAGAGGGGACCGCAGCCCGGCCCGTAACAGAGCGTCGCCCACAGCGGCGGGCACACGCCGCCATTGCTGGTGCAGCCGGTCGTGCCGGAGACGAGAGGGCAGGAATCGGCATCGTCCAGGATGCCGTCGTTGTCGTCGTCGGGGTCGGCGCAGTTGGGCTTGCCGTCGTTGTCAGAGTCGGCACCCTCGAAGGCGTAGATCGTCGCATGGTCGGGTGTGCAGCCGGGCCTCAGCTCGGTGGCGATCTGGAATTGCGCCTGCGTGGGATGCTGATCGCTCGCGTTCGGACAGCCGTCGTCGTCGAGGTCGGGGTCGACCGCGTCGCCGAAGAAGTCGAGGTCGCTGTCGAGCGCGACGTTGCCGGCGTAGAGCGGGGCGAGGTCGCAGGCATCGGGCTTGCCGTCGCCGTCGCCGTCGGCGAGATCCGAGTTGAAGGCGAACTTGCAGACGTCGTCCTGGTCGCAGATCCCGTCGCTGTCGGTGTCCCCGCCGCGCGTCTCGCACACGTCCACGTATGCACTTCGCTCGGGAACGTTCTGGATGCACTCTGCGATCCGGTCGGTCTGCTGCTGCTTGAAGGCCGGGACCGGTGCCCCGTTCGCGATGAACGGCCCGCTGCACTCCCGGAAGTAGTACGAGATCACCAGTTCGGTGTCGGGCGCGTGGCCCAGGTCGACCTGGAACGAGGGCGCCGGGCCCGGCGTCGTCTCGTAGCAGACGGGGCTGCACAGCTGGATCCGCTTGGGCTCGCCGAGGATCGCGTTGATGGGCGAGGAGAAGCCCACTGTCGTGCGGCTCCAGTCGCACCATTGGTGGCAGCCGAAGAAGCTGAGGTCCTGATAATTGGGATGCACGATCTTGGCGACCGCATCCGGAACGATGGCGTCCTTCTTCAGTGCGAACTCGGCCCGTTTCGCGAGATCCGCCGCGTCGAAGTCGCTCTGTTTCACGCGCTCCATCGAGGCGGGGTCGTCGGCGGTTTCGGTGAGACCGTCCCCGTCGTGGTTCACTGGCGCGCTACACACCGGTGCCGACTGGGCCGGGTCGGCTCCTGTGTGGGTATGTCCGAGGCAGAAGTGGTGCCCCATCTCATGGCCGAGCAGAATCGGGTCGCCGGGGAGACCGGCGCCCACGAAGAGTCCGTAGTTCGGGAGCGACTCACAGACCCCGCTCGGACAGGAGCCGCCATCGTTCGGGTCGCACACGAGCAGGTCGTTGGCGCCGCCGCTGCACGTATACCCGGTCGGGATCCCCGAGAAGGCGGTGCCGAGGTGGGGCAGCACGAACACCTGGATGCGGCCCGTATTGCCGGGCAGGCGGGCGATCTCGCGCATGTCGCGGATCGCGCCGGCGTCGAGGTCGGGCGGATCGAGTTTCCCGGGCGTCTTCACCGCGGCGAACGCGGGCTGCGTGGTGTCGTAGCTGAGATCGTAGAGGCGGAACGAGACCCGGGTCGGCTCGTAGATGCGATTGAGCACGGGCATCACGCGCTTCTGGAAGGCGGCGCGGATGTCGCTCGCCGTCTTCCAGCCCGACTTGTCGAAGCACAGGTTGGGGCCCGAGGGCAGATCACAGTAGACCCGGAACTGCAGGTCGAAGGTCCAGTCGGCGCCCCCCTGCGCTGCGAGCGGCGAGAACAGCAACACGGCCAAGAGGACTACCCAGCGGAACGGGCGTTGCTTCACCGATTCGCCCCTTTCGATGCCGCGCCCGCCGTGGCGGGCGCCCTCACCATCCTTTACTCCCGCGCGGGTGCGCTCGTCAATCGCAGGCGTGGTCAGCGCCGTCACTGCTGCGCTACGAAGCAGAGCGTGGCGCTCACGATCCGTGATCTTTCTCAATCGCTGGGAAGGACGTGGTTGATCGTCCTGTTCGGGCTCGCCTACCTCGTCTCCCAGCTCGCGATTCTCGTGACGATCGATCCGATCCGGTCCGATCTGCTCCGGCTGCAATGCTTCGGATTTTCCGCCGCGGAGACGCTCCGCATCTTTCGCGCGTGGCAAGAGAGCGGCGCGCTGGACGCCTACCGCGCCCACTTCATCCTCGATGACGTCCACTGGTTCTGGTACGCCGGCTTCTTCACCGCGCTGCTCGGACGGCTCTTCGAGCGACGCGGAGTGACGCATCGTCTCGATTGGATCCTCGTCCTCCCGCTGGCGTCCGGCCTGCTCGACTTCTTCGAGAACCAGATCCAGCAGGTGTTCCTGAGCACGCCCGACTTCTCCACGATCGTGGACCCGCTGCCGCTGATCAGCACCGCCGCGTCCGACCTCAAATGGCTGCTGGTCTTGATCTACGTGGGCACGACCGTCGTGCTGCTCTCCGGGCGGAGACTGGCGCCCCGAGGACCCCGGATGACCGGCGCTCGTAGCAATCACGGCTAGCGCATGGCGCGCACGGAAGATCGCCGGGTCCACCATCGCCGAGGTGCGCCGCGACCCTGCTAGCGTGCGCCGTCGATGCCCGCCCGCTGCGAAGTTCTCGCCGACCACCCGCACGTCGCGCTCGTCACGATCGATCGCGCGGAGCACGCCAACGCGCTCGATCCGCCGACGCTGCGCGAACTCGCCGCCGCCTGGCGGCGGATCGCCTCCGACGACGCGATTCGCTGCGCCGTCGTGACGGGAACAGGTGATCGCGTCTTCTGCGCCGGCATGGACATGAAGACGACGATCCCCGTCTCGCAGCGCCTGGCGCGCGGCGAACGCATCGACCCGGAAGACTTCGCGGGCCTGCGCGACGCGGGCACCGCGGTGCTCGCGGGCTTCGACCTCGGCAAGCCGCTCGTCTGTGCCGTCAACGGCCACTGCCGCGCCGTCGGCCTCGACCTGATGCTCGCGAGTGAACTGCGCTTCGCGGTGCCGCACGCGACGTTCGCGCTCGAGGAAGTCGCGCGCGGGCTCTATCCCACCGGCAACGCCACGGTACTGCTGCCTCGACAGATCGCGTGGGTGCACGCGATGGACCTGCTGCTCACCGCGCGACCGATCTCGGCGGCGCGCGCGGCGGAGATCGGCCTCGTCAACGCCGTGGTCGCGCCCGCGCAGTTGTTGCCGCGCGCGCTCGAGGCGGCCGACGCGATCGCCGCGAACGCGCCGCTCGCGGTACGAGCGACGCGCGCGGGTGTGCGCGAACTGCTCACCATACCGCTCGACGCAGCGTATCGACGCCAGGAAGAGCTGGGCCGACCGCTGCGCAAGACGGAGGACGCGGTGGAAGGAGCGCGTGCGTTCGTCGAGAAGCGCAAGCCGGAGTGGAAATCGCGCTGACAGGGCGGGACAGTTTCCTTCGCCCTCGATTGGGGCGCGGTGGGGCGTCGGTCAGGGCACCGCTGGCGCGAGATCTTTCGCCGCGAGCCACGCCCCGAGCGCCTCCGCAGCGAGCGCGTGACCGCGCGCCGACCAGTGACCGTCGAGCGGGAGATAGGCGTCGGGATGATCGCGGCGCGCGAGGCGAGCACCGAGATCGAGACAGTTCGGATCGGCCGCACAGTCGTCGCTCAGCGGGCCTCGATCCGAGCCGGAGAGCGCAGTGACGATCACGATCCCGCGCCGCGCGGCTTCGCGGCGGATCGCTTCGACGAGGAAGCGGTGGTAGCGGAGCTGGAACGCCGGGCCGCTGCGCAGACCGCGCAGGATCTCGTCGGGCGGGAGCGTTTCGATCGCGCCGTCCGGAGGCGGACCCGCGTCGCTCGCGCGGTGCTGCGCCGCGAAGTGCTCGGCGGCGCCGAGCCAGAGTCGCAGCGCGTTGTATCGCAGATAGGTGTAGAAGAGCGAACGCTCCGCCAGCCACTGCGACGCGGCAAAGGAGCGTTCCGGGAGCGGCAGGCCGGCTTCGTTCAGGTAGTGCATGCGGCCGTCTTCGCCGATGAAGCGGCGCAGCGAGGTGCTGCGCTGCGGGAGCCGGTCGTCGCCGAGCGCAAGCCGCGTCGAGCCGAGGTCCTCGGCGTCGTTCTGGCACAGCGCGAGAACGATCACGTCGGGGGCGAGCGCGAAACCGCGCTCGCGAAGGTAGATCCAGTGTTGGTCGGCAGCGTAGCCGGGGACCGCCGCGTCGAGCACGTCGATCGGATGGCTGGCGCTGCGCCAGCGCGCTTCGAGTCGCGCGGGAAAGGTCTCGGCGTCCTCGACGCCCCAGCCGAACGCGAAGGAGTCGCCCAGCACGAGCAGGCGTCGCGTCCCCGGCGGCTTCTCGAGCGGTTGCTCCGCGCCGCGCATCCCGAGCGCGTTCACGCGCACGCCGACACGGAAGTCGGCGCTCTCGTGGATGCCCGACCAACCCGGTCGCAGCGCGTACGAAAGCAGCGCGTCGGAGCGATACGGGTTGAAGACCGTCTTGCGCTCGCCGCTCGCGAGCTGCACCTCGTGTCGCTCGGCGAGCTGGCGCAGCACGCCTTCCGCCGCGACGACGCAAAGCAGCGTAGATACGATACCCACAAGGACGCTGGCCCAGCGGCGCATCACTCAGCGCGCGACACTCGCCGCCAACAGGAGCTGCGCGCCGAAATAGAGCGGCAAGCCCCAGAGCTTGTTGCTGAAGCTCTGCGCCACGAAGCGCTGGCGCGCGACGGCGAGATCCGAGACGTAGAACGCGATCGCGCCGCCGAGAATCAGCGAACCGCCCGCACGACCGAACGTGCCGGCGGCGCAGACGAGCATCGTCGAGATCACGATCAGGTAGGCGAGCACGGGGCGCTGGAACTTCGGTGCGCGCGCCCGGACGTGGGGCCAGAGGGTGCGAAGCGCGAACAGGCTGCCGGCCGACACCGGAACCGCGGCGATGGCCGTCGCGACCGGGTCGAGTCCGCGCACCGCGAAGGCGCCCGTGTAGGCGACATGGCCGAGCAGGAAGCACACCAGTCCGGCGAAGAAAGTGCTCTTCGCCTCGCGCGGGATCAGCAACACGTCGCCGAAGAACGAGAGCACGAGGCCCGCGAGGATCCACTGGCCGTAGGCGGAATCCAACGCGCCGTTTGCGAGCGCCGCGGCGACGAATCCTGCCGCCGCGATCGGCTTCGCGATCCACACGCCGGGCCGCCAATCGCGTTGCTCGGCGGCGAGTAGCGCGGCGCTGGCGGCGATCGTCACGAGCGCGTACGGAAGCACGCGCGCATTGTAAGCGGGTGCGCGCGGTCTGCTACGAGGCGGACGCAGGATGGATCCCGTCTCTCGGAGCGGACCCGTGAGGCGCGGGGTCGGGACGTTCGTCCAGAACGTCCTCGGCGGACGGGTGTCGCAGCTTCGCATCGGAATTTTCAGGCCGCCTGCGGATTGTTCTGGCCGAACGCCCCGCCCCCGCTACTTGCCATTCCTCCGGAACATCTGTTCTGAAGACGGAATGCCAAGCGCGGCCGAGTCCACCGCCCGCGCGACTCGCAGCCTCAGCGTGTTCCTCGGAGGGGCGGGCGCGGGATGAAGGCGGAGGTGCGCGCGACGTAGTCGCGGTATTCGGGGCGCGTGCGGACGAGCGATCGCTCGAGCAGCGCGACGCCGGATACGCGCAACAACAGGAACGTCATCAGCAGGGGACTCGCGAGC
>Ga0102851_10000852_pt1 | contig 16441 bp, 11 predicted proteins | sample Mud3Dept3metaG_FD_79558 | JGI IMG/M metagenome (GOLD analysis project Ga0102851, IMG submission 79558) | Freshwater wetland microbial communities from Ohio, USA, analyzing the effect of biotic and abiotic controls - Mud 3 Core 4 Depth 3... | ecosystem: Environmental > Aquatic > Freshwater >... | reverse complement strand
TATAAAATGAGAATGCTGCAGCCTTTTCAATCTGGCACCTGCCCCAGAAAAGCTGTTCCACCGGATTATCTTTTTCAAGATGGTAATTGGTCCTGGGAATAAGGATATAACACTCTGTACAGATCAGTTCTTCATTTCTGAGCAGATGATTTCCACATGCATAGCAAAGCCTTGGAAAAAGAAGACTTAAAAAATCGTCCCTCAGATCAGAAAAATAATCCATGCAGCGAGCAGAATTATTCCATAAAGATATGAAATTCAGAAAAAATACGCAGAATTGGATTAATTCCTGTCTCTTTGATACCCTATGGTTCTCTTCCTGCCGCAGGCAGGTCCGGATTTTCCCTGTGAAATGAAAAATTTAAAGAATTAACTTTTCTCTGATTTTTTGTGCTGTCTCCTTAAATTCTTCAGGTGAGAATTTAAGTTTCGGATTTCTGAAGTTAACATCTTCCATCGAATTCATCGGAACAAGATGAATATGTGCGTGAGGGACCTCAAGTCCAAGAATTGCGACACCTATCCGTTTGCATGGGATCGCAGATCTGACAGCTGCTGCGACCTTTTTCGAAAATTGAATAAGTCCGGCCAGATTTTCATCATCGAGATCAAAGACATAATACGTTACCTGTTTTGGCACAACCAAAGTATGACCGGCTTTCAGAGGATTGATATCAAGAAAGGCAAAATATCTGTCATCCTCAGCTATCTTATAACATGGGATTTCCCCTTTGATTATTTTTGTAAAGATGGTTGCCATGATTATTTTATTATATTGAAACAGCAATTATCTCAAAAGGAATAATGCCGGAAGGGACTTTTATCTCAACTGTTTCTCCCACTTTTTTCCCGATAAGACCCATGGCAATTGGTGAATTTACAGCAATTTTTCCCAGCTTCAGGTTTGCTTCGCTTTCAGGAACCAGCTGATATTCCATTATGGCATTATTTAACTTATTCCTGATTTTCACTTTCTGCAGTATCCTAACGGTTGAATTATCAATCTTCGATTCGTCAAGGATTCTTGACCTTGCAATTACATCTTCAAGTTTTGAAATTTTCATTTCAAGCATACCCTGTGCTTCTTTGGCAGCCGCATATTCAGCATTTTCTGTCAGGTCTCCCTTATCTCTTGCATCAGCTAACAACCTGGATATCATTGGCCTTTCAACAGTCCTGAGCTGCTCAAGTTCTTCTTTAAGCTTTTGAAGACCCTCATCTGTAACATATAAAACCTCTGACATTGCTTCTGTATTATTAAAAAAAAGGAAGAATTCCGGGATTTCCGGAACTCTTCGCAGAACAAATATATATAATCTTTTAATTAATTACAAAATTAACCTGGAAATAAGTGGTTTGCAAAATAAATTTCTGATGTTGTACTTATCGCCTGTACTTTCTTCCCGACTTTTTGCTTCTGGACAAATTGTTCTTCTTTTTTGCTTTGTAACTGGCATTCGAATTTTTGATATTTTGTTTCATACGTTCCTTAACCTCAGGTGTTTGTATCTCAATAGAATGCTTCTGATTCTCCTTCACGGATTTTGCATACGCTTTTTTATCCTTTTTCTCCTTGGCTTCTGCCTTATTCTTTGCTTTTTCAACAGCTTTTGGTTCTCTAACTTTTATTGTTTTTGATCTTAACGCACCTTTACGACTATGATTCTGCAGCCTGTGAGCTGGAGGTCTGTCAAACGATTGTGCCTGACATACCGAAACACTTAATGAAAAGATCAGCGAAAAAATAAGGAACTTTTTAATTGACAAACTATTCATATTAAAGAAATTACAATAAACACTAATTTAGTAACGTTAATCCTATGGCGCTTATATTAACTTTGTATCGTCTGTTAAAAAATTATTGCAATGGGATCAAAAATAAAACATTTTTTTATTTCACTGGTATTTGCTCCTCTGCTGATTACCTGTGAAAATAATAAAAATGATGTAATTCCCGACCAGTATATTGATTTTACAATGGATATTTCAGGTGATATCCTTTTTGCAGGTCTCGCTGCAATAGGAAACTCAGTAATTGTTACTTCCCAGACTAATAACTGGGGGAACAGAGCAGCTGGTTTTGATTACAATGGAATTATAGTATACAGGGCTCAAATTGACTATCAACCGGATTTTTATGCTTATGATCGTACCTGCCCTCATGACTATGTTACAAACGAATTGAGTGTAAAAGTAAATATTGATTTCACCCAGGCAATTTGTCCAAAATGCAGCACTTATTATGAGCTTTCAGTTGGAGGGATTTCGAGCTCGGGACCTGGAAAATACCCTCTTAAAAACTATAAAACAAGTTTTGACGGAAGATATCTTAAGGTGTGGAATTACTGAGATCAATACCTGTAGTGCTCCGGCTTAAACGGACCTTTTTTGGGTACTCCGATATATTCAGCCTGCTCCTTTGTCAGTACAGTTAACTTCACCCCGAGCTGATCAAGATGCAGCCTGGCAACCTCCTCATCAAGATATTTCGGAAGCCTGTACACTCCTACTTTATATTTATTCTTCCAGAGATCAATCTGCGCCAGGGTCTGGTTGCTGAATGAATTGCTCATTACAAACGAAGGATGTCCGGTTGCACATCCCAGATTCACGAGCCTGCCTTCAGCAAGAATAAAAACGGAATGTCCGTCTGGAAAAAGGTATCTGTCGACCTGCGGTTTAATATTTATTTTCTTTGTTCCTTTCAGTGCATTGAGGCTATCGACCTGTATCTCATTATCAAAATGTCCTATATTACATATGATCGATTGATCCTTCATCTTCTTCATATGATCGACAGTTATAATGTCTCTGTTACCAGTAGCTGTAACAAAAATATTTCCCTCGTCAAGAGTGTCCTGAACTGTTTTAACTTCAAAACCTTCCATTGATGCCTGAAGAGCACAAATCGGATCAATTTCTGTCACAATTACTCTGGCGCCATAAGCTTTCATCGATTTTGCACACCCTTTTCCAACGTCACCATATCCGCAGACAACAACCACTTTCCCGGCAATCATTACGTCTGTTGCTCTTTTTATTCCATCAGCAAGAGATTCCCTGCAACCATAAAGGTTATCGAATTTTGATTTTGTCACTGAGTCATTTACATTTATTGCAGGCACCAGCAATTCATTATTTTCAAGCATCTGGTATAACCTGTGAACACCGGTGGTTGTCTCTTCAGAGATCCCCTTCATTTCGCTGACCGCACGATGCCATTTACCTGGCTGCTCCTTCATAAGGTTTCTTAATGTAGTCAGAATAATTGACTCCTCTCTGTTTAAGGGTTTTCTGTCAAGAATTGCCGGATCATTTTCAGCTTTATAACCAAGATGAACAAGAAGCGATGCATCGCCGCCATCATCCACAATCAGGTTAGGTCCTTTTCCGTTGGGAAACGAAAGCGCCTGTGCAGTGCACCACCAATATTCTTCAAGAGTCTCTCCTTTCCATGCAAAAACCGGAATTCCTTTAGCCGCAATGGCAGCAGCAGCGTGATCCTGTGTGGAAAATATATTACAGCTGGCCCATCGTAATTCTGCTCCCAGTTCCTGAAGAGTTTCAATCAGCACCGCTGTCTGTATTGTCATATGAAGTGAACCTGTGATCCTGGCTCCCTTAAGTGGTTTTTCTGAAGAATACTTCTTTCTGATTGCCAGAAGACCCGGCATTTCTTTTTCTGCAATTTCAATTTCCTTCCTGCCAAAATCTGCAAGGGAAATATCCTTAACCTTATATTTCATCATTTTTGTTGCTAAAACAATAAACTGGATGCAAAGTTAACAAAAAAATGGTGCTTTAGTTCAAGTCAGCAATCGTAAGGAATTTGCTTTGTCAAGCTCCATCTGCCTGACAAGCTGTCCGGTATTTTCAAATTTTATCTCATCACGTAAACGATGCCTGAAAATAACTTCGATTTCCTTATCGTAAATATCTTTATCAAAATCAAATATATGGACTTCGATTGACCTTGTACCCTGACTTTTATTGACGGTCGGATTGCTGCCTATGCTCAGCATGGCAGGCATTCTTTTATTATCTACCTGAGTTTCAACAGCATAAACTCCATTACCCGGGATCAGCTTAAATTGATCATCAGGGTTAATATTTGCAGTCGGAAATCCTATTTTCCGGCCGATTTTTTTCCCTTCAATGACAGATCCTTTCAAGGAATAGTTATAACCGAGCCAGTCGTTTGCTTCATCAAGCTTGCCTTTTAATAATGACTCACGTATCAGTGATGAACTTATCGCATTCCTTCCTGACTTTAACCCGCGAACCTGTTCAACTCTGAAACCCATTGCCATGGCACAGTTTTTTATTGTATCATAATTACCCTCGCCCTTATATCCGAAATGATGATCATGACCGACAATAAGGAATCTTGTCCTGATACTATTGACAAGTACATCTTCAACAAAATCAATTGATTTCATTCTGCTGAATTGTGGAGTAAAGTCAATGATGATCAAATGGTCAAGTCCTGTTTTTTCAAGAAGAGCAGTTTTTTCTTCCAGCGTAGAAAGGAATGAGATCCCTTTTGCATTTTTTGACAGAACCAGCCTCGGATGAGGGTGAAAAGTAATCACTACTGATTCACCGTTGACTTCCCTTGAACAGGAAATGAGTCTTTCAATAAGGATTTTGTGACCCCGGTGTACTCCGTCAAAGATACCCATTGTTACTACAGGTATCTTCAGGTCAAGATTTTCGTATGCTTTATGAATTTTCATACGGGTTATTATCAATGTAAAATTAGCAAAGCAATGAGATATGAAATAAAATTACTATTTTGTTTTTGTATTTTTATTGGGAGATATCCGATAATTTATCATAATGAATACCGGAAAGTTCTACTCGGTTGATCCATGGCTGAAACCATATATCTGTGTAATTGAAGAGCGTTTCAACAAATGCCTTTTAAAGGAAAAGGAGCTTGTCGGAAAAGGTTCTCTCGTTGATTTTGCACTGGGGCACTATTATTATGGGCTTCACAGGAACGATAACAGCTGGATTCTCAGGGAGTGGGCTCCAAATGCCACAAATATTTATCTGATCGGGACATATAACGGATGGAAAGAGAAACCGGAGTTCAGGATGCAAAAGATCAATCATTATGGAGACTGGGAGATAATCCTTCCTGTTAATGCAATGAATCATGGTGATCTGTTTAAGCTGTCTGTCCACTGGGAAGGGGGAAAAGGTGAGCGCATTCCCTCTTACATCACCCGGGTTGTACAGGATGATAAAACCAAGATATTTTCTGCCCAGGTTTGGTATCCGGCAGAACCTTATAAATGGGAAACAGACGATTTCCATTCACAGGCAACAGCACCGGTCATTTACGAAGCGCATGTCGGGATGGCAACTCCTGAAGAAAAGACAGGTACTTACAGTGAATTCACCAGGAATATTATCCCGTTTATAACCAGAGCGGGATATAACACTATTCAGCTGATGGCCATCCAGGAACATCCCTTTTACGGATCTTTTGGTTATCATGTTTCTAATTTTTTCGCAGCTTCCTCGCGATTCGGTACTCCTGAAGACCTTAAAGAACTGGTTGATACTGCTCACGGACTGGGGCTTAGAGTAATTATGGATCTGGTTCATTCTCACGCAGTTAAAAATACTAACGAAGGACTGGGCTTATTCGACGGATCACCTGGTCAGTATTTTCATACAAACAACAGGCGAAATCATGTAGCATGGGATTCATTATGTTTTGACTATGGCAAGAATAATGTTATCCATTTCCTTTTGTCCAATTGCCGTTACTGGCTTGAAGAGTATAAGTTTGACGGCTTCCGGTTTGACGGAATTACCAGCATGATCTATTATGATCACGGTCTTGAAAAGAATTTTACTTCCTATGGTGAATATTTCGATGGAGGACAGGATGTTGATGCTCTTATTTATCTGTACCTGGCAAATAAGATGATCCATAGTTACAGACCTGATGCGATGACCGTAGCAGAAGAGATGAGCGGTATGCCCGGACTCGCTGCCGATACGAAGAAAAGAGGCATTGGATTTGATTTCCGACTCTCTATGGGTGTACCTGATTTCTGGATAAAGCTGATAAAAGAGACAGTTGATGAGCAATGGGATATGGGTAAGCTTCTACATGAGCTTACCCAGCATCGACCTGAAGAAAAAATAATTTCATATTGTGAATCGCACGACCAGGCTTTAGTTGGTGATAAGACCCTCATTTTCAGAATGATTGATGCTGAGATGTATACCGGAATGTCGATATCATATCACAGCTTTACCATGGACCGTGGCATTGCACTCCACAAAATGATCCGTCTTATCACATTTGCAGCTTCAGGTGGCGGTTACCTGAATTTTATGGGTAATGAATTCGGCCACCCGGAGTGGATTGATTTTCCCCGTGAGGGAAACAACTGGAGTTATAAATATGCGCGCCGATTATGGCAGCTTGTCGAAAATAAAGATCTCAAATATCAGTATCTTGCCTGTTTCGACAAAGCGATGGTAGAACTTCATCGTGATTTTAAAATACTTGACACACTATATATTGAAAGGATTTATGAGAATAATCACGATAAGGTGATTGCATTTATCAGAGGCGATTTACTGTTCATATTTAATTTCCATCCGACACGATCTTTTACCGATTATGGAATTCCCCTGAAAGGCAAGTTCAGAGTTATCATAGATTCAGATGATCCGGCTTTCGGAGGATTTGACCGTTTCGACAGAAAAACAATTTATACATCAGTCAGAAAAGCAGAAGGGTTTGCTTTAAATGTGCCTTTCTACCTTTATCTGTACCTGCCTTCCAGAACGGCTCTGGTGTTTAAAAAAGAAGCAATCAGAAAAGCCACAGAAATTTAATCAATCCACCTTAGCAGGTAAAAATCCTGTTTATGAGGCAGGTCTTTATGCTTGGGGTATATGCGAATTCCGTAAAAGAAGGTACCTGCTTTTTCTGGAACAAGATTTGCCCTGTAATGACATTTGCCTCCCTTTGAGCTTACTATCACAAAGTCGTTGCTGGCGACAAATTCATGCTCTCCCTGCTTGTTCAAATGAGTAATTATGAATTCCACCCCTACATTCTCTTTTGGTATCTTATGAACGTTGAGAGCGATTTCTGCCTTATAATCATGTCCTGAATGATAGACATTTTCACCTGGCTTTTCGAAGCTATAGTTTATGACTTCAATATTATCCCATTCATCTTTCATTGTTTTCTTCCAGGTGGCAAGATCCTTAGCTTTTTCAAAATTATTTGACATCAGGTATTTGCTGCGGGTAAAAAGTTTGTTATAATATTTTTCATAATAATCATCGATTTGCCGTTTCATTGTAAACTCAGGGGCAATCTTAACCATTGTGTTTTTGATAAGGCTGATCCATTCAACAGGTACACCCTGATTATCGAATGAGTAATATGCCGGGATAATTTCATATTCAAGCATATTATAGATTGTCTCGGCATCGACATCGTCCTGGAGCTCCTGGTTTGAAAAAGTTCGTTTCTTGGGAAGCGCCCAGCCGGCAAATGCTCTGTATCCTTCAACCCACCATCCGTCAAGTACACTGAAATGGATTGTCCCGTTCATTACGGCTTTCTCTCCGCTTGTTCCTGAGGCTTCCAATGGCCGTGTTGGTGTATTTAGCCAGATATCGACACCGCGGACCATGTATTTTGCAAGTTCAATATCGTAGTTTTCAAGGAATATTACTTTGCCAGCAAACTGCGGCATCTGAGATACTTCAAAAACTCTCTTGATAAGCTCCTGACCTCCTCCGTCATTTGGGTGTGCCTTACCAGCATAGATAAACTGAACAGGTTTCTCAGGATTGTTTACAATTCTTGCAAGTCTGTCAAGATCCCTGAATAGAAGTGAAGCTCTTTTATAGGTGGCAAAACGCCGTGCGAAACCTATCGTCAATGCTTTTTCATCAAGATGGGTGCTGATATTCATAAGAGTACGCGGACTAACGTGCCTTTCCATCATATCGGACTGCAGCCGCTTCCTGATATTTGCGAACAGGGATTTCTTCAGCCCTTTTTTGATTTCATAGACCCTTTTGTCGTTTACATTATAAAGCTTTTCCCACAGGGTCCTGTTGGTCTGATCAAAATTCTCTGATCCTGTAATTTCTTTGTAAACTTCTCTCCATTCAGGAGCGGTCCAGGTTGGATGATGTACTCCATTGGTAACATAACCAATAAACAGTTCCTCCTTCAGATAGCCCGGCCATAATTTATTGAACATACCCTGACTAACTTCACCGTGAAGCTTGCTGACACCATTTACTTCCTGCGACATGCGTGTAGCCAGATAGCTCATATTAAATTTCTTCTCAACATCGCTCTCACATCTGCCAAGTGCCATTAATTCGTCCCACGTTATATTTAGCCGGCTATGATAATGAGAAATATATTTCCTCAGCAGGTCCTCATCAAAAGCATCATGTCCTGCTGGTACCGGAGTATGTGTGGTGAAGAGGGTTGATGCTCTTACAGCTTCAAGTGCCTGGTTAAAGGTAAGATGGTATTCTTCGATCATTGTTCTTAACCGTTCGAGGCTAATAAATGCTGAATGACCTTCATTGCTGTGATAAATATCCGGTTTCAATCCCATCGCAACAAGAGCCCTGATACCACCTATTCCGAGAATAAGTTCCTGGCGCAATCTGTTTTCATTATCACCACCATACAGATAATGTGTAACTGTGCGATCTTCAGGTGTATTATCATCAAAATCGGTATCAAGAAGTACAAGCCGGACTTTACCCACATGAGCCTCCCAGAGGCGGATTTTTACAGTTCTACCCGGCCAGGCAAGACTAACATAAAGATGGTTGTCTTTTGCATCTTTAACAGGATTTATAGGCAACCTGGAAAATTCTTCAGCTTCATAAATCGTCATCTGCTCACCTTTAGAACCCAGCTTTTGTCTGAAATAGCCATATCTGTAAAGGAATCCGATACCAATGATATTCATATTTGAGTCGCTGGCTTCTTTAAGATAATCACCTGCAAGGATTCCAAGACCCCCCGAATAAATTTTCAGGCACTGATGAATTCCAAATTCCATACTGAAATATGCTACACATGGTTTATCTTTATCATCCGGACGACTTAAATATTCTTTAAAAATCTTGTTTATTTTTTCAAGATCAGCAACAAATTCATCATCATCTTCCAGAACAAGAAGTCTCTTATAATCAATTTTTTCGAGAAGCATTTTAGGATTATGCCTTACATCTTCCCAGAGTGAGGGATCCATTCTTCTGAAAATTGATTCTGCCTCAGTATTCCATGACCACCAGAGGTTATTTGCCAGTTCTTTCAGAGAAGCAAGTCTGTCAGGTACATCACTTTGGACATAAATATCTTTCCAGATCGGTACCTGATGTGGTTTACGGACAGGGACCCCCGGTGCTTCAACAAATCCGGCAAATTCTCTTGGCTCTTCTCTCCTCTCACTGCTTTTATCAAGAGCTTTTTCATAAGCAATGAAATAATACTGGACAAGAGTGTCCCACATTGCAATTCTTGAAATTTCATGAGCTTTAGCTCTTGCTTCTTTTACCTCATCATCATTTAAACCGATAAACATCGAGATAAAATTCCTGATATCAGTGATAACTTTATTTTCATTATCATCCGTTCTTTCAATGATTGCTATTCCGTTGCCCGGATTTTGAAAATAGTCTCTTACCCATAGTCCGAATCCGGACAGAGATGTTGTGACAGTAGGAATTGAGAACATTAGGCTTTCGAGAGGAGTGTATCCCCATGGTTCATAATATGATGGAAACACCGAGATATCGAAACCGATGAGAAGATCGTAATAATTAACATTAAAGATACCATCATTCCCATTGAGGTAGGAAGGTGCAAAGATTACTTTTACCTGAGAATTCTGATCGTTCTGCAAATTGTTGGTATTAATTCTCTGAAGAACAGGATCGGTTGCCGGATAATGCAGGCTGTGGGTAAGATATCTGTCACCACCATTTTTTGACCCGTTATTATAAAGAATATCAACCAGATCCTGACGCGGTCCTTTATGATAAGCAGGCATCATGATAAAAGCAACACACTCTTTATTGAGCTTATCCTTCTTGTTCAGCTCCCCCAGAGAATCTATAAATATATCTACTCCTTTATTTCTGAATTCATATCTTCCGCTATTGGCTATGAACACACAATTATCGGACAACTTATATCCAAGTACCGCTTCTGCGACACTTTTAAGCTTGCTCCTTGCTGACTGTCTCTTTCCTTCAAAAAGGTCTTTGCCGGGAACAAATGAGTCTTCAAAACCATTTGGGGTGACAATATCAACATCTTTGCCAAGGAAATGGGTACACTCTTTTGACGTTATTCCGCTTACCGTTGTAAAAACGTCAGCTTCAGAAGCTGATAATTTCTCAAGAGATTGTTTTGCGATAACATTAAATTCACGGGCTATCTGAACAGGGATATACTCTTTCATTTTGCCATATAATGGACGGTTGTTCCCTGCAATGCATCTGCCAAGAACAGTGGCATGAGTTGTAAATGCTGTTGCAATCCACGGGGCTTGTTTTTCAAGGTATAATATACCTGTGCCGGTCATCCATTCATGGAACTGTGCTACTATATTATGCCGGTCATGGTAAAATGAAGTAAAACTTTCTATCAGCTTGCCTGCAGCATATCCAAAAAGTGCAGGTTCAACATAATCCCATTGACCAGAAATACTATCCAGCTTATATGTTTCCCAGAATTTTGCGAATATCTCATTTTGCTGGCCGAAATATGGAGTGAAATCAATCAAAACTACAATTGGTTTTCCTGCAATATTCCATCTTCCTGTTTTAACTCTCAGCCCTTCGGAAGCAGCTCTGGCTTTCCATTCAACAAACAAAGATTCGTCCGGAAGAAATTCGGGATTCTTTACATCCTCTCTCCATACGTCAGGACCAATAAGTATATAATTATCACCAAGTTCATCAATAATATTCAGGGCTTTTGTCGAAATAACCGTATGTATTCCCCCAACCTTGTTGCATACTTCCCAACTGGTTTCAAAAAGCAATTCAACCTTCATCTTAGAAATATATTAATATGGATTTTATTAACTTACAATTTGATTTTTTTTACTGTTTGCCCTGCTCTCTTTGCAGCTCTTTTTTTTACGGCAGTCTTTTTTGTGGCAGTCTTCTTTGTAACAGTTTTTTTTGTGGTAGTCTTTTTTGTACCCTTTATTTTTTTCTGTTTTGCAGTTCCGGATGATTTATTGATGATAGATTTTTGATTTGCAGATTCAGTTATCAGCCTGTGTGCCAGCTCCTTTAACGAAGTTGCAGTTGCTTTTTTTGTAGCAGGACGTCCGCGACCTTTTACCTTTTTAGCTGTCAGCTTTTTAATTTCAGCTGCATGCTCTTCAATTTTCCTGTCTTTTTCTTTAATGATATTATCGAGCATTGAAATCTGTACCTGATCATCTGTACCCGGTAAACACCTCTTTAATCTTATTTCAAAGTCGCTCAGCACATTCATATAATTCATAAAAGCATCATAAGGTGTTTCGTAAGGATTGAAATACGCATGTACTGATCCATCAGAAAAGAACTTTGTTGCCATGTAATAGAAATGGTCGCTTGACTGCAGGTATTCCCAATCTTTATTTATCTTCTCATCATTACATTTTTTTACCTTATCAGATAACTCGTACAGTTTATCAAAAGCTGCTACTTGCAGTTCATTACCCAGCCATGCAGTTATGTCACGTTCCTCGTCAGCCCAGGAAATAGGAGAAGGTATGCTGATTGCCGATACAGGCTGTAAGGTTTCCGCAACTTCGGAAGGAGTCATGAACTTATAAGGTGTTTTTTTAAGAATGGCACCTGGTAAATGTTGCAGAAAATCAAAAATTCCTGTTTCTTTCCAGTTATGCTCTCCAAAGGTCTCATAATCGATAAAGATATTGATAAGCTCGCTTTTTGGGGCAAGTTTACCAAGCCACGAAGCATATTTATCGGCTGTTAACGGCCATGCACTCCACTGTTTGTTCGAGAACCTGAAAGCAATATCGTCGCTCAGAACAAAATTTCTCAGCAATACTTTCAGGCGTGGATTTATAGCATTACAATACAGGTAATTAGGACTTTTCCAGCCAAGGACATGTTTGGCCCCTTCTGTCAGTATTGACTTGAATCCCATATCTGCCACCCAGGAGCCTATAAGGTCAGAGTATATTAATTCTGTGTTTCTGAATGATGTAGTTTCAACTCCCAGAAAATTTTTCATCATTTCCCTGTGTAATTCAACCTGGCGTTCAAACTGAGGTCTGCTTTTAAGTGAAGAAAGCGAATGTGAATCAGTTTCTGCAAGGAATTCGACCATTCCTGTTTCTGCAAGCTCTCTGAAAGATTCAAGGACCTCCGGGGCGTATAGCCTGAACTGGTTTATAACTATTCCTGAAAGGGAAAATGATACTTTAAACTTCCCCTTATATTTCGTTATAAGATCCAGCATGATTCTATTGGCAGGAAGATAGCATTTGTCTGCCACTTTTCTCATTATCGATTCATTTGAAAAATCGTCATAATAATAATGATCGTGCCCCAGGTCAAAGAACCTGTAGCGCTTTAGCCGAAAGGGCTGGTGAATCTGGAAATAAAAGCAAATTGCTTTCTTAGCTGCTACGCTCATATCTTAAAACTTATTTTTGCCAAATCACTCTTTCGTAAATATCTCTTACATGCCTGGCTGAATTATCCCATTTGAATCTGATTACTTCCTCCTTGCCATTCTTTATGAACATACTGGCCAATGCAGGATAGTTAAGGATACCATATATAGCATCTGCCATTGCATCAATATCCCAGAAGTCTGTTTTTACTGCATGTGTCAGTATTTCAGACACACCTGACTGTTTACTTATTATAACCGGGACACTCGATTGCATTGCTTCAAGGGGTGAAATACCAAATGGTTCTGATACTGAAGGCATTATATATACATCGCTCATTGCCAGCATAGTAAATACATCTCTTCCTTTGAGAAATCCTGTAAAATGAAAACGATCAGTTATTTTAAGTGAAGCTGCCCTTCTCATCATTCTTTCCATCATATCTCCCGAACCTGCCATAACAAACCTGACGTTATGCATCACTTTCAGTACTTTATAAGCTGCCTCAATAAAATATTCAGGTCCTTTCTGAAGGGTAATCCTGCCAAGGAATGTAACAACCTTATCATCAAATCCCTTATTTACCGTTATATCATTGCAAATATTAACAGGTTCAACAGCATTATACACTGTTTCCACTTTATCAGGATGTATATTGTATTTATTAATTACAATATCTCTTGTAAGGTTGCTGACGGTAATTATTTTAGAGGCTGCATCCATACCGTTTTTCTCAATACGGTAAACATCCGGATTGACATTCCCTCCGCTTCTGTCAAAATCCGTGGCATGAACATGAATGATCAATGGTTTTCCTGAAACCTCCATTGCTGCTATTCCTGCAGGATAAGTAAGCCAGTCGTGGGCATGTATGATATCAAACTCATTTTCTTCAGCTATCACTGATGCCACGATTGAATATTTATATATCTCATCCATAAGGTTTCCGTCGTATCTGCCGGAAAAATCGACCATCCCTTTTTTGTTTGTCTGCACCAGAAGTTTGTACTCTGAAACTTCTGAACGAACAAGTTTCCAGAAATCTTCAGGATCGGTATAAGGCACTATTTTTGAGGATATTTCTATCTTTTCTATCGGTCTTCTTGATCCTTTAAAATAAATCTGTTTAAATACAACAGGGACTTTGTTAGCACCAATCAGCCTTACCACGTTCTGGTCTTCATCACCCCAGGCTTTTGGCACGACAAAGATCACCTCCATGTCATCCATGGAAGCCATACCTTTGGTAAGCCCATAGCTGGCAGTACCTAAGCCACCAGAAATATGAGGTGGAAATTCCCAACCAAACATTAACACACGCATATCCTGCCAGAATTAAACATCTGAATATTCCTTATCAAGAAGGTCAATAATTCTAAGGACTTCCCCGACGCTCCATGCCTGAGAAATTGCTCCACGTGGTGCATGAGGCGGATCCCCGTCGTGTATTTCCGACAGAGTTGTTATTCCGTGTTCGCCCATCACCTCTTCCATGCCATAAATCAGCCGTTTTATTTTCTGAACTCCTTGTATACCATACACTTTCAGCCATCCTTCACAAAATGGACCAAACAGCCAGGGCCAAACAGTTCCCTGATGATAAGCATTGTCTCTTTCCTCCTGGTTACCATAATAGGTGCCTTTGTAGAATTTATTTCCAGGAGACAGAGTTCTCAGACCTCTTGGTGTAACAAGTTCTTTATCTGCAACATCCAATATCTTTTTCATCTGTTCTTTATCAAGCATTGAATAGGGAAGGGAAACTGCAATAACCATATTTGGTCTGACAAAGATGTTTTTTCCTTCTTCATCGTTGATATAATCAGCAAGATAACCTGCTTTTTCATCCCAGAATAATTCAAGGAATGAATTTTTTATTAATCCGGGCAGATGTCCAAATTCTTTAATGAAAGTTTTATCCTTTACTGATTTTGCCATTTCCAGTGTAAAACATATGGCATTGTACCAGAGAGCATTTATTTCCACTGCATAGCCTCTTCTCGGAGTTACGGGATTACCATTGACTACCGCATCCATCCATGTCAGGGATTTCCCGGGAGCATCAGCATAAATAAGACCATTATCTCTCATATGGATGTTGAATGCAGTACCATTTTTAAATGCCTGCAGAACAGATTTGGCAGCAGCATAGTACTTTTCATTACAATCTGACCCGCCATTTTCTTTATATTGCTGCAATGCCCAGAAGAACCATAATGGTGCATCAATGGAATTAAATGCATAATGACCGCCAGATCCCATATTGGGGAATAATCCGTCTTTCATCCTGTTCACCTGAGTATCAAGGACTTCTCTGTAGAGTGTCAGTTTTTGACGTGCCAGTGCAATACCAGGAAGTGAAATAAACGTGTCTCTTCCCCAGGAGCCGAACCATGGATAACCAGCGATAATCAAGGTATCTTCTCCCCGCTTTTCTACAAACTGCTGGGCTGCGTTTTTAAGGCAGTTGATAAAACTGTCGCGTGGGATCTTTCCTGATACTGTTTTTGTGAATTTATTTTTAAATCCTAAAGGACTTTCCTCACGTGTGGAGGCTGAAAAGATAATTACGTCACCTTTCTTTGCTTTCAGTTCAAAGAATCCCGGAGTAAAAAGATCTTCAGAGTAATCATAACCTCTTCTTTGTTCTTCGATATATTCAACTCCAAGATACCAGTCCGGGACATGAATAAATTCAACTTTAGATGATAACTGTAAATGCAGGGATGGGAATCCATCGTACATTTTCGATTTAATTCCGTTCTTTATTGGCTCAATTTTTGTGTTTGCTGTCAGGTTTGCATGAGTCAGTTCATGAATGTTTCTGAATGCAAGAAATGGACGGATCTGCAGCTTCATTGGTTCAGAAGCTTCCATTATGGTATATCGTATCAGTAATTGTTCCTCATAATGGACAAACAGCCTTTCCATTTTCAGCAAAACATTACCTACCCTGAAAATCCGCATCGGAATAATTTCAGTCTCAAAATCCTCGATATATTTATGCCCTTTGGGACTGAAATAGTCTCCTTTGTATTTCCTGATACCTATATTGAAACTTTTATCATTGTTAACCACAGTTACATCGAGAGATGAAAGCAGAACATATCTGCCTCCACCGAGGTTATCAACAGGACATATCAGTAAACCATGATACTTGCGTGTGTTACACTCAACAATAGTAGTTGATGCATAAGATCCAGCTCTGTTCGTTCTGATAATTTCCCGTCCCAGTGAGTACTCAAGATTTACAATCTGTCTCTTTTCGAACTTAATATAACTCATATAATTACCGTATTACCTGACACAAAAAAGTCTTTTAAGTTAACAAATTTTATCGAACATTGCAAACCTGTTTTCCTGAAGCTGGAAAATTAATTATTTTTACCGGGAAGCTCAGTAAAAAAAGAATAACTTTGCAATTCAAAAATTTAAATAAATATCAACTAATATTTAGTTTAATGAATAAATACTTTTTTTGGTTTATTATTTCTGTAATTGCCATTGCCGGATGCAAAAATAACAATATTGAGATTAACGGCAAACTAATAAATCCAATTAAGGGAAAATACATTTATCTTGATGAATTGAGGTCGACAGAATTGATAACAGTTGATTCAGTTCCTGTTTCAGATGAAGGAACATTTTCACTTACCCGGAAAATAGAATTTCCTTCTTTCTACCTTCTGAAAACGGATCAGACAAATTTTCTTACCATGCTTCTTGAACCAGGGCAGAAAATCGAATTGAATGCCTACTCCGACTCC
>Ga0102851_10000851_pt1 | contig 16448 bp, 12 predicted proteins | sample Mud3Dept3metaG_FD_79558 | JGI IMG/M metagenome (GOLD analysis project Ga0102851, IMG submission 79558) | Freshwater wetland microbial communities from Ohio, USA, analyzing the effect of biotic and abiotic controls - Mud 3 Core 4 Depth 3... | ecosystem: Environmental > Aquatic > Freshwater >... | reverse complement strand
TGCTGCTGTTGCTTACGGTGAGGTGATACATTTGTAGATCGACAGAAAAAGCTCATCCGAAGTTGTCATTTCGACAAAACGAATGGTCTTTACGACCATGAGAGCCGAGAAATATGCCGGAGTTGTTGGCGACGTGTAATCGGAGTGAATATCTACTTTATATAATCGACAGATTTCTCGTCGTTTATTGCAATTAAGCAATAATCTCTGTCGAAATGACCGGACTGTTGGAAAGTGCAATTAAGCGATAGACGGCGTCGAAATGACCTCCTCACAGGTCAATGTTGGCCTAAATCATGAACAGCTTTTATTAGTATCTTTGTTATTGCCCGAATTATAATGAAAAAGTACATTGGCGTTTTTTCTGAGCCATTTTTGTTCTCAATCGTTTTTCTTTGGTCATAATACGGTGTTTTTCTAAGAAAAAAACGCGAATAAGTGATTTAATAATTTATAGCTATGCGCTTAATTTTTTGTGTAGTATTTGTCGGATTTTCAATCATTGGTTTTAACCAGGAACTCGATAAATTTGTTGCGCTGAAATCAATGGGAGAAATTCCTGCTGATTTTACAACCTTGTCAAGTGAGAAATACAGAACTGATCAATCAGAAAATGAGGATGAAAACCTTGACGATAATTTCTTTTTATCGACTCGTTTTTTTATGGACCAGTTGCTGCTGAGCGGCGCAGTTCTTTTTAATGATCCTGTAACAACCTACTTAAATAAGGTGGCGCAATATGCTCTTCGCGACGAACCTGAATTATTGGATAAACTCCGCTTTTATATTTTAAAATCAAATACGCCAAATGCATTTTCAACTGATCAGGGAATTATTTTATTTACTACAGGTCTGATCGCGCAACTTGAAAATGAAGCGCAGCTGGCTTATATCATTTGTCATGAGGTATCTCATTTTACTGAAAAACATGTCAGAAATGAATATGTAGAAAAACAGAATATTTCTAAAGGACGAGGTGAATACAGACGTCTTTCTTATAATGCGCGTATTAGCCAGATGAGTAAATACAGCAAAGAAACAGAACTTGATGCCGACAAAAACGGGATTTATATGTATCTGAAATCAGAATACGATATCGAAGAAATTTTTAGTGGATTCGAAGTTCTTTTGTATTCTTATCTACCATTTGAAGACATAAAATTTGACACCAATTTTTTTAACACTGAGCAACTGATAATTCCCGGAAGTTTTTTCCCGGATACAATCAATGAAATTTCCCAGGAAATGGATTATGATGATGATGGCCATACGCATCCTAACATTGAAAAAAGAATGGATGCCGCGTTTGATTTTCTCGGAGAAAAAAAAAGCGCTGGTAAAAAGAAATTTGTTGTTTCTGAAGAAGAATTTTTCAAAGTAAGGGATCTTGCCAGATTTGAGAACATAAATATCAATTTAAACGAGCGTCAATATGGAAGCGCTTTGTATTCTATCTATTTGCTTCAAAGGCGATTTCCGGATAATCGTTTTCTTGATTTGTCAATGGTTAAATCGTGGTATGGTTTAACTAAGTACAAAAATCATAACAGGTATAATGAAGTAACATTAAAGACAACAAAAGTAGAAGGCGAAAGTTATGTTTTGCATTGTTTTCTGAAAAACCTGTCGCGCCAGCAATTAAATGTTGTTGCGTTCAGAATTGCTTTTGACATTTCTAAAAAATACCCGGATGATAAAATATTCCAGGATTATATGTTGGATCTGAAAAAGGAACTTGCAATAAATTCGGGAATTGATCCGGATGATTTTAAAGATGATAGTTATGAAAATTACATAGCTAAATCGCAGATTAAGGTTGACTCGTTTAATATCGAAGATTCAATTCGAAAAGTTGAAGAATCAAATTTGTCCAAATACGAAAAAATAAAGTTGAAGAAGGAGTTAAGGGCGATTGGTGTGGCTGCCGCCATCGTTTTTACCGATAAGGATTTTCATCTTTATGCGTTGAGCGATTTGGTTAAAAACGACCTCAGGGGAGATTTGGATGACCTGAAAGATGAGTATGAAGAAAAACTTGAGGAGGAGCGTATTGCACGCCAGAGCCAGGATTATAGTGCCTTTGCGAAAAGTGCTCACCTGGGTATAAAAAAACTTGTTGTAGTAGATCCAATCTATGATAATTACGGTCTTGATGAAGGAAGAAATCATCTGAAATCTGAAGGGAAAAAACTGAGTCTTTCTGAAATGTATACGCAGGATTATAAGAACTTAGAGTTGGAAACTTCTCTCGTTGATTCTAAAAATTTATTGAAGTCTGACGTCGAGGAATTTAATGATTTGGGTTTATTGATGACATGGATCGCTGAAGTAATGGCGCATGACGAAATGGATATGATTTCTTCAAATCGCGACCAGATGAATGAACTGAGTGAAAAATCTGGAACTTCACATTTTCTCTTTTCTGCAATGTATGCTTACAAAGAACGGTCTCATGCATCTTATGCCCACTTACTTGGGATCTTAATGGTTTTTACGGCTCCTTTTGCAGTAGCTGATCTTGTAGCAATACATAATTATTTTGAGTTTGTTGTGGTTGAAATTGATGCATCAAAAGATGAAATTGAATACCTCGATTATCAAACTGTTAACCTCAAAAGTATTGAGAAGATTATGAAAGTATATGTCTACGATGCGTTGTACCAGTTGAGTTCTGAACCAAAAAACTAGAGCCCGATGAGATTATTATTTTTAAGTATTTGTTTTACTTTTTCAATATCAGGAATTTCACAATCCGGTTACCTGGGGAAAAAAAATTATTTTGAATTGAAAGCCGGTCTTGTACCATCTTACAAAATACAGAACATAGTTAAAGATGATCAGGCAATTGAACGACTGAAATTAGGAAACATGAATTACCATTTGTCCTATTCGAGAGTTCTTTCTAAAAGTTTTGTTGTTTCGGCAGGGTATGATTTTTCTTTAATTAATTGTATTTCTCAGGGTCATAAATTTAATCAGACCGTTATGGTTAATTATCCTGATGGCGGTTCAGGGCCTGAACAATATGTATTGAATATTCTTGACGACCCAAAGTTAATTTATCACGGTGGAACAATCTCCATAGATCATTTCAGGTTAGGTAGTTTGGCCCCGGTCGGAAAGTATACCGGTATTTCTTTTTCTTATGGTGTTGCCTCTATGCAAAATCAGGAAGTTACAGTAGGCAAAAGAGGATTTACCGTAAATGAAAATTTTTACCGGAAAGTGAGCGAAATCGGATTAGATTCTACTTATTATTTTGCAAACAAATTTCAAGTACGGTCTTTGGTTATTAAGGCCAGATTTGGTCGAAGTTATCCGTTAACAGATAATTTAATGTTATCGGTTGGAATGAGTTTTCCTTTGCTTTCCAGTTACTCAAGCGGAGCCAGTCAGAATTTTGGATTTTCTCTTTTTAGCGATAACAAAGCCGATGATGTAAATGAAGTAAGCACATCATGGAATAAGTATTATATGCGTTCGGTTTATTTTTACAACCAGATGACAATTGAAGCAGCGATCCGCTATCACTTCTAAACCTTCGTTAATATTCGACTTCGTATATGCGGCAGCCGTAAGAAATTTCGTGTAATTGATTAAACATCACACGTCCGTTCTGATCAATTACTTTTAGTCGTTTGTACTGTGATTCAAGATAAATTGTATCCATAAAATTCACATAATTGGCATTGCAACTAATTCCTCCCCCGCTATAATAGTTCGAGGTAGAATCTGAACCAATGTAAGTGCCATCCAGGTAAAGGTCGACATAAAGTGAAAGGGAGTCCTGAAAAAAGTTAAAATATGTTGCGGCATCCCAATAAAAAATTCCGCTGCATTCATAAGCACAATCGTCGTCTATGTAATTATTGTCTCCGGCGTCCTGGCTATAATTGAGCGCTTTTGTATCGCTGCAGCCATTCTTCTTTGCACATGAGATGAGACAGATAAAGATCAATAAAAACAAGCAACCCCGCCTCATAGTTTAACAGTTGTATTGAACGAAGATAATAATAATTCACTGATGATTATTTTTGTGCCAGCCACCGCGATAAGAAACAATCATAAACAGAATAGTATTTACCCTTGTCTGTTTCTTTGGTATAGATCATTTCTTTGACCAGTAAAGATTCCATGCTTCGCTGAATAACCGAAGAAGGACCGAGCCGGTACTTTTGGGAAATATTTTTTGAATTGGGCTGAAACATTTTATCTTCTTTTGCAATAGCTTTTAACAATGCCCATTGGTTCGGTGTGAGCATTGAGCGATATTGAAAATACACGGTTTCATTTTGTTTTAATAAGTTGTGAGCTGCAAGTTGAACATGTTGTAATTCTATTTTTTTTTCATGTCCGGCAAAAACTTTATTGCAAAGTGCCTGGGTATAAAATGTATGAACTTTTGTAAAAGATGTTATGAATTCCAGTGCTTCAATGCTAATTTTTCGTTTGTTATTTTCAAATTGTAATTTGATAAATGACTGATATTTGGCAATGTCAATTTCATTTAGTTCAATACTTTGTGTGCTTGCAAAAAAAGGTCGTTTAGCATGATGAAACATTTCGGCTAATAAATGCGGACTGCTACCACTGAAAATAAAACGTACATTTTTTAGTGGTTGAATGTGCGTGCGTAAAATTGCTTCAATATTTTTTTCAGGGTATCGGGTAATTTGCTGTAACTCATCAATGGCAATTACAATTAGTTTATTTTGCCTATCCAGAAAAGTTAAAATTCCTTTTAGTGTAAACTCATATTGTTTGGGCTGGCTGTAATCCAACATGACCTGTGGTTGACCCGTTAACTCATCGTAACTGATAACCGGCCGAAGTTGTTTGATAAATTCTGATGCACTTTTCCAAAGTTTATTTTTGGGGGGAAGACTCTGTAACATCGATGATGCAAGTCGATTTACAAATTCGCGTAAATTTTCGGTATCAAAAATATCAACATAAATTCCAATGCCCTTTTTCTTTTTTTCCAGGTGCTGTAGGGTATGTTGTAACAAACCTGTTTTACCCATTCTGCGAGTCGATAACAATGTCGTGTTTATACCATTTACGGCATTTTTGATGAGATGATCGGTTTCTTCTTCCCGGTTGCAAAAAAGTTCCGGTAGTTGGTAACTGTTTACAAGGAAAGGATTAAATTCTGTCTCTGGACTCATAACACAAATATACAAATAAATCTTGTACAGCAAAATGCGTTACGCAAAATGCGGTACGCATTTTACTGTATTTTAATGTATTGTAAATGAGATATTATGAATATGGGGATGGTGGTTTTTTTGAAAAAAATTAGTTCAGACTTTTCAAAAATTCGAGTGTCACTTCTGCTAATAATTTAATATTCTGTTCCGAAAAATCAAACTCAACACCAGCTGTTCGATAAATGGTTTTAATATCCTGCGTATAGCCCAGCGCCAGTCCTTTTTTATATTTTTCGATTGATGTTTTTTCGTCAAGTAAAGCATTTTTCCAGACACCCAGTGCACCTAATTGCGCAAAACCATATTCAATATAATAAAACGGGACCTCAAATAAATGAAGTTGTTTGTGCCAGCTATAATAACGGGCACTTTCGTATCCTGTCCAATCGGTTAAACCGGTTCCAAAACGTGAACTGATTTCCAGCCATTTTTCTTTTCGTTCTTCACGTGAATGAGTTGGATTTTCATAAATCCAATGCTGAAAACAATCAATTGTTGCAATCCATGGTAATACCATTAATATTGATTCAAGATGTTCTTTTTTTGCACGTTTCAAATCGTCTGCCTGGTCATAAAAAATTTCCCAGTAATTCATACTCAATAATTCCATCGACATGGATGCTAATTCTGCAACCTCGCTTGGAAAACTTTTGTACGAGGTAAGTTCCAGATCTTTTGTCAGGAAAGAATGAATAGCATGTCCGCCTTCGTGAACCATTGTTATTACATCACGATCTGATCCTGCTGCATTCATAAAAATAAACGGAATGCCTATTTCATAAAGAGGGTAATTGTATCCTCCCGGGGCTTTTCCTTTTTTTGATTCAAGATCCAAGTGTCCAATTTCTTTCATTGTTGAAATGCAATCTGAAAAATAGGGATCAAGTTTTTTGAAAAGGGTAATTGTTTTATCTGTCAATTCTGCACCTCCTTCAAATGGTTTTAAAGGTTTTTTACCTTGCGGATCTGCACTCAGATCATACGGTTTAAATTTTTCGTAACCGAACTGTGCAAGTTTTTCTTCCTGGATTTTTTTATAAATCGGTACAATGTGTTTTTCAATCGCGTCATGAAAATCAAAACAATCACGCACTGTATAATCAAAACGATTCATCTCTTTGAATTTAAAATCACGAAAGTTTTTAAATCCCGCATTTAGTGCAATCCGATGACGGGTCTGAACAAGCTGATCGAAAATTCCTTCCAGGATTTCATTGTCCTGATTTTTGCGTTCATATAAAAGATCAAATACTTCTTTTCGAATAGCGCGGGTTGGGTCCTTCAGAAATTTCGCTGCCTGGGGTGAGGTTATGTCTTCTCCTTTATAATTGATCAGTTGCGATCCGATTACACCACTATATTCCTGTGCAAGATTTTGAGTTTTGGAAAAAAGTTCAATATTTTCTTCCCTGAAAAGTTCAATTGAGCTTTCAATTTTTTTGAGATAAATTATCTCGGCAGCATTTGTCAAATCTTTTTTGAAAGGCGAATCATAAAGTTTTTTGTTCAGCAAATTACTTACTTCACATATCGGCGGGTTGATTTCATTGACAAATTTATTGTAAGCTTCGGCGGCTACTTTATCCGCCGTATTAACAGTCATGCGTATGTATCGCCACGCCATATCTTCTTCCAACACTGCGTCAAGTTCACTGCTTTTTTTTAGCCAGGTTTTAAATTTATCCAGCGATGAAATTTCTTCTTTTAATAATTCTTCAAAATAAGGTTTTACATCTTCGTAAGAATCAATGCTGAGATTTTCTGCGACGAATATTCTTTTTGGTCGTTCTATTTTCATATTGGTTTTGTCTAAAAAAAAATGCCGACGAAAAGGTCAGCATTTTTCGTTCAATTAATTTTTTGGTTAAGATTTTTTAGCAGATTTTTTTTTGGCTGCCGGTTTGCTGTCATCAGTTGCTTTAGTTGCTTTTGGTTTTTTCGCTGCTTTTACAGTTGCTTCTTTTTTTTCTGATTTTGCACCGGTTTTTACTTTCTCAGTTTCTGCTGCTGCAACTGCCGCTTCTGCTGCTGCTTTTTCATTCTCTTCAGATATAACCCCTTTTTCAACTAATATATTGTACCACTGAAATAGTTTTTTTACATCGGTATCATAAACTCGTTCAGAATCGTAATCGGGCAAAAAAGTGACAAGGTATTCACGTAATTTTTTTGGTTCTTCTTTTGGGCTTATTGAAGGTTTATAGGCTTCTTTTTTTGCAAGCATTGTTAGTACTTCAACTAAAGGCACATCTTTTTCATGCGTATAAATACTGATGTCGTCAAGTGCGGAAATTTTATCACTTGCAAATGCCGGAAATTTTTTATCGTTATCAAGAGACTGAACGATAATATTATTTCTGCCTTGAGCCGCGACTTTATATAAACCCGGTTTACCTGAAATTGAGATGATGCCTTTTAAATCCATTAATATTTTTTTTAGGTCGTAAAAGTAGTAAAAATTTAGGATTTAGAGAGCATATCAACTAAGTTGAACAGTTTCTGGCAGTGAGAGATTAGAAATAGCGCGTTGAATGAATCACTGGTGTTGAAGAGGTTAAATCTTATAAGAGAGTGAAATTAATACTTCACTAATTTATAAGTCTTAAAGTTGTTTTCGTAATAAATAGACAGGTAATAGGAACCGCCAGCCAATTCGGGCAGGTATATACTTAAGAACAATTCGTCTGAATTAAATTCGTTGAACTGGTAAACAATTTTACCCGAAATATCTGTCAGAACCAACTGAACATCATAATATTCATTTTTAATCAGATAAAGATAATCACTGAAAGGATTTGGAAAAACCACAAATTCATTCTTTGTTAATTCATGAATTTGCGATAGATCAACAAAAACAGGCGCAGAAATATATGAGCATCCTTCGGGCCCAAAAACTTCTACAGTGAAATTGCCGGTTGTATCCGGATTGTAATACTGTGAGTTTGAATTAGGAATTGCAACTCCTTCCAGGTACCATATCAGAGAATCAGCAATTGTTGTAATTAATCCACCACCAATAATGTTTATAACAGGGAAAATAGGCAGTGCACCTTTTATCACAATCATTGAATCGGAAGCAGCTCTGCAGCCTTTTGAATTAGTGACTATCACTGAAACAGTGTCGGTAGAATCACGCATTATGGAAGACGTAATTTCTCCGTTATTCCATTCGTACAAATCAAAATTATTTTCAGCAGTTTCAAACAAAACAGGGTTTTCGCAAATTAAAGTATCGCCTAATAAGGTCACATCAAAATTGGTTTGATTCAATAAATAAAATGCATTTACTTTTCCGTAGCCATATGCATTATTAGGTGTAAGGCCTGTGTAAAGATCCTCGTAACCATATGTATGAAGATCATTAATAAAATCCTGGTAAGTTGAGTTTGGACATTTTTCAAGATATAAAGCCGCAATTCCGGCTACTACCGGAGAGGCCATTGATGTACCTCCGTTTCTTACATGTTGTCCACCCAGGGCAAGCATTGAAGGATTTGAAATAAGTAAATTCGCAGAAAGCCACAACGGGCACGCTGCCAATATTCCGTCACCGCTGGCTGCGACATCCGGTTTTATTACACCCGTACGTGTAGGACCTTTACTCGAATTAACCGTGAGAGCTCCAACTGCACCTCCGGATAAAATAAACTGGTTTCCGTTGACATCAACATAATCATATTGATTTTTGAAATTTCCTACAGTCACTACTTTAGGAGAACAAGTCCATGAACTCACAATCGTAGACATTGAATCAGGGTAATTGTAATTCTCTACAGGCGCAAAATCTCCGACTAAAGGCATTGAAGTATTTTTGATATCAGATCCTCCCATCCAAGCACCGGACCATAAATCATATTCGCCATTACCAAAAGTTTCAAAACGATATAAGTATGCTGATGAGTCAGGATTAGAAATCAATAATTCAATGTGATAAACACCATTAACTAATTGTGTCGAAAACTCAACCGGCGCCAATTTATTGGGACCAACCATAATTGAATCATATGTTGTAACATTCAAAACATTTTGAATATTAAAAAATTGAGTTCGTCCTCTGAAATCATAAAGAGGAGTTGTATTATCTGCACCAAAAGCAAACTGAACATTATTCAGATCGGCAGTGTCAGCCCAAAGGTCAAAATAAACAGCAGGCGTTCCAAATCCTGAAGTTGGATTAACAATGAACCAGCAAAAAGAAGTATCAGCATCAACAATTGAATTTACGTGATATTTACCCATATTACCTGAATTTCCTGCTGCAGATACCATAATGCGGCCGGGCATATCGTCGAGTAAACTGTCAATTACATGTGCGGCCGGATCTGTTCCGTCGTGGCTTCCCAAATAATCGCCTACACTTGCATTAATTACACATGGTTTTCCAAGAGTATCTGCCATTGAAAAAATAAAATCAACAGCATCGGCAATGGATAAGGTCCAGTTTGCCATGCCCAAATCAGATTCCACAATGATAATATCTGAGTCAGGTGCAACGCCTTTATTCGTTCCGGTTGCTAAACCATTTCCTGAACCTGCACCTGCAACTGTTGTTCCGTGTGCATTCTGATCAAGCGACAGACACGTTCCATTATTTATTGATGCACTATCCCATAACTGACCGTAGCCATATTTTCCGGGAGTGAGCAGCGCATCATATCCAAGCGTATGATCCCAATAATATAAAACACGTGTTGAACCATCAGCATTTTTAAAATCAAGATGATTAAAATCGATTCCTGTGTCAATATATCCTACAATCACATCTTTACCGGTAAAAGGCGAAATCAAAGGAGATGCGCCGGCGTGAACAGAATCAATGTTCTGCACAATCCGCATTGTATCATTTAATAGTTGTGGCTGCGACGGTTCAAAATAGATTTGTTCAACAATTCCATTTTCAATTAACGTTGTCAAAACTGCCGGTGTGCAACGAATAAAATGCCAGTTATCATTTTGGTATTTGTAGTGAACAGAGTCGGCGCGTTGTAAGGCATCAGAGTTACCTTTCACCGCAAAATTGGTTGCTTCCTGTGGGAAAGTCTTTTTATAATAACTATATGAAATACTCTCACCAGCCAACTTGGTCTGACTAAATAAAACCATCCCGAAAAAAAGGAGAGCAAAAAGACTAAATATGCGTTTCAATAACATGGGGTATTACCATAGACGTATATGGGCATCAAATGGTTTACACAAATTTACATTAAATTTAGGACGATCATACTCAAACTTTACCATTTATGTCATTTGTTAAGTTGATTTATAAAAGAAATTAGTACTTTTACTATATACAAAACTTAATAGAATGATTAGAATAACAAAATTTGTATTAGTAGCCTTTTTATTTTTAGCTAATACTGTAATAAGTCAGGAAGTTGACAAAAAAATACTGAATTGGTACAACGGTGCAAAATTTGGAATGAGCACAGATGTTGCCTATGAAAAACTGCTGGCCGGCAAAAAATCAACGACTGTAATAGTTGCTGTGATTGACTCAGGTGTTGATATTGAACACGAAGATCTTGTGGGTAAAATCTGGACAAATACAGATGAAATTCCTGATAATAAAATTGACGATGACAAAAATGGTTACATCGATGATATTCATGGATGGAACTTTCTAGGAAATCCGGATGGTGAAAATCTTGAACACGAGCAATTGGAAATGACTCGCTTATATGCATCTTACGAAAAACGATTTGAAGGAAAAAGTTATGCTGATTTAAGTGAAGAGGACAAAAAAGATTACGATGAATATAAAACGATTCGTGAAGTTGTTGAAAAAGAAATAAAGGCAGCAAAGGAAAGCATTGATCAGATTCAGGGAATAGTAGATCAATTACAGGAAGCTGATACTAAATTGAAAAAACGATTTGGCGAGAACTATACGGCAAAAGATTTGGGCAAAATTAAAAAAGACGATGAACTTTTTCAGGATGCTGAACTTATGACTCGTATTAATAAATTAGGTTACAGCCTTGCAGATCTTGAAGATTATTTAGATCATTTAAATGGTTCATTAGAATATCATTATAACATTGATTATAATGCGCGAAAAATTGTTGGTGATGACCCAAATGATTTTAATGACAAGGGCTACGGTAACAATGATGTTGAAGGTGCGGATGCTATGCATGGAACGCATTGTTCAGGAATTATTGGCGCCAATAGGGGCAACGGAATTGGAAATGACGGAGTAGCTGACAATATATTGATTATGTCTTTACGTGCAGTGCCTGACGGAGATGAACGTGACAAAGATATCGCTTTCGCAATTCGTTATGCTGTTGATAATGGAGCTTCTGTTGTAAATATGAGTTTTGGAAAATCGTACTCGCCTTTTAAAGAAGAGGTAATTGCTGCGATTCGTTATGCTGAAGAAAAAGGAGTTTTATTAATTCACGCCGCCGGAAATGACGGTAAAGATATTGGTGAAGAAGATAATTTTCCTTGCCCGCAATATCCATCAATGAGTTCACGATTTACGAATTGGTTAGAAATTGGAGCTTCAACAAGATATAAAAAAGAACTTGCTGCTTCTTTCTCAAATTACAGCGATGTAATGGTGGATGTTTATGCTCCGGGTCTTGAAATCTGGTCTACTGTTCCTCAAAGTGAATATGAAGAATCTCAAGGTACTTCAATGGCTGCACCAATGGTGACAGGAGTTGCCGCTTTGCTGAAATCATACTATCCGAATTTAACAATGTTCCAGATTAAAGATATTATTCTTGCATCGGCACAAGATGTCAGCGAACGCGAAACAACTTTACCGGGTGATAGTAAAAGAGTTCCTTTTGGTGTATTATGCATTACAGGAAGTATTGTGAATGTTTACAATGCCGTATTACTGGCAGAAGAAACGTCTGCAAAATAATAGCCCGCTAAAGCCGGAAACAGATATTTATAAATAATACAATTGTTTTTAAACCGTTAGAGTGCCATCGACCTTTTGTTGATGGCACTTTTTTTGATTAGAATAGTTAACATTGTTGCTCGAAATGAAACTTAGGAAAAATCTCTTGTCATTCTTATTAGCTGTGATTGCATCTGCTTCTTTTGGCCAGAACATAACTGTATTTAGCGATATTAACAGGCGCCTGTATCAATTCAATGCCGGCAATGTTGAACAGATTTATTATCAAACACCAAAGGATGTTTTAGTTGGCACAAAACATATTTGCATTGTTGACTCCAAAGGCGATGTGTATGTTTATTACAATGGAACTAAAACCATGGTTGCCCAGACCCATTCAGAAATTATAAATACAGATCACCTGCTTTTCGTAAGAACAGCTACAGTGTTGAGAGTTTTTGAGCAGGATTCAGTTCACTTATTGAGTCCAAATGCAACAGCCTGGGCAGTTGGAGATAGTGTAGTTTTGTTTCAAAACCTGATTGGCGGATATCTGAATTATTATTACAGGCATAAAGTCACCCAACTTTCTATGATTGTTGGTGATTATCCGATAATGCCGGGAGAAGTTGGAGCGAATGTTTTTATTTATAAAGATAATGCCGGTAATAATTCCGTCTTCTGGCATGGTAATTTTTATGAACTTTTTAATTCCAAAACACCTACAATGTTTTCTGCCGGCCAGGATGTTGTAGCTTTTAATGATCCTCGAAACAACACGTTTACTGCTTTTGATAATGGCTATATTATTGATTTAGAACCGCAGTTCGCAAAAAGATATACTTCCGGAGATAATTTTATTTATTACCAGGATGCAGGTGATGTCCATAAAGTTGTGCGTGAAGAAAGGGTTTTAGAACTGGGAATTGATTTACAGAATATAGTTGTCACAGATAGTTTAGTCATGTATTTAGAAGCAGGCGCCAACAAAGTCTGGTACAATGAAAAAATTTACCAGATTTTTAATAATAGTCTGACAGATTATCAAACTGATGGAGGTATAATAGCATACAAAAATAGTGTTGGTGGTGTCAGCGCATTTGTAAGAGGAAAAGAAATTGACATTACTAAGACACGTGTTGATAACTTTAAGCTCGTAGGAAGCACGATATTGCTGCAATTCACACCATCGGCCTATTCTATCTGGTGGAACGGAAAAATCTATGATTTTTAGATTATATTTGTGGAAATTTTTGAAAAATGAACAGTTGGTACACAGTTAAAGTAAAATTCACAAAAGAATTTCAAGACGGAACATTAAAGCGAGTGACAGAACCTTATTTGGTTAATTCACTTTCTTTTACGGAAGCAGAAGCAAGAATTTATACTGAAGTAGGAGAATTTATCCGTGGCGAGTTTATGGTAACATCAATCGCCAAAACAGATTTCGCAGATATTTTCCATTATGATGATGCGGATCGTTGGTACAAGTGTAAAGTCTCTTATGTGACTGAAGATGCAGATTCCGGTAAAGAAAAAAAGGTAAACAATAGTTTTCTCGTTTCTGCTCACACAACAAAAGAAGCTTACGAAAGAATTGAAGAAAGTTTAAAAGGTTTGATGGCTTCGTACGAAATTCCATCAATTAATTTAACAACGATTGTTGAAATTTTTCCTTTCGAATCAGAAGACGCTCCAACTTCAAAAAAGAAAGCAGCAAAAGTCAAAGCAAAAGCAAAAAATTCTTCAAGAATTAACGTAGCATATAACGCCACCGAGGAGGAATAAATAGGTAATTGGTTTTTAAAAAGTAATCAGTAGAAAAAGGTAATCGGTAAAAATGGTAATCAGGTAAAAAAAATTACCGACCACTTGACCACCTGACCACCGACTACTGATCAACGACCACCGACCACTAATGACAGATCACTTAGATAAAACCAGGAACCAAAGAAGTGATTTCTCAAAAGGAAATCTTGATGGAATTTCTCATCCCGATCCGATGTTGTTTTTTAGTGAATGGTATCGCGAAGCACATGAAAAAAATTGTGCGGATCCTCATGCTTTGGTTTTAAGTACAGTTTCAAACAATCAACCTTCGTCACGAATCGTTTATATGCGTGATCTTTTGGAAGAAGGATTTATTATTTACACAAATTATCTAAGCCGAAAAGGAGAAGAGATTACCGCTAACAATAAAGTTTCGGCACTTTTTTACTGGGATTGTACAGAACGCCAGGTGAGAATTGAAGGCGAAATAGAAAAGATTGACACACAAATCTCTGACGATTATTTTGCATCACGACCAAGGATCAGTCAAATTGGAGCCTGGGCGTCTGAACAGAGTAAGGAAATTCCGGATCGTAAAACATTAGAAGAAAAAGTAAATTTCTTTGAGGAAAAATTTCCGGGTATTATTCCTCGTCCGCCGCATTGGGGTGGTTATTTAATCAGGCCGCATTATTTTGAATTTTGGCAAGGTAGAGTAGGAAGATTGCATGACCGGATTTGTTATGAAAAACAAGAATCGGGTTGGAGAATATATAGAATTAGTCCGTAGCACCGGATTTCGACTTCGCTCAATCCTCGCTTAAAAGTAACGCCTCTTTTTTTTGTAAATCATTTTCTTTGCCGTTCTTTACACGTTATTTTCTTTGCGTCTTTGTGTGAATATTTTCTTTGTGTATTTTACACGTAATCATTAATTATCAAAACGACAACTTGAATTTTTATCTCAACAAATACGGTTTCCTTAAACCGCAGATTTCTGAAAGCTCAGCACCAAATTTGGGAATGGCTGTGGTCATTCCGTGTTTTAATGAGCCTGATTTAATTTCAAGTCTTGAGTCGTTAAAAGCATGTGACTCAACAAAATGTGATGTAGAGATAATTGTCGTAATTAATTCAGGAATTGAGCATGATGAAGCAATCAAAATAAAAAATCAGGTGACATTTGAAATTAGCCAAAAATGGGCTGAAAAAAATTCAACTGATAAATTAAAATTTCATTTTATTCACATTGATAATCTTCCTCAAAAACATGCAGGCGTTGGTCTTGCGAGAAAAATTGGAATGGATGAAGCTGTTTCAAGATTTGATTTTTTAAAGAAAGATGGAGTAATAGTTTGTTACGACGCAGATAGTTTATGTGATAAAAATTTTCTTGTCGCAATTGAAAATCACTTTTTTCAGAATCCAAAAACTCCAGGCTGTTCAATTTATTTCGAGCATCCTGTTTCCGGAAATGAATTTGGTTTTAAAATGTATGACGGAATAATTAATTATGAATTGCATCTTCGTTATTATGTTTTATCGTTAAGATTTTGCGAATTGCCTTTTGCTTTTCACACGATAGGTTCAAGTATGGCTGTTCGTTCCTCATTCTATCAAAAACAAGGCGGAATGAACAAACGAAAAGCCGGGGAAGATTTTTATTTTTTGCACAAAATAATTGAGCTTGGAAATTTCACTGAGTTAAAAACAACAAGAGTAATTCCATCTCCGAGGGTTTCTGATCGTGTTCCTTTTGGTACCGGAAGAGCAATGGGTGAGTGGATGGGTTCTGAAAAAGAAGGTTTTGCAACTTATAATTTTAAGTCATTTCAAGTCATCAGAAATTTTGTAAAAAAAATTCCGGATTTGTACGAGATGAATTTAGATGAAATTCAACTGACTGATCAGTCAGTAAATATTCATTTAATCAATTTCCTCAAAGCTGAAAAGTTCGAATCAGCATTAACCGAGATTAGAAAAAACTCACCTAATCGCGATGCCTTTATTAAACGGTTTTTTGTTTGGTTTGATGCCTTCAGAGTTTTGAAGCTTGTTCATTATTTAAGAGATAATGCTTTCGATAATTCGGTCGTCAGTGATGAGGTGAATGAATTTTTGAAAGCGAGCGGAGATGCTTTTAAATCCGATGAAGCATCAGCGTTGTTACTCCACCTGAGAAATATTGAGAAGCGCGAACTAACATTAGAACGTAATAAGCTCAACCCAATTAGAATTTGATAATTTACGGCATCTCTTCCTTCGCGTCATCCCAGACAGCGTGCGTGGCATAAATAGGAACGCCTGCCTTCAAAGCAATATTAATACTATCACTTGGCCGTGCGTCGATTTCAATTTCTTTACCGTTGTCATCCAATACCAGGACAGCGTAAAAAGTTCCGTCATCCAGTTTAGTAATAATTACATGCTTGAGTTTAATACTTGATTGAGTGAAGATACTATTTATCAAATCATACGTCAGAGGACGCGAGAAAGCAATATCCTCAAGACTCCTGAGAACAGCGTCAGCTTCACAACTTCCGATAATCATATTTAGACACCATTTTAAGTTACCTGTTTTTTCGACTAAACGAATAAGAAAAGATTCGCTG
>Ga0102851_10000850_pt1 | contig 16449 bp, 4 predicted proteins | sample Mud3Dept3metaG_FD_79558 | JGI IMG/M metagenome (GOLD analysis project Ga0102851, IMG submission 79558) | Freshwater wetland microbial communities from Ohio, USA, analyzing the effect of biotic and abiotic controls - Mud 3 Core 4 Depth 3... | ecosystem: Environmental > Aquatic > Freshwater >... | reverse complement strand
TCTTAAATTTCGGACTGCGGAATGCGCCCCTTTAAAGACTGGGGCCACTGCGTGGGATTGCGGAATGGAAAAAGCTGATTTCAAGATAAGAAAGATGATGGCGAGACGCGGTGTCGGGGAGATAAGAAGTCAATGAGACCCCTCATGAAGATCGAAGAGCTTGGCTTGTTGAATGTCGCGACCTCACCTTTGTGGTCTCGATTAAAATAAGCACACACCCCATTTTCTGGTGTTCTTACTTCACCTCTTTTTCTTTTAAAATCAAAATCACGTTTTGGAAATCGTCCACAAGTCCATAGTCGGCCACATCAAAGATGGGAACCCACGGGTCTTTGTTACGAACAGGTGCGCGGGGACACTTGGCGGTCGAGACGTAGAAAAAGTTTTCCGAAAAAGGGGAAAAAGCTTCCTAATTTTTTTCCTAATTCTTTTCTTGACAAAATAAAAAATCAGGAGGAAGATGGTTCGCACGAGAAAACCAACTTCTACTTTTTACATCCGATCCAGAATATGAAATAGGTTTGTAATTGATTACGGTTCCGAAGGACCGAAAACAATGGGAGGGTTCTTCTTTTTCATTCTGGGCTCAAACTTGGGTAGAGACTCGGTATCTTTACTAAATTCAGTTTAAACAGCATCAGAGATTTTGCCGTAAGATCTTTCCAGAAGTTCTTAAGAGGGGGGCGGATGCAAACAATCCTTACCAGTCTACACGCAGCCTGCCAATTTGTTCATAATTGTTCATCGGAGAAACTCTTTGGGAACAACCGGGTAGCCCGATTACGGTTATCGGCAGGATGAAACCTGTCACCGGCTGGTCCGGATAATGGTTTTGACCATGGTCTGTGCTTCAAGGGAGGGGATCAAAAACAAGAAGAGATTAAATCAAGAAGAATCTGAGGAAGGCAGACAATATTTTGTTATGGAACAACGGCTAGGGTATGGGGTCCACCTGTGTGTAGCTACTGATATAACTTAAACGATGCCGATTTATTCATAAGATTTCGGAGGTAACACAAAATGCAGAAGGAAACTACTATAAAAGGGCACAAAGAATCGTTCATTTTCCTCTTCGTATTCCCATTTATATTCATTGCCTTCCTTTCCGTTTCCTGTCAGAAGTCCAGACCCCCGGAGGCCAAAAAAGAGGTTCAAACGCAAAAGCAAGAGATAAAGGAATCGCAGACGATTGAACCAAAATCAGAAGATCAACTAAAACAGCAAGCGCGGAAAGTTAATTCACAAGAACTAGAAGGAGAAAAAAAACAAGGGTCTTTGGCATCACAACCGAATCCCTTGACAGAGGATGAGCAGAAACTAGTTGATAAAATAGGCAAAAACATTCTAATAGCCCCCTCAGAATATTTCGATTCTCAAGATGATGCAGCGCAGTATCTAAAGATTCTATTAAAAGGGAATCATAGGAATATAAGGTTATACAAAGGATACGAAGCTCTTAGTGAAGATGAGAAAAAGCGGGATTATGATGAAGCTATGTCAAAAACGGTCATGGCGCTCAATCCAAAGACCGAGGAAGGGTCACAATTTATAATTGAGGTTCTAAGAACAAAAAAAGATTATCCAATGTCCATGGCAGAAGCAGCAAAAGCCGTTAAAGCCTCTCAAGATAAGAGTTTTATACCGCTGCTTCGTCAAGTGCTAAAGACTCCTTCACTAAAAGTAAGACTTGAGGCAGGGGGTTCTCTCCTTGCATTAGGTGATGCCGATACGGCATTACCCGTATTGGATGAATTGATTAAAGAAGGTGCGACGTCGGCGCTGGGATTCATATACCACGATATGCAGGGCAAAAAATGGGAACAGAAGGGAATAGATTCGATAAAGAAAGCATTAACCTATGATAACAATGAGAGTAAGGCATTGGCCGCATTATTTTTAATTGGGCTCACACAGAGGGGGACAATAAAAGAGGACATTACAAGGCTTGAAGATATTCTCATAAAGATATCGGAAGATATTTTAAGGAAAAAGAGTTGGCCGATATCTAGCCATGGATATAGTGATCACAGGGCGTTAGAGACCGTAATCTTAGCGTTTGGAGAACTTAAAAGTAAAAGAGCTATTCCAGTCTTAAAACGCATATCAGAGCATCCAGATGCAAGCTATTTGAAAAGGCGTGCCGAAGTAGCAATCAAATATTTATCTAAGTAGGGGGGAGCGAAATGAAGAAACGAATTCTGCTTTTGCTAACTCTGGTGTCTGCAATTGGATTAATCAATTCAGAGGTATTTTTAAAAAAGAAGGGGACGTAGTTGACTAGATTGAATAACTATGATAGAGGAGTGGTTATTCCGAAAGCGGAAACTCTGAAGGAGTTTTTATGCCCCGCCAAGCGAGACTGGATGCTCCAGGAACCCTTCACCACGTGATGCTCCGGGGGATTGAAAAGCGCCGGATCGTCGATGACAACGAGGATCGTCAAAACTTTGTGAAGCGCTTGGGCGACCTAGCCGAAGAGACAGCGACCAAGGTCTATGCCTGGTCCTTGCTGAATAATCACGCTCATCTTCTTTTGGGAAGCGGTCCGTTGGGTCTGCCGAAATTCATGAGACGTTTGCTGACTGGCTACGCTGTGACCTACAACCTTCGCCATCATCGGCACGGGCATTTGTTTCAGAACCGTTATCAGTCGATCGTCTGTGATGAGGAGGTATATTTTCGGGAACTGGTTCGTTACATTCATTTAAATCCATTGAGATCCCATTTGGTTGCGAGTCTATCGGAATTGGATCGATATCCTTGGTGTGGGCATGCGGTTTTGATGGGGCGGATGAAAAATTCCTGGCAAGGGCGAGACTACGTACTGTCCTGGTTTGGGGCAAGAGAGAAGGAGGCTCGGAGAGCTTACCGAAAATACATGGCAGAAGGTGTAGCACAGGGGAGGCGCCCTGAGCTGGTGGGTGGAGGGATAGTACGGTCTTACGGGGGTTGGTCAACGGTCTTATCGATGCGAAGGTCGGAGGAAGAGCTAAGGGGGGACCAGAGGATCCTCGGGACGGGAGAGTTTGTGGAGCGAGTGCTGAAGGAGTCAGGTCAGCCCTTGGGGCATAGGATCAGTGCTGGAGAGCGAAGTAAAAGGGCTGAAATCACAGTGAAGGAGGAGTGCCGAAGTGGAGAGATAGGATTTGAGGAGCTACGGATGGGGAGCCGGCGGGGCGAGATCCCGCGGGTTCGTTCGGTGATAGCGGAGCGATTGATAAAGGAGTTAGGGATGTCATTGGCAGGGGTGGCGCGGTTATTGGGTGTTTCCACATCCGCCATTTCAAAGATTTTGCAAAGGATCGCACAAAATGAAAATGAATAATTCAACTCAGTCAACAACGTCCCCTCTCTTGGTGCACGGGGACACTTGGCGGTCGAGACGTAGAAAAAGTTTTCCGAAAAAGGGAAAAAGGCTTCCTAATTTTTTTCTTGACAAAATATAAAATCAGGAACAAGATGGTTCGCACAGGAAAACCAACTCCCATTGTTCTGCATCCGATCCATAATATGAAACAGGGTTTGTAACCGATAACGGTTCTGAAGGACGAGGGAAACGCAAGGATTCTTTTTCAATTTACTCCAGGGGGGCGAATGAAAAAGAGGAGCGCTTAAACCAAAAAGCTCATTTTCAGTCAAAATGACTGGGGATGGGCTTTTTTTTCGAAAGGAGAAACAAAGAAATGAAGAAGACATTATCAATGCCAAGCGGAAAGGATAGTACGGTTTCGGTTCTGGAATGCTCGGGGTACTACTTCATTGATAAGAGGATACTTTTTAGAAGGATTGCTTGTACTGTCTTGATACTGACTTTCATGAACCTTTCATTTACGCCACCTCTAAGAGCTAAAGAAGCTGAGTTCAAGAAAAAGGTTCAAGTCCAAGGGGATGAAATAAAACAGGCGCATCCTAGTCCAAATGAGTCGAAACAAGAGGGGAGAGAAGGTTCTTCAAGAGAACCGAGTTCATTGACAGAGGAGGAACAGAGGGATTTTGAAAAATCTGCGGGACCAGGTTGGCAAGGGCCTGGAGTGTTTAAAACAAAAGAGGAGGCGATTAAATATCTGAAGATTCTGGTAAAGGGAGATGAAAAGACTATCCGCTATTTTCAGCAGGCAGAGAAGGAATATAGAAAATATGCCTACGATACCCATCTTGCAATCGCTCTTTCAGCAATCGATACAGGGAAAAGTAGAGAAGCGTTTAACCTCGCAGTGATGGTATTAAAGACCAAGAGAGATTACCCAGAAGCGTTCGCAGAAGCAGCTCAGGCAGTAAAGTATGCTCGTGATGCCAGTGTTATCCCTCTTTTAAGAGAAATAGTAAAAAGTCCCAACCCATCAGTGAGACTCCAGGCAGCAGGGTCGTTATTATCACTCGGCGATGGTGATACTGCATTGCCAGTTTTGGATGAATTGGCAGAGAAAGAGGGTTCTACAGGCGCTCTTTCTTACTTATTCAGGGAACCGGGAAAGATTATAGATGAGAGAGGATTCAAAATCGTTGAAAAAGCGCTAAACAATCCAAGGGCAGAGATGAAGGTATCGGCAACCAAGCTTCTATTAGAATCAAATAGAATAAAAAGGGAGAAGGCAGAAGAGATTGCTTTAGGGATCCTGGAGGAATTAAAACGAAAAACAATAAAGGATTTTGGTTTCACACCAATTCCAAAACATCCACCTGCCCCTGATGTCCAAGGGGCTAAAATCTATTATAGCAATTGCCGAGCATGTGATTATACAATAGCTCTACTTTCGGATATGAAAAGCTTAAAAGCTATTCCCATTTTGGAATTCATCAGGGACAACAACACTGAATGGTGGTATGTATGTAAACGTGGGGCAAAAGAGGCGATTAAAGCTATCGAGAAGAAGGGGGACAGAAAATGAGAATTATAGGGTACTTTCTTTCTGTGATAGTTGTTCTATGTGTCTCCATTGCTGAGGCACAAACGGTCAACTATGATGGAGATAAAGCAATCGAATATGCTGCTAATTTTTGTGGCGCTGAGAATTCGGGTACATCATATAACCCAAATTATAGGCGATACGACGATCAAAATGTTGATTGTGCAAATTTTGTTTCGCAGGCACTCATAGCTGGAGGATTGAATTTTGATAATTACCCCGGTCATACTGATATCAGCAAGGGTGCGAATATGGGAACGGGAGGTTTTCCCCTTGTTACAAAACTTCGAGAAGCACTTGTGATGGGGTACTGCTTTGAAAGGATAACCGATCCTTCCAAAGCCCAACCAGGGGACATTCTTTTCCAAAAAGATAAGAAACACGTAACCATCTTTGCGGGATACAAAACTAAGAATGGCAAAACAATTCCTGTATATTATGGGCATACAAGCAATGTATGTGCGGACACAAACTATGTAAATCCGAACAACATTTGGGGGAATGTAGATATTTATCGTTTTTGGGGGAATGATGACAAATGCAAGAAATGTGAACAAGTAGGAGGAGAGTTCGGTACATCGGCATGGGCACATAAATGCAGTGAGGCTGAGACTTGTAATTCTGAAACAGGCGAATGTGATCCCAAATGCAAGAATGTAGGTGGGAGGTGCGCACCAAGAGTAAGCTATAATTTTCAGCTAGGTATATGTGAAACAAGTTATGGGGGAGAGTGTCCTGATGATACATTGACTGTTGGGACCGGTATTATCCCTCAGCCTGCGCCTCCGACAAGTTCTACCGCACCTGCTGGTGTTCTTGGAGCGGGTTTTACCTACGATGTCGTTAATCTTCTGCAAAGTTTCAAGGAAGGGGCAAGGATTGTTCAACCAGGGGATATTTCTTCTGCAATCATCAAAGATATGCCTTTGCTGATAATTCCCAGTGCCGGTCTTTATGGAACAGAGAAGTCTGAGTTTTTCAAGGCGGCTTTGGATGATTACGTAGAGCAAGGTGGAACAATCCTTGTTCTTTCACAGCAGCATGGCTATCAGTATGCCGCAATCCCCGGGGGACTCAGCGGATATGGCTGGCTGGAAGATCAATCTTGCTATATTAATTCAGCGTATATCGATACGTGGCATCCGATGCTTGCAGGGCAGACAAGGTCCACTCCAAGCATAAACATCGATGGGTACTTCACTCAATATCCAGAAAACACCACTGTCCTTTTAAGGAGAACCTCCAATGGCCAACCTGCTTTACTTTTGTACCCCTATGGGTCAGGTTATGTAATTGCGACTTCTGCGTTTACAGACACTGCTTACACAGTAGGAGAGGCATCAGAGGATGAGAGAAGATTAGTGAGGGATATCGTGGCATGGGCAAAATCCGCGGCATCCCTCGTTGAAGTAGAACCAGGAGAAATGGCTAATCTTGCTCTTACTATTATTAACAATGACACGATAGAATCAGCCACTGCATGCGAAATTGAGTTATACGATCCCGATAGAAAAGAAGTTAAAGTTCGTACAAGAATTCCAGTAAATCTTCCTCCAGGACAAAGCATGCAAATTCCGTTAACATATACAACGCCCTTGACCGCCCCCTTGGGTGTTTACCAGGCTAAGTACGGTCTTCTAACAGAAGGGTTTCAGCTCTTGACTAGCGAGGAAAATCCTGAGGGGGTAAATTTTTGGCTTGAATCCCTATTACAACCTCCAATCGAGGACGCCTCCGGGAGGTTTGTGGTGAGCAATCCGCCGAAAACTTATGTTCAAACAAAACAGATAACCTTTTCCATCCAGTCAGATACCAATGCTTATTTAGTGGGAAGTGCGGTCAGTTCAACGATTTTGGCTTTTAATCTATCTGATGACGAAAGAACTATTACAGCCAAATTCGAAGGGAGAAGCCAGGTAATGGTTGTCCCTGCAAACGGATCAAGCAGCTTTGAATACTCTAAAATAGCTCAATGTGACCATACTCATTATGGTCAACTATGGGGGATGTTAACCGCTTCTTTTTATGAAAATGACAAGCTCATTGGGGGCGCGATGCAATGGTACCGGGTATATCAACCGATTGCGGGTGCCACCGTAACGGCTGACAAGACGCAATATGCGAAGGGTGAGACCGTAAAAATAAGTGCCTCTCTTAGAAACGGTGCCCCATTAAGTTGGCAGGGGAATGCAAAAGTAGTTATTTATGACTACAATCCAGCAAACTATAGTTACAAAAGCATATTTGAAGATACAAAGATGTTCAACCTTTCTGCCTCGAGCACCGTTTCCGTTTTATTTGACTATGCAATACCTGGAGACTTACCCGTCAAGACTTATCTAATATCCATAGAGACATTAGGAAATGGAACGAATGTTGCTGCGAATGCCTGGACATATTTCATCCTTCCTCAGAGCCAGGTATCAGTCGCGCCAGGCCTTCCCTCTGCCTACAATGCAGGCGTCAACACGATTCCCTTTGCTATTTCGAACACGGGTATGATAAATGTAAATTCAGGGACCCTGGATCTAAGCCTCAAAGCCTCGGATGGGAGTACTGTCTATTCTGTAAGCCAACCCTTTAGCATTGCGGTTGGAGAGACTAAAACGCTGCCTGTTCCCATAACCATTCCCTCTCTTAGATTGGGAACCTATGTTTTAACCTATAGTCAATCTGACGAGACGAGGATTGGATACCCTACAAGGATCTTCCTCCCGAATTCCTACAGCCTAAGTCCCTCTTTAGATAAGCCGTCCTACAAGATAGGAGAGTCAGCGAATTTAACCGTCTCGCTCACCAATACAGGAAAATTCATTCAAGAAGGATCATTAACAATAGATGTTCCATTTCTTGGATTTTCTGAGACAAGGCCAGTAACAATCAATCCCTCTGCGACACAAAGCATAACGCTCAACTTTTCATTGTTTCTGACATTGAGACAAGGTGGCCCTGTCCAGTTGACCTTGGCCTTTCCGGCAGGAGACCGGGTAGAAAGCGGAGTTTATCTTGCTATAAAGCCGGTGGGGATAAAACAGAATATTGTCTTCGATAAGTCTTTGTACCGGATCAGGGAGAATTTGGGTATCAATTATATAATCACCAACGATGGGAACTTTGCTTCTCCGCTCAACGTCAGCTTTAACCTTTCTATCCCTGATCTGACCTATACTCACGAGGGTTCTCTGGTCCTTGACCCTGCCCAGACGAAGGAAATACCCCTCGCCATCCCACTTCCTGAAACCCTCTTACCGGGGTTGCACAGAGTAAATGTGGCTTTAGCGCTACCCTGGGAACCATCGTTAACCAAAGAGACCGGGTTCGTTGTCCCCGAATCATCACTCAGACTAGATTATCCTGGAACCCCTACTCCAATGGCAGGGGATACGATAGGCCTATCGATAGAAAACACGGGCGGTGTGGATACGACCTATACAACACAAAAGCTATCAATAAACGATAGCCATGGGGTTGAAATATATGGTCGAAGTGTGACAGGGTCAATTCTTACTGGACAGCAAAAGCCTCTTGTCGATATTCAAATACCTGCCCAGGTTCTGAATGGTCCGGCTTATCTCAATGTCCAATTGAGGGACAGCAAGACGGGGAAAACGGTTTACTACGACAAACCAATTGAAATCAGAGGGCTCACAGCCTCTTTACAAACGAGGACGGATAAAGATGCCTATCTTATTACGGAGGCGATCACAGGGCTTTCGAATATCATGAATGGCCCGTATGGAATTGAAGAAGGGAGCATGAAGGTCTCTGTTAACAGGATAAGCCAGGCAACCACAGGGCAATTTACCCAATTCCTTCCTAAGCAAAAAGGGGCAATTTTTTCTTACCCAGGAGGAGTAGCCGTAGGACCTGACGCCTCCGTCTATGTGGTGGATACGGATAACCATCGCATCCAGAAATTTGACAGCAATGGGGTTTTTGTCACGAAGTGGGGGAGTTACTGCAACGTTGACTCCGATGGAGATGGGATTGGTGATCAATCCTGCAACGGGCAACTCAATTATCCTTATTCCATTGCCGTAGGGGATGACGGTTTCGTTTATGTGGCAGATTCGGAGAATCATCGCATCCAGAAATTCGACAGCAATGGGGTTTTTGTCACAAAGTGGGGGAGTTACTGCGAAGCTGATACGAATTGGGATGGCATACCTGACCAGTCCTGCGGTGATGGCCAATTCAGCTATCCTGGCGCCGTAGCGGTCGGTGCCGGAGGGTCTGTTTATGTGGCTGATGGGAATCATCGCATCCAGAAATTCGACAGCAATGGGGTTTTTGTCACAAAGTGGGGGAGTTACTGCCAAGCTGATACGAATTGGGATGGCATACCTGACCAGTCCTGCAATGATGGCCAATTCTATTATCCTGGCGCCGTAGCGGTCGGTGCCGAAGGGTCTGTTTATGTGGCTGATGGGAATCACCGTATTCAGAAATTTGACAGCAATGGGGTTTTTGTCACGAAGTGGGGGAGTTACTGCAACGTTGACTCGGATGGGGACGGTGTCCCTGACCAACCCTGCGATGGACAATTTAATTGGCCTGGAGCCGTTGCCATAGGTCCTGACGGATTCGTCTATGTGCTAGACTCCGGGAATGCCCGTATTCAGAAATTTGACAGCAACGGGACCTTTTTTACGAAGTGGGGGAGTTACTGTAACATCGACTCGGACTGGGATGGCATTCCTGACCAACTCTGCGAAGGAGGGCAATTCGCCGATCCTTACGGCATTGCTATCAGTCCTGACGGGTCACTCTACGTGGCAGATTCACAGAATAACCGAATCCAGAAATTCGATACCAATGGAAACTTTCTCATAAAATGGGGGAGTGGAAGCACAGGAAGTGGCGATGGAGAATTTAACACACCTTCTGGGATGGCCATAGGTTATGACGGTTCAATTTACATAACTGATTCCGGAAACCATCGCATTCAGAAATTTGATAATAATGGGAATTTCATTACCAAGTGGGGAACCCTCGGCAATGGGGATGGACAATTTGATTGGCCGGCTGGAATTGCCTCTGGTGTGGACGGATCAGTCTATGTGGCGGATACCTATAACAACCGTATCCAAAAATTCGACAGCAACGGGAATTTTATTTCCAAATGGGTAAGTTTCGGGGTAGAGCAGAGTTTTAATGGCCCATTGGGGGTCGCTGTAGGACCTGACGGGTCGGTCTATGTGGCGGATAGCAATAACGACCGCATCGAGAAATTCGACGCCAATGGGAACTTGATCACCCAGTGGGGAATCCCTGGAGGGATGTGTGGAGAGGTGGATTGCCCGCCAACGGGCATTACAGTCGGGCCTGATGGTACCGTATATGTGGTCGATTCTGCCAACTCCCGTATCCAGAAATTTGACAGCAATGGGACCTTCCTTACCAGTTGGGAATTCAACGGGACTCCATGCGATGATTTTTGTCCTCCAGCGGGCATCGCAGTAGGACCTGATGGTTTTATCTATGTGGCGGCAGGGATCACTGAGCTTCAACTTACCGCCCTGGGCGAAACAGACCCAGCCGACTACCAAATACAGAAATTCGACAGCAGTGGGAACTTCATCGCAGAATGGGGGACTTATGGGAGTGGTGATGGGCAGTTTATAAATCCGGGAGGGATCGCAATCGCTCCGGATGGTTCAATCTATGCAGCAGATTCAGGCAATCATCGTATCCAGAAAATGATAACAGTGACATCGGAATACATTACTGAGACACTCTTCGAAACAACTCTTCCCATCAACCAGCCTGCCAGTGCCACACAAGATTATACAACCAACATTGGAACATTGAACGCAACGGGTAAACTTCAACTTCAGGCAATTCTTAAGAACAGCCTCGGTGAAACCATTGCCCAGGTCGGCTATCCCTTCTACATTGTCGATGGAAATACAGTCCTTTCGTTTAATACGGATAAAAACATTTATAAGCCTAGTGAGGCAGTAACGATCACAGGCCAGGTACAAAACCATGCAACCATCGAGGCAGTCGGTCTGACCTTAACTCTTAACTCCCAACTCCGAACTCAAAACTCCGAACTATTATATACGGAGTCCTTCAGTATCCCTGCTGGTGGAACCCATCCGTTTGCTATTACGACGACTGCAGGAGCTGATGGTATGGTAACGCTAACTGGAGAGGTGACTCAAGATAACTCCACTCTGGTGAAGATTACAGATCAGTATGAGGTGGCTAAAAGCAACATCTCAGTGGCCGTGACCATGCCTGAGGTCATCGGAAGCGAACCTTTCAATATTAGTGTGGAGATGAAGAACACGGGCAAAGTGAATGGGACGGTCCAGTTCGGAGCTCAGAGTCCCGACTTCGGAGACTCACAAACCATTACAATTCCACCGGGGGAAACAAAACTCCTTCAGTACAGCCAGCAAATATCGAAAGATACTACCTATACTTTTACCCTTACAGGGGACTTGGAACAGACTTTGCAGCAAGTGGTACGCTTTGGAGAGAAGGCAGACGTACAGCTGACGCTTCAGGCTTCCTATGAAGAGGGGGATCTCCTCATCCCTTACGAACTCAGGAATATTGGGGAGTTACAAGCCGCTTATTCGATCGCATTTACACTGTTTAAGGATGGCCAGGAAATCTCCAGAACCACAAAGACATTTACGCTTCCCGTGAATGGAAGTCTTTCTGACTCCTTGAGCTACAATCTTGGCGAAGGCTCATATGTTTTGAGATATGAGACAAGCGGACTTCAGGCAGAATCCCAGGTAAATGTAGTAAAGGCTGCCCAGGGTGAGATCACAATGGCAGTCAATGATTTTTATCCCGAAGGAGAGATCCTTCTTCCCTATACGGTTAGAAACACAGGGGTCTTTGATGCAGAATTTGCATTTGAAATTGAGCTTGGGACGTCCCTCTTCTCAAAAACCGTTTCTATCCCCGGAGGGGGAAATCAGTCGGGTGATCTTCGCTTCAACTTGCCTTCCGGGAATTATACGATAAAGGCAGCTCTCGCCTCTCAGCCTTCAACTCCTTTCAGCAAAAGTTTCCAGGTAGTGAAAGAAAACAATGTTCAGATGGTGGCCGCTTTAGGCACCCAGGCGAATGGATTGGTTCCGGTCAATGTCAATCTCACAAACCTCGGATTCAATGAATTCAGTGGCAGTTTAAGCCTTGGTGTGACAACAAGCGCAGGACAAATGGTATGGAGTGAAGAGCAAGCACTTTCTCAACTCTCTCCTCAAAGCTCCCAACCCCTGACTCTTAACATCAACCCCTCAGCGATTGAACCGGGTGACTACACCGCCCAAGTAACGCTTCTGAGCAACGCCAACCAGCCCCTATCAACACAGACCCTGGCCTTGGGAGTCCAGGGGGCAACCTTCCAGATCACGCAACTGCCTCCGTATCAGACATTCTCCGCAGGTCAGGAGGCGGCATTTGCGTTCACGGTCAAAAACACCGGTAACAAAGACGGGTCATTTGATTTGAGATTCAAAGCCTATGACCTGATCGATTCGACGCAGAGGCAGTGGCTCAAGCCGAACGAGGAAAAAACCGTCGCCTTTGGATTCATACTGCCCGAGGACCTGGAGGAGAAAGACTATTTTGCAGACTATGAGCTGAAGGCTTCAGTGATTAGCGGACAATCAAAGGGACAAATCAAATACCACCTTGCCGGGATCAGCCTCAACGTCAATGCCTCCCTGGACAAACCCTATTACACTGAGGGGGAGACAGCCCATCTGACGATCAACATCCAATCGCCTAATTCCAATCCTCAAAACCTCTTTGCCAAGATGAACTATGCCGGATATGAACCCGAACAGACATTTACGTTAAGTGGCACCCAGGTCCTTATATTCGATATTCCTTTGCCCAAGATTACGGGTGAGAAACTCTTCTACGGGATCTACCATGAAGCAGGTCGTTCGATCCATCTAAACTCCGTCTACGTCCATAAGGCAGGGGATGTCATCACCATCACCACGGACAAGCAGGTCTATAATGCAGGAGAGGTCGTGTCCGTATCCGTGACTGGGAGTGCTGCTGGAGACATGACCCTCTCAGCTCCAGGAGGATATACAGAAACTTTTACCTTTACAGGGTCGGCCACAAGGAGTTTCACTCTACCGGCTACCGTTGCTGCAGGAACATACTCCATTAATGCTCAACTCTCCATTCCAAACTCCGAACTCATCACTGCGGTTTATCCCTTCGATGTGGCAGGGATTCAAGTGAAGGTGCTCGAATGCCAGAATGACAAAGGCAAATACGCCTCGTCGGATAATATTGCCACGAGCTTTACCATTTCAAGCAACACCGATATGCCAGCCGTCCTCAAGGCCTGGATCGTTGACCCCACAGGCCAGTATGCAAGCGTCGGAGAGCAAAACATCACTCTCTCATCATCGGAGAGCTCACTCATCACCTATAACTCGCCACTGACCACTTCCGTATCCGGAATTCATCGTCTCGTTTATGGGATCTATGGTCCTGAAGACCTGCTCCTTTGCTCCGGAAGCGAGGCCTTTGATGTGGGAGATGCGGTGCTCATGGGAATCTCAACCGACAAGAGAGACTACCCGACGAATACCGAGCCAGTGACTCTCACTGCGAGCCTCTATGGATCGGTTACCGCCGACCTCCAGCTTGAGCTTGATGGATCTGTAGTAAAAAGTGAGCCCGTCTCACTCAATGGATTCACAACCTATACCACCCAGATTCAAGACATCATCCCAGGGCCTCATACCCTCAAGGTGACTTTGACCGCAGGAGGACTGAAGAGCACAAAGGAGACGAGCTTCAGCTATGCCCTGGCTTACATGCCTAAGCCTCAAATCTCCGCTTCACCTGCCTATCTTGACTTTGGCAGTCTCAATCTTGGAAGCACATCCACCCAGACCGTTACCCTTTCCAGTACAGGCAATGTGGACTTAGTGATAGGGACGATTGTACTCTCAGGGACCAACCAGGGAGAATTTAGCCTGCAGAATGACAACTGCTCAGGGAGAACGATCACTCCATCTGGAAACTGTACGCTGGCTATACTCTTCTCTCCCACCTCTCTTGGATCGAAATCAGCTTCACTCTCAATACCCTCCAATGCCATTGACACGCCAACGCTTTATCTGTCTTTGGAAGGCGCGGGTGCGACAACCTTGAATCTATCGATCAACCCAGAGGGCAGCGGCAGGGTTACAGGCACAGGCATCGATTGCCCTGGAGACTGTACGGAAGCCTTCTCCACCTCCGGAGCCGCAATCGAGCTTACTGCCACACCCGGTGAGGGCCATGTATTTATCAGCTGGACAGGTGACATAAATGTCACGGAGAACCCCGTGACCGTGAATATGGACGCCAGCAAGAATATTACTGCCAACTTTGCCATCAATACCTACACCATCACCGCTACAGCAGGGTTAGGTGGAACCATTTCTCCGGCAGGGGTGATCACAGTGAATTCCGGAGCCAGCCAGACCTTCACGATCACTCCCAACTTTGGCTATAACTTACTGAGCGTAATCGTGGATGGAGCACCCGTTGGGGTTGTCCCCGCCTACACCTTTAGCGATGTGACAGCAAATCATACAATAGAAGCTAGCTTTGCGATCAACCAGTACACGATTATTGCCACAGCAGGACCAAATGGTACCATCACTCCGTCAGGTACTGTAATAGTGAATTACGCAGGGAGTCAGATCTTCACGATCACGCCTGATGCAGGCTATCATGTGGCAGATGTGAAAGTAGATGGGGAATCCGTGGGGGCGGTCACGACCGTTCCATTTGACAGCGTGACTTCCAATCATACCATAGAAGCGACCTTCGAGATCGATAACCAACTTCCTGTCGCCGATGCAGGCCCTGACCAGAATGTCATAACGGGCCAGGTGGCTACCCTCAGCGGAAGCAAAAGCTTCGATCCTGAAGGGGTTATGATCACCTTCCTCTGGGCATTTGTAGAGGTTCCTGCAGGAAGCGGTGTCACAAACGCATCCCTTTCTGATGTCACCAGCGCTAAACCGCAATTTACGCCCGATATGAATGGGGCCTATCGGCTTCAACTGATGGTCAACGACGGCGTATCAAACAGCGTTCCCGATGAAGTGGTCATCAATGCTGCCACTCCAAATGTGGCGCCCAATGCCAACGCAGGACCCGACCAGAACGTATTTACCGGAAATGCTGTCCATCTCGATGGTAGCAGGAGCAGCGATCCTGACAATGGCCCGCTGTCTCTTACCTATCTCTGGAGCTTTTTGACCAAGCCCGTCGAGAGTCTGCTAACGGATAATCACATTGTGAACAGGAGTATGCCCGATGCCACTTTTGTCCCGGATGTTGATGGCTTCTATGAGATCAGGCTAGCTGTAAACGACGGCGATCTCTCATCAGAGGACGCGGTACAAATCATGGCTACTCTCCCCAATGTTCCACCCAACGCAAATGCGGGTGCGGATATGACGATTAATCTGGGAGATACGGCGATACTTGATGGTTCGGCAAGCAGCGACCCCGATCAAGGCCCACAGCCCCTTGGCTATCTCTGGAGCTTCGTGGCCGTACCTACCGGGAGTCAGCTTACCAATGGGGCGATTTCAGGAGCGGATACCGTATCTCCCTCGTTTACACCAGATGTAGTAGGAACCTATGTCCTGCAGCTTATGGTATATGATGGAATAGATACGGGATTTGACAATGTCGCCGTGACAGCAGGCACAAAACAATTGGCCGCACTGGGTCCGGTCACAGTCTGGCTCGGGCTAAAAAACAGCGATGATCAAGGAACCTATTTTGACCTCCGGGTTGATCTCTTAAAGAATGGTGTAACGATCGCCACAGGGGAGACGAGAGACATTCGAGGGATCACACGGAATCCGAGTTTGGCAAAGGAAGCGGCAGTAACATTCGGCTCGATCTCAGATGGTCAACTCAATTCGAGTGATGTTCTCTCAGTGAGAATCATGACCAAGGTGACGGCTTCAGGGGGCCACTCGAATGCAGTGGGATTGCGTCTGTACTACGACGCTGTCAGTCGGCCTTCGCGGTCTGGCATGGAAATCGCTCCTGATCCCGTGGGAAACTACTTCTTGCACTCAGATAGCAGTGGGGATTTCCTGGATAGTACCTCGCCGACTGCCGCGGATGCAAAATACAAAGACTCCGCATCTGTCGACCGGACGACTTACAAAGAGATCGGAACGTGGAGGCTTACGGTTGAGTAATGAATTGGGTCACTACTGCTCAGCCTCGAGCTGAGAGGTCCGGTAGCGGCAATGGTCGCATTTACACGGTGAGGATAACGGCCACGGACACATCCGGTAACTCAAGCTATGGAGACGTAAATATCATCGTTCCCCACGACCAGGGGAAATAATAGATGATGTAATCTGGCGGGCGCAAAAAAAAGGCCCCTGTCCACTTCTGGCGCAGGGGCCTTTTTTTGCAAGAAGAAACTTCTATTTACTTTTCTCTTCTGAGGGTTTTTTCTTCGGTTTCGCCTTCTTCTCTTTGGGTGCTTCTTTTTCCTCTTTCTTGGCCTTCTTTTCTTTCT
>Ga0102851_10000849_pt1 | contig 16465 bp, 16 predicted proteins | sample Mud3Dept3metaG_FD_79558 | JGI IMG/M metagenome (GOLD analysis project Ga0102851, IMG submission 79558) | Freshwater wetland microbial communities from Ohio, USA, analyzing the effect of biotic and abiotic controls - Mud 3 Core 4 Depth 3... | ecosystem: Environmental > Aquatic > Freshwater >... | reverse complement strand
CGGATAATCTCTCTCAAGCCATCTCCGGGATGCCTCGTCAAGGACATCGATGATTTTCCCGATGGGAAGGCTGGCAAGGTATGTCTCTCGGTTCTTCTTCAGGTGATCGGTCAAGGTCTCCACGAACGATCGGCTGATCTGAGGGATTTTGAGATGGATCGTCATGTCTCCATCCTGATAAGCCTCTGTTCTGAAGGCCTTCACCTGAGTTCGAAGATCCGGAGGGAGGTAGTATGCATCCACTTCGATGATTTCCATCGTCAAACCTTTCGAATTTGGGTCATCTCATCGATCGTCAAAGAGCAGCCCCTTGCTTCCCCTTCTCTGGTTCTGCCCTCAATCTCAAATCCTTCTGGAGTGATCCTACCCAGGTCATCGGACTGAATGGCCAGAAGATGCCCCCGGTTCGCTAGGTCAAAGTGCCGGAGCAATCCCGTCTGACCCGGGGGGAGCGGTTCCAGGGTATCGGGGTTCACCACCAGGGTTCTAGTCCAGGGAGGGTTGATTTTTCCTCTCGGGAGATTCGTTCCCATGAAGGCGTTCCTTAAAGTATTGTCATAAAATTGAGAGCTGATCTCGGTCATTCCAAGAAGGTTGACACAATGAGTTTTTGCGACTCCGAGGAAATCCTCGCAATCGCTGACAAACTCCTCCCGTTTCACTTCCCTACTTCTTCCTTTAAATCCTCCGGCATCAAGTGTTCTCGAGCCTGGCAGGAGTCTAAAACGGGACCCTTTCTCACGACAGTAATCGAAGACATTGACAAAGCCAAAAGAGCCGCCGCAGATCGTTATTGGAAACCCCTCTGCCTCAGAACGGCGTAGCTCATCAACGAGCACTCTCATTTCGAAGCCTTCCTTGCCGATGAGAAAGCGGCTTTGCGGTGATCCGAAGTATTCCATCAATCGATTCATCCCGTAGGCCATCACCATCGTCGGAACGATCTCCGGTGAGGGGGCGATGACCAGGATGGTCGTCTTGACCTTATCCGGAAAGAGAAAGGAAGAGGCCGCTTGATAAATGGTGGCGTCCATGAGCCTGAGCCCTCCTTCGTCGTAATGGACCTTTCCTCTTTCCTCCGGTTTCGTCGTTCCGCTTGTCATAAACGTCCGTACCGCGCTGGATGGAAGCATGGCGAGCTCCATTACTTTGAATGCATCCGTGGGCAGAGCGGGAATCTGATCCCAGGAAGAGATCTTCTCCGGGGTGATTCCGCGTTTTTCGCAGTAGCGTCTGTAAATCGGAATATATTTGACCTGGAGCTCAAAGACCCGAAGGGCAAGGCGATTGAACCCTTCTGAGTCCTGATGATCCGTCCCCCTGCGGATATAAGACAGGATCTTTTCGTCGAGATCCAATACCTCTTTGGGCAACTCCTTGATCATCCGACCTCCGTATGGAAGGTGATCATCTTCTTCTCAACTAAGTGGATGAGCACCTTTTTTAAATCTTCTAGAGGGATTTTTTTCTTCTCGGCGATCTCCTGAATTGACAGCTTCCCATGAAGCTCCTCCGCCAACCCTGACCGGCTTTTGCCTAAGGCGGCTTTCATCTCTTGATCAGAGACCAGGGACTTCGGCAGAAGCCTTCCATCCAGGGGAGGGAGTTCCTGAAAGCGAGCCGGAATGAGAAAATCGGTCGGCCGGTAGGCGAAGAGGGAAGGGGGGATTCCAAACTTTTTTTCGTAGACATAGCGGTAAGCGCTCAGCCCTCCTGCTATTCCCTGCGCCACCGCCCTGGCGAAGGAGTTGTAGCCTCCGGATGTCACATCGCCAACAGCGAATACCCCGGGGATGGGAGTCTGCATATCCTGATCCACTTTGATGAAAGGTGAATTGAAGTCCCCGGCCCCCGTCTCAAATCGCCGGGCGGGCGAGAGTTCATAGGAGTTGAAATCCAGAAGGACCTTCGGACAACGGATCTTACGAAAGCCTTTGGATGTTCGGAAGGTTAGTCCCTGGAGCCTGCCGTCCCCCCAGTACCTTTCCACCCACCCTCGAAGGATATCATCCGTATCCTCTCCTTCTCCCTCCCCCTCCACGATGAATAATAGAGGAGATTTGCCTGCGTTTAGACCTCTGATCAAAGGAATCAGGTTTTGCAGCTTCTCGCTTCCCACAATGACCAGCCTTGGTTCCCACTTTTTGCGGAGAAGTATTTTGAGGTGAGAAACAATGTATTCATATCCCATGCTGGTCACTTCAAGGCCCCGTCCCAGATAGTCTCTCTCATTGACTAGAACCTTAATCCCGGCGGCAACGATCACGGCTAGAGAACGGAAGACTTTACCGTCAGAAGTAAAGACCTCTTTTATTTCGTCTTGAAAATTGATCCGGTTGACTCTTCCCTGATGGACTTGCACCTGCAGACTCTCCATATCCCTCAGGAGGCGCCCGACAATCTCCTTCCCCGGGATCTTCCATGAAGGTCCTGTGAAGATACAACCCCGCCAGCCCGCTAACCCCCCGAGATGGGAGTTCTCAATCAGCAGGGTGCTGCAGGGGATGGCTTTGTATCTCTTGACCCACCGGGCCCGGATGGCCGCATTGAGCCCGGCCGGTCCTCCTCCGACCACAATCACATCCCAGTCATACCTCATCCCTTTCCCCTTTCCTTCTGAAGATAGGGGATGAGGCCCCCGGCCTCCAAGATCTTTTGAATATGTCCGTCGATGGGGGAGAAAGGAAAGCGTCTCTTATCCGCCAGTTCAATCCATCCTTCTTCAACGGAGAGAAGGAGAAGCTCTCCGTCTCTCACCTGTTCCTGGATGTCCCGGCACTCGAGTGCCGGGAGGCCCAGGTTGGCCAGACTCCGGAAGAAGATCCTGGCAAAGGATGCGGCCACCACTCCTTTGACGCCAAAGCTTCTTAATCCTCTGACCGAAGTCTCACGGCTCGACCCACAACCGAAGTTCTCCCCGGCTACGATGATGATTCCTTCATCAGACGAATCCTTTTTTGCATCGGTACCCAGCCTCTCCATCCCTTCAACCAAACCTTCCTTCACCCGCGTCTCGTTCAGGCTGAAGTACGGAGAAGGATGGAGGATGTCGGTATTGATATGATCCCCTAATTTCCAGGCCCGGCCCGTGATCCTTTTGCGAAGTCCCATCACATCACCTCTCTGGGATCGATGATCCTCCCTGCCAGGGCAGAAGCTGCGGCGGTCAGGGGAGAAGCCAGGTAGATTCTGGAAGAGGGGTCTCCCATCCTCCCCTGAAAATTCCTGTTGGACGTGCTCACACATTTCTCCCCTGCTGCAAGAATCCCCTTATCGATGCCCCCGCACAGGCCGCAGCTCGGATTGAGGATCACTCCGCCCGCTTCCAAAATGACCTGAAGATATCCTTTCTCCATCGCCTCTTGATAGATCTTTTGGGAAGCGGGTGTGATAAGAAGTCTTATCCCCGAAGCAACCTTTCTCTTCTTAAGAATACGGGCCGTCAGTTCAAGATCCCGCAGCCTTCCTCCGGTGCAAGAGCCGATGAAGACCTGATCAATCGCTTCGCCTTTTACCTCTTCTACAGTGACGGCGTGGGCGGGACTGTGAGGAAGGGCTACCTTCGGTTTAAGTGAAGAGAGGTCTACCTTTAGTTCTTGAGTATAATGAAAATCTTCTCGAGAAGATTTTTCCCAATGGTTCGAATGACCGTCTCTTTCCTCTAGATAATTCTTCGTCACTTGATCGGGAGCGAAGAGCCCGTTCTTCGCTCCTCCCTCAACAACCATATTGCAGATGGCGAACCGATCGTCCATGGAGAGGACACCGCCATCGTCATCAAACTCGAGCGCCTGATAGCGGAACCCTCCTTCTCCGAACCTTCCCAGGAGATCGAGGATAATATCTTTTCCCATGATATAAGGTGGGAGCTTTCCCATGAGATCAATTCGGACGGCCTTGGGAGGCCTGAGCCACGTCTTCCCAGTCACCAAGGTATAAAGAATATCGGTTGAACCCATGCCGGTGGCCAGGCATCCCAGAGCGCCTGCCGTGGTCGTATGAGAGTCGGCGCCGAGAACCAACATCCCGGGTCTTAACCAAGGCCCTTCGATCAAGAGCTGGTGGCAGATTCCTTGATAGATGGACTGGTGAGGCAATGCCTCATTCTTGGCGAAGGAGATGACCGCTTTCGCGATATTGGCCCTTTCAATAGTCGAGGGAGGGGCAAAATGATCGACCGTGACGAAAACCTTCTCCTTATCCCAGATCCGACCTCCCAAGTCTTTTAACTCTGAAAGAAGAAGAGCAAAGGTGGGGTCGGGCAAGAGGACAAAGTCGACGTCGACGGCCTCGTATTCACCCTCTCTTCTTCCTTCCGAATGTTTCTGGATGATCTTATCCGTATATCCTTCAAGCATCCTTCTTGAGAACCCCTTTTGCGATATCCCAGAATGCCTGTAGCGGGAAACTGAGAGAGCCTTCGTAATAGGATCCCATCTCTTTTGCCATCCGATGGATCTCCGCCTTGCCGTTTGCCATCTTCCTCTCCTTCACTTTTTGAAGGATTTCCTTCAGCTCTTCCTCGTTGGCTTCATATCCCCTTTGTCCCAGGAGATGCATGATGGTCTGGGTGCCCGTATGCTTTCCCAGGACGAAAGAGGATTCTCTGCCTACCTCTTTTGATTCGATGCTTTTGTAAATCTGGCTGTTTTTGAGAATGCCGTCCACGTGGATCCCTGATTCGTGGCGAAAGGCGTTGAGCCCGATGATCGGGGCATGGGGAGGGATAAAGATCCCTGAACACTCCTCCACGAGCCGGGAAAGGTTGTACAGCCCCTGCAGATCGATTCCGTGTTGCCGGTGAAAGATCTTCTCCAAAGCCAATACCACTTCATGAAGGGGAGGATTTCCAGCCCGCTCACCGATTCCATTGACCGTGACCGACGGATAATTCACTCCGGCTTCTATGGCAGCCAGGGTGTTGGCTGTGGCTAGGCCGAGGTCATTGTGGCAATGGGCACCCAACTCCATCTCCTGTGGAATTTGATCTCTCACTTTCTTAACGAGGTCCTTCATCCTGAAGGGTTCCATCATGCCCACCGTGTCACAGACGAAGGCCCGTCGGGCTCCCCGGTGAAAGGCATGAGAAAGGATTTCACAGAGAAAGGAGATTTCGGCCCGTGCCGCGTCCTCTGCCGCCAGGTTGATCAAGAGTCCCTTTTTATCGGCATGCCGTATCACATCCCCCATCAGGCTCTTCACACCCTCTTCATCTAATCCGAGCTTTGAGCGTACATGGAGAGGGCTTACCGGGCAGATGATAAACACCTCTTTCACATCACATTCAGACGCCTGGTCCACCTCATCCCTTTTAAGCCGGATGGATACTCCGACAGATGCCTTGAGTCCCTGATGGGCAATGGCAGAGATGGCTTCCCTTTCCTCTGAAGATATGGATGGCATTCCCACGTCGAGAATGGGCACACCGATTCGATCCAACTCCCGGGCAATTTGAACCTTCTCCTCCTTGGTGAAATAGACTCCAGGAGACTGCTCACCTTCCCTCAGAGTTCCATCCACAAAGTCAATTTTACCTGATGGTTTCACGGCCGCCTCTCGAACGCCAACTCATATAACGGCAGAAGAGCCTACCCCAAAAGGGATCGCTGGCTTTCACCGGATTGGGATGGAATGAACAGAAATCCCGGCACTTGGCCTCTCGCAAAACCTTCTCAAAATTTTGCGGGTTGAGTTCCTTTCCATCGCCCATATAGTCGGGGATAGAATAGCCCAACCCTCCGCTATCAGGGGAGCTCATTCGATAGAAGTCAGCAAAGGCCTGCTTCGTCGAAACAATCCCAAACTCCTCCGGATGGAGGTGCCAGGGAGAGGCAGGCTCAAGGGATATCGGAGCACACCAGATCCTCCCTATGTTCTTAAACCTTCTCTTGATCTCTCTTCTCAAGTCAGAGGTCTTAGCTAAATCGGAATATCTTTCCCCGGGGATTCCCATGGCAAAGAAAATATCTGTTCTGATTCCGAGATTTTCTGCTTCGAAGATGGCCCGCATCAATTCTTCGTTGGAGTAAGTGAATGTCTTGTTTCGATGCCTCACCCTTTCATCTCCGGACTCAGGAGAAAGGGCGATCATCGATCCGTCAAGAATGAAGGTATCTGCAAATTCCCGGAGGAAGCGCTCTGAAGGAAGCGAGAAGGACTCAAAGTAAACCCTGGTGCGCACCTTCTTTTTTCTCAAAAAGGGAAATAATTCCAGGTAGTATTTTTCTCCTTCTTTCCCGGGATCGAAGGCGATGTTGAACATCTCATAGCCCAGTTCCACAGCTTCGGCCATGGTCTTAGCCACTGCTTCGGGAGAGCGAAAGACAACCCCCTTCCTTCCGTTTACCGCTTTCTGAGCTTCGGCGCCGCCCCCGCACCAGGAACAGTTTCCAAAACATCCCCTTCCGATATTGAGAGGAAAGAGAGGAGGGCCGAGATGAAAGTGTCGTCTGTTCTCTTCTTTCGACAGCCTTTTGGCCCAGACGAAAGGCATCCCGATATAGCGGATATAAGTCTCCTTGCCCTCCAGCAGGGAGAGATTGGTGTACGAGATTCGGTCCAGATCCGCCTCAGAAGCCACATAGGAGAGAGGGTTCTCTTTGATCTTCCCATCTCTTTTCCAACTGAGATTGGGGACGCTTTCCCAACCTCTTCCTTCCTTCACGGCATTCATCAACGCGATGAGAGGGACTTCAGCGTCGCCGCGAATGATTGCGTCCAATTGAGGAAAAGAGCTCAGAATCTCTTTGTGAAAAAGACTGGCAGTGTATCCACCCGATAAGATCGTCATGTCCGGTCGCTTCTCTTTTATCTCTTTGGCAGCCTTCATCACCTCATAAGACTGTGGGTGAAAGTGGAGCGGGATGGCGACCACTCTGACTTCTTTATCCTTCAAATAGGCAAGAGGTGAGGAGATCCTTTTTTCGATCCACTCAAGACCCAGGTGCAAGATTTTGGTCTTATATCCTTTTTGTGCGGCAAGGTCAGCAAGGGAAAGGGTGCCCATCGGGAGAAGGTTGACGGTCATATACTCGCCGAAGGGACGGTAGAAATTGTAAAATTTGGGCACATGGATGAATAGGAGATCGAGAGATTCGGTCATTCGCTTAAATGTTTTGCTTTTTTGATGGCGTTATTGATTGGAGGATTCTTAAAAGTTTGTAAATTATAACCTATCTTTCTTTTTTAAACTACATTCTCTCCTTACGTGGAGCCCGCCTTGCAATGCCAGATTCCAATGATTATCTCAAAGGTAAGAGGAGGTTGGGACCATGGCCGATCATACAACGGGAGAAAAAGAACTAGGCTGCAAAGATTTCAGGCAGGACTGTGGTTTTACCGTTCGGGCCAAGACAGAAAAGGAAATACTGAACAAGTACCAGGCACATGTCTGCAGCACCCACGGGAAATGCAGCATGTCATCTGAAATGCGGGAGAAAATCAGATCTCATATCAAGAATGTCGTGTAACTTAGATCCTGTTTAAGGGAAGTATGGTTTAGGTTATAATTAAGAAAAGAGATAACGATTTTCGGAACCCGCGAGTCTTGACAGAAGGCTGAAAGGGTTAAAACTTTCAGAGGGTATGGCAAGAAAACCAGAAAGCAGAAGCTTTCTGGACAAAGCGGGCTTCGGAAAAAAGTGACCCAGCCAAAAGGTGGGGTTTTTTTTGTGAAAAAGGATCAATCTGAGAATTTATGGAATTTTTTCCGAATAATTTTCTAATCCGTTGAGGGGGTCTCTTAACTTCGGATTAGTAACCTTCCCGTTTGGATAACCCTTGAAACATCTTTAGAACATCTTCCGTTTTAACTCTGGTTGCCCCGTGCCAGCACTGCGGAAGCCTCCCGTTTCGCCCTTCGCCAATGATAGGCGACCATGATGGCTGCCAGAATGATGCCGATCAAATCAGTGATCCAGCCGGGCTTGATGAGAAGGAGGGCTGCAGCGAAAGAAACCATGCGCCAGAACCAGGTGAGCTTTCGATTGAGGTAGCCCACCACGGATGCTGCGAGGCAAACCGCACCGATGATCGAAGTGATTGAAGCCAGTATGCACTCTCCGGCAGGCCCCATGAGGAGCAAGGCGGGATTATAGACGAACACGTAAGGCAGCAGGAATGCAGCCAGGGCGAATTTCCAGGCAAGGAAGCCCGTCTTCATCGGCTCGGATTTGGCAAGGGCGGCCCCTGCATAGGCGGCCATCGCCACCGGCGGGGTCACCATAGAGAGCATCCCGAAATAGAAGATAAACATGTGAGCAGCCATCGGGGGGACACCCATTTTGATAAGGGGAGGGGCTGTGGTGACGGCGAGAAGAATGTAACAGACCAGGGTCGGCAGCCCCATACCCAAGACGAGCGAGGCCAGCATGATGAAAGGGAGAGCGAGATAGAGGCGGCCTCCTGAGAAGTAGAAGACGAAGTCGCCGATTTTTATACCCAGACCGGTGAGAAGCACAACGCCGATGACAATCCCGGCTGCGGCACAGGCGCCGGTGACCGTGAGCGCGTCAGATCCGGCGTCTGCAAAGGCTTTCGTTATCTTCACCAATCCTAATCGCGTCTCCTTCTTGAAGAAACTCATAATGAGCATCGACACCATGGAATAAAGGATCACTTGAGAGGGCGAATCGCCCCGTACCAAATAGAATACGAGAACGAAGATGGGCGGCAGAAAGACCCATACGTCTTTGATGATATCTTTAAAGGTGAGAGCTTCTTCCGTGGAGGGGGTGGTCGTCCCCTTGATCCGAAGGGCGTAGAAATGAACGATGGCATAGATGGCGACGTAGTAGACAATACCCGGAAGGATCGCTGCCTTGGCTACAGCGAGGTAAGGGACATTCAAGTAGTCAGCCATCACAAAGGCCGCTGCCCCCATGACCGGCGGCATGAGCTGCCCACCCGTCGAAGCAACCGCCTCCACGGCGCCGGCCACATGGGGCTCAAAACCCACCTTCTTCATCAGGGGGATGGTAAAGGTGCCGGTAGTGACCACGTTCGCGACAGCGCTCCCTGAGATGGTTCCCATCGCCCCGCTTGCCACCACGGCGACTTTCGCAGGACCGCCGGTCATACGGCCGAAGAGGCTTCTGGCCAAATTGATAAAGAACCCCGTACCGCCCATGACCCCGTAAAGAGAACCGAATAGGATGAAGAGGTAAATGAAGTTGAACATGACGTTGATGGGGACACCCAGAATGCCGTTTTCGGAAAGAAAGAGCATGTTGATCACGCGAACGACATCATAGCCGCCGTGAGAGAGGGGAGGGAAGAGATGATGCCCGAGGAAGGCATAAAGGATGAATGCGACGCAGATGTAAATCATCGGCCAGCCGACCGTTCTCCGCGTCACTTCCAGCGTCAGGAGCGTGCCGACGATATTGACCACGTTGTCCAGAACAGTGGGAACACCGGCTCGGTACACCAGGTCCATGTAATCGTTCCAGATGTAAAAAGCCGCAGCCAAAATGAGGAGGCTGAAGAAGATATCTACGGCCAGCCAGACAGGTCCATCTTTCTCCGAACCCCGAATTGGCTTCTTCACGAAGGCGATGGAGAAGCTAATCGCCAGGAAGATCGCCACCTGGACCATGGGCTGGAAGTGGAGCGTCATCACGGCGACGATGACGAAGAGGGTGAGACAGACGCCCAGCCACATAACAGCAGTCTGCCGAAAACGCACGATCGCGCTCATACGCTCTTCCTCTTTTCATAGATGAGAAGCTTGGACCGGGTTGGATGGGCCGGAAGAAGGGCCTGCCGTTTCGGTCCTATTTCTTGAGGATGCCGATTTCCTGAAAGTACTTGACTGACCCGTCGTGCAGCGGAGCACCCAGGGCCTGGGCGGCCATCTCCTTGCTCAGCGTCTTGTACTGGACGAACATTTCCTCGAGTTCATTCTTGTGGTCCAGAAGGGCCTTCGTCACCTTATATACGAACTCGGGCTTGGCGCTCTCGGAGGTAAAGAGGGCCGAACCAAAGTCGGGCACCCATTTCTGTTCCTTCAGATCTTTGATCTGGCCGGGTGGCATCAACCACTTTCCGTAGGCCGGTTGGGCAGAGATGATTTTCTGGATATGGGGTTCGTCCACCCAGAGGACACGGATTTCATGGGTAGCTTTGAGTTGATTGATCAGCGGGATAGTGGTGATGACCGCATCCATCTTGCCGTCTTTCAGCGCATCCACTCCGGCGCCGACGCCAAGGACAGAGGGTTTGATGTCTTTGATCGTCAAGCCATAAGCCTGGAGGGTCGCCAGGCTGTTCTGGTCAAGACCGCCCGGCTGGCCCAAATTGACGCGCTTGCCCTTAAGATCGTCGATCGTCTTGATGTTGCTGTTAGCCATCACGACGAAGAGGTTAACGACAGGGATGGTGCGCATGACCATGCGGAGCGGGATCTTTTCATTGAACGGTTTGGCGCCATTCATGGCATTGGCTGCCATGAGGGGCAGTGCCAGTCCGAGCTGTATCTTTCCCTGCCCCAAAAGACGTATGTTCTCCACAGAGCCGATGGTCGTTTCAGCCGTAGCATGGTACTCGGCGGCCAGGTACTTGTTAATGACCTGGCACATAGGCATCCCGATCTGGTAATAGATGCCTCCCACGGTTGAAGTGCCGAAGTGGATCTCCTCAACTGCAAGAGCCGAGACGGGCAGTCCGAGAAACATCGCCAGAAAAAAAAGCACAAAGACATCGGGGATTTTCTTCATAGTACCCTCCTTCATTGAATGGGTTTGATCCGCCAAGAGTATAGGGTCTGAGTAGGGATGAGGCCGTTATAACCTGGAGCAAAGTATCATGTCAACTCTGTTCCGGTAACGGTAAGCATCTATTTTCCCGTGACAATCACGAAATACCCCCCTCTCCCCTTGAGGGATAGGGTGAGGGAGAATAGCATTTAGCACGGGTTTGGAAATGCTTCCCGGCAACGTTCAATTACCCGGATTTTCGGCGGGACTTACAGAGAAGAAAACAGAGAATAGGGCTGCCCTTCGAGACCCAAGCTCTTTGGCTAAAGTTGATCCTGATGGGGTGAGGAAAATTAGGGTGCAAAAAGAAGGCATTCATCCAGGGCTCATTTTGGCTCAGCCGTCAGAAATTAAGCCACCCGGAATTTCCGACCGGATCTACTCTGCTACGACAATCGTCGGCATGGAGTGCTCGTGCTGGCAAGATTGTCTATCGATGATCAGCTTTCCGCCATCGGAGTAGATATGGAGAAATCCGCCGCTTTGCGCATCATACAATAAACCTTCCTCTTTTTTCATAGCAACCTCCTGTCGGAATCAATCGTTGGACCTTAACTCAACCTAAAATTAGTCATTCATACTCCCAAAGTCAAAGGTGCTAAACGGCCTGACAAGATCCAGACAACCTTCTCCTGTCGGACCCCTGGAATCCCAAAAACGAGCTTGGGACATTTTTGTCAATCGATGTGATATTTTGTACCCATAGAACTAAAGATTGCCAAAAATGCCTAAAAACGCGTATGAGATAATTACTTGAATATATGCTGGAATTGTTATTGGCAAACCATTGGCATATTTCTTGGGGTTTTGCATAGATTTTGCAATCAAAATACCACATACCCAGTTGGTTCTCGAACAGTATTAGTCCGGAAAGTCGAAAGCTTCACTATACTATATACTAGCTGTTAAACAGATAGGAGGAACAATGTATAGTAGACTAACGGCATGGCAAAATGCGACAAGAGATGCGAAAAACAATCTTCCCGGCAGGAGCGATACGCAATTTTCTTCCTTTGAGAAGGAGCTCATGGCCATGGCCCGGAATGAGGCCCGGCAAATAACCTCTTCCTACGGCCCCCAATTAGAGGTTCTCAACGGAAAACACAAACCTTTGCTGATGGATTATGAACGTATCTCCAAAGACTATGAAGCTCATACGGCCAAGATCGGTCGCAGCGAACCGAGTGTGGAGTTGACCAGGACGAAGTACTATGTGCTGATGGCTTTATTTGTCCTGGGTGAAATCCCTATGAATTCGCTCGCCTTCGCTGTGTTTGGAGAAAACCAGATTTTCACATGGGTCATGGCGGTCGGCGTAGCCGTAGCGATTCCATGGATTGCCCACGCCATGGGGATTCTTTTGAAGCGTTGGTCCGATCCATGGTGGAAAAACGCCATCGGCGTCGGATCACTCCTTTTCCTTACGATCGGGGGCTTGGTTGCAATCGGCTACGTACGTGTCCAGTACCTGGGTGACCTCAGCAAAACGGGAGCAGTGATCGGTTTTGGCAACAGCACCCTGATCGGCGCCGCCTTTGTTGGTCTGAACCTGGTCATTTTAGCCGCGGCAACACTGTGCTCTTATTTTGCCCATGACACGGATCCCATGCTTGAGCATTTACACCGCAGGACAAACCAGCTCGATAAAGCCAGGCGAGCCATCGAAGCAAAGTACAGGAAAATTCTGACCGAACAACAACAAAAACTACACGGGATTCAGCAGCGCACCCAGGAAATCATCCATTACTACCGTAAAATCAACCTGCGCAAGCGCCCGGACCATGAAAAGCCCAAGTCCTTTGACCGGGATCACGAGCTGGGTGTCGAGTTTGAAAATGGCGACCAAGACATTAAACCGGAAACCGAGACCGCCCGTCTGAAGATGGTGGCAGCCGGTCAAACCCGTTCATCATGATTGAGGTGGGGTATTAGAATGAAACAGCGGCAACTGAGATTAGGGTGGCTTATCGTGATGGGTGCGCTTTTCTTGTGCGGCCCATCGCGCTGGAGTGGTGAGGCCTTCGGAAAATCCGAAAAATCTTCTCCCGATCCACGGCTCATCGTTATTCTCGTGGACATGTCAGCCAGTGCGGATCAGGCGCGGCGTACGGTATGCAAAGACGCATTTGAGAAGGTCTATCGGAACCTTCGGCACGGGGATCGACTGGTGGTAGGGACCATCACCAGTCAATCCTACGTCGAATTCAAGCCCGCCGTGGATGAGGAAATTCCGAAAAAAACGGTCTGGGATAATCGCTTACAGTATGAGAAAAAACTGAGAGATGCCAAAGAGAAGATTCGGAGGGAGGTGAATAAACTCTTATCGCAAACGCAGGGGACTTTGCTGACGGAGATCCTGGATTCGCTGAATATTGCCGATATCATCTTCCATGATGAGAAGGAGCGTCAAAAAGTTTTGGTGATCCTCTCAGATATGATTCAGGATTCAAAGGACTACAAATTTGATAAGGACAGGATTACAGATGAGTATATTAGCAACGTCATACGATCTCGGCAAAAGAACAAACTCGTTCCGAACCTTGCCAATGTCAAGGTCTATGTGGCAGGGGCCAGTGCCGTTGATTCCGATAAATTTCGAGCGATACAAACATTTTGGACCCGTTATTTTGCCGAAAGCCGAGCGGATTTCTCCCCTCATCGGTACGGACATTCCCTGATCAATTTTGAAAATAAACCACCACCCGCCCCAAAATGAAACGCGGCTTCCTGTCTGCAATGCTGTTGGTTTAAGGTAGCGATTGGTCAGCCGTCCTCTTCACCGGTTCCGCAAGCCCCATTGTTGCATTAAATTCGGCGCGTGGATTTATCAAACCCCTCACCAGAGAGGGACGGCCGTGAAATCAATGTCACCCCCTGGGTCCATCCAAGGATGGCTTTTATAAAGTATCCTAAAAAGGTTGGAAACCGCCTTTTTATGGAAGCACACAAGCTGATTCGATCGCATCTTTATGCAACAACGGGGTAAACTCAGTGGGAATGATGCTCCTCTTCGGCTTTGTCTGCCTCGGCCTTGGTCTTATGCACCGTGCCGTCAGGGTGGTTTGGCGGTGAATAGATCGTGTAGAGCTTCAACCGGCCCCTTCCGGTGTTGATCACGTTGTGGAAGGTTCCTGCGGGGACGATGACCGCATCGCCGTCGCGGGCAACATGCTCCTCTTTTTCATTGAAAATGAATTTTGCCTCACCTTGCTCAATTCTGAAAAACTGGTCTACGTTGGGGTGGACCTCGTCTCCGATTTCCTCTCCTCGTTGAAGGGACATCACAACCAGTTGAGCATTCTTAGCGGTGAACAAAACCTGCCTGAAATAATTGTTCTTCAATGTCTGCTTCTCGATGTTTCCAGCATAACCTGTCATTTTGGCACCTCCTCAACAACTGGGCCGGGCGGCTTGGCAAATCGCTTCCGCGTTCACCAGGCCCGCCCTCAGCCCGTTGTTAGTAAGGAGTCCATAATGAAGAAGACATATGTTTCAGGGAATCTCCCCTCACCCCTCTTTACCCAAAGAGGGGTAAATCCTCCCTTTTGTAAAGGGAGGGAAGGAGGGATTAAGTCTTCAGTGTGCATATCATTATGATGGACTCCTTAGCAACTGTTTGGTCTGTCTATTGACAGCGTACACAGGTTGGACTCCAATTCGATTTGCCCTTGTGTGGGCTTGACCTGCTTCTCCTGCTACCTCTGTACCTCGCTTCGAGAATGAGCCTGCGCTTCTATTTGGGTACCTTAGGCAGCGAAATGCCCAGTGCGTCAGCCACCCCTTTGCCGTAGGCCGGATCTGCTTTAAGACAGTTGCCGATATGGCGGATCTTAATCTCCTTCGGCGCATCACCCATGGCACGGGCAGTGTTGCCGAATAGGGCTTTTTGTTGACCGGCGCTCACCAGACGGAAGAGCTTCCCGGGCTGGGTGTAGTAATCGTCATCGTCTTCACGGAAGTTCCAGTGATCCGCGGCACCGCTCAAGTCCAGTGGTGGTTCGGAGAAGTCGGGCTGCTGCTGCCACTCGCCGTAGCTGTTTGGCTCATACCCGAGGGTACTGCCATAATTCCCATCCATACGCATGGCCCCGTCGCGATGGTAGCTATGGTACGGACAGCGGGGGGCGTTCACCGGAATCTGAAGGTGGTTCACGCCAAGCCGGTAGCGCTGGGCGTCTCCGTAGGAAAAGAGGCGCCCTTGCAGCATCTGGTCAGGCGAAAAGCCGATGCCGGGGACAACATGGGCTGGGTTAAAGGCCGATTGTTCGACCTCGGCGAAATAGTTTTCCGGATTCTTGTTTAGTTCGAGCACCCCTACTTCAATTAAGGGATAATCCTTGTGATACCACACCTTGGTTAGGTCGAAGGGGTGGTAGGGGCAGGTCTCCGCGTCCTGTTCCGGCATGATCTGCACATAGAAGGTCCAGCGGCGGAAGTCCTTCTTTTCGATGCTCTCGTAGAGGTCGCGCTGGTGGCTCTCCCGATCCTTCGCAACGATCGCCTCGGCCTCTTGATCGGTCAGGTTCTTGATTCCCTGCTGGGTCTTGAGGTGGAACTTGACCCAGAACCTCTGGCTCTTGGCGTTGATGAAGCTGAAGGTGTGGCTGCCGAAGCCGTGCATATGGCGGTAAGTGGCAGGGATGCCCCGGTCGCTCATGACGATGGTGACCTGGTGCAGTGCCTCCGGCAGCGATGTCCAGAAGTCCCAGTTGTTCTTGGCGCTGCGCAGGTTGGTGCGGGGATCCCGTTTGACCGCATGGTTGAGGTCGGGGAACTTGAGTGGATCGCGCAGGAGGAATACCGGCGTGTTATTCCCCACGAGATCCCAGTTGCCCTCTTCGGTATAGAATTTCATCGCAAAGCCCGGATGTCCCGCTCGGCGTCGGCGGCGCCGCGTTCGCCGGCAACGGTGGAGAATCGGAGGAAGCAGCCGGTCTTCTCCCCCACTCTAGAGAAGATCTTGGCCCTGGTGTACTGGGTGATGTTGTGGGTAACGGTGAATGTGCCGTAAGCGCCGGAACCCTTGGCGTGCATCCGGCGTTCGGGGATTAACTCCCGATCGAAGTGGGCAAGTTTCTCCAGGAACCAGACATCCTGGAGAAGCGCCGGTCCTGGTGGTAAGTTTTTTCTTCTTTTCTTGCATAAGCTCCTCCTTTAATTGTGGTTGTTCTTACGGTGTAGTAATTTTATTTTCAAATTGGTGGAGGCGGCGGGAATCGAATCTGCCACCAAGGTTTTGAGGTTAATACATGCCCCTTCTCGAAGAGTCTCTTGTGAGTCTCCTCGATGATGCCGGCAGCGATCTGCTCGCCCCATGGATTGAACAGATGGGCATAAGCGAACCCGGGCGGGCCCAAAACGTTCATCTGTCCTCCAATCGCACCCAGACGCTCTATCAACAGTGTATTCGCGCCTGTCCTGGCCGATCCAATTGCAGCCGCTACGCCCGATATTCCCCCTCCCACAAGTAACGACATCAAATTCTTTGCTTATCTACATGTTCAACCCTCCAACTTTTTATGTTCAAGCATTTGATCTATTTTTTTTTTGAAATCGCTGATACTCTTTGCCATCTTTCCATTAGGCAATACCACGGGCTCGACGATGGCCTCACTGTAAAGGGCCCACGGCAGGATGACGGAAGAATGTCCGCCTCTGCCGCCTGCGACGACGATTTCAACATCTCTGGGCGAACGGGTGACCGGCACGGG
>Ga0102851_10000848_pt1 | contig 16470 bp, 14 predicted proteins | sample Mud3Dept3metaG_FD_79558 | JGI IMG/M metagenome (GOLD analysis project Ga0102851, IMG submission 79558) | Freshwater wetland microbial communities from Ohio, USA, analyzing the effect of biotic and abiotic controls - Mud 3 Core 4 Depth 3... | ecosystem: Environmental > Aquatic > Freshwater >... | reverse complement strand
TGCCTGCTTATGGCCTATCCCCCTTTCAGCGAGGAGGCGAGGAGGAGGCTTAAAGCGATGGAGTCCACGGGGGACGGATTCAGGATAGCGGAAGAGGACCTTGCCATCAGGGGGCCGGGTGATTTCTTCGGCACAAGGCAGTCGGGAATTCCTGACCTGAAACTTGCTAATATAATACGGGATATCGGAGTGCTTGAGGCCGCCAGGAAAGAGGCCTTTGATTTGATTGAAAACAATCCTGATCTGGACCGGTATCCTCTGCTGAAAGAAATGCTGCAGAGAAAATGGATGGGAAGGCTGGAACTTATTAAAAGTTAGAAGGAAAAAGTAAGAAGGAGGAAGTAGTTTTTTTACTTCTCGCTTCTCTCTTTTAAATTCTCACTTGTTAAGGGAGGAAGAAATGATAGACTTATTAAGAAAAAATCTGATGTTGGGCATAGAACGCATCAAATGGTTTGCATCATTCCTCGCAGAACGGACCCGGGCCGAGACCGCCATCGCAAAGCTTTTCTACGAAAAGAGCAAGGTCGAAGATAAAATGGATGACCTGTTAAGGGACATCGGCAGGAGGGTTGTGGACCTCAGGGAAAAGGGAGAATCCGATGTCTTTCAGGATTTTACGATCAAACATGCCCTCAGTGAGCTGAAGGACTTAAAACAGACAGCAAATCAGTATAAAACGGAAGCTGATAAAATCATCAGCCTGCGGGAAGAATGATTTATCTCCCGGTCTTCGTTTTTGGCGCGATCATAGGCTCATTTCTCAATGTATGTATTTACCGCGTACCGAAGGATGAATCAATCGTAAGGCCTGCATCAAGGTGTACCTCCTGCGGCAGTCCGATCAGGTCCTATGACAACATCCCGATATTAAGTTATATCATTCTGATGGGCAGGTGCAGAAACTGCAACGCGAAGTTGTCCTTCAGATATCCTCTTGTGGAATTTCTCAATGCTGCCCTTTATGTAATGGTGCTGAGAAGATTCGGCATGGACTCTCCCTGGATTTTAGCGGTCTATTTTGTATTTGTCTCCGTTTTGATAGTCATCTTTTTTATTGACCTGGACCATCAGATTATTCCAGACAGTATAACCCTCCCGGGGATTCCCCTCGCAATTGTCCTCGGTTCTGCGATACTGCCTGATCCCTTTACCGTAAATGAATTGCTGGGGCCCAGGGGGGCGCTTGCCGGTTTTGCAGCAGGGGGAGGCTTTTTCTATTTAATTGCGATACTGGGCAAAGCGGTCTTTAAAAAAGACGCTATGGGGGGGGGAGACATCAAGATGATGGGGATGGTCGGCGGTGTTTTGGGCTGGAAAGGCGTCATACTTACCACATTCATGGGAAGCCTGTTCGGTTCTGTAATCGGGGTTTCACTTATCATGTTGAAGGGCAGGGAATGGGGGTCCCGGATCCCCTTTGGTCCTTATCTGACGGTGGGCGCCCTTATAAGTCTTTTCTGGGGCAGGGACATTTTGCTGTGGTACTTCCATGCGTGATCGTTCTTCCATCAGAATTATTACCATCGCACTGTTTGTGTTTTTTGGGTCGTTTATCGGGTTCCTGCTGGTCAAGTCCATGGAAGACGATGGCATTCAATACGTCTGGGGCGCGGCTGGGATCTCATTGCTTGTCTTATTAATTATCTTCGCTAGGGCATATATCCAGAGAGATCGTAAGGTTACGGAAACGAACGGAGCGCGAAAGGACGGCTCTGAAGTGGGCTTTGTGGTCGATACATTCCATGATCTTATGGCAAAACTCAAGGAGAAGGAAAAGGAACTTGAGAGGTTAAGGTCTTTTGCTGAGGAGAAGGCGATACGGATGGAGGCCTATAATGAAAATATCCTCCAAAGTGTCCCAAGCGGGGTCATAAGCGTCGATAATTCCGTCACGGTAAAAAGCATAAACCAGGCGGCTGAAAGGATATTGGGAATAGAGGCAGGAAAGCTCATCGGAAGGAGGTTCGGTGAGGTTTTCAGAAACCCATTGAATATGCTTTTAAATGAAGATAAGACCGTATCAAGGGTTGAATATCCATATATAACTGATGACCGGAGGCATATCTGGCTCGGCATAACAACGTCGCAACTGAAAAATTCAGCAGGTGAAAAAATAGGTCGTATTTTTGTCTTTACGGACTTAACGGACATAAAGGCGCTTCAGGCCCAGGTCGAACTGCAGCAGCGGCTGAGCCAGCTTGGCGAGATGTCGGCTGGCATCTCTCATGAGCTGAGGAACTCAATGTCGGTCATCTCTGGCTACGCCAAACTGCTCAGTAAAAAGGTGGAGCCCGCAAATAAAGGCACTGTTGATGCGATCCAGTCCGAGATCAGTGTTATGGACAAGATCATCTCTGAGCTCCTTGCCTTTGCAAAACCCACTTTTTTAAACCGAGAGGATCTGGTCTTGAATGATGCTATAATAGAGACGGTCCAAACAGCGGCAGGCAGTCGCGCATCAATAGATGTTAACCTTAATGCCGACGTTCCTGTATCCATTAAGGCTGATAAGGTGCTTCTCAGACAGGCCCTGACCAACCTGTTTGTCAATGCTGTCGAGGCAATGCCGGAAGGAGGAAGTCTCGAAATAGATCTAAGCAGCCTTCACGGCAAGGCAGAAATAGTTATCAGGGACACAGGGACCGGAATTCCGGAAGGCGTCATTCAAAAAATCTTCCTGCCTTTTTATACCACAAAGCAGGAAGGCATAGGCCTCGGACTGGCGCTTGTTCAGAAGATTATCGTGTCGCACGGCGGCAATATTGAGGTTGAAAGTAAAGAAGGAGAAGGGTCTGTGTTCAGGATCGTTTTACCTGCAGAGGAATAACCCATTCCCCCGATGCTCAGGAGAACTCCGGTGAAATCTGATCGTAAGGGAACCGTGATATTTAATTTAAAAAGATAAGACGTTTAAGGGATATGAACGATGGATGATCAGGATAAAACAAAAGAGCAGCTCATAGGCGAAGTCACGGGATTACGGCGGAGGATTGCTGAATTGGAGGAGCTGGAGGCCGGGCGCAGGAAGGCTGAAGAGTCGCTCCAGAAAAGCGAGGAGAAGTTCCGTTCATTAGTCGATTCAACAGACGATTCCATATATCTGGTAGACAGACAATACCGGTATCTTTACATTAATAAAAAGCATTTAGCGAGACTTGGTCTGACAGCAAGACAGTCCCTGGGACAGGGATATGGTGAGTTTCATTCTCCGGAGGAAACAAAGGAGTTCGTGGGAAAGGTCAACGACGTATTTAAAACCGGCAAGTCAGCGATGCATGAATATGGCAGCAGCAGGGACAGTAGATACTTTCTTCAGACATTCAGTCCTGTGAAGGACCTGGACGGGGCCATAACGGCGGTGACCGTAGTTTCCAAAGACATTACCGAACGGAAGAAGGCCTCGGAAGCAATTCTTCAGGCAAAGCAGGATTGGGAACATACATTCAATACGATTACCGATATGATTACCATTCATGACCGGGACTTCAATATTGTCAGGGCCAACAAGGCGGCTGAAAAAATTCTCGGTCTTCCCTTTTTACTCCCGGGGACCAAGTGCTATAAATATTACCACGGGAAAGATGATCCGCTGGAGGGATGTCCAAGCTGTGACTGTATGAAGAAAGGCGTTCCTGTCAGCTTCGAAATATTTGAACCTTATTTGAATTTGTATCTTGAGATACGGTCCATTCCCTGGTTTGATGCCGGCAACAAACTGGCCGGGTTGATCCACGTTGTCCGGGACATAACGGATCGTAAAAAGATGGAGGAAATCCTCCGCACAATGTCTATTACCGATGAGCTGACGGGACTGCTGAACAGGAGGGGGTTTTTCTCTCTTGCTAAAAAACAGTTTAAGGCCGCTGAGCGTTCCAAAAGGTACATGTCTGTAATTTACGCCGACCTGGACGGTCTGAAAGAAATAAACGATACACTGGGCCATAATGCAGGTGACGCTGCCTTGCTGGAATTTGCCGAACTGCTCAAGGTTACATTCCGCGAATCAGACATCATAGCCCGACTTGGAGGAGATGAATTTGGCGTGGTTGTTGAAGTGACGGAGCCGGACAGCGAAGGGATAATAAAAAAACGGCTGGAAGAAGGGCTTGCGGTCCTCAATTCCCGGCAAGACCGGAATTACATACTGTTAATCAGTCTGGGTATCGTCCGGTTTGATCCATATCACCCCTGTTCTATTGACGAACTGCTATCACAGTCGGACAAACTGATGTATGCGAACAAGAAGAGTAAATAACTAGTTGTCTTTTTTCAGCATCTGACGTTGTGCATAAAACCAATCCCTCCCGGTCTGCGGACATCCCGTATTTCCTGCATACGCGCCTCTTCTTCACCCGTGCGGCAAACTAACGCGGTATGGGGTACAGTTTGGAGAAGGTTTTTCCGAATTAATAATTATCAGCAAGTGACGGTGTTATGACTCCATGATAAAAAAAGTGAACGTTAAACAGCTGAGGCCGGGGATGTTCATTCACGATATGAATTGTGGATGGCTGCGGCACCCTTTTCTCAAAAACAGCATAAAAATCAAAGACGGGACGACGATCAGAAAAATGTCCGAATACGGGATCAGCGAGGTTTACATTGATACGGACAAAGGTCCGGATGTTGACCATATGCCGACAAAACAGGAACTCGACCGGGAGATTCAGAAGCAACTGGATGAGATTGCGGATTCAAAATATTCTTTAGTGAAAAGCGAGTCGTTGGAAAAAGAGCTCATAAGGGCCAGAGAGATCAGGAAAGAGGCTAAATATACGGTCAGGAACATCATGGAAGAAATAAGATTCGGCAGGCCGATCAAGACAGAAAAAGTCGAGAAAGTAGTCGATAGAATGGTCGATTCAATATTTCGCAATCAGGATGCCCTTATTGCGCTTGGAAGGATTAAAAGGGCAGATGAGTACACATATATGCATTCACTTAGTGTGTGTATTCTTATGATTTCATTTGGAAAACATCTCGGATTTGATGTCAGGCAGCTCAAAGAAATCGGGATAGGTGCAATGCTGCATGACATCGGCAAAATGCAGGTGCCTGAGGAAATCTTGAATAACAAAGGGGCGCTCAAAGAGCACGAATATGAGCTTATGAAAAAACATGTTGAGTATAGTCACTCATTACTGGAAAAAACCGAGGGAATATCTGAATTGTCTGTTATTATCGCGACCCAGCATCACGAAAGATTAGACGGAAAGGGATACCCCAATAATCTGAAAGGCGATGCTATCAGCATTTACGGCCAGGCAGCGGCAATTGCAGATGTTTATGATGCAATGACATCTCAGCGCTGTTATCAGCGTAAATATGAACCAACGGAAGCACTGAGAAAACTTTATGAGTGGAGCGAATCGTACAACAGAGCACTGGTAGCGCAGTTTATACGATGCGTAGGTATATATCCTGTAGGATCACTGGTCCTGCTCGAAAGCGGGCTTCTGGGAGTTGTACGCGATCGCGGGAAAGACAATTTACTGCAGCCGAATGTCCGCATTGTTTATGACACCAAAAAAGCAAGGCATGTTGTGCCCCCATATGATCTTGATCTGTCAATGGGTGGAAAGGACATGATTAGAAGTTATGAGTCGGCGGATAAATGGAATATAAGACCCGAGCTGCTTTTATAAACAAAATCTGCTATTGTCAGGATTTAATAGTATCCCTAAAAGGGGAATGTCTTCCCGAAAAAGGAAATCGTCTGGTCGTTATGTGCTTTTTTTAAACGCTTTTTCCTTCCGGCATGAATGTTGCTTTTGTATTTCCTTTTGAAAGGAGGATTTTGTACAAGATGCAACAAATCACCTGCTTTAATTAAAAGGCGGGAGACCGGTATCAGGCCGGGAAACAAAAAACGTCTCATGGAAAAATAACGTGAGAATGTGTAAAATCAAAAAGGAGAGAAATTAAAATGAACAGGAAGAGAATAATTTATCTGGCACTTGGCGTAATGATACTGGCTTTATTGCTTGGATGTTCCAAGAAGCCTGAACAGGAATTAGCTGATTCAAAGGCTGTATTAGAGGCAGTTGCCGCTGAGGGCGGAGAGAAGTATGCAAAGGAAGAATTAAATGTTATTCAGAGCGAAATGACGGCAGCACAGGATGAAATGGCTGTGCAGGATGGAAAATTTTTCAAGAACTATGACAAGACAAAAGAAATGCTTACTCAGGTAAAGGCAAAGGCCGAAGCCCTTAAGGCAGAAATACCTGCAAGGAAGGAAAAAGCAAAAGCGGACGCACAGGCTGCTCTTGATGCCGCAACTATGGCGGTAACTGATGCAAAGGCACTTCTGGCAAAAGCACCTAAGGGAAAAGGCTCAATGGCTGATCTCGAGGCTTTCAACGCAGACGTGCAGGGACTTGAGAGTGCACTTACTGAGACACAGGGCCTGATGACCAGTGAAGATTACTTTGCTGCTTTAGACAAGGCAAACGGTATAAAGGACAAGGCAGCAGGTATCTCAACCCAGATTACCGAGGCTCTTGAAAAAGTAAAGGCATCAAAAAAGAGGTAACATAAAGAATGTCTGGAGATTTCCCGTTTTGATACGTGGCGTGATAAAGACGGTTTTACTGTTAATAGCGTTGACTATTGTGACGGGATGCAAGAGTGCACCGGTCCCTCCGGAGGTCAGTGAGGCTGAACAACAGCAACTTGGCCTCTGGAAGGCTGGTGCAGAAATCTATCTGCCTGCAGAATACAAGGCCTATATAAGAAGTCTTCGCGACGGTCAGATCCATCTGGCAAGCGAGAATAACCGCTTTATCTGGTTCAGAAATTATAAAACTACCAAGGTTGAATTCACTAATATCCTCACACAGGGCAAGCTTCTCGAAGCAAAGGTAAATGAGCATAAGCGGGCCTTATCGGGCAATATTTCTAATCAGATCGCTTTTTACCGGAACAGGATTGAGACCCTCCGAAAACTGGCTTCTCTTATAAATGAGGGAAGGCTTTCCAGCAAATCGCTTACAAAGGCAGAACTTCAACTGGCAGAGGTGTGCGTGCTGAGTGAAAGAGGGTGCTATACCGATGCGGAACAAAAGCTTAAAGGCATATCCAGGCATACAGAGCATGCAGCCAACTCTATGCTGCCGATCCTTAACAGGTATGCTGATAACGACAAAATAACGAAATGGCGTAACTGGGTGAACGAGACGGTTGAATCCTCAAAGAGGAGTCAATCGTACTCAATTGTTGTGAGCAAAGTTGATAAGAGGCTTTTTCTTTATAAAGGCGGCCGTTCTTACAAAACATACGAGATAGGGCTGGGCACCAACGGCTCGCATGACAAGCTGTATGCAGGCGACAAGGCAACACCTGAAGGGAAATACCACGTAATTAAAAAAGTGCCCGGGAGCCGTTTTTACAAGGCATTACTGATAAATTATCCCAATGAAGATGACAGGAGACAGTTTGCCGTGGCGAAGAGGAAAGGCCTGATTCCCCAAAGGGCCGGCATAGGCGGTCTCATAGAGATACACGGGGGCGGGAAAAACGGAATGACCTATGGATGCGTTGCAATGGAAGACCACCACATAGATGAGCTTTTTAGAATTGTTGATGTTGGGACCCCTGTGACTATTGTCGGCGCCATTGAATATGAAAATAGCGTAACATCCGCTATGAAAAAGTTATAACGACATGTTAAAAAGAGCCAGATATATTATACCGGCTGTAATATTGGTATTGTTCCTTTCACTCGAATGCCTGGGTTACTACCTTGCAGGTCGAAGCAGTGTGGCTACAGATGAGGCCAGGCATGCCAAGAAGACCGAGGGGGCTCGTGCTGCGCAGCCCAATGGCAAACCCTCAGTACTCAAAAAGAAAATCAGCTCCCTTTCTCCCAAAGGTATATATATAGTCATTGACACTGCAAGAAACAGGCTCTACCTGAAAAAGGGGGATGTTACGTTGCGTGAGGCTGTGATATCAAGCGGCAGCGGCAACGTATTGACAGACCCTTCAGGCAAAAGGACCTGGGTGTTTGATACCCCGAGAGGCGAGCATTCGGTCAAGTCAAAGATCGAGAACCCTGACTGGGTAAAGCCGGACTGGGCCTTTGTCGAAGAGGGTGAAGAAATTCCGAGCAATTACGGTGACCGGGTTGAAAGCGGCATGTTGGGGGATTATGCCCTTGCTATCGGTAATGGCTATCTGATCCACGGCACATTATATACAAGAATGCTTGGGCGGAATGTCACGCATGGCTGCGTCAGGGTCGGGGACGAGGACCTTGAATATGTCTTTAAGAATACCCCGATCGGGTCTAAGGTGATAATTTTTTAGGATGCATTGCTGGCGAACAGTCCTTTTCATACATATCTTTTTTGTCCTCTTTATAAGCGCTGAAGCCCGTTCTGAAAGCCTGAAAAGTCCTGAGGAAGAACGCCTGTTCCTCCAATCAGAGCTCTCCCTTGCACAGAAGCCCAATATCTACTTCATCCTGCATTTGAAAGAGAAAAAAATATATTTCAAAGCGCGTGGTGTTGTATTAAGAGATTTAGAGATCAAGAAAATGAGATTCTGGGGACGTCATGAAAAAGTAAAACTTTACGCCTTGACCGGCAAGGCCGCGTCCGCAGAACCACAAAGAGAAGCGGTAGAAATTGAAAACGCAAAGAAAGATGAAAAGGCCCCGCCCCCGACTCCCCCGACCGGCTCCCCCGCAACTCCCGGCTCTATTGATATAAAGGCGCTGGAACTGGAGGACATGCCGTCAAGCTTCAGTCTTATACTCGATGACGGTCTTGTCATCTCTGTTAAACCGGACAGCCAGGGGGCCGTTTCCGGACTTTATTCCATTGCTCATTCGTTAAACTGGTATATATCACAACCGTTACTTACAGTATGGTATGCTATAAAAAACAGGCCGTATGGAGCGCTGAATCTGGTTTTGAATGAAAAGGATGCAAAAGCCCTTTACTGGTCGATTTATGAGGGTAACGGGGTTTTAATATACAATCCGCAGAACCATTAGTATACTCCGCAACCTGTCCTGAATAATATGTTTTCAAAAAGAGTGGTTGAACATTTCAGACAATCAAGACGCGACCGTCTGCTGGCTTACCTGGCTATTTTTTTTCTTGTCCTGGTCCTGTATGAATGGCGTACTTCCGTCATCCAGTCATGGGTCTATTCAAACTATGCAAAGAAACTGTATTACAAAGTCGGGCGTGGACCGAGCAAGAGCATTGTTTTCCCTGAGGAAGGTCCGTTTAACAAGAGACGCGGTTATGTCCGCATCCCTGCTTTTGTAGAGAGTCTTCAGAAAAATAATTACGAAATAACCCGGCAGGCCCGTTTCAGCCCTGAACTGGAAAAGGCGGCCCGTGAGGGCATAACCCCGCCATACGAAGAAAAGAACGTGGCGGGCCTGACCATACTCGACAAACAGGGAATCCCCTTTTATGAAAGTATACCGAATAACAGGGTGTATCCCTCGTTTGAGGAGATTCCGGAGGATGTGATAAAGATCCTCCTGTATATTGAGAACCGTGAACTTCTCAGACCGATGGAAGAGAGCCAGAATCCGGTACTCGAATGGGACCGTATGGCTAAGGCCGGTATCAAGTTTGTGGGCAGCAAAATAGGACTCCCTACCACCGTCGAAGGCGGTAGCACCCTGGCGACCCAGCTTGAGAAATATCAGCATTCAGAGGGAGGCCGCACTGGTGGTGCTAAGGACAAGATCCGCCAGATCACCTCAGCGAGCCTCAGGGTTTACCGGGCAGGAAGAGACACTACGGTTTCGAGAAAAGAAATCGTAACTGACTATATCAACACCGTACCCCTTGCTTCTGTTGCGGGTTACGGGGAAGTGCATGGTCTGGGCGAGGGATTATGGGCCTGGTTTGATACTGAAATAATGGAGTTGTCGGATATCCTTCGCTCTAAAGATGCATCTCCCGAAGGCTTAAGAATTCGCGCAGAGGCGTTTAAGAAAGTGATGGTGATGTTCCTTTCCGTAAAGGCGCCTACATATTATCTCGTGACCAACCGCCAGGCACTTGTAAAACGCGTGGACCATTTTACCGATTTGATGATGAAAGAAGGTGAGATCAGCGCTGAATTGCATGACGCGATCAAGGCTGTCCCCATTAACTTCCGGTCAGGCTGGATCAACCGGTCTGCACCGTCGCCAATGGAACGGAAGGCCCCGAATTCAGTCAGATACCATCTGATCAAGGTTTTTGACCTGCCGGGTTTTTACGATCTCGACCGGCTGGATCTGACTGTGCACAGTACGCTGGATTCGGAGGTCCAGAAAAAGGTCGCGCAGATGCTTAAGCAGCTTACGGACCCGGAATATGTAAGTTCCTCGGGCCTGCGCCAGGAGCGTATGCTGGACCATGGGGACCCGAAAGAGATGATCTACAGTTTTGTGCTTTATGAGAAGACACCTTCAGGCAACGCGCTCCGTGTACAGGCGGACAATCTTGACAAACCCCTGAACATCAATGAAGGGGTCAAGCTGGATATGGGCTCGACTGCCAAACTCAGGACCCTGGCCCATTATCTGCAGATAATAGCTGAGACATACGGACAATTGAAGGGACGGGACAGCGTTTCGCTGAGGAGCGATCCATTGCTCAACAGGGACCCGATCACCAGATGGATAGTCGATCAGATGACGGCAAACCCTGGTATTACCCTGCCTGAAATTCTCGAAGCGTCCATGGAAAGGAAATATTCCGGGAATCCCGGAGAGCTCTTTTTTACCGGGGGCGGGCAACACACCTTTGTAAATTTCAAAAAGGCGGACAACAGAATAATGACGCTTTATGACGGGTTGAGGAATTCGGTCAACCTCGTATTTATACGACTCATGAGAGACCTGGAATATTATCACATGGCGCGTCTGGATATTGACACAAAGGCGATAACGGAGGACCAGGATGATCCCGTAAGGAAGAAGCTCCTGGAGGAGATAGCTGATAAGGAGTCCCGGGAGTTCCTTTCCGGGTTTGTGGGAAAGTACAGGGGACTGACGCTTGATCAGTCGATTGAACGACTGCTTGGCACAAAGAACACTTCGCAGCGGCATCTGGCAATCCTGTTCTATTCACTGCATCCCGGGGCCTCTCCGGATGAGTTGTATAAATGGCTCAGTCAGCGGAGACCTGCAGTGCCCGGTCTGACCGAAGGCGCCGTATTAAAGCTTGTCAAGTCTTACGGCAAGCCTGAATTGACCCTCTCTGATTACGGGTATCTTCTTGCAAGGCACCCCCTCGAGCTCTGGACCATTGGGCGTCTGCAGGATGATCCCAAGGTGGAATGGGAGGAGCTGGTCCGGTCCAGCGCTGATGCAAGGGTGCAAACAAGCAAATGGCTGTTCCAGTCCCGGAACAAGCGCGCCCAGGATTTAAGGCTGAAGATCATGCTGGAGCAAATGGCCTTCAAGGAAATACACAAGGGATGGAAAAAACTCGGCTATCCGTTTAACTCACTTGTCCCGTCCTATGCCACTGCAATCGGCAGCTCAGCCGACCGGCCCAGCGCCCTTGCGGAACTGATGGGGATCATCGTGAACGACGGCGTTCTGATGCCTTCTCTCAAGGTGACGTCACTTCAATTTGCAAAGGACACACCGTACGAGACCGAACTCCAGTTGAAAACTGATCAAGGGAAAAGGGTCATGCCTGCTGAAGTGGCACAGGTATTGAAAAAGGCCCTTGCAGGGGTTGTTGAAGGCGGCACTGCACGACGGGTATATGGCGTATTGAAAGAGGCGGACGGCACGCCTGTAGTAATCGGCGGAAAGACCGGAACGGGGGACAACCGCTTTGAGACCTATGGAAAGGGCGGAAGGTTGATCAGCTCAAGGGTTGTCAACAGGGTCGCCACGTTTGTCTTTTATATAGGGGACCGTTATTTCGGCGTGATAACCGCATTTATGCCCGGGAAGGAGGCCGCGGACTATGGCTTCACAAGCTCCCTGCCGGTCCAGGTACTTAAACTCCTGGCCCCTGAACTGAAGCCGCTGGTATTGCCGCCTGCATAGCATATTCAGTTTAAGATACTTGTAGAATTTGGCTGAAAATATTGTAGACTAATCCATGCTCAGGGACAAAATCTTTAAACTGACCCTCAATAAAAAGCTCATAGCGATGATGCTTTTTCTCAGTCTCAGTCTGATATCGATCCTCGTGTTCCTGTATTACCAGTCGGAGAAGCTGATATATAACGAGTTTGAAAGGCAGACCTCGGAGCTTTCAAAATCGATCCAGATCGGACTGGAGGAGGCCACGAGCGGCGGGTTGACCGATGAAAAACGCCTGCAGAGCTTTCTTAATAAACTCAATCCCAAAGGGGTAAGAGAGATATCCGTCATCAGTACTTCGGACCGTATTATTTCGAGTACAAACCCGAAGGATGTAGGAAAGTGGATCACAAAAAGCAAAAAGGAACTTATATTCAAGGCGGAACTCGGGCAGCCGGTCACCGGTGAAGGGGAAGAGAAGGGATATAACGTCATGATCCCCGTTGTGTCAGGTGACAAGCATATGGGATACATATATCTTACATTGAACACGGAGGACTTTTCGGTCTTTCTGCAGGCCAGTGCAATACGAAGGATCATTGCTGCTTCAATAATTTTCGGGATAGGCACGATTCTGGCTGTTTTTCTGGCAAGGAGATACACGAAACCAATCGAGGAAGTTGTGACTGCAGCACGGAGGGTCGCCCTCGGCGATCTCGACCAGGAACTCCGGACCAAAAGAAAAGATGAAATAGGGGACCTTGCAAGAAGCTTCAACTACATGGTAAAAAAACTGCGGGAGGAACGTGAACTAACGGACAAGCTCAGGAAGGCGGAACACCTCGCCGGCATAGGACAGTTTGCACAGAACATCGCCCATGAAATAAAAAACCCCCTGAATTTCATCAACCTTTCCATAGATCATATAAAAGAGGTTTCCAGACCTGCAGACCCGGACAAGGCGGACAGCTTTGATTCCCTCATACATAATATGAAGGGCGAGATACAGCGTGTCAGCAGGTTTGCGGAAAGTTTCCTGGAATTCGGCAGGCCCTTTGAACTCAACCGCCGTGAGACGGACATGAATAAATTAATAGAGGACGTTATTGAGCTCGTATCAGCAAAGGCCCGGCATGAAAATATCCATATACGCAAACAATACGCAGCAATGCCAAGGCTCTATGTTGACCCTGAATTTATCAAAACCTGTGTCTATAATATAATTATCAATGCGCTTGAGGCGATGCATGGCGGAGGGGTCCTTTCGATCTCGGTCAAGGAGGCTGATGCGAAGTTCTGCCTGACGGTCGAGGACACGGGGACCGGCGTGCCGCAGGACAAAATGGCGAAGATCTTTGAACCGTTTTTTACCACCAAGATCAGGGGCCTCGGCCTCGGTCTTTCCTTTACACAGAGGATCATCAAAGAGCACGGGGGCAAGGTATTATTTGAAAGCACTGAGGGCAAGGGAAGTATTATGACTGTATTTTTACCGATGGGGAAGGGATATTAACATGCCGCTCATCCTTGTCGTAGACGACGAGCCGCTTCAGCGGGACATCCTCAAGACGATCCTTGATGCAGAAGGGTATGAGACGTATACTGCCGCTTCAGGCGAGCAGGCACTGGGATTAATGAAGAAGATCCATCCTGATATTATTCTCACTGACCTGAAGATGGAAGGCATGGACGGAATAGAGTTCATGGAGGCAGTCCCGAGAGCACCCTTCCAGCCGTCAGTCATCATTATCACGGCGCATGGTACTATATCCTCTGCTGTAGAGGCGGTGAAAAAAGGGGCATTTGATTATCTTACAAAGCCGCTCGACAAGGACACTATTTCCCTGACCGTCAGGCGGGGACTTGAACGTGTAACCCTGCTTAAGGAAAATCTTCACCTGCAGAAGGAACTCTATGACAAGTTCAAGATCGAAGGGATAGTCGGCAGATCCGAGAAGATGCAGAGGGCGATGGAAATAATAAAAAAGGTCGCGCCGTCAGGGGCCACGGTCCTTATCAGGGGAGAGAGCGGCACCGGCAAGGAACTGGTGGCAAGGGCGATCCATTATAACAGCAACAGGAAGACGAAGCATTTTACCGCGCTGAATTGCGCAGCGATCCCCGAAAATCTCGTTGAGAGCGAACTCTTCGGATATGAGCCGGGCGCCTTTACCGGCGCCACCGCGAGAAAAGAGGGACTGTTTGAATTAACAAACGGCGGCACCCTTTTCCTCGATGAAATAGGGGACCTGCCGATTCAGTTACAGTCAAAACTGCTTAGAGTCCTGCAGGACAGGGAGATACGGAGAATCGGGGGGAAGGAGACGATCAAGGTAGATGTGAGGATCATAGCTGCCACAAACCAGGACCTTGAAAAGGAAGTGGCTGAAGGTAAATTCAGGGAGGACATTTATTACCGTCTCAAGGTAGTAACCATAACGCTCCCCCCCCTCAGGGAGCGGTCCGGGGACATCCCCGAGCTGGTAAATTTCTTTCTTAAGAAATACAACGAGGAATTCGGCAAAAGGATCAAAGCCATTGAGCCCGCTGCCATGAAGGCGCTTTCTGGGTATAACTGGCCCGGCAATATAAGACAGATGGAGTCGGTCATCGAGAGGGCCGTGCTTCTAAATGACACCGGCGCAATAAACATGAAGGACATCCAGGGCGAACTCGAAATCCTGGAGCCGGGCGGCAGGGCTTCAGCTTTTGATATCCCCCCGGAAGGCATGGACCTCGAGAAGATGGAAAATGAACTGATCCATAAGGCCATGGAAAGGGCAGGGGGGGTAGCGACAAAGGCCGCAAAGCTTCTGGGGATGAGTTACAAGGCCTTTCTCTACCGGCTTGAAAAGTCAAACATTGGGCCTTCGGATTCAACGACGAAAAAGAACGGGCACGATTGAAATGCTTTCAGTGCCCTCATTTCGGTCACGCTCCTATTGCTTCTAATCGGACACTAAATTCAAAGACCTCGCACTAAATACTCCGATCCGCACTTCGTGGAGCTGACTTAAGTGAAAGAATGAACGTGTAATACTGCCGAACAGGTGGTGGGTTCTAATGACAGGCAGGGTCTACTCCATACGGACTTAATTCCCTCAGCTCTTTAATAATCGGCGGCATCTTCTCAAGGACAAAGTCTATCTCTTCTTCGGTCGTATACCTGCTGAGGGAAAATCTGACCGAGCCGTGGATGGCGGTGAAGGGCACACCCATGGAACGGAGGACATGTGAAGGCTCAAGGGAGCCGGACGTACAGGCCGAGCCGGATGAGGCGCAGATATTGAATTCATTGAGCCTTAATAATATGGCCTCACCTTCGACATACGCGAAGCTGATATTTGTTGTATTGGGCAACCTGTTCGCCCTGTCACCGTTGATCCTTGGATCAGGACAGGTGTTCAGGAGCCCCTGTTCAAGTCTGTCCCTCAGGTCTTTTACCTTTGTGCTTTCTGTCTGCAGATGTTTGTTTGCAAGATCGCAGGCTATTCCAAAACCGACAATGGAAGCCACATTTTCTGTACCTGCCCGTCTTCCTTTCTCCTGGTGGCCCCCGATGATATAAGGTGAAAAAGGCGTGCCTCTTTTGATATAAAGAGCGGCCACCCCCTTTGAAGCGTGCATCTTATGACCTGAAATCGACATCATGTCACAGGGGAGCTTTTTGACATTTACGGCTATCTTTCCAGAAGCCTGGACCGCGTCGGTATGAAAGGGTACCCCTTTTGACGTTACGATCTCAGCTATATCCTGCATGGGGAATATCACCCCGCTTTCATTGTTCGCATACATTATAGAAACAAGCGCGGTGTCGTCTGTTAAGGCCGCACTGAGTTCTTCAAGATCTAACCTTCCCCCTTTATCTACGGGCAGAAAGGTCACCCTGTAGCCCTCTCTTGCAGTGGACTTGCAGAAATTCAGGACTGCGGGATGCTCTACCCTCGTGGTAATAATGTGTCTCTTATCATGCCTTGAAAGAAGGGCGCTCATGAGTGCGGTATTATCGCTCTCCGTGCCGCAGCTCGTAAAGATGATTTCCTCAGGTTCAGCATTAATCAGGGCAGCAACCTGTTCTCTCGCGACCTCGATCTTCCTGTGGACCTGTCCTCCGAAGGTGTGCATGCTCGACGGGTTGCCGTACAGTTCACTCAGATACGGGAGCATCGCTTCCCTTACTTCATCTGCTACCTTTGTTGTAGCGTTATTGTCGAGATATACGACTTTCATTCGACCTCAACAACGAGTTCTTCGTTTACCAGTTCCTTCAATTTCCTCTCTATGTTCTTTACGGTAACGTCAGCCATCAGACATCCGGTGCATGTACCTCTCAGAGATATGATTACCCGGTTGCCGTCAACATCAATAAGCTCTACATCTCCATTGTCTGACTGAAGGAGGGGGCGTATTTCCCTTTCAAGGGTCTCCTGAATCAATGCGATTTTCTGTATGTTGGTAAGTTTCTT
>Ga0102851_10000847_pt1 | contig 16472 bp, 13 predicted proteins | sample Mud3Dept3metaG_FD_79558 | JGI IMG/M metagenome (GOLD analysis project Ga0102851, IMG submission 79558) | Freshwater wetland microbial communities from Ohio, USA, analyzing the effect of biotic and abiotic controls - Mud 3 Core 4 Depth 3... | ecosystem: Environmental > Aquatic > Freshwater >... | reverse complement strand
TCTCCCCCCGCCAGGTGGGGGAGGCGATTGCAGCTCACGTCGAGGGTATCAGGTTCGGGGAGGAGCCTCCCATGGCGATGGTGACGCTCACGGGGGCGGACCGGAAGACGCTCCAGGCGATGGACCAGGGTATCCTCCGGGAAGCCCGGGAGCGGCTCCTGGATCTCAGGATCCAGGTGAAGGCCGCGGGAGACGGGACACCCCTCACAGAACGGCATGACCTCCGGGGCGTCAACTATGTGGACCTCTTCGGCGAGTACCTGCAGGCTCAGCAGCTGCCTGAACGGCAGCACCGGTATGTGCTGGAGAAGGGATCGGCGGTGATCCGGCAGGTGATGGCCGGGGAAGGGGAGGAGGATGCATCTCGTTAGGCTCCACCTCCGGAACTTCAAGCGGTACCGGGACCAGGAGGTGTTCTTCCGTGACGGCATCACCGGCATCCTGGGGAACAACGGTGCCGGGAAGAGCACCATCGTCGATGCCGTGCTCTTTGCGCTCTATGGAGTGGAGAACACCGGCCTTGACAAGAAACACATCGTCCGGGCATCGGCGGGCCCCCGGGATCGGGCCGAGGTCAGGCTGGAGTTATCGGTGCGGGGTGAGGAGTACACGGTGGTGCGGACCCTGGGACCCAGGACCCAGCACACCGCGCAATTGAACCACGGCCCGAAGCTCCTGGCGAAGGGCGTCACCGATGTGGATGAGAAGATCCGGAGCATCCTGCAGATGGGGCCCCGGGATTTCATGCACACGATCTTCTCTGCCCAGAAGGATCTCGCAGCGCTGCTGGATGCCACCCCTGGCTCCCGGAAGGCCTGGTTCCGGAAGGTCCTCGGTGTGGATGCCCTGAAGGATAGGGGAGGGGAGACCCTGCACCGGGAGATGGCGGAGGCGGAGAGGCGGGCCACGCTCCTGGAGGGCCGGCTGCAGGGAACGGATCCGGAAGTCCTCCTCCGGCGGCAGGGGGAGGCCGATGCAGCCATCGCAGCGCTCGCAGATCGCATCCGGTCGCGGGAGGAGGAACAGACCGCCCTGGATGCACGTCGTGCTGCGCTGGAGGCGGACCTCCGGGCCCGGCAGCAGAGGAAGGAGCAGGACCTGCTGATACGGTCCAGGATCACCGCGGCGGAGGCGGAAGGCGGGCGGATCCGGCAGGAACTGGGCCGGGTGCAGGAGGAGATGGCAGCCATCGGGTCGAAACAGCGGGAGTTCCAGATACTCTCAGCACGGGAGGCGGAGTTCCCTGCGCTCCGGGAACGGCATGATGCCAGCACGGGGAGGGCCCGGCGGTTCAAGGAACTCGCTGCAGAAGAGAAGTTGGAGGGCAGCCAGCAGGAGAAGATCGGGAAGGAACTGGAACGCCTGAAAATAGAGCGGGACCTCCGGGAACGGGATCAGGCTCTCCTCGGGGAGCTGGCCCCTGTGATGGCACGGCGCACCGAAATGCAGGCACAGCTGGCAGCCCTTGCCGGGAAGGAAGCAAAGTACCACGACCTGCAGGTTCAGATTACCAGGGTGGAGGGGGAGCTGGCCGCTGAGGGGAAACGGGGGGCTGACCTCCACGGCCGCATCGAGAGGATGAAGGCAGCCGGGGAGCGGCTCGTTGCCATCGCCGGTCCCTGGACTGAGCCGGGGGGTGGAACAGTGGATCCGGATACCCTCATCGCGTCACTGGAGGGGAGGCGCCGGGATCTTCTCGGAACGGCAGCGGATCTCAGGGCTGACCGGGAGGGGGCAACCCGCCTGAAGAATGAGCGGGAAAGGCAGCTGGCCGATATCAGTTCTCAGGGCGCGGACGGTGCCTGCCCCACCTGCCGGCAGCCCCTCGGAGATAAGTACCGGGATCTGGTCGTGGAACTCGGGAGAGAGATGGAGGAGATTGCACAGACTGTCGCCTCCACAGCGGCGGCCCAGGAGACGGCTGAACAGGAACTGGCCGCGCTGGACGCGGTGATGGGTGATGCACGGGGTCTCCGGGACACCTGTGCCCCTCTGGGAGAAGCCATGGCTGAATGGGATGCCATCCAGGAACGGAGCCTCCGCCTGCTCTCCGGCAGGGAGTACCTGGAGGGGCAGATTGCAGGTCTGGGATACCAGCCGTCCGCGAAACAGGCCCTGGAGCAGGAGGTGCACTCGCTTGATGATGCGTGGAAGCAACACCTGACGGCCACTGAACGGGTGAAGACACTCCCGGAGGTCCGGAACCGGCTTCTGGATCAGGAGAGGGAACTGGAGAAAATCCGGGAGCACCTGGCCGGGATCGCTGCGGAGCGCACGCAGCTCGCCTTTGATCCGGGGGAACACCTGCGCCTCGAAAAGGAGATCGCTGACGCAGACCGGGCCCACAGGGAATTCCTTGCACTGAAAGCCGGGATGGACCGGATCCCGGTGCTGCAGGAGAAGATCGCATCCCTCAGTGCAGAGGGAGGTGTTGTGCAGGAGAACGTGCATGCGCTGCAGAGGGAGCTCATGGTCCTGGCTTTCTTACCGGAGGAGCTGAACCGCGTGGAGGCAGCGCTGAAGGAGAATCAGGCAGAGCTGGTGCGGGTCGCACGGGAACTCGAGGCCGCCCGGAGAGACCAGGAACACCAGAAGGCGGATCGGGAGCGCATCGCCGCAGAGATGGCCCGGATGGAGACAGACCGGGCTGACCTGGACCGGCTCCGCGAGGAGGTGGCGCTCCTTGGCCTGACCCGGGACCAGCTGAATGGGTTCTCAGACCACCTGCTGGGGGTGGTGCGGGACCAGGTCCAGGGTGAAGCGGGCCGGGTCCTCTCCGAGATCACGGACGGGCGGTACGACACGGTCCTGATCGATGACGGGTTCGACCTCCTGGTCCATGACCTGGGGGGCGATTACCCGGTTTCCCGGTTCTCGGGTGGCGAGCAGGATGACGTGGCCATTGCCCTCCGGATCGCCCTCTCCCGGTACATTGCCGGGATGCACGAGCTCCATGACAGCACCTTCCTGATCTTCGACGAGATCTTCGGGAGCCAGGACGAGGAGCGGCGCGGGAACATCTTCCGGGCGCTCCGCACCCTGGAGCCCCACTTCCCCCAGATCTTCCTCATCTCCCACGTCGCCGAGGTCCAGGGGGAGTTCGGGAACACCCTCCTCGTAGAAGCGGTCTCGGCGACCGAGAGCGCGATCCGGGATATGGAGGCGGGGGAGGCATGACACCGGAAGACGAGTACCGGCGGGATCTCGTATCCCTGCAGGAGCGGATCCTGTCCCTGAACCCGCCGGACCTGGCCAGCCGGTTCGCCGCCCACTGCGGGATCTCGGCCGGCTCGTACCAGCAGGTGACGGCGGTGCAGGAGGGAATGGTGGCGGCGGTCGATGGCTCCAACGCGGTGGTGGTGGAGTCCGGATCCTTCTCCGTCGCCGCGGTCCGGGCGGCGGCCTGCGGCTTCTCGGACGGAGCCCGGGTGTTCCGGTCCCTTACACCTCTGCGTCTCGCCACCCTGGGACGGGAGGCGAAGGACCGGTCCTTTGCCGATCTCTACCTGGAATGCTTCGGCACCGAGCCGGAGACGCCTGTCAGCGACGACGACCCGGACCGGGCTGCAGCGGTCCTACGGGATACCCTGGAGTACTGGGTCGCCCAGAGGACTGCGGAGCGGCTCTCGGCCGGCGACCTGCTGGTGCTGGACGGCGCCCTCCGGGTGAGCCATGCCAGCCATGACCCGGTACTCATCCGCCTGATGAAGACCTGCGCGAAGCGGCGGGTCCACCTGGTGGCGGTGACGAAACGGACCGCCGCCACCTGGGGAGACGGTTTCCCCCTGGTCCCGGCCGCCCTCCTCCTGGCCGCTTCCCTCTCCGTCCGTGCCCCCTGGTTCCTGCCCGTGGAGGAAACCCTTCTCGATACGACACGGTTCTCGCAGTGGAAGCACGGGGCCCTAGTGATCGTGTCCCTGCACCCCCGCTCGCCCCTGGCCTTCAAGATCGAGGTGCCGGCCCCTGCGGACACGGCGGAGGTCCGGCGGATCGTTTCCCTCCTGGCCGGGTGGTCAGATGACGGCAGGGTGACCGGTTACCCCTACCCGCTGCTGGATGCTCACCGGACTGCCCGCATCCGGGCCGACGCGAACCAGCAGGTGAAGAACGACCTGATGGCCGGTATGGGAGGGGCTGGTCTCGACCTCTCCCGTTTCCGCGATCTCTTTGGTGATTACCATGGTGAACTTGAACGATACTAGCCTCTCTGACCCCTCCAAGTACCGTCTGATCGGCGACTCGGTCCTCACCTACCGGTTCGCCATCCCCTACCAGGAGACCCTCTACGTCGGCGATATCCTGAAGATCACCGACACGGCGAAGGATCTCACCTTCCTCGCCAAGGTGACGGACCTCCTCCACGAGAGCAACTTCGAGGATGAGAAGTGGGACCGGCGGCCCCACACCGAGCAGTTCTACGGCCTCTCAGAGGATGTATACCTGGTGGTGGAGGCTCTGCCGCTGGGGTTCGTGGACGGGAAGGGAACGTTCCGGAGGCCACGGACCGTGCCCACCAAGTTCTCGCGGGTGGAATTACCGGAGGCACGGGACTTCGCCTTCCTCCAGCAGGTGATGGGGGACATACAGGTGGGGGTCATGAAGACCGGGCAGGGGGTGCTCAGGGACGTGCGGGTGGCGCTCCACAGCCGGGTGATGCCCCAGCACATGGGGGTCTTTGCCACTACGGGCATGGGCAAGTCCAATTTCATGAAGGTCTTCTGCGCCTCCTGCATGAAGGCCCGGCAGTTCGGTCTGCTGCTCGTCGATCCCCACGGCGAGTACGTGGCCGGGAAGGGAGTGCTCGCCGACGGCCAGCCCTCCCGGGGGCTGGCCCACTACCAGGCAGGGAGGGATGGCCTCTCTATCTTCACCATCCGGGATGAGGCGTTCCGGAAGACGTACTCGGCCCACTCCCTGTTCCTGGAATACGATGATTTCCGGGCACCGGACCTCATGCTCCTCTTCGACCACTCCCCGGCCCAGCGGGAGGTTGTGGAGATCCTTGAGGACACCAGAGGGTCGGAGCTGGTCCGCTTCTTCCGGACCACCGAGTTCGATGACCAGGGGGCCTGGGCGGCGGCTACCCCCCACCGGGACCTGGCCCGCCGGCTCCAGCAGTTCACGGCGGGCACCCTCTCGGTGATGAAGCGGCGCATCGAGATCCTGGCCAGGAACAACCCCTTCCTGCGGGAGAAGGGGTCCTCGGTCCCCGAGATCCTGAAGGCCCTCGCGGAGCACCGGGTGGTGCTCATCGATATCCCGAACCTGGGGGAGCGGAGCGAGCTCTTCGTCCTCTCGGTACTGGCCCGCACGATCCTGAACCGTCACCGGAACGAGGCCCGGGGCTGGGGCATGGAGGATGCGGACCGGCGGGAGGTGCTGATCACCATCGAGGAAGCACAGCGGGTCCTTGGGTCAGGGAGCACCGGGACGCAGGTCTTCCGGGAGTGCGCCATGGAGGGGAGGAAGTTCGGGGTGGGCCTCTGTGTGGTCACCCAGCAGCCCAAGAACATCGATCCCCGGGTGCTGGCCCAGCTGAACACCTACGTCGTGATGGGACTCTCGGACCGGGGCGACCGGGACATGGTGGCCGGCCATGCCAAGCAGGACCTCTCCCGGATGGACACCGAGATCCAGACGCTGGAACAAGGCGAGGGAATCATCTCCACCCTGGGGATTCCCTTCCCGGTCTCCACCCGGATCCACCTCTTCGAGGAATACGTGCAGGACCTGAACCGGGAGACAAGGAAATCCATCGGGGAGGGGCTGGAGAGCCGGTTCTGATCCTGAACCTCCGGGTGGGATTACCCCCATCATTCCCGTGTCGGTATTCAGGACAGGGTGCGGGAAGGGGGCCTCTGCTCCCCTCCCGGTCCCACCCCCGATGAGGATAGTCCACCGCGTTGGTTGTACATCGAATTTTGAGCAATCCGGATCAAAGGGGAACCCCACACAGCGGGGGGGGGAAAGCGGAGTTCCCCAGGAACGTCTCACCAGGAAAACGCGAAGTGAATACACCGCCCCACAACCATTGCCTGGAAACCTCAGGCACTGGCGCGGTGGTGAGATCTCCGGACCTGGGCCGCAGCCGGCGGGGTCAGCTGTTCTTCCCTTTTTCCGCTGGCTTTTCCGTGGTTTTGATCTTCCGGATGGAGACGCAGTTGACCACCGGATCGCCGCCCATGATGTACCGCTTGATGACCATACCGATCACTTCCACCATATCGCCCTTGTGGATATTCTCCTGGGGGCTCGTGAACATCTTCACCGAGATCTCCCCGGATTTGTCGCCCACCAGGAACGACGGGCGGTTCAGGTACCAGAAGTGGACCTGTTCCACCACCCCCTCGAACCGGACCGGTTCTCCCAGCATGTTCATGTTGATGGCCTTGATCCGGACCGTCTTCGCGTCCCGCTGGTACTGGGGGAGGAGTTCGGCATACTGCTCCTGGCTCATGTAGTTGAGGAGGATGGGGATCAGGAAGAGCGCGAGGAGCATCGGGATACCAAAGACGAGCACTGTACTGCTCCCGCTGATACTGTAGGAATAAAGTAAAAAAAGGCCGAAGAAGAGGGCCACGCCCGCATTCACGGGCGAGACCCTCAGCTCGATTCCCCTGATCTTCATCTGCTGGTTTACTTCAGTGCCGCGATCTCTTTCCGGAAGGCGACCCAGTAGATGACACCAACAAAGACCATCCCACCCACGATGTTACCGAGGGTGACGACGATGATGTTGTTGGTCCACATGGTGACCCAGGTGAGAGTCGCAGATCTGTCCCCGACAACCCTGAAGGCATCGGTGAAGATCCCTGCCGGGATGAAGTACATGTTGGCAATGGAGTGCTCGAGGCCGGATGAAACGAAGGCCATGATCGGGAACCAGATCCCGAAGAACTTGCCCACCGCATCATCGGCGCAGATGCCCAGCAGGATGGCCAGGTTGACGAGCCAGTTGCATCCGATACCCTTCAGGAATGCCGACCAGAGCGCCGCTGCGCCGACATAGCTCACCTTGGCATTCGCAATGGCAATCGCTCTCAGACCGAATGCCGTCACGGTCGGTACGCCTGCGGCACTGAATGACACGAAGGGCCCGTTGGCCATGATGTAGGCCCAGACAATCGATCCAATGAGGTTGCCGATATACACCCATAACCACAGGTTCGCGACTGCAGCCCACGAGATCTTGTGGATGAAGGCGGCCATCGGGGCCAGCATTGCATCACCGGTGAAGAGCTCAGCGCCCGTCAGCACGGTGATGATCAGTCCCACCGGGAACACCGCGCCCAGGATGAGCTGCGAGAACCCGGCACTTGCGGTGCCGTACCGCAATGTTGCGTCGGTGGCCATAATCCCCGTGCTGCACACGGTGGCAAGAGCACCGCCCATGGCGATGTATGCCCCGGACATGAACCCGCGCATGATCATGTTCCACGCGGGCAGGCCGGTCTTGTACTTGCCGGCGTCACCAGCCTTGGCAACTATTGATACTGGAGGATGAAACACCATCTTTCACACACCTCTCTGTCACACCAACCTATACCAGCATCATGAAACCAGAATGTCGTATAGGTTCAAACATAGTCTCATGTAAAATCTTATTTAAAACCTTCTAATTGTTCACGGGAGACCGCATTTTCCCTCTATAAATGCTTTCTCCGCAGGAGAAACTGGTAATTCCATTCTGTTTATTTTTCCGACATATCAACATGTTGTGGAGAAATTCCCGTACCACAGGGGCATGGCATCAGCATCTTCCGGGACCAGCTGCCGCATCACCGGGAAAACGCGCATATCACTGGATTCTCCCCGATTTCACCTCTGAGAGAACCCGGAACAAGATGCAATGCCGTCGAATTCTGCCGGTGAAGAATCCAGAAAAAGAGGGAGGTTATTTCTTGAAGATGTCGAAGATCTGGTCGCTCCCGGTACCGTGCAGCCGGTCGCGCTCGGTCTTCTCCTCGACGAGTGCGAGGACGGGGAGCTCCATGGAGACCCCGGGCGTGTGGCCGAACATCTTCTCCAGGTCCACCTGCAGGGAGTGCATGAACAGGGCGTTCCTGATATCCATGGCGCAGAGCTCCTCGCACTGGCCGCAGTTCACGCACGAGTCCGAGATGTGGACGAACCGGATCAGGTGGAACATGAAGGGTGGCGGGAGGATCCCGGGCTCCACCAGGTAGGGCTTCTTGGTACTGCACTCCACGCAGTAGCAGATGGGGCAGGCCTCGATGCACGAGTAGCACTTGATGCACCGGGAGGTCTCGGTCATGATGGTCTTCAGCCGGGCCGTCCCGTCGCCCAGCCCCTTGAAGTCCTTCTCGCGCCACTTGTCACCCAGCTTCAGCATGGCGCCCTCGACCTTCTTCCGGATCTCGATGCCCTTCTCGTTGGCCTTCTCGGCCTTGAGGACTCCCTTGTCCATTGCCTGCGAAAAGAGGTTCGCGCCCTTTTCTGAGCAGATCTCGACGAACGTGGCGTTCCCGGCCTTGTCTCCGATGACACCCCAGTTCCCGCAGGCCAGATCCGCCTGCCGGGGGATCTTCAGCTTGCACCGGCGGCAGTTGGACCGCCGTCCGTAGCCGGCCTCCTCCAGCTCGTCCATGGAGATGCCCTTGTGGCCGCCCTCGTACTCGATGATGAACTGGCCCTTGTCGATCTCCTCCTTGTGGACCTTGTCGGGATCAACGCCGAACTTCTCGGTGATCATCTTCCGGGCCATGAACGGCGAGACCGACCCGCCGCAGTTGACCCCGATCATCAGCACGTTGTCCAGGTTCACCTGCTTGCGCTTGGCCAGCTCGTAGAGGCCCATCATGTCGCAGCCCTTGACCGTGACCGCGATCTTCATCTTCTCGGCCCCGTCCAGGTACTTCTTCATGAGCTTGGACATGAGCAGCGTGCCGCAGTGGAGGGATCCGGAGGTCTTGGCCAGGTCCTTGGGGTCGGTGATGAACACCGGCCGGGCGTCGTAAAGGTCCGCGCCCTTCGTGACGGCCAGCACCGCGTCCACCATCTTCGTCTCCAGTGCGTGCTTGAGAAGGGTCGTCACGGCACCGCCGCACTCGCCCTTGTCCTGGGTCGCCTTGTCGGCGGACCAGGCGTAGTACATCTCTCCCTTGGCTGCCATGTTACTGCCCTCCCGCTATCTTCTCAACCCGGATGGCACAGGCCTTGAACTCCGGGATCTTGGCCACCGGGTCCAGCGCGTTGTTGGTCAGCAGGTTGGCCGCGCACTCCTTGTAGTGGAACGGGATGAAGGTGACCCCCTTCTTGATCCGGTCCGTGACCCGGGCGGTGATGTCGATCTGCCCGCGCCGGGTGACCGCGCGGACCATCTCGCCATCTGCGACAGCCAGTGCCTTTGCATCCTCCGGGTTTATCTCGATCCAGCCGGTGGGCTCCTCCCGTTCAAGGTCCACTGACCTGCGGGTCATGGTGCCCGTGTGCCACTGCCAGATGCAGCGGCCGGTGGTCAGGATTAGCGGGTACTCCTTGTCCGGGACCTCCGCAGGCGGTTTGAATTCAATCGGCGTCAGGACGCCGAGGCCGTCGGGGTGCGCGAACTTCTCCTTGTGCAGGATCGGGGTCCCCGGGTGGTCCGCGGTCGGGCAGGGCCAGTGGAGTGCCTCGGGCTTCTCCAGCCGGGCGTAGGTCATGCCGCCGTAGGACGGGGTGACCTTCGAGACCTCCACAAAGATCTCCTCCGCGCTCTTGTACGGGAACTGCTTCGCAAAGCCCATCTTTGCGGCGAGTTCGGAGATGATCTGCCAGTCGGCCTTTGCCTCGCCCGGCGGGTTCACCGCTATTCGCCAGCGCTGGACGCGCCGCTCGGTGCTGGTCTGGGTGCCATCCTTCTCGGCATAGCATGCCGCGGGGAGGACGACGTTGGCCAGCTCGGCGGTCTCGGTCAGGAAGATATCCTGCACCACCATGAACTCCAGGTTCTTCAGGCCCTTCTCCACGTGGTGGAGGTCCGGGTCTGAGAGCATCGGGTTCTCGCCCATGATGTACAGGCACTTCAGGGTGCCGGGCTTGTCGGCCAGGATGTTGATCATGTCAGTGACCGTGTAGCCCACCTTACCCTCGGCCAGCTCGGTGCCCCAGGCGTCCGTCATCTTCTTCTTGTTCTCGGGGACAATGACGGCCTGGTAGCCGGAGTACACGTTGGGGAGCGCCCCCATGTCGCAGGCGCCCTGCACGTTGTTCTGGCCACGGAGGGCACAGACGCCGGTCCCGGGCCTCCCCAGGTTGCCCGTGATCATCTGGAGGTTGGCCACCGACTTCACGTTGTCCACGCCGGTGGTGTGCTGGGTGATACCCATGGAGTACAGGATCGCGTTCGCACCGCTCTTTGCGATCCATTCCGCTGCGGTGGCGAGATCCTTGGCCGGGATCCCCGAGATCTTGGAGACATTCTCCAGGCTGTACTCGGGCTTCATCACGACGGCCTTGAGCTTGTCAAAGTCCTTCGTCCGCTTCTCGATGAACTCCTTGTTCTCCCATCCGTTCTTGATGATCTGCTGCATCAGGCCGTTGAGAATGGCCACGTCTGTTCCCGAGTAGAAGGGCAGGTACAGGTCTGCCTGCTTCCCGGTGGCCGTCAGGCGCGGGTCTGCGTAGATCAGCTTGGCCCCGTTCCTCTTGGCCTGCATCACGCGGCGCCCGATGAGCGGGTGCTGCTCAAAGGTGTTGGACCCGAGAATGAAGATGCTCTTGGCCTGCGCGATATCCCCGATGGACTGGGTCATGGCCCCGGACCCGAAGGTACCGGCCAGTCCCACGACTGTCGATGCGTGACAGAGCCGTGCGCAGTGGTCCACGTTCGGGGTCTTCAGCACCGCCCTCGCGAACTTCTGCATCAGGTAGTTCTCTTCGTTGGAGACCCGAGCAGAGGAGAGGCATGCCATCTCCTCAGGCTTGTACGACTTGAACTTCTTCACGATCAGGTCGTAAGCCTCGTCCCAGGTGGCCTCCACGAACTTGCCATCCTTCTTGATCAGCGGCTTTGTCAGCCGGTCCTCGCTGTGAATGAACTCGTGGGCATAGTTGCCCTTGGGGCAGACCTTGCCATCGTTCACCGGGCTCCGGTGCCACGGGGCAACGCCCACCGCCTTCCCGTCTTTCACCACGAGGTTGAAACCACACCCCGTACCGCAGTACGGGCATGTGGTGGGTACATACTTCACGTCCATAGTCTAACCTCGGACATCTCAGGGTGGATCGGGATCGTTATTTAAGGGTACCGTTTTGGAGCGAAAAATTGATTATTATTGGTGGAAAACCGGGTACTGATCGTCGGGATGAACCCTAACAATCGAACGAAGTCAAGTATGGATAATGAACCTGTGACTGGGGTGCGCGGATGAAACGGGTCCCCCTGCCGCCCCTCTTTCCGGAACTCATCAGGGAGGGACTCCGGGGCTTTGACGGTCTCCACTACCCGCGCAGGGATGTCTGTCCCTGCTGCGGCGGACCGGTCCGGCCCCATGACATCAAGCGGAAGCGGTTTGCGGTCCTGCGGGAATCGGGGGAGGAGCAGACGATCCATGTCATGGTTCACCGGTTCCGGTGCCGGCGCTGTGACCAGCTCATATACGCCGATGAGCCCTTCTACCCCGACACCCGCTTCGGGACCCCCGTGGTTGACCTCTGCGTGGTCCTCTCCCAGACGTACCCGTTCCACCGGACGGAAGAGATCCTCCTCGAGATGGGGATCGCGGTGGACCGGGGGACCATCCGCCAGTATGCCGGCCGGGATTTCGGCCCCATCCCGGCCAGCGGGGTCCTGGGCCTGGTGCTCCCCGTCTCGTCCCTCCGCCTGTCAGGGCTCGGGCGGGAGGGGGGTCCCGTCCCAGGGGCAGAAGCGCTCCTCTCCTTCGGTCTCCCACCCGCATGCCGGGCACCGGCGCACCTGACGTCTCCTGCCGAGGAGAGGGATCACCGGGATGAAGAGGAAGAGGAAGAAGAACGGGAACCCGAGCGCGAGTGAGACCGCGGTCACGGCCAGGGACCCGGCCAGGATCAGCGCGGAGATGAGCCACCGGTCCGTAACGCCACCTCCCGGACCGCATGGGCCGGCAGGGCATCTGCGACAGGTCCCAGGGATTCCCGGAGATCGGTAGCCGGAAGCTCCCGGGCCAGGAGCGGCGAACCGATACCTGAGACGATCACTTCGCGGACGCCTCCGGTCTTCTTCGCGGCAGCGACCGCGCGCCGGATGGCATGGAGCTGGGCATCCCGGAACTGCCGTGCCACCTCCTTCGCGCCCTCAGCCCGGACCTCGTCCAGGTCCGCGCAGACCACCCGGCTCAACCGGCGCAGCGATCCCTCAACGGTCTTCTCCCCCCGGTCCGGAGTGTCGCAGGTGTAATCCACCGTCGAGATTTCCCCGAGGACCAGGTAGGCATCTGCCGCGATGGCAAAGTGCTCGGCAGCGAGGGGGGTGGGCTTCCCCCGGAGGGTGACGGAGGCCAGCTGCATGGCGATGGGGGTCCGCAGGAGCCCCGTGTAGACCAGGTACCCGCGCTGGAGCCGCTGGAGGTCGGTGAGGCCCAGAAGCCCGTCGAAGTTCCCCAGCGGGATGATATCGGTGGTGGTGGACCCCATGTCCACCCAGACTGCATCGGAGTGTTCCCCCCGCAGCCAGTCTGCCGCGGCGAGCCAGTTGGCTGCGGCCAGCTGCGGGACGGCCCGGTCATGGAACCTGCCGTCGGTCCCATAGAACAGGGCATCCGGGAATGCCTTCCGGACCGAGTCCACGATCCACGTGATCCCCTCCATCTTCGTCCGGAAACAGTCGGCCAGTTCGCCGCTCATCACCACTGCCGCTGCGGTATCGTTATGCTGTCCACGATACACGCCAAGCAGGTCCTCAAGCGAAGCGTCCTCCCAGAGGGGGCAGTAGTGGACGATGGCGCCGTCCCCGCCCACCAGCTTCAGGTTGGCCCCGCCCACATCGATGCCGATCAAAGGGAAGTCACCTCCCCGTTCTTCGAGAACCGCACCCGCCCTTTCAGGTGCACCTGCGGGGGCAGCCGGCCCTGGGAGCCATGGTCCAGCAGCTCCGCGATCTCCTCTTCCATCACCGCGGCGATCCCGATCAGGCTGGTGGTGATGCGGGGGTTCACATCCACCACCGTGATCCGGTCGGCGCAGACCAGGTCCACGCCCACATAACCCTGGCAGCCCAGCACCTTCACGGTCTTCTTCGCCACTTCCAGGATCTCCTCCCGGCGCGGGTGGTCTGCCGGGGTTTCACCCCCGTGGTAGGAGAACCTTCCTCCCTCAATGCGGACATCCTGCCGGTTCAGAGCCAGAACGAGGGGCGGTCCAGGATCATAGGACAGGCAGGCCTCGCCGATGACATGGGGCCCCAGCAAAGAGACGGAGAGGTGATCCCCCTCCAGGAGCTCCTGACCCATCTCGTCTCTGCCCGGGGGATCTTCCGTGATCCTGACCCCGACGGCCCCGCAACCGGTGATCGGTTTCACCACCTTTCTTCCCGAGGTCACTTCCGCGGGGGTGTCGATTCCCTGCCGGGAGAGGATCTTCCCGGTGAGCCTCTTGTTGGCGCAGACCGCCGCCACCATGCTGCCGCAGCCCAGGTTGTGGGTGTGCCCTTCCAGGATCTGGGTGAAGTCGGCCATCAGGTGGTCCGGGGCAATGACGAGACCGGCATCAGCCGAAGGGGCGAGGCGCTCCAGCTCGGCGGCAAAGTCGCCCTTCTCCAGGGTCGTCACCTCGTGCCCGCACCGCCGGAAGGATCCGGCCAGCACCCGGAGCATGGCTTCCCCTTCGGCGGCGAGAGCCGGGTCATGGAAGCGCGTGTATTCGGCCAGCAGCACCCGCATGGGTACAGGGTCCGGCCGCGGAAGTGATGAGGATAACGATCGGGAGGGGGTGAAACGACACGGATCTGAAGTGAACCTGATGATGGAAGGACATCGGGGGAACCGATTTGGAGCAGGTATCCTCACGGGGGTGGGACCGGGAGGGGGCTCTGCCCCCTCCCGTCGCCCTCCCCCGATGAGGATGGACGATCCATGTCGGTTATCGCCGAACGATAGCGGGGGATACAGGTTTCATCATTCGTGATCAATTTGAAATCTCCCGCTGCATACCCGACCGATCCCCTCATATCCCTGCCCGGCACACCTCTTGGAGAAGATGAAGCCTGCGATCCTGCTCACCAATGATGACGGGGTATACTCCGCAGGGCTCTGGGCAGCGTACCAGGCGCTGGAGCCCATCGCTGACGTCAGCATCGTGGCCCCCGCCGCGCAGCAGAGCGCCGTGGGGCGGTCCATCTCCATCTTTGAACCCATCCGGGTCCACGAGGTGAAGCTGGAAGGGGTGAAGGCCATCGCCGTGGGGGGGAAGCCCACCGATGCGGTGATTATCGGTCTCTACGCCCTCCCCATCAACCCCGTGCTCGTCGTGAGCGGGATCAACATCGGGGAGAACCTCTCCTTCGAATCGGTGATGACCTCGGGGACCGTGGGGGCAGCGCTGGAAGCCTCCAACCAGGGGACACCAGCCATCGCCTTCTCCCTCCAGGTGGAGGACCAGGGGGACAAGTTCGATGACCCCCGCCAGTCACAGCGGTCCTTTGCCGATGCCCAGCGGGTGGTGAGGGACGTGGTGCAGCGGGTCCTCTCGCGCGGGTTCCCGAAGGGCCTGGACGTGATCAACGTGAACATCCCCTCCCGGGTGAATGGGGGGTACGAGATCACGCGCCTGGCCCACAAGCTCTTCCATACCGGTGTCGAGCAGCGCCTGGACCCCCGGGGGAGACCCTACTACTGGATCAACGGCCCCCTGGTGGAGGATGCCGAGGAGGGGACCGATGTCCATGCCATCCGGAAGGGGAACATCTCAGTGACGCCCGTCACCCTTGACTGTACTGCCTTCGGCGCTTACGACACACTCAAGGGACTGTTTTAACTGCGGACCTAACATCGCACGTCTTTTCAGGGGCGGGACCTGTCGGTCTTTTGAGCAATCCTTTCCTGGAATGACGGGAGGGGGCTCTGCCCCCTCCCGGGCCCTCCCCCCGACGAGAGGATAGCCTGAGTCGTGGTCCGAAAACCGACTGGCGTTCCAGCCAACCGCGGGAGGACGCCCACGCGGCGGGGGGGGGGGCGGCAGCCCCCCAGGAGCGTCCCACCAGTACACATCACATGGGGAAAACCGACAAAGGACGATGATCGAAATCAGCCGCATGAGGGGCGGCGGGGGCGAAGCCTTCATCTTTATCAGGGCGCGGCGGCGATGATCCATGTGATGGAGAAGGAGGGGGCCCTCCGGGCAAAGCGGGCGGCTGGGGCACGGGCGGCGGAGATGGTGGAGGATGGCATGGTGGTGGGCCTGGGGACCGGTTCCACCGTGAAGTTTGCGATGGAAGGTCTCGCGGCGCGGCAGAGCGAAGGGCTCCGGATCCAGGGTATCCCCACCTCCGTGCAGACCGCGATCCGGGCGAGGGACCTTGGGATCCCGCTCACCACCCTGGATGATCACCCGGCCCCGGATATCACCATCGACGGGGCTGACCAGGTGGACCGGAAGAAACGCCTGATCAAGGGCCGGGGGGCAGCCCTCACACGGGAGAAGATCGTGGCCGCAGCGGCACAACGGCTCGTCATCGTGGTGGATAGTGCCAAGCTGGTGGAACAGCTCCACGGGGTGGTTCCCACGGAGGTGCTCCCGTTTGCCCTGGCCCCTGTCCTCGCATCCCTGAGATCCCTGGGGGCGGTACCGGTGGTGCGGGAAGGGGTGGCAAAGGACGGCCCGGTGATCTCGGACAACGGGGGCATTATCGTGGATGCGGAGTTCAGGCAGATCTCCAGGCCCGAGGAACTGGAGCGCGCGGTGACCATGATACCGGGTGTCATCTGCACCGGTCTCTTCACTGCCTATACAAAAAAGACGTCGGTGGTGGTGGGGGGGGAAAAGGGGGACGCCCGGGTCCTATGAGATGTGGTCCCGGAGCTTCTGGATCAGGTCCAGCTGGGTCTTGGCCTCTTTCTTTTTATCCTTCTCGATGCTGTCCATGATCTCGCCGATGGGCCGGCCCAGCTCATAGATCTTGACAGGGCGCCCCTTGGACTCCGCCTTGGACTCCCGCGCCCTCACCCAGCCGCACTCGGTCAGGTACCGCATGGCGATGGAGACCTCAGGCTGGCGGAGGTCCGTGCCGCGCTCGATATCGCGCGAGGTGGATTCGCGGGTGTTTGCCAGGTACACGAGTACCTTGGCCACGTTGCGCTTGAGGCCGAGTCCCATGAGAAGACTGGTGAACTCCTCCTCTTTCTCGGTGAAATAGAGCACTTTATCCTGCCGCATCAGGGTTCCCCGTTGTGGTGCCGGTCGCTTCCCTGAACAAATCTATTGTTTTTATGGAGATATAAAAATAGTGGGTGTCTTTATATTATTCTCTCTATCTTCCGTCGGTGGCCCGGAAAAAGGGG